>Ga0209751_10004536_pt1 | contig 13259 bp, 7 predicted proteins | sample RifCSP13_1_FD_184019 | JGI IMG/M metagenome (GOLD analysis project Ga0209751, IMG submission 184019) | Soil microbial communities from Rifle, Colorado - Rifle CSP2_sed 13_1 (SPAdes) (version 2) | ecosystem: Environmental > Terrestrial > Deep subsurface > Rock core/Sediment | place: Rifle... | reverse complement strand
ATACCTGGCGCGCCTGCCCGAACGCCAGGCCCAGTTTATCACCGCCTCCTCGGAGCCGGTCGAGCGCCTGTACACCCCGCTCGACGTGGCCGGGATGGATTACCGGGGAGAGCTGGGCCTGCCCGGAGAATACCCCTACACGCGCGGCGTCCACCCCACCTTGCACCGCGGGAAACTGTGGACGATGCGCATGTTCGCCGGCTTCGGCACCGCCGAGGAGACCAACGCCCGCTTCAAGTACCTGCTCGAACAAGGCCAGACCGGGCTCTCGGTCGCCTTCGACCTGCCGACCTTGATGGGCCTGGATAGCGACGCCCCCGCCGCCCTGGGCGAGTTCGGCAAGTGTGGCGTCGCCGTGTCTTCCCTCAAAGACATGGAGATCCTGCTGGACGGCATCCCGCTGGACAAGGTGTCCACCAGCATGACGATCAACTCCCCTGCCGCCATCGTCTGGGCCATGTACATCGCCACTGCCGAAAAGCAGGGCGTGCCTCCCGACCAGCTGCGCGGCACCATCCAAAACGATATCCTCAAGGAATATATCGCCCAAAAAGAGTACATCTTCCCGCCCGAGCCCTCCATGCGCCTGGTGGTGGATACGATCGAATACGGCACGACCACCGTCCCCCAGTGGAACACGATCAGCATCTCTGGTTACCACATCCGCGAGGCTGGTTCCACCGCCGCCCAGGAGCTGGCCTTCACCCTGGCCGACGGCATGGAATACGTGCGTTGGGCTATGCAGCGTGGGCTGGAGCTGGACGAGTTCGCCCCTCGCCTGTCCTTCTTCTTCAACGCCCACAACGACTTCTTCGAGGAGATCGCCAAGTACCGCGCCGCACGCCGCATCTGGGCGCGCGAGATGCGCCAGACTTTCGGCGCCAAAGACCCGCGCGCCTGGCTGATGCGTTTCCACACCCAGACCGCCGGTGTCTCGCTCACCGCCCAGCAGCCTGAGAACAACATCGTGCGCGTCGCCCTGCAGGCCTTGGCGGCCGTGCTGGGCGGCACCCAATCGCTGCACACCAACAGCATGGATGAAGCCCTGGCGCTGCCTTCTGAGCACGCCGCCACCATCGCCCTGCGCACGCAGCAGATCATTGCCGAGGAGTCGGGCGCTGCTAACACGGTCGATCCCCTGGGTGGATCGTTCTTCGTCGAGAGCCAGACCAATCGCATCGAAGCCCAGGCTTACGATTACTTCGGCCGCATCGCCGAGCTGGGCGGTGTCCTGCCCGCCATCGACAAAGGCTTCTTCCAGGGCGAGATCTCCGACGCCGCCTACCGCTACCAGCGCGAGATCGACGAAAACCTGCGTCGCATCGTCGGCGTCAACGCCTACCAGGACCTAAAGCCTTACGAAATCCCCATCTTAAAAATGGACCCCCAGGGCTACAAACGGCAGGTGAGCCGCATGGAAGCGCTGCGCAAGGAACGCGACAACGCCCGCTGCGGGCAAGCCCTGGACCGGCTGCGCCTGGCCTGCCAGGGAACAGAGAACACCATGCCTTACATTTTGGACGCCGTGCGCGCCTATGCGACACTGGGGGAGATCGTCGGCGTGATGAAAGAAGTGTTCGGGATTTACGCCGAACCGACCTGGATTTAAGCTTAAAAAGGGGTACAATATGCGCCGAATTCCAGTCATAGAGGTTACTTATGCCAAACATTAAAAAGAAAGGCGGCGTGATCGGGATCCTCACCGGTGGCGGTGATGTTCCTGGCTTGAATCCAGCCATCCGCGCCGTCACCATCCGGGCGCTACGCGAAGGCTACCAGGTGATCGGCATCCGGCGCGGCTGGGCCGGCGCCATGGAGATCGTCCGCGCAAAGGACGCCGATAACAGCAACAATTTCCAGGTCCTGACCGAAGAAGTCGTCAACCGGGCGGGAAGGACCGGTGGCACCTTCTTGCACACTTCCCGCGCTCGCCCAAGCCATGTGAGGAAAGCGGAAGTCCCAGAACATCTCAAGGATTCCTACAAAGATCAGATGAATGATCTGACTCCTGAGGTGTTGAAAAACCTGGACTTCCTCGGCATAGACTACCTGATCCCCATTGGCGGGGATGACACACTCAGCTACGCCGTCCGCCTGTACCAGGAAGGGCTGAGGGTGATCGCCATCCCCAAGACGATGGACAACGATGTCCCCGGGACGGATTATTGTATCGGCTTCAGCACTTGCGTGACCCGCACCATCAACCTGGCCAACAACTTGCGCACGATCGCCGGATCGCACGAACGCTTTCTGGTGATGGAAGTTTTCGGGCGCTATGCCGGTTTCACAGCCATGCTGCCCACCATGGCCGGAGCGGCCAACCGCTGTGTGATCCCGGAGTATAAATTTAATATCGATCTCCTGGCAGAATTGTTGGTGTACGACCGCAACAAGAATCCCAGCCATTATTCCGTGGTGCTGGTGTCGGAAGGTACCATGTTCGAGGGTGGGGAAATGGTGTTCACCGACTCGACCCTCGACGCTTATGGGCATAAGAAGCTGGGTGGGATCGGCGACCTGGTCTCCTCGGAATTAAAGGAGCGCTCCGCCAAGTTTAACAAAGGCAAGGCAGTCAATGTCATTAATCAAAAACTGGGCTATATGGTGCGCGGCGGCGATCCGGATGCGATCGATTCGATCGTCCCCATGGCTTACGGCAACCTGGCGTTGGACCTGGCCCTGGGTGGGATCCATGGTCGGCTGGTCGTCCTGAAGAACGGGCGTTATGATAACGTGCCGCTCGACGTGGTGATCAGTTCCAAGAAGAATGTCAACGTTGAAAAGCACTATGACACCCAGCGCTTGCGCCCCCTCTACAAGAGTTTCGAGATGAAACCCTTGTTTATCATGACCAGCGATTAGAGATTATTGGAAGGTGATCGGTTCGACGAGCACCTGGTCGGCGGGGATGAAGGCCTTCAAGCGGTTGATCAGCTCTGCGCACAGGCCAGTGGTGAAGTTGGGGAACTCAATTAAATAGCCGCGGCCGCGCTCAAAGACGTGGAAGGCGAAGCGATCTTTCCCAGGATAAGCGATCAGGGTGCCGTAAGCCTGCCGGATGCGCAGGTTATCGCGGATCCTATCCTCCGTGGGGCGCAGAACGATCGTGATCATGTGAACGGCCTCCCCATCGGGGGGCGGCAACGGGGAGACGATAAAGGGGGGCAACACACTCGCTGAGATGCTTTCGCTCACCTCGACCGGAGCAGCTGGGAGAATTTCCCCGGGCGCCTCGCTGGAGGGGGCTGACTCAGCGGATGGAGTGGCAATAGGGGATAGCTCAGGAGAGAGCGGCTCCTCGGCCAGCTCCATGGATCCCGCCGGATCGGCCACGGCAGCCATCACCGCGTTGGCGAGTTCCCAATCTGGCGGGAAAATCTCTGGGGGTGGAGGCGTGTCCTCCTCCCAGGCGGCGTCCCAATCCGCTTTCCAAACCAGGCCATGTTCAGCGGTTTCAGCGACCTGCTGGGTGGCCTGGATCACCAACGGGAAGTCAGTGATCGCATCCTGAGACGCATCGCTTTTCTCTCCTGACAGGCCTGCCTCACGCCGTGCGCTCGCCGCTGGGACTGCTGCTTCAGCTGAATCCCTAAAATACCCCTCATCCAAGGGTGGTCTTTCTTCGAAATCCTCCGGGATCAGCACCTCCTGGGGGGGTGGCGGCGCGACGGGGAGGGGCAACGGTTTGAGAGCCGTGGTGAATTTCAAATCCGTGGTGAGGGTGTCCACCAACACTTTGGGCTCGCTGCCCTGCGCGTCGACCCGCCCTTCCACCAATACGACCTTATCGGAACTGAACAGCTCAGCAACTTGCGCCCAGATGCGCGGAAAGATCACCAGCTCGATCTCACCTTGCAAGTCTTCCAGGGTAGCGAAAGCCATGCTCTTACCGGTCTTGGTCTGGTGCGTCCGGTAGCGAGTGATGATCCCGGCCACGCGCACCCGCTCGTTAGGATTGGCCTCCGCCAGCTGCCTGGAGAAGTGGGTGACGACCTCGTTGAGCACCTCGATCACCGGACTGAGAGGGTGGTCGGATACATACAGGCCAATCAGTTCGCGCTCCCAGGCGAGCTGCTCGCGGCGCGGAATTTCGGTCGTTGTTTTAGGGAGCGTGATCTCATCCTTCAGGCCGCTATGCAACCCAAACAGGCTCATCTGGCCCTTTTCTGCGGCGCGGAAATGAGAGGCGCTGACCGAGACGAAACGGTCGAGAGACTGTAACAAGGCCGGGCGTGGGCCGAAACGGTCGAGCGCGCCCACGCGCACCAGGCATTCCAGGGCACGCTTGCCCACCTGGCGCAGGTCAACCCGCTGGACAAAATTATTGATATCACTGAAAGGCCCCTGCTTGGAGCGCGCCTGGAGGATGGCGTCGACTGGACCGTGACCAACGTTCTTGATCGCTCCCAGGCCAAAGCGGATCGTCGCTTTACCATCCGCATGATCCTCGATGGTGAAATCCCAACCGCTGATATTCACGTCGGGCGACGCCACAGCGATCCCCATCCGGCGACAGTCGGCTGCGTACAATGCCACTTCATCGATGTTGTTCAAGTTGACCGAGAGCAGCGCCGTCATGTATTCGACCGGGAAGTGTGCCTTCAGGTAAGCAGTCTGGACAGCCAGAATCCCATAATCAGCTGCATGCGCCTTGTTAAACCCGTATCGGGCGAACTCCTCCCAGTCGTCAAAAATCTCCCCAGCCGTCTTTTCCGGGATGCCGCGCTGCACCGCGCCGGCGACGAATTTCTCGCGGTGCTTGAGCAGCTGGTCTTTTTGTTTCTTGGATACAGCTTTGCGCAGGTCATCCGCCTCCGAAGCGCTATATCCCCCCAGGTTCATGACGACGAACATCAACTGTTCTTGGTAAACGGGATAGCCATAGGTCTCTTTGAAGATCGATTCCAACATGGGGTGCTGGTATTGAACTGCCTCCTCCCCGTGCATACGGCGGATATACCCGGGGATGAAGTCCATCGGGCCTGGACGGAAAAGTGCCACCATGGCGATCACGTGATCTAGAGTCTTCGGCTTCATCTGCATCAGGTAACGACGCATGCCCGAGCCTTCCACCTGGAAAACGCCGGCTGTGTCGCCGCGGCCCAGCAGCTCGTATGTGGCAGGGTCATCGGTAGGGATATTTTGCAGGTTTAAATCCACCCCGTGGCGCTCTCGGATCAGATCGCAGGCGCGCGCCATGATCGTCAGGGTAGCCAGCCCCAGGAAGTCCACCTTAAGCAGCCCCAATGCTTCCAGGTGCGACATTTCAAATTGGGTGACGATCTTGATCGGGCTGTCCTCCGCCGAACTCCCCGTCGGGCGATGCAGTGGCAGGTATTCAATGATCGGTTTATCGGTCACGATCACGCCCGCCGCGTGGGTGCCAGCGTTCCGCACCACGCCTTCCATCTGTCTGGCCGTGTCAATCAGCTCCTGGAAAAATGGGGCAGACTGGTAGAGCTGCTTGAATTCGGGGACTTCTTCCAGGGCATCGGCGATGCTCACCGTCTTACCAGAAATGTTGGGGATCAGTTTGGCGGCCTTATCAACTTCACTGAGCGGGATGTCCATGACTCGGCCGACGTCGCGGATGGCGGCACGCGCCCCCAAAGTGCCAAAGGTAATGATCTGGGCAACCTTGTCTCCGCCATACTTATTGGCGGTGTATTCCAACATCTCGGCGCGCCGGTCGTCGCGGAAGTCCAGGTCGATATCGGGCATCGAGATGCGCCCCGGGTTAAGGAATCGTTCGAAGATCAGCCCATGGTGAAGGGGGTCGACCAGAGTGATATTCAGCGTATAGGCCACGATCGAGGCGGCTGCCGAACCGCGTGCGTTGTACCAGATGCCGCGTTCCCGCGCATACCGGCACAGGTCCCACACGATCAAGAAATACGTATCGAACCCCATCTGGTGGATGACGCCCAGTTCGTATTCCAATCGCTGGCGCACCAGCGGATCGGGGCTGCGGGTTCCATAGCGCTGCTCTATACCGTCTTCGCACAGTTTCCGCAGGTAGGTCTCGGCGCTATAACCCGGCGGCACGTCGAATTGGGGCAGGCGATAACCTTTAAAGCCCAGGTCCAGGTTGCAGCGCTCAGCGACGAGCAAGGTGTTGCTGATCGCTTCGGGCACCTCCGTAAAGATGGCTGCCATCTCCTCCGGGCTGCGCAAGTAGAACGTTTGATCGCTCATCCGCATCCGGTTTGGATCGCTGAGCACACAGCCAGTCTGAATGGCGAGCAGGATGTCCTGCAGGCGGGCGTCTTCCGGGTTGATATAGTGCACATCGTTGGTGGCGACGAAACGCGCCTGGTAGCGCTTGCCCAGGTCAAGCAGGATTTTGTTGATCCGCTCGATCTCCTCGATGTCGTGCTCCTGCAGTTCCAGGAAAAAATTGTCCGCCCCAAAGACTTCGTAGTACCAGTCCAACTGGCGGCGAGCTGCCTCCAGGCTCTCCTGCTGGATCAGGCGCGGGATTTCCGCCGACATGCAGCCAGAAGTGCAGATCAGCCCCTCGGCGTGCCTGGCCAGGAACTCGTGATCGATGCGCGGATAGTAGTAGAAACCATCCAGTTGAGCTGCGCTGGCGATCTGCAGCAGGTTGCGATAACCGGTCTCGTTCTCCGCCAGGAGTAACAGGTGGCTGGATTTCTTATCCAGCTGGGGATCGCGCTCGTTCATTCTTCGCGCGGCTAAATAGGCCTCGACTCCGATGATCGGTTTGAGCCCGGCTTCGGTGGTCGCCTTGAAGAACTCCATCACCCCGAACATCGTCCCGTGGTCGGTCAAGGCCAGGGCGGGCATACCCATTTCCTTGGCGCGCTTCACCATCTTCTTGATGTTGCTGAATCCGTCGAGCAGGGAGTACTCAGAGTGGACGTGCAGGTGGACGAAGGACATGGAAGCGTGAAGAGTGAAACGTGAAACGTAATAATTTAAGAATGGATAGGAGCCGGGTTAGAGGGACGAGATTGAGTGACCCGCGCCAATTGAGATTATAGCACGCGGATCGGCATGGGAAACATACGCTTGGCTTAAAATATTGGGATTGTTCGGATTTTCGGCATGAAGAAAGATGTGGTATAAACACAGGATTGGCAGGGCATTCGTTGGCGAGTCCGGTGCCGATTGGTGACCGGTGAGCGCTGGAGGCTGACGGCCATTAAGTACAAACTCGAGGAGTGGTAAACCCATGAATTCAGCTTATGCGTTCTTTGAAAACTTGGCCTCCGAGATCCCGGAGATCCCTCCGGATAGCATTATCAGCCGCACGATCTACGGCGACGAGCAAGTTAAGGTGGTCCTGTTCGGCTTCGCCCAGGGGCAGGAACTCTCCGAACACACCGCCTCCCAGGCAGCCCTGCTGTTCTTTGTGCAGGGAGAAGCGCGCCTGACCCTCGGCAAAGACCAGATGGAGGCTCACCCGGGGACCTGGGTGCGCATGCAACCGCAGCTCCCCCACAGCGTCTTCGCCAGGACACCGCTGGTGATGCTCCTGCTGCTACTAAAAGAATTTCCCCCGAAATAATGCAGTATAGATCCCGTTTCCCACTGATCGCATCTTCCCTGTTCCTCTTCTTACTGGCCATCTGGGCCGGGCTGGTGCGCCTGGGATGGCGCTTGCCCCCCCTGCTGCCCACCCTGCCCCTCGCCCATGGCCCGCTGATGGTTTCTGGCTTCCTGGGGACCTTGATCGCCCTGGAACGGGCAGTGGCGCTGCGCGCCCGCTGGACTTACATCGGGCCGCTGCTCACAAGCCTGGGAGGGCTGTTCTTAGCTTTGGGGATCGGCGGAGAGATCGGGCAAGTTTTGATAGTCCTGGGCAGCCTGAGTTTGCTGCTGGTCTTCGCCGTAATCGTGCGCCGTCATTTCGCCCTCTACACGGTAGTGATGGCTGTTGGCGCGCTGGCCTGGCTGGTTGGTAACCTCTTTTGGCTGTTCGGCTGGCCCATCTATCATATCGTTCTGTGGTGGGCAGGTTTTCTGGTCCTGACTATCGCCGGGGAGCGGTTGGAGCTGGGGCGGCTCACCCGGCTTTCCCGCCCGGTTGAGGCGGCCTTCCTGAGCGCGGTGGCGCTTTTCCTGGTCGGGCTGCTGGTCACGATCCCCGCTTATGATTTTGGGTCGCGCCTGGCCGGCGTCGGGATGATCGCCCTCGGAGCCTGGTTGCTGCGCTACGATCTCGCCCGCCACACCGTGCGCAAGCCTGGCCTGCCGCGCTACATCGCCATCTGCCTGCTGGCTGGCTATGTCTGGTTGCTCGCCGCCGGGTTAGTGGGCTTCGTCTATGGGGGCACCGCAGCCGGGCCGCGCTACGACGCCTTCCTGCATGCCATCTTCCTGGGTTTTGTCATTTCGATGATCTTCGGCCATGCTCCGATCATCTTCCCTGCCATTCTAGGCGTGCAGGTGACCTTCCATCCCGTTCTTTACGCTCATTTGATCCTGCTACATGGCTCTTTGCTTTTGCGTTCATCAGCAGACCTGGCAGGGGCAGTAACCTTCCGCCTGTGGGGCGGCTTGCTGAACGGTATCGCCTTGCTGCTCTTTCTGGGGAGCATGGCGTTTGTGGTGACAAGTGGACGGAGGACGGAAGACCGATGACGAAAGTCGATTTCCTTCGTCTTTCATCGTTCGTCCTTCGTCGGAGGTAATGAAATGCTTATCCTCGCAGTGATCTCAGGTGAATACGGACAAAGGCATGTGGATAACCTGCGCGCCCGCCGGCCCAGCCATTGGGTCCTTGAGACCTGGCAGGCCCCGAGCCTGCTGCCGCCGGTCATCGATTACCCGGAAGACTACCTGCCAACCGCCCTGCCCCCCGCTGAACTGTTGCTATCCTTCGCCGAGCACAAAGGCGTCGCCGAGTTATTGCCTGAGATCGCCCAGCTGTGTGGGGCGCGGGCGGTGATCGCCCCGGTGGACAGCGAAGCCTGGCTGCCGCGCGGCCTGGCGCGCCAGCTGCGCGGCTGGTTGGAGAAGATCGGCGTGGCCTGCGTCACCCCCAAGCCGCTCTGCTCCCTGACCGAAACGCATTACGATCTCACCCGCCGCCAGCGGGTGGCGTACAGCGATCCCTTGATCGCCGAGTTCGCCCACCACTTCGGCCGGCCATCGCTGGCGATCCAGGTCGACCCGCAGACGCGCCAGATCCTCTCCGTCGAGGTGCGCCGGGATGCCGTCTGCGGCTGCGCCCGCTACGTCGCCGAACGGCTGGTGGGCGTTTCGGCCGACGACGCCGAGCAAGAGGCCGGCATGCTGCACCACCATTTCCCTTGCCTGGCCAGCATGGGCATCGACAGCGATTACGGCGACACGTTAATGCACGTCTCCGGCAACATCCTGCGCGACGAGGTCGCCGCCCAGGTCAGGCCTTTCAAGCGCATCCAATACATCCAACCGGGGCAAAGAGTGAATGATGAGTAGAGAGTGGATTGTAGATAGTTGTTTGCAGGTAGATAAAGTAACCGGTTCCCTAATCCAATCAACGTAGCACGGTGATCTTACCCGCGTCACACACCGCCTGCTGGCCATAGTCGTCTCGCACGAGCAGGACGACGTTTTGATACTCTCCCACAGGCACTCTTAAAGAGATAAATGTGCCTGTCCATGTGCGTTGAGCGGGATCGTACTTCACGCTCGGGAAGTATCGCTTTTCATGGAAATCTGGCATTCTGGTGGGCGCCAGGCCATCCACACCCGGAAATCTCAAGCCGGCAAAGATGACGTGGCGATTGCTTTTGAAGGAGATTGCTTCCCCCTCCCATGAGCGGTGAATCACCTGGGATATGCTGACATCGTTGCAGAATAACTTCGGAAGCTGGTCATCGCCCCCGCAGTTTCGGCGAACTGTTGTATAGCGGAAATCTTCGGCACTGCTACCCTTCGGTACGGGCGGGAGCGTTTTGATCAGGGCCTGCCTCATCGGTTTATCTGCGTAGAAAGAATATCCTCCCGAGCCGATCCGCGCCCGGAATTTAATCCTGAATTGGTACCTACCGATCTTTTCCTTGCTTCCATCACAGTAATCGACTTGCAGGCCCCATAACTCTTCAAATTCCGACTGGCTGGTTATGGTCAGCACCCTGCCGCCTGGGGAGAAGTCGCCTATCACCTCGGGGGAGGAATCTTTTCCACCATTTCCCACGAAAATTGTGCCCACGGGAGCTATGAACAAAAAGAGCAACGAGAAGACGAGATTGTACCGAGTGCGAATCATAACTCGCTCCTTTCTGTTTACCATCCAGTGCCTGATGAGGATGCTCCCGCAAATTCCTGGTGTAAGCTCAATCTTGCTGGAGCCAACGTCAATCGGAATTAGGCACGTGGTGCTTTTAAATTAGGATGGGTTTTATGCGAATAATATAATTCAAATTTCCTGGGGAGTCAAATGTTTTTTAGGACGTTGCAAGGAGCGTGGATTTTATCTTGTGATATATCCGTTTCTCCAAAGATTCCCCCTTCCCGTGCCCCATAAAATCCGCGCCTGCGCCGTGCCGGGCAGGTCATAGGCCACCAACCCCGAGTGGGCGGTATTCAAGACGGCTTCCAGGTCGGCGTCGCCGTCGATATTCGCCAGGGTGGGCGCGGCCAGCGCGCCGTTCCAATCCCCTGAAAACGCCGGCGGTAGATCGACCTCGTGCAGCGGGTTCCCCAGGTAATCCAGGATATGCAGCCGGCCGGTGGCGCCTGTCCCCTTCTCGGCCCACGAGGCGAAGATCACCTCCGCCCTGCCATCATCGTTCAGATCGGCTACCGCCGGCTCGGAGGCGAAGCGATAGAACCCTTCAGCGGGGTCGTTGACTGCGTAAGGCCAGTCCCCGTGCTCGGTCTTGTCCAGCCAGAAGGCGTGCAAGCGGCCATCGTAAGAAGCATACAGGATCTCCAGCAAGCCATCCCCGTCCAGGTCGGCGGTCACCGGGTTGGGCTGGGCGTTCTCGATCTGGTTGTAATCCTCGCTGAGCGGCGCGCCGCTGTCCACCGGCGGGGAGAGCCAATCGAAACCACTGGCATTGAAACGGCTGCGGTCGGCGTTGAAGATGTAGACACCCATATACTGGCTGGGGTAGGAACCGTAGCCGCAGTCGTACACGTTGCCGGTCACCACCACCTCGGCCTGCCCGTTGCCATCGACATCGGCGATCACGGCCGGGGTATGGGCGAAATTGGGCCGGAAGCGCTCGGCGCGGCCATCGCTGGCGTCGCACGTTCCCCAGCCGCGCAGCTCGATCTCCAGGCTCTCCCACACTCCAACTTTGCCCCAGCCTTTGCCGGCGTACATCGCATGAGCCGGGATCTGCTCGCCGTTCGCCTCGTAGGCGCAGATGTAATGCACGTCGGACGGCACCACCAGCTCACCAACCCCGTCGCCGTCCAGGTCGCCAACTGCGGCGTTGGCGTTGAAGATGCCATAAGCGTAGCCGCTGTCGTTGGCGAGCTGCGGCCAGCCGCTGCGCAGCGATCCGTCATGCGCGTAGACCCAGGTGTTGACCCGGTCGTAGACTGCACCCGTGGCGATCACTTCCAGCGTCCCGTCCCCGTCCAGGTCATAGACCGAAAGGCCGCGCAGTTCCAGCCCACCGGTCGGCTGCTGCGGCCAGCCGGGGACGAAATAGCCGTTCCGATCATAGGCGGAGATGTAGCCGCCGCTGTGCGCGGTGACGATTTCCAGGTCGTTGTCCCCGTCCACGTCGGCCACGACGATCCCCGGCCAGGTGCGGCCGACGGAATCGGCCCCCGGTTCACCCCGGTCATGCCCCGAGGCGACCTGCCATTCGAGCTGCCCGGTTGCCCCGTCCAGCGCGAAGATCGAGTATGCCGAGCCGATCACCTCGCTTGTCCCATCGCCGTCCAGGTCGGCGGCCGCCGCCGAGCTGTACCAGCCGGTCTCGCACCAGGAGGTATAGCAGCCGCCCTTCTGCCACTTGAGGAGAGGAGCCTGGATGGCGCCCTTCTCCGGCGGGCCCTGCACCAGGGGGATATACTGGGCTCCGTCTGCCGCCACCGGGCGAAGGGCGGCGTGGCCTGTGACGGCAGACAGACAAACCCAGAGGGATGTGAGAAGCAGGGTGATCTTTCGGGGTGGCATCTTCATTGTCTCGATCAGAAGATATCCGCAGATCGATCTCCCGTCAATAGCAAAATAGTATGGTCACCTCTTAGAGTATTGTGGATGGTCTTAAAAAGTCAAGACGGCAGGGATTCCTCGTCGCAAAGATCGCTACGCCGTAGCCCGCCAGGCAGCCCGGCTGCGCGCTCGTTTTCGCCTCCGGCCGGCCGACGCCTTGCAGCTCGCGGCCGGCCTGGTCAACGGCGCGTCCGCCTTCTTGACCAACGACCATTCCCTGCAGTTTTTGCAAGAGGTGATCGACGTGGTTGTCCTGGACGATTTTCAGCCGGCGCTGAAGGATTAACTCACCCCGGCCGTCGCTTTAACACCCTCTCCATCCTAGGTAAAAGTAGCCGTGGTCGCCCCGCTCACCCCCACCAGGCGGTTCTCCGGGTTCCTTCGCTACGCTCAGGACAGGCTCCGACCATTTTTTTCTTTCAATAAGTTCTAATGGTAATTGGCAAAAAATGAAATGAGGCGCTGGAGTCCCAGATAGTACCAATGGCTTGACCATCCGCAATGCTCGCATTGGATGGGTTACTGAGGTTAACAAGGAAAAACTCGCTCTCCTCAATTACCGAATCGCTGATAATCGGGACATTGATCGTCGCCTCAAGGCTATGGGCTGGGATGGTTACAGTCCCGGCTACGCTCATATAGTCTAGACCGGCGAGGGCGGTGCCATCGGCCGTCGAGTAATCGACCATTACAGCCGTTTCTTGGGGTGCCGACAGCCGTATTGAAAAAATGACATTCTCAATACCGGCCTCTTCCTCCTTGGCGTACGAATCACGAATTATGAGGTACCTCGGAAGAATGGAATTGTATTTTATCGTTGCGAAGTCATTGGAGGACTCCCCAGTGACGTAGATATATCCTGGTTCATCGATTGACATCCCAGTGGCCATTTCTTGACCTGGGTCTTCACCGGTCTTGTGATAGCTCTGCCTCAAAAGCCGGGTGCCATTCGCATCGTAAGCGAGCGTGATGATATTATCTAACCCAGCCGCGGAATCGAAACTAGTACCGGATACGTAAATATTGCCGTTTAGATCCAGGGCGATCGTGGTGCCTGAACTTTGGGATTCAAGAATATGCATCCAGATATAATCGCCATTCGGCGACAGTTTCTTGATAAATAGCCTGT
>Ga0209751_10004534_pt1 | contig 13262 bp, 8 predicted proteins | sample RifCSP13_1_FD_184019 | JGI IMG/M metagenome (GOLD analysis project Ga0209751, IMG submission 184019) | Soil microbial communities from Rifle, Colorado - Rifle CSP2_sed 13_1 (SPAdes) (version 2) | ecosystem: Environmental > Terrestrial > Deep subsurface > Rock core/Sediment | place: Rifle... | reverse complement strand
GCGATGATCGACGGCGCTGAAGACGTCGGCGCTCCGGAGCATCTCACGTCCGCCCATGACCTGGCGCCATTCGACTCCGGGGTATCTGCGTTCGATGAGTGGCTGAAGCGACATGCTCTGGCGAACAAACAAGCAGGCGGATCGCGTACTTATGTGATCTGCGCCGGTGGCCGGGTCGTTGGCTACTATGCCTTGGCGGCTGGCGGTGTGGCCCAGGGTGCGGTCACGGGCCGGGTGCGGCGGAACATGCCGGACCCCGTCCCGGTGATGGTGCTTGGGCGTCTCGCCGTGGACCGAGCATTCCAGGCTCGAGGACTTGGTTCGGGCCTGCTGCGTGACGCGATCCTTCGTGTCCTCCAAGCCGCTGAGATCGGGGGGATCCGCGCTATCCTCGTGCACGCAATCTCGGACGAGGCGAGACGATTCTACGAACGCCACGGTTTTGCCGAGTCGCCAACTGACCCGATGACGCTGATGATCACTGTGGCTGAGGCGAGGAGAAGTCTCAGGATCCGTTAGCGACAAGCCCAGAGGCAAGCGGAGCTACTTCAGCACGGCCAGCTCGATCGGGGCGACCTTCCGGTAGACATCCTCCGGGCTGCGGACGTGGCCGTCCACGGTCAGCAGCCGGCTGATTGAGATGTTGAACAACCGCTCGTTCTCTTCCAGGTACGGGCGGATGAGCTCCCAATCGGCCCCTGTCATCTCCACGTACCGCCCACCGTTGAGCTGCTCCTCATCCAGCCGGCGGTAAGGATCCCGGGCGTAGATCGCGCCGCCGCTGGCGAGCGAGAAGAGATTTCCCCCTGGGTAGGGTGTGTCGAGGTCAACGACGCGTCCTTCGTGGTCGAAGGCCACAGTGTTGAGGATGCAGAAGCCGCCGCCGTCCAGCGGGTCCCCCGCCATGAACGACTCGGCCAGATAATCCAGGGCGGTGCCGTTGATGACCACCCGCGGCCGTCCCACGGCGTTGATCAGGGGACGGCCCGCGGCGTTCCCGAGGACGTAGACCTCCCCGCCCTTGGCCCCGTAGAGGAAGGTCTGCCCCACGCTTCCGTGGATGACCAGCTTTCCCGACTTGAGGATCTGCCCGATCTGGTCCTGGGTGTCGGCATGCACCGTGATCTCCATCCCGTCCAGCCCCGACCCAAGATAGTCACCGGGGCTGCCGTAGACCTCGAGGGACACGCCGTCGCTGCGCGGGCCGAAGCCGTTTCCGATAAAGCGCTGCCCGTGGACATCGAAGACGAGGAACTGCCGCCAGCCGGCTTCGTAGGCGCCGACGAGGTAGCGCGCCAGGCTGTCGGGCCCTTCCATCGGGAATCCGCGGGCGTCCACGGCAAGCGTCTGCTCGCTGCGCACGGGCGGGGTGAGCAGTGTTCGCTCCGTCCAGGTGATGCGCTGCAGCGCCACGCCGCCGTTGATTACCGGCACGTCTCGCAGGATCCCATAGACCGCCCCGTGCAGCATCGCCAGAACCGAGCTGCGCTTCTTCGTTCCGGTGGCGAGCCGGGCGTCCATCAGCCGGGTGAGGCCGGCCAGCGCCGCCGCGCGCGCGGCGCCCTCCGTGCGGGCCAGCGTGCGGATCTCGGCCAGCCACGCCTCCAGCATGTCGTACTCCCACTCCCGAACGGCTTGCACGCCCTGAGCATAAAGCGCGTCGGTGGCGGCGAGGCGCGGCGCGGGAGCGAGCCGGACCGACGTCCCCCCAGCGCGCTGGGCAGGATTCGGGACCGGGCCGATTCGGATCACGGGGAACCGGTGCGTCTGCCCCGGCGGCGTACGCACCGGCCGCCCAAACTTGTTGGTGCACTCGAGCGTCCCGCCGGGCCGGACCGTGAACAGAAAGGCCCCGCCGTCCGTGTACGAGCCGCCGCGGGCGGTCCAGTAGCGATCGGCGATCGGGCTGATGCGCGCGTCTTCATGAGAGAGGCTGGCGAGCGTCGCGTCGATGGCCTGCTTCTCGCTGGCGATGATCGCCACCGAGACATCCGCCCCCTCCTGCAGGGCGAAGACCTGGGGCCGCAGCATCGAGGTGTCGGTGATGCCGAGCAGCTGCCAGCCGGCCGCCGCCTCAGCAGATCTGTCCCCCTCCACCAGGGTCCGGGCGATGATGAAGAACCAGGGCCCGTCGGGGGAGCCGTGGATGTGGCCGGCCTGGATCGCCCGGTAGAGGCGCTGCCGCTCCGGTGCGAGCATGAGGAAGTCGCGCTCCGTCGTTGGCGCCATGGCCTCGATGAGGTGCTCCATGGAGTACCCGTACGTCCGGCTCCAGAGGTCAAACAGCAAAACCGCGACCTCGGTGTCGGTGAGAAACAGCGGATAGAGATTGCGCTGCGCCAGATACTCGCCGACGGCGTGGTAGTTCGCGAAATCCCCGTTGTGGACCAGCGCCACGTCGAGTGCGGCGAAGGGATGCGCGCCGCCGGGGTGCCAGACGCGGCCCTTCGTCGGATAGCGCTGGTGGCCGATCCAGACCCGCGCCTGCACGTCGTCCATCATGTAATAACGGAGCGCTTGCTCGGCGTAGCCGACGATCTTCAGGACGAGCATGTCGCGGCCGTAGGAGAGGACGAAGGCCTGGGCCCCGGGCGAATGCGAGGAGGCGGTAATGGTGTAGAATCGCTGATTTAGACGGAACGCCCACTGCGCGACATACTCATCTTCCGCCGCCCTGGGCGAGAGCGCGGTCAGACCGACCTCCTTGACGAACCGCGCCAGCACATCCTCCCGCACCCGGACGAAGCAGCGCCAGACATCGGGCGGGCGGATCTCCAGTCCGGGGACGTCCCGGTAGTCGTCCACCGTCGGGAGCGCCGCGCCGGCATGCACGTCGAAGACCGGCTCAATGAACTCGTGCATGATCGCGTCGCGCACCGTAGAGTCGAGCAGTGCGATCTGGACGAGGTAATCGCCGCCCAACTCGGCCGCCCCGACCCCCATCTGCTCGGGCAGCAGGCCGGCCGCCGCGAGCCCCCCGCCTTTGCCGTTGCCGCGATTGTGCATCTGCGCGCACGGCACCATGATGTGACGGCCCCGTACCGGCGCGGTCGACGCGAGCCCGACGACGCCGCAGCCCCCCTCGGCCTCCAACTTCGGGGAATGCGGGAACGAGTGAACGGGGGAACCAAGGAGCAGATGAGCTCGCGAGGCCAGGATCTGGCGGATGGCTTCCTCCGAGCGTCTCATTGCGCCGTTCCAGTGGTCCGCGTGAAGTAGACCAGCAGGTCCGTCCGCCCGCGCAGGCTGCGGATGGACGGCAGGTCCAATCGGGCGAGCAGGTCCCGCAGCTGCTCCGCCCAGGCGCGGTACATGTTGGCGATCCGCCCGGCCGCCCACTCCGGAGCGATGAGCGCGGAGAGCTCCGGATCGGTGGTGGTGATGCCGAACGGGCAGCCCCGGCCCTTCTCGCAGTCGGCCAGGCGCGTGCAGCCGATGGCGACGAGGTCGGCCATGCCGATCACGACGCCGTCCGCGCCCAGCGCGACCGCTTTGGCGATGTCGTACGGCGTGCGAATTCCGCCGGAGGCGACCAGGACGACCTCGTCGCGGATGCCCTCGGTGACGAGGAAGCGGTGGACCTTCGGGATCGCGTACTCGATCGGCATCGCGATGTTCTTCTTGGCGATCTCGGGGGCTGCCCCGGTTCCGCCGTACCCGCCGTCGAGATGGACGATGTGCGCACCGGCGTAGTAGATGCCGACGGCGACCATGTCCACGTCTGTGGGCGTGCTCACCTTGACCGAGATGACGGCGTTGGGGTTCACGGCCCGGATCCAGTCCACGTGCTTCTTGTGGTCTTCTACTGAGTACACGCTGTGGAAGGGAAAGGGGGAGAACAGCGAGGTCCAGGCCACGGCTTCGCGCATCGTCGCCACGACCTCGGTGGTCTTCCCTCCCAAGAGGTGGCCGCCCAGTCCTGGCTTGGCCCCCTGCGCGTACTTGAGCTCCACGACGCGCGCGCGCTGGATGGTCTCCTCCCGCACGCCGAAGAGCCCCGTGGCGACCTGGGTGATGATCGAGCCGGCGAAGGGGATCAGCTCGTCCGGATAGCCGCCCTCGCCGGTGCTCGTGAAGGTCCCGGTCGCCTGCGCGGCCATCGCCCGGGCGAGCATCGTTTGCAGGCTCACGGAGCCGAACGACATCCCGCCGCCGTAGAACGGAACGGGCAGCGTGATCTCCGGTCCGTCGCCGCGCCGGTTCAGCTCCAGCGACAGGTCCACGGCCTGCGGGTCCACGGAAGAGACGGCTTGGTGATCCCCGTCCATCTCGAAGGCGAACCGCAGGACGTCGAATCCGCCGCCCGAGTGCCCGACGCGGTACTCGCCGCGCACCGGGGCGTGCCCCGTGGCGGCCTGCGTCCAGGTGGCCGCGAGCAGTTCCTCCGTCCAGCGGAAGTCGCCTTCCTTGGCCACGTCCGTCGGGACAGGATCGGGAGGGGCCGTCACGCTGCGGGGGATCAGGGCGCGGAACTGGGCTTCCTCATGTGGCTGAAAGATCGCCCGCCCCGTCTCCCCGCGCAGCCTGCGCACTTCCCGCATCCCCATGGCCCCCAGACACTCGAGCAGCTGGTCGCGCCAGGCCGCCATGAGGTTGACGAGCCGCTGCGCCCCCCAATCGGCGCTGAACTCGCCCGCTTCCGCCGCGCAGTGTGACCGGTCCGCCCACAGGCCGCAGCCGAAGGCGACGAGCAGGGAGAGATCCACGGCGACGAGGTCGGCGCCGCAGACGATGGCCTTGGGGACGTGTTCCGCCGCGGCGATACCGCCGCTGGCCATGAGCGTGACCTCGTCCCGGATGCCGGCGCCGACCAGATGACGGTGGACGGCCTGGAGCGCATCGGCGATGAACCCCCGGGCCGACTGGCCCGACTCGTCGGCGAAAAGGTGGATGACCTCCGCGCCGGCGGCGACGAGCGTCTCCACGAAGGCGGGGTCGGCGTCGTTCACGGCGAGGCGCCGGCCGACGACCAGGTCGGGGCGCGCCAATTTGAGCGCAGCCACAGTGGTCTCGCCGCCGCCCTCGAGCTCGGCGTATGCGGCGTGTCTCCACATGGCGGGATGCCGCAGCACGTCGTCCGGCCCAAGGCGCGGGGCCGTGACGCCGGCGAACGGCACGAGGTCGTCGTTCCATTGCTCCGCCGTGACGATCGCCAGTGAGCGGAGATGCTGGGCGGCGCGAACGATGGCCAGGATCTGACTGCGGGCCTCGACCGGAAACGGGAACGGATTGAACACGATGGGGAGCGGGAGATCGACCAGCGGGGGCATGCTGCCGGGTGCCGCGGGCCCGGCATCCTCCGGCCGGAGGAATGGCAGCTTCCGGCCCAGATCCACGCTGGTGCTGATGTACTCACGCCCGTGGATCCCGTCACGCGTCGGCCGCACGATCTCGGACATGTCCAGCCAGATGGCGTCAAACCCGGGGCCGGCGAATGGCCCGCCGTAGCCGGCGCCGGAGATGGGGATCCGTCCCCGCTCGGCCATGAACCACGTCTGCGTGATGATCTCCGGGGTCCAGTAGGCGTCCCCGCGGCCCGGCGTCGTGAACGGCGCGTGCCCGTATTTCACGTACTCGTCGTTCTCACCGAGGTTGAAGCGCGCCGGCGGCGCAAAGGGCAGAGGCGCCGGCTTGGTACCGACGTGATAGCGGGACGCGCCGGACAGCGTCATCGCGGCCGTGACGGCGTCCGGGTGATCGGGTTCCGGTACCAATTGGTGATGGGCAGGCGACGATCCCGGCCGAAAGCCTTCGGGGTGATCTTCACGCCGGGCGGCGCCTGCCGGCGCTTGTACTCGTTGCGGTCCACCATCGTCACGACGTGGGCGACGACGTCGCCGGAGAAGCCCCGGCCCACGATCTCGTCAGGGGGGACGTCCTCTTCGACATAGAGTTTCAGGATCGGGTCAAGGACGTTGTAGGGGACGCCGAGCGCCGCCTCGTCGGTCTGCCCGGCCCGCAGTTCGGCCGTGGGGGCACGGCTGAGCACGCCGTCCGGGATCACGGTCCCCTGGCCGTTCCGCCAGCGCGCCAGCCGGTAGACCAGCGTTTTGGGGACGTCCTTGATCACGGCGAAGCCGCCGGCCATGTCACCGTAGAGCGTGGCATACCCGACGCTCATCTCGCTCTTGTTTCCCGTGGTCAGGACCAACCAGCCGAACTTGTTCGAGAGCGCCATCAGCAGCGTGCCGCGGATGCGGGCCTGGATGTTCTCCTCGGTGGTGTCGTACGGCCGGTCGCCGAAGACGGGTCGCATCGCCTCGAGGTAGCGGGCGAAGATGGGATCGATCGGCAGGTCTACGCGATCCACGCCGAGGTTTTCGGCCACCGCGGAGGCATACCGTGCGCTCTCCTCGGAGCTGAACCGCGACGGCATCCACGCGGCGTGGACGTGGGCGGGACCCAGCGCGTCCGAGGCGATCGCCGCCACCAGCGCCGAGTCAATCCCGCCGGAGAGGCCGATCACGGCGTCGGTGAAGCCGGTCTTGCGCACGTAGTCGCGCGTGCCCATGACCAGCGCCCGGTAGACTTCCTCGTCTTCGTGCAGGGCTGTCTCGAGGCGGTGCGCGAGCGCTGTCCGGACCGGAGGCGGCCCGCCGGACAGCGGGACCAGTGGGGTGGGCATCGCCGCGTCGTCGCCGCCGACCGCGGGGACGGGAGCCTGCAGCCGGAAGGCCCGGACCGCCTCGGGATCGACGTCGCAGACCAGGAAGTCCTCCTCGAACTGCTTCGCCCGGGCGAGTAATCCCCCGGTGTGGTCGAAGACCATCCCCATCCCATCGAAGACGAGTTCGTCCTGTCCGCCCACCAGGTTGTTATAGCAGAGGATGACGCGATAGTCCCGGGCGCGCGTCTGCAGCATCTCGGCCCGCTGCCGCCACTTCCCCATGTGGTAGGGCGACCCGTTGATGTTGATGATGACCAGGGCGCCTGCCGCCGCCTCGGCCTGGCACGGTCCTCCCGGGGCCCAGACGTCTTCGCAGATCGTCACGCCGACGGGGACCCCGCGGATCATGAAGACCGGGGCGGTGTGGCCGGGCTCGAAGTACCGCTTCTCGTCGAAGACGCCGTAGTTCGGCAGCCGCTGTTTGTGGAAGACGCCGGCCAGCGCGCCGTCTGCGAGGACGGCCGCGGCGTTGTAGAGGTGGGTGCGCCGATCCACGAACCCGACCACGGCGGTGAGGCCGCCGGTGTGGCGCCTCACCTCGTCCAGGGCCTCGAGGTTGCCCCCAATGAAATCGGGCTTGAGAAGGAGGTCTTCGGGAGGGTAGCCCGGGACGGCGAGTTCCGGGAAGCAGACCACGTCCACCCCGGTCTCCCGGCTGCGATCGAGGGCTTCACAGATGCGGCGGACGTTTCCTTCGAGGTCCCCGACCGTGGTGTTGATCTGGGCCATGCCGATGCGAAGCACTATCCTTAGTATACGGTGCGGAGGGCAAATGCAGCGCCAGCGGGTGCGCGCTGTCGAGTTAGGCCGGGTCGCCTGGCTACCGATGACGCCCGAAAGCGCCCGCAGTAGGCCTGGTACCTCACTCCCACCTCGGACAATCGCTGTCCGCTGGCGAAACGATTTGTACCACGCTCGTCACAAAAGGGTCAATTCGGAACTGTCGTTTCCCTGTTGTGGATAACGGGGATTGTGTGGACGGGCCGCCGTCAGTCAGGGCCGGTCGCTCTCCGCGACGATCCCCTCGGCGACCTCCCGCATCGTCTTGCGCGTGTCGCGGGCCTGCTTCTGCAGCCGCGCAAATGCCGCCGCCTCATCCAGCCCCAGACGCTTCATCAGCGCGCCCTTGGCCCGCTCGATGAGCTTGCGGGATTCAAGTGTGTTCTCCAGATCCCCGATCTCCCTGTGGAGGCCCTGGATCTCGCGAAAACGTCCCAAGGCCATTTCTACCGCGGGAGCGAGGTCGCTCTCCCTCACCGGCTTGACAAGATAGCCCAGCGCGCCGGCCTCCTTCGCCTGCTCCACGAAGGCACGGTCGGCGTAGGCGGTGAGAATGATGACGGGAACGATCCGGCCGGCGAGCAGGCGCCGGGCCGCCTGCAGACCATCGACCCCCGGCATCTTGATGTCCAGGAAGACGAGGTCCGGCTGCAGCTTGTGCACGAGGTCCAGGGCCCGCGTGCCGTCGGAGGCTTCCCCCACGACCTGATAACCTTGGTCCTCCAGCATCGCCCGCAGCCCGAGGCGGATCACGGCCTCGTCGTCGGCGATGAGGATGCGGAGCGGTTTGGGCGCAGCCGTCACGTCCGCAGGCCCTCCAGGTGCGGCACGGTGATCACCGCGGTCGTGCCTCCGCCGTCGTGGAAGGCGATGCTGCCCCCCAGATCCTCTGTGACGAGGGCCTGGATGATCTTCAGGCCGAGGTCGTCGCCCGCCGCCGGGGTGAAGCCGGGCGGCAGGCCGGCGCCGTCGTCTTGAACCTCGAGGACGAGCCCGCCGTCCTGGGGCCGGAGGCGGATCTCGATCCGCCCCTCCGTGCGATTGGGGAAGGCGTGCTCGATCGCGTTCTGCAGGAGTTCGTTGAGGACCAGAGCCAGCGACGTGGCCTGGTGTGAGTTCAGGAAGACGTCCTCGCCCCGCACCTCCACGGCGAGCCGCAGGGCCGGCGCGGCCATCGTCTGGGTCACGTTCTGGGTCACCCGCTCCAGCAGCTGGCGGAGGTTGACGAGGCGGAATCCCTCCACGGAGAGGATCTCGTGCACGGCGGCGATGCTCAGGATGCGGGTGATCGTCTCGGTGAGCACCTCCCGGCCGGAGACCTCCCGGTCGTCGCGGAGCTGCAGGCGCAGCAGCATGGCCACGGTCTGCAGGTTGTTCTTCACGCGATGATGCATCTCTCGGATGATCGCCGAGCGCACGACGAGGTTGGCGTTCTCGATGGCCAGGGCGGTCTGGTTCGCCAGCGTGGTGAACAGCTTTATCTCCGCCTCGGTGAACCGGTGCGGCCGGCCGAGGTAGCAATTGAAGACACCGATGACTCGGTCGCGGACCACGAGAGGAACGGAGAGGAGCGCGCGCAATCCCTCGGACGCGGCCATGGCCTGCTCGCGGTACCGTGGATCGGCCTGGACGTCGGGGACGGCCAGCGGCTTCCCCTCCTGGGCCACCAGCCCGATGATCCCGTCGCCCACCTTGAGCCGGGTGCCCTTCCCGTAGCGTTCGCCCGCCCCGTGGGCGGCGGTGAGGACGAGGTCTTTCGTCTCCTCGTCGATCAGCAACAGCGAGCATGTCTTCGCGTCCATCGTGCGCGCCGCCATCTCCACGATGAGGCGGAGGATCTCTTCGAGGTAGAGCGGGGAGGTGAGGGTCTCGCTCACCTCGGCCAGCGTACTCAGGTCCATGATCTGGCGGCGCATGTGATCGTACAGCGTCGCCTTCTCGATCGCTCCGGCGGCGAGGTCGGCGATGACGCCGAGCAACTCCATTTCGTCGGGGAAGTACTCGTGCCGGGCCGTCGTCTGCACGTTCACGGCGCCGATCACTTTGCCCGCCGTGACGAGCGGCACGGCGGCCAGGGAGCGGAAATGATACTCGTGCGTCTCCGGCAGGTAGACGAAGCGGGGATCGCTGGCGGCGTCCGAGCTGGCCACCGGCAGACCCTCGCGGGCCGCCCACCCGGTCAGGCCCTCGCCGAAGCGCAGCCGCGCCCTCCCCACGGCCTCCGCGGCGAGGCCGGTCGTTGCCTTCAAGACGAGATGCTCCCCCGCCGGATCGAGGAGGTAGATCGAGCAGCTGTCCATCCCCATCACCGCGGCCGTCGTGCGCGTGATCAGCTGCAGCGTCGTGTCGAGGTCGAGCGCCTGGCCGATGGCCCGGCTGATCGCCCGCAGCGCGGTGATCTCGGCCGTCCGGCGCCCCGCGGAAGGGTGGAGGTCGTCGCCCATCGGTTCGTCGCCATCATAGCGCGAATCCGTAAGAGGCGCGATCTGCCGATGATCGGCTGTGTGGGTCAGGTCCTAGGGAGATGCCGGCCGGTAGATCCCGAGTGCACCGGCCCCGAGATTCTTGCGCTTGAAGAAGCCCTGATTCACTTCGAGGGCGTACCGGAACGGCTTCTTGGACTCGTAGATGGCGAACGGCCCTTCCTTGGGATCGGGCGCGACATCCATGTCCACGATGTCGACGATGCGCCAGTCCTCCGCGATGAAGGCGATGGAGAGGGGGATCAGCGTGTTCTTCATCCAGAAGCCCCAATGGCCCGTCTCCTCGAAGATGAAGAGCATCCCCGTGTTCTCCCCGAGCCGGGGCCGGTGCATCAATCCCTGGGCGCGCGTCGCGGCCGTGTCGGCGACCTCGACCTGCAGGGTGATGTTCTTCGCGTTCTGGACGAAGGTCACCGCGCCGCGCTTGAAGCGCACCTGCGCCTCGGCGGGCAGCGTGACAAGACTGGAGAGGGTGAGGACAATAAGGAGGAGGCGCCGCATCCCTGTGTACATTCTACGTCCCGGAGCAAGACCCGTGTTCCCATGCCCGAGAGGAATGGCGGCTAGACCCGGGGCGTTTCGGGTAGAGGATCCCATGGACTGGACCGTCCCGACCTTCGCCGACGTCCTGCGGGCCCGCCGTCAGATCCGTCCTCACCTGGCGGCGACGCCGCTGTATGCGTATCCGTCGCTGTCGCGCCTGGCCGGCGCAGATGTGTGGGTCAAGCACGAGAACCACCAACCGGTCGGGGCGTTCAAGATCCGCGGCGGGGTGAACCTCATCTCGCAGGTGGACGAGGCGGCGCGGCGTCAGGGCGTCATTGCCGCGTCCACGGGGAACCACGGCCAATCCATCGCCTATGCGGCGCGCCTGTTCGGCGTGCGCGCCATCATCTGCGTGCCCGAGGAGGCGAATCCGGTGAAGGTCGAGGCGATGCGCGACCTGGGCGCCGAAGTCGTGTTCCACGGCCGCGACTACGACGACGCCCGCGAGTACTGCGAACGCCTTGCCGCGGATGAGGGCTACCGGTACATTCACTCCGGCAACGAGCCGCTGCTCATCGCCGGAGTGGCCACGCTGGCACTGGAGATCCTGGAGGAGCGGCCCGAGGTGGAGATGATCATCGTGCCGGTCGGCGGCGGGAGCGGCGCCGCCGGCGCGTGCGTCGTGGCGAAGGCGATCCGTCCCGATGTCCGGGTCATCGGCGTGCAATCCGCGGCCGCCCCCGCGGCGTATCGTTCCTGGCAGGCCCGCCGCCTCCTGGAGGACACCATGGGAACGTATGCGGAGGGGCTGGCCACGAGGACGGCGTTCGACCTGCCGCAGCGGATCCTCTGGGCGCAGCTGGACGATTTCATCCTGGTCAGCGACGATGAGATCCGGCAGGCACAGCGCATGATGATTGAGAAGACGCGGAACCTGGTCGAGGCCGCCGGCGCGGCGCCCCTGGCCGCGGCGCTGAGCCGCACGGACGAGGTGGCCGGGCGGACGATCGCGCTGGTCTGCAGCGGAGGCAATGCCAGCCCGCAACAACTCCGGGCGCTCTTCGACTGATGCCCCGCCCTGACTTTGACGTGATCGTCGCCGGCGCGGGGCCCGCCGGGAGTATGGCGGCCCGCACCGCGGCGGCCTTGGGCCTGCGCACCGCGCTGGTGGAGGATCACGACCAGCCGGGGCTGCCGGCGCACTGTTCCGGGAAGCTGCAAGTGCCCGCCTTTCGCGAGTTCGACCTTCCCGCCTCGCTGGTCCTGAACACCCTCCGGGCGGGGGCCTTCTATTCCCCCGGGGGGAGCGTGTTCCGGGTGCGCCGGGACGAGGCCGACTCCCATGTCGTGGACCGCGTGACGTTTGATCGCTGGCTGGCGGAAGCTGCCGAGCGATGCGGAGCGACGGTCATGCTGAACACCCGTCTCCGACGCGCGGAGCGCGTGAATGGACTGATCAGGGTTACCGGGACGTCCCGCGGGCGGTCGCTGACCGCGACCGCCCGCGTGCTGATTGACGCGGAGGGGGCGCGGCCGGTGCTGCCGCGTGCCCTGGGGCTCCGCATCCCCCGCGCGTACGTCTATGGCCTCCAGTATCAGATGGCCGGGGTGGATCTCGACGCGCCGGACATGCCGGAGATCTATCTGGGGAGCGCCAGCGCCCCGGGGTTCTTCGGCTGGATCATGCCGATCGGCCCCGACCGGGCGCGTGCCGGCGTCTGTGTGGATCCCCGCCTCACGACCCAGTCGCCCATCTTCTATCTGGAGCGTCTGATGCGGGAGCACCCCGTGGCGAGCCGCCGCCTCCGCCGCGCCGTGATCGAGCGAAGGCTCGCCGGCCCGATCCCCGTGCTCGGGGCGCGTCGGCCGACCGTCGCGCCCGGGCTCCTCGTTGCCGGTGACGCGGCGGGCCAGGTGAAGGCCACCAGCGGGGGAGGCATCTACTTCTCCCTGATCAGCGGCCGTCTCGCGGCGGAGACCGCCCACGCCTACGTCGGGGGCGACCGCCAGGCGCTGGCCCGTTATGAGGACGCCTGGCGGCGGCGCTTCGGGCGCGAGCTGTACGTGACGGCCTTTGCCCGCCTGGCCATGAACCACATGAGTGACGCGGAGGTGGACACGTTCGTCGCCGCCGTGGCCGAGGACGGCGACCTCCGCCGGACGATCGAGGAGCGCGGCGACACCGCGTTCCAGTCAAAGCTGCTCGCCCCCGTGCTGCTGCGCGCCCTGCGCTGGTCCCTTGTGCGTCCCGTGGGCTTCGCCATGCTGCGTGCGCTGCGCCACGGGATCGTCGCCCTCTGGGACGGCGGCGCCTCCGCGGCCCGCGCCGCCGCCACGCACTGAGGCGGCGGGGCAAGCTCCAACTCCATCGGAGGAGAAACCTCTCCAAGGGGTGAAGCCCTAGGCAAGTTTCGCTGGGACGGATCACACGGCATGCGGATCATCGCCGACCTGCACCTCCACTCGAAGTACAGCCGTGCCACCAGCCGTGAGATGGACGTCGAGAACATGGCGCGGTGGTGCAAGATCAAGGGCATCACCATCGTCGGCACGGGGGACTTCACCCACCCCGTCTGGCTCCGGGAGCTCAAGGCCAAGCTCAAGCCCACCGACCGCGGCTTGTACACCTTCGACGGCATGCACTTCATGCTCACAGTGGAAGTGTCCAACATCTATCCGCAGGGCGGCCGGCTGAGGAAGATCCACAACATCATCTTCGCGCCTTCGCTGGAGACCGCGGAACGCATCAACGCGGTGCTGGGGCGGTTCGGCTCGCTCATGGCCGACGGCCGGCCGACGCTGACGCTGCCCAGCGACAAGCTCGTCGAGTACGTGATGGAGGTGTC
>Ga0209751_10004532_pt1 | contig 13264 bp, 11 predicted proteins | sample RifCSP13_1_FD_184019 | JGI IMG/M metagenome (GOLD analysis project Ga0209751, IMG submission 184019) | Soil microbial communities from Rifle, Colorado - Rifle CSP2_sed 13_1 (SPAdes) (version 2) | ecosystem: Environmental > Terrestrial > Deep subsurface > Rock core/Sediment | place: Rifle... | reverse complement strand
GGTGTCGCAGCTCTTGTCCGCGCAGATACGGCCCTCACCGAACTTGCGGGACGGCCGTACACCGCCGCGGAGCCTGTTTCCTTTGAGTGTGTCAGCCATGGGATGGCCTCCTCAGTGCTTGTCTTGAGATGGGTTCAACGTCTTTGGTCGATCGTTTGTTCCCGGTTTTGGTCGACCGTTTGTTCCCGGTCCGAGACCTGGAGGGTCCGGAGGTGGGACTGTAGCTCGGGCCCTGTCCGAGTTTCCACTATATAGATGTTATAAATGGCGAGACCGTTTTGCAAGGTGTTCGTTAGGGACACGATGCCACATGAAGGTTTCGTGGCAGTTACGAAGAGGTTAACGAACTCGAAAGATTGGCGTGAACCTGGCAGCCCTACGCAATGCCTATGTGCTTTAGGAAAGCCTGGTTGGAAGGCTCACGGCCCAAGAAGTTGCGGAGCAACTGATCGCCGTCGAGCGACCCGCCGGGCTCGAGGACCTCTCTGCGATACCTGAGCCCAAGGTGCGGGCTGGTCACGCCTTCCTCCTCGAATCTGTTGAACATGTCCAGTCCAAACACCTTAGACCACAAGTATCCGTAGTACCCGGCGTCGTATCCTCCGAGCAGATGGCCGAAACTGGCAGGAAAATAGGTGCCCTCGTGGGGCGGGAGTAATCCGACCGACTCGGCCCGCTCGCGTATGAGGTCCAGGTCGCTGTGATCCCCAGGTCCGTGCAGGCCCATGTCGAATACCCCCAACGAGACCTGCCGCAGGGTGTGCAGTGCCACATTCAGATGACGTGCCTTCACCAGATCGCCAACCAGTTCCTCGGGGATGGGTTCGCCCGTCCGATAGTGGCGCGCGAATGTCTGGAGCACCTCGGGTCGCCAGCACCATTCCTCCATGATCTGGCTGGGTGCCTCGACGAAATCCCATTCAGTGTTCGCCCCTGAGAACCGTGTGTACTCCGCCCTGGTGAGGGACATGTGGAGGATGTGACCAAACTCATGAAAGAGTGTCTCGACTTCCGTGTGCTGCAACAGGGACGGTTTGTCTGCCGTCGGTTTCGTCAGATTGGCCACGATGGCTGAGATTGGGCGGCGAAAGGGGCCGTCCGCTCCCCGGTGACCGGGGTGCAGAGGGAAGGCCGCCGCGTGACTGTACTTGCCGTCCCGGGGGAAGAGATCGGCGTAGAAGAACGCCAGGTGCTCGCCGCCGGCCCGGTCGAGTATCTGATAGAGCAACACATCTTCATGCCAAGCCCGGGTATCGGCCACCGGCTGGTAGGCGAGGCCGAAGACCTCGGCGGTGAGGTCGAACATCCCCGAAATGACGTCTTCGAGCTGGAAGTACTCGGCGACTTCATTGGTGTCGACGCCGAAGTCTCGCTTGCGAAGCTGTGTGTCATAGTACCGCCAGTCCCATGCCCGGAGGTCATGAGCGCCGGTGTCGGCGGCGAGCATCTCGGCCATCACGGCGATCTCGGCTGTTCCCTCCTTTGAGAGCGACGGAATCAGGTCAGCATAGAAAGCATCGACGGCTGCGGGGTCTTTTGCCATCCTTTCTTCCATCTGATAGTGGGCCCACGAATCCAGACCGAAGAGTTGCGCAATGCGTTCCCTGGTTTCAACTGCCTCTTTGAGGACCGGACGATTGGCATCCACCGCCCGGCTGCCGAACTTGAAGGACAGTGCCTCTCGCAGGTCGCGCCGGTCGGCTTGCTCCATGAAGGGGATGAAGTGTGGGTACGCCATGCCCACTCGAAGGCGGCCGTCGGCGCCCTTCTCCAACCGGTCGACGTAGTCGTCGGGCAGACCCACTAGATCCTCACGGGTGACAGGCAGATAGTCCTCGTACTCGGCGATGTTGCGCTGGAAGGCGACCTCTAGTTCAACGAGGCGGTCGCGGAGGCGCTGGACCTCGGCCCGACCGGCGGCAGAGAGCCCATGGCCGGCTCGACGGAAGTCGCGTAGCAGGAAGGCAAGCAGGCGTTGTGCTTCGCCTTCCAGGCGGGAGGCTTCCTCGGTTTCTGAGAAGTTCTTGACCGCTGCGTAGAGATCAGGCCGGAAACTGAGCTCGACCTGCCATTTCTCGAGCCTTTCCTCGGTCTCGCGGGCCATCTCACGGACTTCTTCGTTCGGGTGGACGTTGCCGAGAAATGGCCCGCGCCCGTATGCGTCTTGCAGCGCAGCCGTCAGGCTGTCGATGGGGCGAATGGTGTTCTCGAAGGTGTGCGGCCCATCGACGGCAACGATGGAGGCGATGACGTTCTCGGCCTCGGCGATGGCGTCGGCAACGGCCTCGTTGAGGGCGGACGCGGTGATCCGGGAGTAGTCGACGAGCATAGGCGAGAACCCTACACCCGGCCTTCCCTTGGAAGAAGGTGAGACTTGTCATAGTGCACGTTGTCGCCTCAAGGCAGCTCCATCGCCGGCCGATGTCATGCCATGTTGTGGTTGCTGTCGATCCTCGGTGTGGCAGCGGTTCTAGGCCTCACGTGGGCCCTGGTCTGGGCAGTGCGCGAGGTGTTTCTCAACACCGCCGTGACCCGTCTCGAACGCAGGCTGAATCCCGGCGATGTGTTCGAACTCAATCAGGCCTTTGCCCGGGTCCGGCGGGATGTTCTCGACGGCGACTGATCGAAGGAGAACAGGACGGCGCTAAGTTCCTGTGCATGGACACAGGATTGGCAGGTAAGGGTGTCGTTGTCACCGGGGGCGGCGGCGGTATCGGGCAGGCGGTGGTGCGGGCCTTCGCTAGCGAGGGCGCCCGGGTGGCCGTCCACTACCGGACGTCCCACCAAGCGGCCCATCGGCTGGCATCCGAAGTGAACGGTGTTGCTATTGGCGCCGACCTTCGGGTAGAGGCTGAAGCGGATGAGCTAATCCCCCGGGCGCTGGAAGCACTGGGGCGGGTCGACGTGGTGGTGGCCAATGCGGGAGTCTGGCCACCCGCCGACGAACCGATCTGGGAGCTCTCGCTCGACCGGTGGAAAGCCACGCTCGACGCCAACCTCACCGCCACGTTCTTGACTGCCCGCGGTTTCTTCCGGCATGCAGCGAACACCGGGCTGGGAAGTCTGGTGATGATCGCCTCAACGGCAGGCGTTTTCGGTGAAGCCGGTCACGCGGACTACTCGGCCGCCAAGGGCGCCATTCTCTCGGGGCTTCTGTTGAGCGCAAAAAACGAGGCAGCCCGTCTGGGGGCAGCAGTGAGGGTCAACGTCGTGGCGCCGGGATGGACCGTCACGCCTATGACCTCGGACGCCCGGCGGGATCCCGATCTGGAAGCGCGGGTCACGTCGACCATGGCCCTCAAGAAACTGGGTACCCCCGAGGATGTGGCGGCGCAGGTGGTGGTGCTGGCCTCCGATCGGCTGTCGGGCCACGTCACGGGCCAGGTGGTCGTGGTAGCCGGCGGTATGGAAGGTCGTCTCGTTCCTTGATCGTCGTGCCGGACGCGCCGCAGCCATGAGTGACCTCATGGCGGATAGGGGCTCTGGCTAGGCTTTCCCGTGTCTATCTGCGGAAGGGATGGCTCGTGAAGCTCCGGCTCGAGTACTGCGCGGCTGGAAACTACACAGATCGTGCGGTCCGCATGACTGAACAACTGCTAGAGGAATTCGAAGACTCGATCGACGAAATCACCTTGATCCCCTCCAGAGGTGGCGTCTTCGAGGTCGACGTCGACGGGGACCGGATCTATAGCAAGAAAGCGACCGGTCGACACGCCGAGTACGAGGACGTAGCCGGGCCTATCCGCACAAGGTAGCGGCGGTTCATCCCTTCCAGGTGACCAGGTTGTCCGGGAACGGTACTGCTTCGCCGTCAATCCAGGTGGCCAGGACATGCGCCCGGCGTAGCTCATCGGGGCTCGCCTCGACCGGGTCGAGGTCCAGGACGACGAAATCGGCCGGGCTGCCGACAGCCAGTGGCTCTGACTCTCCCATGGCCAGGGCCGCATTGTCGGTGAAGAGCGCCAGTGCCTGAGCTCCGGACAGGCCCTCTTCAGGGACCAATCCCCCTCGGTCGCGGGCGGCTGCCATTCCCCACAGCGGATGAGGCGCTTCCACCGGGCAGTCAGAACCTCCGGCCAGAGAGACCCCGGCCGAGGTCAGCGATGCCAGCGGGTAGGCATGGGCAAGACGTTCAGGACCGAGCCGCTTCTCCAACCAGGGGGCCTCGGATACCATGAAGGCCGGCTGGACGGAGGCGGTGACGCCGCTTCCGGCGAAGCGAGTTATCTGCTCGGGGTTCAAGATAGAAGCATGTTCGACCCGCAGATCGCCCGGGTTGGCGCCATCTGCCAGAAGCTCATCGAAGAGATCGAGCACCCGGCCATTAGCGACGTCGCCGATGGCATGCACCGCCACCTTCCCGCCCAGACGAAGGGCCGTCCGCGCTCTGGCGCCCACCGCGCTCCGGTCGAGCCGGAGCGTGCCGATCTGATCGGGCTGGTCGGTGTACGGGGATCCCATCGCTGCGGTGTGACCGCCCAGACTTCCGTCGGCGAACTCCTTGACTCCCAGGAAGCGGAGGCGGGGGCCCGCCCCATCGAGCGCGATGGCGGCCTGTTCGAGTTCATCGGAGTCTCGGGCGATCACCAGCACAGCCAGTTTGAGGGGAAGCCGCCCGGCGACTGTGAGTATGGCCTGCAGTTCATTGCCCGTATCGCACCATGGCCCCGTGCCGACCGCCAGGATGGCTCCCAGCGAGGTGAGTCCCAGCGTGATCAACCCGTGGAGCGCGGCCAGCACGGCGTCCGGATCGGGTCCGCCGGACCGGCCGCTGAACGCGGTTGCGACAGGTTCGATGGCGGTTTCTCTGAGGATTCCGTTGGGGACCCCAAAGCCGTCACGGTCGAGCATGCCTCCCACCGGATCGATGGCGACGGAGCCGATGCCCGCTGCCTCGAGGGCCCGGGTGTTGGCGATGGCGACGTGACCGCAGTACCGGTAGACCAGCACAGGTCGGTCGTCGACTGCCAGATCGAGTTCGTGGCGGGTGGGAAGGCGCTGCTCCAAGAGCCCTTCATCATCCAACCGGATAGCGATGAGCGGCTCGCCTGCCGGCAGAAGGGCGGCGGCATTCCGGACCCGGAGCAGAACCTCGTCCAGGTCGGCGGCGTCTTTCAGCGTCGGTCGCAGGAGTGAAAGGGCGTAGGGGACGGGATGCATATGGGCGTCTCGCAAGCCGGGGATGATCACACTCCCCGGGAAGCGATCCTCAGGGAGGTCGGGCCGGCGCAGGTCGGCGGCCCAACCCGTAGCGGCGATCTGCCCATCGCGGATCAGCAGGGCGTCCCCGAGGATCCCCGAGGCGGTACGGACTCTGTCGGCGATGACCAGGCGGGCGGTCATCGGGAGATCGGATTGGCAAGGAGTGCATCGGTCTGGCATCGGCCGGTCATTCTTCTCCTCCGAAGCGGCCGTAGTGGACCAGGTCGGTCAAGGGCTTGCGACCCCGCGGGAGGGTGGATTGAAGACCCCGGCGAAGGCGGTTCTCGCCTTCGAGGTCCGGGTAGCCAAACGCCAGGGCCCACCGGCACCCGTGGTCATCGGGGACGTGGAGGCGTTCCCTGGCACAAGGCTCTCGGTGCAGAGTGACAGGGCACGATCCGATCCCGAGGGCGGCGGCCGCCTCCATCATGTTCTGGGCGACCCGGCCCATGTCGAAATCCCCGCCGCCGGGTAGCCGGACGATCACCACAACGAGCGGCGCCCCCACCAGGGGGCCGGTGAAGCTGCCACATTCGGCGAGCCGCTGTCGTTCCCCGGGGTCGGTGAGCACGACGAACGCCCAGAGCTGGGTGTTCTTCGAACTGCCGGTCCATCGACCGGCCTGGAGAATCTTCTCGATTTGTTCATGCTCGATCGGTTCCGGCCGGTACCTGCGAACGACCCGGAGGCCGGCGATGCGCTCGTAGGTTTCGAGTGACGGTTCGAAGGATTGCATGTGCACCTCGCCAATTGTCTCGGATCCGAGCATACCGTGACCGGTACCGGCCGGGTCAGAGCATTCCGGACGGGATGGCGGCCGCCACCCGGCTGAGGAATGCTGCGCCGAGCGCCGCGTTGGAGGCGACCACGGCCTGGTCTCCCGGACGTGCGGGGCTGCCGGTCAGATCTGTGACATGTCCCCCGGCTTCGAGGACGAGCAGGATTCCGGCCGCGACATCCCACGGAGCCAGTTTCAATTCCCAGAATGCGTCGTAGCGACCGCAGGCCACCCAGGCGAGATCCAGCGAAGCCGTACCCATGCGCCGGACGCCCTGGACGTGGGTGAGCATCTCTCCAACGATCTGTGCGTAGGCGGCGGCATGCCGGCGGCGGTCGTACGGAAAACCCGTCGCCACCAGGGCTGCCCCCAGGTCACCCTGGTTGGACACTGCGATCGCTGCGCCGTTCCGGTGGGCGCCGGCCCCTGCCGCGGCGGTGAAGATCTCGTCCCTGAACACATCGACGACGGCCCCCACCCGAGGCAGCCCGCGCTCGTACAGGGCAACCGAGACACTTACGTGCGGCACTCCATGCAGGAAGTTCACGGTTCCATCCAGAGGATCGATGATCCACACCCGCTCCCGGCCAAGGGGGTCCCCGCCGCTCTCCTCGGCGAGAATCGCGTCGTCCGGACGGGCTGCTTTGATCGTGGCAATGATGACGGTCTCCGATTGGCGGTCGGCGGCCGTGACCGGGTCGACCTCGCCCTTGAATTCGGCTCCCTGGAGACGGCCGAGCCACGGGCGGATGGCCCTGGTACCTTCCCGGGCGGCCCTAACGGCGACGTCGAGATCTTGTTGGAGAGGAGTGTCCATTGCGTCCGGACTCTAGGAGTCCGCTGAGTAGTAGCGGGTCGTAGGGTTGCGTGACCTGTGGGGCTCAGCGGGCTCCGGAGCCCGGTAGGTTGTACCGGCGAGGCCGGTCATAGAATCCACCCGTCATGATGTCGATTCTGCTCGCCGCCCTCGGTGGTTTGTTGACGTGGGCTGCCTTCCCGCCCCTCGGCTTGGGCGCTCTGGTGTTCATCGCGCCCGTGCCGTTTCTGGTCGGGTTGCGGAGGGCGAGGTCGGGACGCCGGGCGCTGCTGGTTGGGCTTGTCTTCGGGATCGCTTTCTTCGGGCCGCTGCTGGGGTGGATCACCGAGATGGGCGTGATCGCCTGGGCACCGCTCGTGCTCGTCGAGGCCTTGTTCCCGGCCGTCTTCGCCTGGATGGTCTTCCGGGCACGCCGGCGCTCCGATTGGCAGTGGATGGGGTCCGTGGTCGGCGGTTGGGCGCTGACCGAGCTCGCTCGATCGTATCTGCCGGTGGGAGGCTTCTCGTGGGGATGGCTCGGGTATGCCGTGAGTGGCTTGGCAGGAGCTCGCGGTGCTGCCCGGTGGATAGGAGTTTCCGGGTGGACGGTGCTCGCCATGTTGGTGGCGGGCGGTCTGGCTCTCCGGTTCGATACTCGCCGCGGTTTAGGCTGGGCCGCGGCAGCCGCAGCAGCGGTGGCGGTGCTGGTCGGAGCCGGCGCGGCGTGGCCTGCCACAGCCGATGGAGCGCTGCTCGAGGTTGCCCTCGTCCAGGGGAACAGTCCCTGCCCGGCTGAACGGTGCGTCAACGAGCGGCAAGAAATCACCCAGAGCCACCTCGATCTCACCCGGTCTCTGCCCTCAGGCGTATTCGACCTGGTGGTGTGGCCGGAGAGTTCGACCGGGTATGCAACCGATCCCACCGTCAACCCGGAGGTTGCCGGCCAGATCGCCGCCGAAGCGGTCCGTCTGCAGAGCTACTTGCTCGCCGGGGGCGATCGCCCCGTTGGTCAAGACGGCTTTGCCAATGTGAATCTGCTCTTCGACCAGGATGGGAGCATCGTCGGTGAGTACCTCAAGATCCACCCGGTGCCCTTCGGCGAATACATTCCGTGGCGGGCGGTGTTCGGATGGACCGAGCGATTCCGGGCTGCCCCGCGGGATATGGTGCGAGGAGAAGGACCGGTTGTCTTCACAACGGATTGGGGTTCGCTCGGGTCGGTTATCTCGTTCGAGGGGGCATTCGCCCGCATCATGCGTGGCCCGGTCCGAGAAGGAGCCCGGTTGCTGGTCGTGGCCACCAACAACTCGAGCTACGGGCTTGGACCCGCATCCGATCAGTTCATCGGCATGACCCGCATGCACGCTTCCGCCTTGGGGGTCGACGTCATCCACGCGGCACTCACCGGTCGGTCGACGATCATCTCCAACAGCGGATCGGTCGGGCCAACTTCGGGGCTCTTCACGGCTGAGATCCTCACCGGCCGGGTACGGGTGCGAGCGTCGGGCAACACTCTCTACACGACCCTCGGCGAGTGGCCGTATGGTCTCGCCATTCTGTGGTTATTCGTGGTGGTGGTGGCATGGGCCAAGCACCAGGAGAGAGTGACGGCCTGAGACGCCGAAGGACCGCCACCGGGGCGGCCCTTCACACGACCGGTCCGAGGACACGGGGTCCTCGCCAGGGACATACCGGCACCTGTAGTTCTAGCACCTACCACTGTCAGCGCGAACGACGGCAGATGGCCCGAGCCGTCACTCAGCATTTGCTTTCCGGTCCTTTGGATGGCCGTTAGGTGGCGGTGCGTCAACCTTGGACGGGTTGGGGGACCTGCGTTGCGCACGGCGCGCTCGAGCGAATGCGGGCTGAGCGAGCGTGAGCGGGCAGTTACGCCGGGACCTACGACGCGAGCATTACGCGCCGCTCTCCTGATACCTTCGATGTCTTCTATCAGGCCGAGCCGTACCGCCCGTCGGCAGTGGAAGCCGAGCGGACGATCATCGCCGGCGGTGGTCGATCTATGGACTCACGTTCTGGGAGCTGATCGGTGGCAAGCCAAGCCACTGAGTGAACCCCGATCGCCGTCCGGGGTTGCGCTCAGACGGCACTGGTGATACTCAGCGCCCTTCATACTCGGTCAGTGCTGCGTCGATGGTATCGAGCGCCGTGTCGAGCTCCTCGGTGGTGGTGATCAGCGGGGGGATGAACCGGATCACGTTGCCGTCGGGACCGCAGTTGATCAGGATCAGCTCGTGCAGCAGTGCGTACTTCGACACGAAGTCCATGGCGTCGGCATCCGGCTGGTGCGTTTCGGGGTCTTTGACAAGCTCGATCCCGATCATCAGCCCGAGTCCCCGGACCTCCCCGATGGTGTGGTGAGCGATTCGCAGCTTGTCCAGCCTTTCGAAAGCGTGCGCCGACAGCTCGCGGGCGTGGGGGAGGAGTCCCTCCATCGTGTCGATCACCGCTCCGGCCGCCGCACAAGAGACCGGGTTGCCCCCGAAGGTTGTGCCGTGCGCACCCACCGGCCAGCGGTCCATGACCTCTGCCGAAGCACCATAGGCCGAGAGCGGCAGACCATTGGCGATGGCTTTGCCCAGGGCGATGATGTCGGGATCGACGGTGTAGTGGTCGGATGCGAACCATTCGGCCGTGCGTCCGAAGCCGCTCTGCACCTCGTCGAATATCAACATGATGCCGTGCTGGTCGGCGATCTCCCGGAGGGCCTCGAGGAAGGCAGGCGGGGAGGGGTAGTACCCGCCCTCGCCCTGTATAGGCTCAACCAGGAAGGCGGCTATGTTCTTGGGGGTGACCTCGTGTTTGAACTTGTAGTGCAGTTCATCCAGCGCCAGCCGGGTCGATTCCTCTTCGGACTTGCTCCACCGGTACGGGCGCGGGAAGGGGGTTACGAACACGGACGCCAGGATGGGGTGGTACCCGTCCCGGTATCGGGCATTGGAGGTGGTGTAGGCGACGGACCCCATGGTGCGACCGTGGAATCCTCCCCGCATCGTGATGACGCCCTGTCGTCCCGTGACGTACTTGGCGATCTTGACCGTTGCCTCGACCGCTTCCGCACCCGAGTTGGCGAAGCCAAATTTCTCGATCCCCGTCGGGGTGATGGTGCGCAGCTTCTCGGCCACTCTGATGATGGACTCGTATCGGAAAACACAGCCGGCATGGATGAAACGATCCATCTGGGCGCGGGCGGCGGCAACGACCCGGGGATGGTTGTGACCGAGGTTGGTGACTGCGGTCCCGCATGCGAAATCGGCGTAGCGGTTGCCTGCTTGGTCGTAGATCCACAGACCTTCGGCGCGGTCGGCGAGGAAGTCGGTGGCGTACGCCAACACGGGGGCAACGACATCCTTGTGGCGGGCGAGGTGTTCGGTCACTGGTGTCATCTGGGCTCCTTTGGGGGGCTGTTCTGCGTTTGACGGCGAATGGCCGCTACGGAGCAGCAAAGAGCGAACGCCGTGTGTGGCGAGGGACACGTGCGATGATCCGAAGCATGATCGTATTCTGCCATATCGGTCCGGCGTTCGTGGCGGGCATCTCAACGGGCGGTGAGGTGCCGGACGAGGAGACTGCTCGGAGCGGAAGGCCGACAGCCGTGGCCGGCGTGCCGGACGAAGAGAAACGTTCAGACGAAGCGGACCCGTCGATCCTGGTCGGAGGTCACCTCTCCGATGACCCAACTGCGGTGGCCGTTGGTGGCGAAAACAGCCCGGACCTCCTCCGTTCCCGACGAGGGCACGACGGCGGCGAATCCGATCCCCATGTTGAAGGTGCGATACATCTCCTCCTCGGCGACCGACCCCAGGTCTTGCACGAATCGAAATACCGGCGGGACGGTCCATGCCCTCCGATCGATGACGACGCCGTGGCCGGAAGGCAGGAGGCGGGGGAGATTGCCGGGAAGGGCGCCGCCGGTTATGTGGGCCAATCCCCGCACCAGACCGGTTGCCAGCGCGTCCAGCACCGCCGGGGCGTAGATCACCGACGGCTCCAGTAGCACCTCGGCGACGGTCCGGTCATCGTCGAGTGAGGATTCGAGATCGACCTTCCCGAGTACGTCCCGAACCAGCGAGAAGCCGTTGGAGCGAAGGTTGGGGCTTTCCACTCCGATGACGAGATCGCCCGGCTGGATGGAAGCGCCGGTGACCTCCTCCCCTTCTTCAACGATCCCCAGGGCGGCGCCGGCCATATCAAACGCGTCGACCGGCATGGCACCGGGATGCTCGGCCGTCTCGCCTCCCAACAAAGCGCAACCCGCGGCCGAGCAAGCGGCAGCCACAGATTCGATCAGCACCCGTTCCCGTTCCGGTTGCAGCGACCCGACGGCCAGGTAGTCGGTGAAGGCGAGGGGCCGCGCCCCGACCGCGGCCAGGTCGTCGACGCACATGGCCACTAGATCGAATCCAAGACCGTCGAACCGATTGGCCCTCCGGGCTAGCTCGATCTTGGTGCCTACTCCGTCGGTGCTCATCATGAGCACCGGGCGTTGGTAGCCGGAGGGGATGCGAATCCCGGCGGCGAACCCACCGAAACCGCCGACGACGCGGCCCTTCCAGGTCCCCTGCACGGCGGGACCGATCTGGGCCACCAGCCGGTCGGCTGCCTCGAGATCGACTCCGGATGTCTGGTAGGTCGGCATCACCGCTCTCCTTCGAGAGCGAGCTTGTGTCCGTTGGTGGGAAGGCGGGTGGGGTAGTCGCCGTTCAGGCAGGCGGTGCAGAATCCTTCCTGTGCGGCACCGGTGGCCGACAGAAGCCCCTCGAGGGACAGGTAGGCAAGGGAGTCGCAGGCCAGATAGGCGCGGATCTCCTCGATGCTCTTGTGGGCGGCCAGCAATTGCGACCGGTCCGCCGTGTCCATGCCGTAGAAGCACGGCCACCGATAGGGAGGCGACGATATGCGCAGATGAATCTCCGAGGCTCCTGCTTCCCGGACCATCGCCACCAGCTGGCGGGTCGTCGACCCGCGGACAATCGAATCATCGACCAGCACGACCCGCCTGCCTTCGAGAGTGGCCGGGATGGGATTGAGTTTTAGACGGATGCCCCGATCGCGCAGCATCTGGCTCGGCTCGATGAAGGTTCTACCGGCGTACCGGTTCTTGACCAACCCGTCGGCGTACAGGATCCCGCTTGCCGCCGAGAAACCCTGGGCGGCGGGGATTCCGGATTCGGGAACGGGAACTACGACGTCGGCTTCGACGGCTGCTTCGGAGGCGAGGAGGCGCCCCATGTTCTGGCGGGCGGCCTGGATGCTCTGCCCGTAGAGGCGGCTGTCGGGTCGCGCGAAGTAGACGAACTCGAAGACGCACAACCGGGGCTGGCAAGGAGGAAACGGCCGGAAGCTTCGGAGCCCTGAAGCATCGATTACCACCATCTCTCCGGGCTCGACGTCTCGCACGAACTTGGCTCCCACCAGGTCGAGGGCGGCCGTTTCCGAGGCGAACACCCATCCGCCCCGCTTCAAGCGGCCGATCGAAAGGGGCCGGAACCCGCGGGGATCGCGCACACCGATGACATGTCCTTGGTCCATGACCACCAGCGAGAAGGCACCTTCGAAGAGCGGTAGCGCCTTGAGGAGACCCTGTTCCAGCTGGCGGCCGTCTGAGCGTCCGTCCTGAACCTCCAGGGCGATGGCTTGCAGCATCAACTCGGAGTCGCTGGAACCGGCTTGCGGGCCGATCCGGTCGGCGAGTTCGACCGTGTTGGTGAGGTTGCCGTTGTGCCCGAGAGCCAGTCCGGTGGCCCCCACCTGCCGGAAGGCGGGTTGGGCGTTGTCCCAGGTCGTTGAGCCGGTCGTGGAGTAGCGAGTATGGCCGATGCCCAGATGACCCGGTAATCCGGCCAGCGATTTCTCGTCGAAGACCTGACTGACCAGACCCATGTCCTTGGAGACCGTCACCGTTTCGCCGTCGGACACCGCGATCCCGGCGCTCTCCTGGCCTCGATGCTGGAGGGCGAACAGTCCATAGGAAACGAGGTGGGCGGCATCGGTTTCGGGTGCGTAGACGCCGAACACTCCGCAGGCCTCGCCGGGTCTGGAGAATTCGGAACAACCGGGGGTCGTCAGCGCGGGCTTCAAGGCGGGGGATTGTAGGCAGGTTGGGGAAGGTTCGAAGGCTGAAGTTCGAAGCTTCCTGGCCGGCGATGCGACACGCAGGGTCGTTTCCCGTGTCTCTCCCGCCGGCGTGTTCCCCCGTCCATGGGAAGTCATGCTGCTCGCCGAACGGTAACTTGGCAGCATGGCGGTGCGGACATGCCGGTTGGGGGTACGTTCCCCGGGGCAGTGCGCTACTGGCGGCCACCGATGACCAAGGCCGGTTACTGCTTTCGCTGCGATATACCGGCGGAGGGTGAGGTGTGCCCAACTTGTGGCGCATCGCTCTACCGGGAGGAGAAGATCGCCGGTCCAAAAGCATCCCCGCCGTTCACCGTCGGTGAGACTGATTTGGGTCGGCGTTTGGCCCCCCG
>Ga0209751_10004531_pt1 | contig 13266 bp, 10 predicted proteins | sample RifCSP13_1_FD_184019 | JGI IMG/M metagenome (GOLD analysis project Ga0209751, IMG submission 184019) | Soil microbial communities from Rifle, Colorado - Rifle CSP2_sed 13_1 (SPAdes) (version 2) | ecosystem: Environmental > Terrestrial > Deep subsurface > Rock core/Sediment | place: Rifle... | reverse complement strand
ATGCACATAAACAGTTCTTAACAGAGTGTAGGTCGCGCTCCTGATCCTGAGTCTCAAGCGTCTGTCTACAGGACAGCGCTTATTGCAGCAGTGCAGTAATAACTCACACAGAAAGAAGGAGGAAGAGACGGATGAAGAGAATCATGTTGTCGGTTTTTGCAGCTGCGGTCACCGCTGCGTGGGCAGTACCTGCCAGCGCTACTGATGTGACCTTCAGTGGACAGTACAGGGTAAGGGGCGAGTACAGGAATAACGTGGATTACAACGACGACGCTGCGGACGCCGTAGCATCCATGACCCAGAGGGTCAGGCTAACCGCCAATGCAGAGGCCGCTGAGGACACCACTGTAAAGATCACCCTCCAGGACACGAGGACCTTTGGGCAGGCTGGCGATGGCGCGACCACCGGCACCCTGACCGATTCCGGTTCCAACAACACGGTGGACCTTCACGAAGCATACCTGAATGTCGATAAGATCTTCGGCACCCCCGTGAACTTCAGGATAGGCCGCCAGGAACTCAACTATGGCGACGAGAGGCTCATCGGCGCGTTCAACTGGTCGAACAACGGCAGGGCCTTTGACGGCGTAAAGTTCAACTACGCGCAGGAAGGCCTCAATGTGGACCTCTTCCGCATGACTCTCGATGATGACGCGCCTGACACCGACGACGTAAGCAACATTGACGACATCACGCTCACCGGCGTATACGCCACCCTGGGCCAGATCATCCCGAACAACACCATTGACCTCTATGCCATCAACAAGAACGGCAATGACCGTGACGTTCTGAACTTCTACACCGTTGGCGTCAGGGTCAAGGGCGCGGTTGCGGGCCTTGACTACAGCCTCGAAGTGCCCTATCAGTTCGGCGAGCAGAGGGATACTACAAACAGTGTCGATATGGACCTCAGCGCGTGGGCACTTGCCGCGAAGGTCGGCTACACCATCCCCGGCGCCCCGATGAACGTCAGGATAGGCGCGGAGTATGATTATGCCACTGGCGATGATAATACCGTTGCAGGCAACGACGAAATAGAGACCTTCCAGTCTCTCTACCCGACCAACCACAACCACTTCGGCATCGGCGATGTGGTCAACACCTGGTCTGACATCCAGGCCTGGAGCGTAAACGTCTCCGCTGATGTGACCGAGAAGATCAGGCTCTATGCCGCATACTGGAGCTATCAGGAAGCTGAGGCCAACGGCACTGACCACGGCAGCACCACCGGCGCAGGCGCAGACGACGACCTCGGCAGCGAGATCGACCTCGTAGCCACCTACAAGTACAGCAACAACGTATCTCTTGAAGTTGGCGCAGCCCGCTTTATGCCCGGAGATGCTATCAGCGATGGTACCACCCCGGCCGGACTTGACGATGCTCAGGACTGGGCATACCTCCAGATCACCGCAAACTTCTAATCCTTCAGAGGATAGTGAAGTCCTTCGGGGCAGGCTTGAAAGAGCCTGCCCCGTTTTTTTTGGGTTCTTACCCCTCTTTTCTAAAGAGGGGCAGGGGAGTTTATCTTTAAGGCGGGGTTCTGCCCTAAACTATCCTCCCCCTTGACGGGGGAGGAATAAGGTGGGGGTGCTAATGAGTTTTTCACCCTCCCCTCCCGTCAAGGGAGGGGAGGTCTTATTTGAGTTGTATCAATGTTGGTGCGCTGTGCGGCACCAAAGTAATCCCCCTCAGTCCCCCTTTAGAAAATGGGGAAGTAAAAAAGTAAATTTCCTCTCCCCTTGGGGGAGAGGATGAAGGTGAGGGGGGTCTTTGAGAAAAGAGTTGCAGGGTGCGCTGACGCGCACCAAAAATAATTGCGGCGGGTCCAGGTTTTCAACCTGAACTCGAAAGTCCGTTCAGCCGGCTACGAAATTTTCGGTTCAGGGTACAACCCTGAACCTGCCCAAAGCTCCTCGCAATGACGGAGCTGCCGCGCACATCTTTTTTAAGAGTTAGAGGAAAAGCACAGGTGAGCTTTGCGCGCCGGATAACCCGAAATTGACTCTTTTGACCTTGAGTGAAGTCCCCGCAGTATAATGAATCCAAAATCCGTTGACAAACCTACAGAACTGATATAGATTTGGTGTATCCAGAATAGCTTCTGGCCCCTCCACGGGGCTACTTGCACTTCAAAAAGTCCAAGCCCCGGCGTTTTTTTCACAAGGCGCACCGTCGCAAGCCCTGCAGCCGTTGCAGGGTCTCCAGAAAATACAACATTTGAACCGTAAACATTGATAAAAGTCATTTAATACTGGCAGAGTGCTTTGTATATTGTAGTGAATTTCATGCTCAAGCGGGCACAGCGGTACCCTTTTGCGGACAGAGGGTAACGCATAAAAAGGAGGCGGAGTGATGGCTAACAAAGCGGAGGGGCCGGTCCCGGCCGGGCAAGTCTATTTCGATAACATGTGGCTGCTTCTGATTCTCGGTGTCGTCGTGCCTACATTGGTCTACACGGTCTGGGGTCTTATCGAGGTGACGATGGTGCCCCAGCTGCCCGTGGCACCTTAAGGGAGGGATAAGAGAATGGCGATATACGAACCGGAAAGAGTTTGGTGGAAACCGCTCAGCAAGGACGAGAGGCTATGGGTCTCGCTGGCCCTTATATGGATGCTCGTCTCGTTTTTCTTCATGCCCATCTATCACCTCGTGGGCGCGCAGAACCCTCCTGCCGAGACATACAAGGTAACAGGGGAAGACTTTGACAAGCTCGTAGAGGGCATGGTGGCAAAGTACCAGGTCGGCGAGGAGAACGGCTTTCCCGTAGTCCACCCGGACCCGGACGAGCCTGTTTATATAAGGGCTTCGATGTGGCAGTGGTACCCGATAGTCGAGCTTGAGAAGGGCAAGACCTACAGGGTGCACCTCTCGTCGATGGACATACAGCACGGCTTCTCGGTGCTGCCCATCAACATGAACTTCATGGTCTTGCCGGGCTACGACTACGTCCTTAAGCTCACGCCCACTACCACCGGCGAGTTCCATATAGTCTGCAACGAGTTCTGCGGGGTCGGGCACCACATGATGGTCGGCAAGATGTACGTTAAGGAACCTACAACCTAAGGGGACCTGAAAGGAGGGTCTATAATGCCGCAGCAAGACCACAGAGATATTATCGAAGCGCCGGGCGTGTTCGTCCTTGCACTTATATTCCTGGCCGTGTTCATAGTCATCTGGTTCGCGCACCTCAAGTGGCTCATGGACGTCTGGGGAGTACAGTAGGCTCGCGGAGCCGAAATAATTTAAGGGAGGTGTGTAAAATTCATGGCTATTTTCAGGACAGACGCCTTGTCAGGCCTCAAAATAGATAAAGCTACAGAGAACCTTGTCAGATGGAACGTTATAGCGGCCCTGGCCACTCTCGCGGTCGGCGGCCTCCTCGGCCTGCTGGTTGTCCTTACAAGGTGGCCGAGCGTGCACCTGCTCCCGCTTGACTACTATTACAGGTTCCTCACCCTTCACGGCATAGACGCCCTGCTCGCGTGGATTATCTTCTTCGAGATAGCGCTCGTGCACTTCACCTCGGCGGCCCTTCTGGGCACCCGATCGTACGTCCCGTGGCTCGGCTGGCTTGCCTTCGCCCTCATGCTCGCGGGCGGCGCGGTCATTAACGTAATCGTGCTCATGGGCGGCGCTGACGTGATGTTCACCTCCTACGTTCCCCTGAAGGGCGACCCCCTCTATTATCTCGGGGTAATACTCTTCGCCGTAGGCGCGCTCCTCGGCTTCATCGTCTTTTTCATCAACATATTACTCTCAAAGAGGGACGGCGGGTACAAACGGACCCTGCCCCTGGGCGCCTTCGGCATGCTCGCGGCCAGCATCATAGCGGTGCTTACGCTCGGCCACGGAGCCGCCATCATGATCCCGACCTGGCTCTGGTCAATGGACCTCATCGGCACCATAGACCCTGCCGCGTACAGGCTGGTCTTCTGGGGCCTGGGGCATTCCTCCCAGCAGATAAACGTCTCGGCCATGGTCGCCGTATGGTATATGTCCTCGGCCTTTATCATCGGCGGCAAGCCTGTGAACGAGAAGCTCTCCAGGACGGCGTTCGTGCTCTATATCCTCTTCATAAACGTCGCCTCCGAGCATCACCTGCTGGTGGACCCGGTATTTTCGACCTGGCACAAGATAGTGAACACCAGCTACATGATGCACCTCGCGGTCCTCGCCAGCATGATACACGCTTTCGCGATACCGGCATCCATCGAGGTAGCGCTCAGGAAGCAGGGGCACACGAGGGGCCTCTTCGAGTGGCTTAAGAAGGCGCCCTGGGGCAACCCGGCCTTCTCGGGTATGGCGATATCGATCCTGCTCTTCGGCTTCCTCGGAGGCATCACCGGCGTCATATTCGGCACCGAGCAGTTCAACATCATCCGCCACAACACGATAGCGATCACCGGCCACTTCCACGGCACTGTCGTGGCGGGAACCACGATAGCCTTCATGGGCTTCACCTATCTCCTCATCCAGTACGTATTCAGGAGGGAGATAATATGGAAGGGCTTCGCAACGATCCAGCCCTGGATATACGGCGTGGGCGTCGCGCTCCTTTCCATAGGCATGATGTCGGCCGGCTCCTTCGGCGTACCCAGGAGGCACTACGACATAACCTTCTCCGGCGCGCCGTTCTCCTTCACCTTCGACCCGTCAATAGACCTCTTCCTTTCCATGATGGGCGTCGGCGGAGTCCTTGCCGTGACCGGCGGAGTCCTCTACATCGTTCTTTCGTTCGGCTCCATAATCTGGGGCAAGAAGATAGAGCAGTAACGATAACGAGTCTCAAGGCGGGGCTGCCCGGAAGGGCAGCCCCGTTTTTTTTGCTCGGATGTTGAACAAGGCCAGCTGCTTTGTTGGCATCAAACGCTCCTCACTGCGGCGTACATGAAGAGTACGCCGCATTCGTCGCTCCTCGACGCCTCGCATCTGGTCTTTTTTGAGCAGCCTCGCTTCAATTGTATGTCATGCGATAGTATGTATTTCGTCCAGATAAATATGATATAATTCACGGGAATACGCGTCCTTCGAGCCCGGCAGCAGACCGGGCCTTATTTGGGGTACATAGATTCATAATTTCGAAACTATATTCGTGATTGATGATAAAAATCATACGATACTGTCCTGCCCGGCTTTATCATAATCTCATGTACATGAAAGGGATGAGCTTGAACACAGGATTGCGCTTCCTTTCGATCTTTCTCCTTGTACTCATCTTTTCCATGCAGGCCCAGGCCGCCCCGCAGCTCGACCCGGTGATACTGAAGAACGCGGTCGACAACTCGATAAAGGCCGAAGGCCGCAAGCTCGGCGATTATACTCTCGTGGACCAGGACGGAGTCGAGTTCCGGCTTGGCGAGTACTTCGGCAAGGGAAAGCCCCTTGTCCTGAGCTATATCTATACTACCTGCCCGCAGGTCTGCCCCACCATCACGATGGAGCTGAAGAAGGCAGTCGACGGAGCCAGGACAAAGTACGGGGACAGGTTCGAAGTCTTGACCATAGCATTTGATACCGCGCACGACACACCGGCTGCCGTTAACCAATACGCAAGGCGGTTCACCGAGCATTTTCGGGGATTCAGGTTCGCCACGGGCGATGAAGCGACCATAGCGAGGCTCCTCGACGATACAGGCTTTTTCCGGGTGAAGCAGGACGACGGCAGCTTCGACCACATGGACATGGTCACGGTGGTGAAGCCAGACGGCGCCATCTACAGGCAGGTCTATAGCCTGCGCACCCAGCCGCAGGGCATGGTCCTTAAGCTCGAGGAGCTCATAGAAGGCAAGGCCGAGGGAGGCCGGGGCCTTTCCATGGTAGACAAGTTCAAGTTCTTCTGCTACAGGTACGACCCGTACACGGGCAAATACGTGCTCGACTATCCGGTCTTCGTCAGCATCGGGATCCAGGCGCTCGTGATAGCCGTAATAGCCTACGCGGTCTGGGGCAGGAGGGTAATGAAGAGATTTTCAAAGAAGGATAGGAAATGACGGAAGAGAAGGCAAGAGAGGCTGCGACGCCCGCGGCGGCGCACGATACAATGAGGGATTTCACGGCGCCAACCGGGCTAAAGGGTCTCTGGCTGAGATTGGAGTCCCTTGTCAACGGCATCACCACGCCGGAGTACAACCCGTTCTATTACCTCGGAGCCATAGGGATATTCTTCCTCTGGATAATACTCATCTCAGGCATATACCTCTTCCTCTTCTACGGCATAAGCGCCAAGGGGGCGTATCTCTCGGTCCAGAACCTCACCATAAACCAGTGGTATCTGGGCGGGGTCATGAGGAGCCTGCACAGGTACGCCTCGGACGGGCTCGTGCTCGTGATGGTACTGCATGCGCTGCGCTGCTATATGCTCGACCGCTACGGCCACTGGAGATGGCTGGCGTGGGTATCCGGCATCTTCATAGCCTGGGTTATTATCGCAGGCGGCATCTTCGGATACTGGATGGTCTGGGACGAGAGGGCCAAGCTCATAGCCACGCTCTCGGCGCACATGCTCGAGAACATACCCATATTCGGCCTTCCTTTGAGCCTGAATTTCGCCAGGGTGGAGAACCTCACCGACCAGCTCTTCTATATAATACTCTTCATCCATTTCGCCACCATATTCTTCATATTCATCCTCATACTCATACACATTGCGAGGGTGACGAGGGCGGTCATAAACCCGCCCAGGGCGCTGGGCTACGCCATTATGATAGCGCTCCTCGCGCTCTCGTTCATAAAGCCTGCCGTGAGCGCGCCCCCGGCCGAGATGAAGAGGCTCGTCGAATCGGTCCCGTTCGACTGGTTCTACATGTTCATATTCCCGCTCCTGAAATACATGAGCGCGCACCAGCTCTGGGCTTTTATCGCGGCCGTGACGCTCTCGCTGGCAATGGTGCCGTGGCTCACCCGTACGAAGAGGAAGCCGGCCGTGGAGCTCACGCTTCCAAACTGCACGGGCTGCGAGCTGTGCATGGAGGACTGCCCTTACCAGGCCATATCGATGAGGAAGAGGACCGACGGCCTGCCGTACCCGCTCGAGGCCGTTATCTATCCGTCAAGATGCGCAAGCTGCGGCATCTGCATGGGCGCTTGCGACTACAAGGCCCTTAACCTGCCGGATATCACCGAGGACTATGTAAAGGCGGAGATAAGAAGGCTCTCGGCCGAGCTCAAGGAATCCGCAAGCATTGACAAGGTCATCGTCTTCGCGTGCGCAAAGAGCGCGCGGCTCGACGGCTTGGTCGAGAACGGGAAACTTTCCGGATATGAATGGGCCAGGGTCATAAGCCTTCCCTGCATCGGCATGCTCCAGCCCTCGATGATGGCGATACCGTTCGAGAAGTCCATCGCAGTGGACGGGATATTCGTCGCGAGCTGCCGCAAGAACGATTGCCATTACAGGAAGGGCGGGGAATGGTTTACAGGCAGACTCCTGGGCTTCAGGCCGCCGGTTGTGAGGAAATCACTGGACAGGGCAAGGATCAAGACCGTCTATCTTTCGTCGGTCGAGCAGAAGGAGTTTTTCAAAGAGCTTGATGAGTTCCGCCAGGGGCTCTCTAACAGGACCAGATAAGGAACAAATATGGTAATCATACTGGTAACGCTATTCGCATTCCTCATTCCTGTAGCATTCGTATTGTGGAGGGAATGGAAGAAGAACAAGGAAAGGGAGGCCAGAGAGGGCATCGTCGCGAAGAAGAAGGAGCGCGTCCCCCCTGCGGCAGTGGCAAAGGCGACTTTCATCATCATATTGCTGGCCGTTCCCGTCTATCTCTTTTCAGACATCTCGTATTCGCATTTCAGGCCGGAGGAATCCATGCTGAAGGTCGCCTTCAAGCACACTGGCCAGAGGGTCGAGGAGTGCGACGAGACCGGCATGGTGAAGACCGAGGGCGAGAGGTACAGGAGGGAGCTCAAGGACACCAGGCAGGTCAAGATGAACGTGGAAAAGCTCGCAAGGTGTCCGCGCGAAAGGCACCCCGTGACAGTCGAGCTTTTCGTTGATGGAACAAAGGCCCTGGATAAGGCATACTCGCCGACCGGCCTTAAAAAGGACATGGCGTCATATATATATGACGAGTTCATGATAACGCCGGGCCGGCACAGCTTCAGAGTGCTGCTGTACAATAATGGAAAGAAGGATTCACCGGCCTACGCGCTTGAGCAGTCCATGAATGTAAAGCCCGGAGAGATAAAGGTGGTCTGGTTCAACGAAAAGGCCGGCGCGCTCGTTTTAGAGTAGACAGTTTTTAAGGCAGCAGGCGCATGGAAGGCGGAAAACCGGAGGTTTTCCGCCTTTTTGATTAAAGAGGGCCTCGAAGCTCGGATAAGACTTTGTTGAGGAAATCTCTTGTAAATTGGGGTTTTTAGATATATTATCCAAGTAGTTACGTCTGAATACCCGCCTTAAAAGGGACCTAATGAGAATCGGTATCAGGGTCAAGCTCCTCATCTTCGCCGCCCTTGCCTGGGCGTTCATTTTCGGCATATACAGCGTATATATCTATAAGGAAAGGATCGCCCAGACCCACAGGATGGCCCTGATGACAGCCGGCTACCTTTCGAGGGAATTGGCTGCCGAGCGCCAGTACTATACCTCTACCGTCATCAGGCGCGCCCTGGACGCGGGGCTTACCGTCTCAAGCACATATCACGACCAGGAGCGCGCGATACCGCTCCATTTTACCTTCATAAAAGAGGCGACCCAGGCGATAGGCGCCGGGGGCGCGCTCACCATAGAACTTGTAAGCACCAACCCGATAAATCCCAACAACCTGCCCAGGGACGAGTTCCAGAGGCAGGCCCTCGCGCAGTTCTCAAAAGGTTCCGAGACCAGTTTTCACAGCTTCTCAGACTACAAGGGCAAGAAATCAGTCAGGTACATGATACCCGACATCGCAACGTCGCAGACCTGCGTTGACTGCCATAACTCCAACCCCGCAAGCCCCAAGACGGATTATAAGATAGGCGACATAGCGGGAGGGCTCGAGATAATAATACCTATCGAGAGCGAGCTTGCGGCGGCCATGAACGACGTCTGGCGCTCCATCGCCTTCGGGTTCGTGGTCGTGCTCGCAATGGGGCTGGTTGGGCTGGCCTTCATAAGGAAGATCGTCACTTCTCCGATACTCTCTCTCGTGGACACGACCAAGCACCTCGCCTCGGGAGACCTCACGAGCAAGGCCCAGATTTCATCGAACGACGAGATAGGCGACCTCGGCGGGCAGATGAACGAGGTCGTTGACAACCTCCACAGGATGATAGGGGAGATAAGGAGGTCCTCTGACGAGGCCGCCGTCATCTCGCACGGCGTGCGCGAGATGAGCAGGTTCGTGCTCGAAGGCTCCAGTATGCAGGGCTCCGCCATAGACTCCATCGGATCGAACATGAAGGGCGTGAACGCCTCCATGTCGGGGATAGCCAATTACACGGAGCTTCTCGCCAAGTCCCTTGAGAAGGGCTCCAGCTCGGTCCTCGAGCTTGGCTCCGGCATAAACGAGATCGTCGAGAGCATGGAATCGCTCTCCGTGAGCGTGGATGAGACCTCCACATCCACCCGCGACATGTCGTTCTCGATAAAAGAGGTCTCCGAGAACATCGAGAGCCTGTCTTCAGCCGCGACCCAGGTCTCCTCTTCCATGATGCAGATAAACGCCAAGATAAAGGAGGTCGAGGCAAATGCCGCCGAGGCCTCCAGGTTCGCCGAAGAGGTCATCAGGGACGCCAGGGCAGGGGCGGAGAGCGTGGAGTCCACCATAGACGGGATATTGAAGACCAAGGAAATAACCCGGGAATCCACATTTATTATCAACAGCCTCTCTGAAAGGGTTAAAGAAATCGGTAAAATACTCGATGTCATACAGGAAGTCGCGGAAGAGACAAACCTCCTGGCCCTTAACGCCGCCATAATAGCCGCCCAGACAGGGGAGCACGGCAAGAGCTTCTCCGTGGTGGCAAACGAGATAAAGGACCTTGCGGAGAGGACATCGACCTCTGCAAAGGAGGTATCCGAGATAATCCACGCGGTCGAGATCGAGTCCGAAAGGGCCGTGAAATCGATGGAGCGCGGATACCTGAGCGTCGAAGAGGGCGTGCGCCTCTCAATGAATGCCGGCGAGGGCCTGAGAAAGATAATGGGCAGCGCCCAGAGGTCGACCGCGAGCGTGCGCCAGATAGCCGCCGCTTCCGAGCTGCAGGCCTCTGAGAGCAGGATGGTGGCGGAGGCGACTGAAAAGGTCGCTGAGATGACCAGGAGGATAGTGAACGCGACCCATGAGCACGCAAGGGGCAGCGAGCTTATAAACAAGGCGACCGAGCGCATGTCGGACATAACCTACAGGGTCAAGGCCACGACCAAGTCCCAGGCCGAGGCGACGCGCCAGATAACCTCGACCATAGAGGACGTGAACAGGATGGTCGCCTATATAAACGATGTCATAAAGGAGCAGAGCAGGAACACCAATAAGGTGCTCGAGGCCCTTGACGCGGTAAAGAGGATATCGGTTGAGAACACCGGGAAGGCTCTCGAGACCGATAAGGCGGTCGAGGAGCTTGCGAGGCTGGACAGGCAGGTGACGGAGAATGTTAAGAGGTTCAAGCTGAAATGAACTTCTCGGGTACCTGAAAAATCTTGCGCGGTGGGTATCAATACCTTATAATAATTTGCTGTTGAACAGTTCTTTTTTGAATAATCTCTTCTGGCGGGAATCTCCTGCCTTTAAAAACACCCGGCTTTTTAAGTCAGCTTTAAAACGGCAATAAATAATCGCCTGGGGCCTAAAAGCCATTGTAAACGGCTCTGAGTTACGGGCATTCCCTTGCGAGAGTGGCGGAACCGGCAGACGCGCCAGACTTAGGATCTGGTGGGCAACCGTGGGGGTTCAACTCCCCCCTCTCGCACCAAAATTTCTCAGTAAAATCAAAAAAAATCAGCTATCCGTTTTTTGTATTAATGTAAAGCCAGTACTCGCATGTTTTCTTTAATAGATTTGTATATTCCTCAAAGTCCCCTGGTTTTCGCAAATAACTGTTAGCCCCCAGGTCATAGGCCTTCATTATGTCCGCAGGCAGGTTTGAGACCGTCATGATGATCACGGGTATGCGCCTTGTTCGCGGGTTTTTCCGGCACCACTCAAGAACCTCGAAGCCGTTCTTTTTTGGAAGCCTGAGGTCGAGGATTACCAGGTCCGGCATATCACTCAAGCTTCTGTCGGCATATTTCCCCGTTGCCGAAAGGTACTCGATCGCCTCCGCGCCATCATAAGCGACATCGAGCAGTTCCTGACTGACGCATCCCTTAAGGGCTTCTTTTGAGAGCTCCACGGCGTCATGGCTGTCTTCTACAAGAAGTATGGATTTACTCATATCAGATTGCCTTCTGAAGCGAAAAAAAGAAGGTAGCCCCCTTGCCCGGTTCGGATTTTGCCCAAACGCGGCCGCCGTGCCGCTCGATAATCCTTTTTACAGTGGCGAGTCCGACACCGGTCCCCGCAAACTCCTCGGCGGAATGGAGCCGTTGGAAAGGTTCAAATATAATCTCGGCATACTCAGCCGAGAAGCCCACCCCGTTGTCCGCGACAAAAAAAACCGCCATGCCGTCTTCAAAGCCGAGAAGCCCTAATTCTATGATGGATTGCTCGATTTTAGATGTATATTTCCAGGCATTTCCAATTATATTTTCAAGGGCCATCCGGACGAGGTGCGCGTCTCCGCGCGCTTTCAGGCCGCTCGTTATCTGTAATTTTACGTCTCTCGAGGGCTCAGCCTTTGTCAGGTCATCTATTATCTCGAATGCCAATTCGCTTACGTTTACCGTGTCGTATGTTATCGCTGCCCGCATTACGTAAGAGAGATTCAGGAGGTCATCTATCAACTGGTTCATGCGTTTTACGGACGACCGCAGCCTGTGCAGCTGGTCATGGCCGGTCTCATCGAGCCTGTCCTTTTGTTTTTTCAGCAGAAGCAGGCTGAAGCCGTCGATAAGCCGCAAGGGCGCGCGGAGGTCGTGAGCGACCGAATAAATGAAGGTCTCGAGTTCCTTGTTCGTGGCGGCCAGTTCCTCAAAAGCCTTCTTCAGGTCCATCGTCCTCTCCTCAACCCGCTTCTCCAGTTCAAGGTTGAGCTGCCGTATCTCTTTTTCCATGAGTTTTCTATCCGTGATGTCTATCGCCATGCCGGTTATGATATCGCCGTCCAGCCGCGCGCTCAGAAGGAAATATTTTTCATTGCTTCTCCTTGTGAGTACCTCGAATTCCTCGCCCTCTACCCTGCCATATCTTTTAAGCGAGTCTATGAACCGCGCCAGATCGGAGCTGTTTTTGAACCCTGTTCCCGCGCCTTCCATTATGGCGGCGTCGACGGTATCGAACCCGTACATGTCAGCCATGGCGTCGTTAAGGTAAATATATTGCCCATCCAAACCCATGTTGAATATGCCCACAAGAGAGTTTTCGACAAGACTCCTGTACTTCTTTTCGGACTCCTCGAGCATCCGCGCCGTTTTTCTCGTCTGGGTGACATCCTGAATTACCCCCTTGAGCTTTACAGGCCTCCCAGCCTCATCCCGGTCGATCTCGGCCTCCGAATGCACGACCAGTTCCTGCCCGTCCAGCCTCTTTATCCGGTAATCCAGGGAATATGGTCTTCCCTTTTGCAATGCCTCATCAAGGGCCTGCTCTACGGCCTTTCTGTCTTCAGCGTGGATGGTGTCGGCCAGATCCTCATAAGTTGTAAATTCTTCATGGCATCCGAAAATGCGGTGCGCCTCCTCCGACCTGATGACGCGATTGCTGGCTATCTCCCATTCGAAGTTGCCGATGTGGGCGATCCTCTGGGCCTCCTCAAGCATCTTTTTGCTTTCAGCCAGCGACATAGTGGCCTCCGCGAGACGAGCCTTCTCAACATGCAAGTCCTCAAGTATGTTCAAGACCGCACGATTTGTCCGCGTCAGGGCCGCCTTCTCGGCGCTGAAGTCTTCAAGTATATTGAAGCTGGCCTTCATGGTCGTTTCCAGACTGCTCTTCTCGGCGAGCAGGTCCTCGAGCACGTTCATAATTGCCCTGTTGATGTGCTCCTGTCGCCTTTTTTTCGCGCTGAAGTCATCGAGGATGTTAAGCGCCGCACGCTGGGCCTCTTCGAGCCGTTTTTTTTCAGAGCCGAAGTCTGTGAGGATATTGAATGCTGCCCTTTGGACCATCTCCAGGCGGCTCTTCTCAGTGGCAAAGTCATCGACTATATTTAAAATCGCGCGCTGGGCCTCTCTCAAACGATTCT
>Ga0209751_10004529_pt1 | contig 13271 bp, 21 predicted proteins | sample RifCSP13_1_FD_184019 | JGI IMG/M metagenome (GOLD analysis project Ga0209751, IMG submission 184019) | Soil microbial communities from Rifle, Colorado - Rifle CSP2_sed 13_1 (SPAdes) (version 2) | ecosystem: Environmental > Terrestrial > Deep subsurface > Rock core/Sediment | place: Rifle... | reverse complement strand
CAAGCTGCGTGGCCAGGGCGGCGGGGGTGTAAAACGCCTGCAGGGATTGTTGCCGGTGCGTTGCGACGCCAGTCGCGATCGCGTGCAACAGGAGCGGACGCGGGTCAATGGCGTCGGGGAATACGTGCCCCCGTGCCGTGCGGTTCCACGTCCCGCCGGCCCCGACGAGGACTTTGTTCACCCGCTCGTAGAGCGGGCGCTCCAATTGCGGCTGGCAAGAAGAGTATGCCGTCCGCGAAGCGCGAGCGCTGCAAGATATCCCGCACCTCGTCAGTGATTGCGAAGGTGTGAGCCATCGTGTCTCCTTATTCTTGAAAGCGTTGTCGGCCACTCGTGTCGCGACGGGGGTGGGGTCCGGCTGCTGATAGAGCCCCGGCTGCGAGGCCGAGAGATACCGATTATGCGCCTCCTGCTGCAGCCGGACGATTTGTTCCCGCAGCGTCGCGGCCGGGTCCGGGGTTGTCAGCGCGACGAGTGGCGTGCTCGTGCGCCGAATGCTCAGGAGTTGGTGTGGGAGAGAGGGAGTCATGATGGTGTCGTCTCCTGTGCGTGCGCGAGACACACGCCATAGTCGTGGGCATACAGGATACACTCTTGGGCGACGTCGGCGGGCACGTCGGCGGGAATTGTGCCGGTGCCACCGGCCTCCAGGGGGATTTCGAGGCGGGCGGGGTCTCCCGTCGCGTCCAGCCAACGTATCCCGAGGGTAACGGGCCGCTCCGGCGTGGGCGCGAGCAGATAGCGGTGGGTGATGTAATGGGCCATAGGCTGTTCTCCTTCGTGCCTTACTCTTTCAGAAAATACTGGCGGGGGCCCGGTGTCGCCGGGGCGGGCTCGGGCGCCGCCCCCGGCGCCCGGAGCGCGAGGGCCCCCCGGAGCTGCGCTTCCGTGAGCCAGTGCATCGTGTCCTGGCCTGCGGGGCGCCAGACGAGATACCCCCGGCGGGCCCGCCCCCCCGTCTGGACCTCTAGGAGGTCCTCGTTGACCAACTGGGCTCCGGGCACCCGCACCTCCCGGCAGGTCCGGGACACCAGACGGCTGGTGCCCAGGAACACGCGGGCGTACCGCAGGGTGGCGTGGGTCCCGGTGATGCGGGCCACATAGATGGTGCCGTCCGCGGGATTGCCGGTCACGACGAGGTGCCAGCCGTCCAGCGGGTCGGGCTCCACGCGGACGGCGGGGACGGCGTCCAGCGGAGACGCTGTGCCGCCCGTGTCGGCACTCCAGTGTGACGGATCGAAGAGCGCTGCCATTGGTGTGCCTTATTCCCGCCCGAAACAGAGTTTCTTGGGGCCGAGTTGGTGCGCGTAGTAGAAATCGCCTTTCTTGTTGCGTTTTTCCCTGGCGGTCATCAGGGCGGTGGGATGCACCGGGCACCGCACTGATGGCGCATCCACTGCGGGAGGATCTTGCCGATCCCAGACTGGTGCGCTGATCGGCGTCTGGCCCTCCAGGGGGCCCGCCGGGACGGCCTGCGCGGCGGCGGCGAGCAGATCCCCAGTGAGGGGAGCCGGCGCCGGGGGGGGCGGATGAAAACCCTGCACGTCGTGCCGTTGCATCCAGGCGATGGCTTTTTCGGTGTCTTTCAGGCTCGCGTCCAGGTCGAGCCCCCGGACGCAGAGCAGGATCTCGTAGCCTTTCCGCGAAATCCCCTTAATCGTAATAGAGTGCGGGTCATGCTGCCACTGCGTCACCACGGTTTCGAGGGCCCCGGGGGGGGCTGGGAACGCCGGGGGGGTATACGGGACACCGGCGGCCACGGCCGCGTCAAAGGGGGCGTCTGTTGGCATGGTGTCTCCTTGTGGAGCCTGCGGGTGGAGTTGGGCGGCTTCCCAGGCGGCGAGCCGCTTCTTGGTGGCCTGCGTGGCCTGGCTATAGAGGAGCGCGGCCACGTGATGTTTACAGGGCTGGAGCGGGTGAAACTGCGCGGCCTCGCACTGACAGGCGAGCGGGGTCCCGGCCGGAAAATCGTAGGCCAACCCCTCGGTGCTGCCAGAGGCGACGGTGAGGTCGCCCGCCGCCGACATGTCGACATGGTCTTTCAGGATGAGGTCAAGCGCGGCGCCCAGCACGCGCAGCTCGTAGTGTTGTTCCTGGAGGGCACGAAAGGCGCCGCTCAGGGCCTCCTGAAACCACTCCTGAGGATTGGGGAGGGTGGGCGTGCTCATGGGGTCTGTTCCTTCTCGGGCTGCGGATGCAGCAGGACGGGATGGGTCTGCAACAACTCGCGAATGACGGCGGACAGCGACAGGATCATGCCGCGGTCCGCGGCGGCCCGCACCCGGAGGCCACGCAGTTGTTGGTAGAGGGTGTCGTCAATCACTGCCTGGATGGTGTGCCGCAGGGGCGGCGGCAGGGTGGGGGTGTGGGCCATCGGGGGCTCCTTAGAAGAGGATGCCGGCATCCAGCGCTTCCTGCATGGCGGCGTTTTTGTAAGCGCACGATACGGCGCTGAGGCTCATGGTGCCTTGCGCCGTCAGGGCAACCGTGTGCTTTTCCATGGTCTCTCCTTAGCGTGGGTCGATCGACACGATCTCGTCTTCGTGCCAATGCCACGGGATTGCTGGCCCGTGCCCGTGCTCGGATCGCGCAAGAGCGGCGCAGGCGGCGGCCTCCGCAGCATCTTCCGTTGCCTCCTCGGTGCACAGATACAGCACCGTCTGGGTGATGCGCTGCACCACAATTTTCCACTGCTGCTGCCTGGGCATGGTGTGGTCCTCCTCGTGGTGGTCGTGCGTGAGCGATGCCGTGCCGTCGGGCGCCTCTGCCCGGCCAACTCCCGCGGCGATCTCCTGCTGAATGCAGGCCCACAGCCGTCTCCGCAGCTCGGCATTCGTGCGGCCTGGACATGCGCTCTGGAGCATGGTATTGAGCCGGAAAATGGTCTGAAGATCGAGAGGCATCGTGTGTCCTCCTGGCGCCCCTGGAGAGCCCAGGGGCGCCGTGAGTGGATCAGGCATGGCGCGCGGTCGGGCCACTGTGCCCGGCCAACTCCCGCGCCACGCGGCGGAGATTCGCCTGCTGGGTCGTTTCTGGGATCGTCAAAATAAGGACAGCATCATGCCGCGGTCCGCGGCGGCCCGCACCCGGAGGCCACGCAGTTGTTGGTAGAGGGTGTCGCCCGTCGCACAGACGTCTGCCTGGACGCCTAGGCGGCGCAGATGCTGGTAGATCCTGAGCAGGGTGCCTGGTTTCATCGTCGGGTCTCCGGTGTGAGGGAGGGTGTTCCGGCGGCGTTTCGATGCTGGCGCAGTGCCTGAGCCGCCCGCTGCGGCGTGAGGGCCAGCAACTCGTCGAGGGTCTTATCGCGCAAGATCTGTGCGAGGGCGGCGGCGCGTTCGGCGTACTGCTCGGCGGTGGCGCGCCGCATGCGGCGATGGCGTTTGATGCCGGTGACGTGGCCGTGGTGCATGATGTGCCTTTCCTATTCCGCGTCCGGTGTTTTGCGGCACGGGACTGTAACGGTGATCCTGTGTAGGGGGTATGGGCTGTCTCCTCAGTGCGGGGGCGCCCAGACCGCGCAGGCCGCAGGCGGTTGCATGCCGTTTCGACTTGCGGTACAGTAGTTTGTGTTGTGGCTCTTCGGTGGCCTGGCCTACCTCCCGGTGGGAGGAGGGGAACATCTTGAAAGACTCTGTTACCCGATTTACTCGGCCATCGTCGGCTGGCCTGTTACTGGGTGCCGCCTCGTGCCCGTCGTCCCTATCACTGCCGCTAGCCACTGCCGCCTGGCTCCGGGTCCCTGGGGGGTGAGGTCTGTGGTTGTCACTGAGCTATTAATTCCTACTAACAATTAATAGTATAATAGCTTTTTGGTGGGTTGTAAAGTGGTAAATAGGAAAAAAACGAGCAAAAGCGAGAAAAAAATACAGGGACCGGCGGAGCCCTGGGCGATGAAGGTCACGCGGCTGGAATACGTCGCGCCGGACCAACTCCTGGCGCACCCGCTCAATCCCAAAATCCATCCGCAGACGCAGCATGACGCGCTCCAAGGCGTCATTGAAGAGGTGGGCTATCTCGTCCCAATATTGGTCAATGAGCGCACGCAGCACGTGCTGGACGGGCATGAGCGTATCAGCCGGGCGCTGTATGCCGGCCAGCCGCGCCTTCCAGTGGTGTACGTGGATATCGATGAGGCCCAGGAGCGGACGGCGCTGGCGACCATTGATGCGGTGGCACGGTTGGCGGGCTACGATACGGAGTTGCTCACGTTGCTGCTCCAGGACGTGCACAGCGACAATGCTGCCGTGCAGGCGCTGGTGGCACAACTCGCGGAGCAGGAAGGCGTGGTGCCGCCAGATTTTGGCCAGACAGCGCCACTGGTGGATCCAGAGCCTGAGATGGACCGGGCGGAGGAACTGCGGGCGCAGTGGGGCGTGGAGTTAGGCCAAATGTGGCAACTTGGGCCACATCGGGTGTTGTGTGGAGATTGCCGTGAGCCAGAAAATATTGCACGAGTGTTGCAAGGCGAAATGCCTACTCTGGTGATCGCCGATCCTCCGTATGGGGTCTCAATAGTCGCCACCAACGTACCCGTTGGTGGCGGGGAAGCCTACGATATTCCGTTTGGTGGCGTGAAACACCGCCGACGTAGCCCCGTCGGCGGTGGCCAGCGGCAAAAAGACGTTACTGGTCATTATCCTATTGAGTCGTGGGGGAAAGCTCGCGGCTCCGACGGAGCCGCGAAGCCCTTTGGTTCGAAGAAGGTGCGAGGCACCGTCGGTGCCTCGCATGTGGTGGCGGTGGGCAAATATGCCTCCGTGATTGGGGACGAGAGCCCCGCAACAGCCATCCTGGCTGTGACGGCCTTACTCGCGGCCTATCCTGCAGCGGTGCATGTCTGGTGGGGTGGCAATTATTATGCGGATCACCTTCCGGCGTCTGCGTGTTGGCTGGTGTGGGATAAAGATACCACGGGGAATTTTGCCGATTGTGAATTGGCGTGGACCAATCAAGACAAGGCTGCAAGACTGTTTCATCATCGCTGGAATGGCATGGTACGAGAGAGTGAACGGGAACGGCGGTGGCATCCCACACAGAAGCCTGCGGCCCTGGCAGCGTGGGTGTTTGACATATTAGGACGTCCTGGGGATGTCGTCCTTGATCCGTTCCTCGGCTGTGGGCCATCGGTCATTGCTGCGGAGCAAACCGGGAGAACATGCTGCGGTATAGAATTATCACCGGAATACGTTGCCGTCACGTTACAGCGCTGGGCAGATCTCACCGGGCAAACGCCCCAGCGGCGTGAGGAGTAGCCGATGCCTTCTCTCAACCCCCGCTACCGCGCCTTTGCCGCCGCCTTCGTGAGTGGGCCCCCTGGGGTGCGGGGCAACGGGACGGCGGCGTATAAGCTGGCGGGCTTCTCGCCCCGCACCGATGCCGCGGCCGGGGCGGCCGCGGCCCGGTTGTTAGCAACCGTTAGTGTGCAACAGGAGGTCGCCCGGTTGCATGCGGTGGCGGAGGCCACGACGATTCGCCAGCTCCAGGACTGGAAGGGGCTGGCCCCGGACGCGCAACGCCGTATCCAGTTGGTGGCGATGGGCTACTTGTCCGATCCGGAGACGCCGGGCGGCAGGCGCCTCATCCGGAGCCGAGACGACGTCGCCGTGGCGCGGGTGCTGCTCGAGGCGAACCTGGCCATTGTTGAGCGTGCCTACCCCGCGAAGCTCTCGCTCGATATCCTGCTGCGCGATCCCGATCTGGTGCTCGCGACCCTCCTCGGCGTGCCGGTTTCCGAATTGCCAGCGCCTGCGCCTCCAGAGACGGGGCCGGAGGTAAACTGACCATGCCGGTGCTGACGGAACGCGGCATTGCGGTCTGGCTTCTGACGCAGCCGCTCGACGTGCGTCGTGTGGGGACGGCCGCGCTGCTCAAGCGCAATCCCGCACTCCGGCAGCAATGGGCCACGACGCCGGTGACGCCGCTCAGCCCGGCCGATCAGGCGCTCAAGGCGGCCTGCCGGTTCGACCTACGGCGCTTTGCGCAGGCGTTTTTTCCGCATCGCTTTTCGCTGCCCGCCTCCTCCATGCACCAGGATTTCTTCACGGCCTTCACCGCGACGGTCGGCAAACCGAATATCCGGGAGGCGCTGGCGGCGCCCCGCGACAGCGCGAAGAGCACGGTGAAAACGTTTCTGGAGAGTATCCACGCGGTGTGCTATGGAGATGATCGCACCGTCTATCCTACCCCCCCATTTATTATTGTGCTGTCGTCCCGGGCCGATCTCTCCGTCGAAAAAGTGAAAGAAATTGGCGATGAATTGCTCCTCAACACCGCGCTGCAGCGGGTCTTTGGCGATCTCAAGGGCGAGACGCATAATCAGGGGCATATCCTGGCCCGGACTGGGACCCGGATTCTTGCGGCGTCGCCACGGTCCCAGGTGCGTGGTTTTTTGCGCCGGGGGCAACGGCCCAGCCGGCTCGTGCTGGACGACGTCGAAAACAGCGAGCATGTACAAACCGAAGCCCAACGCGTGAAATTCTTCAATTTTGTGATGCAGGATCTCCTGAACGTGCTCACGCCGACCGGGAGCGTCACGGTCATCGGCACGGTGCTGCATCCCCAATCGTTCCTGGCGCGCCTCGTCTCCTCTGATCCCCAGCGGCACATTCCTGGGTTTCGCAGTCAGGTGTACCGCTCGATCCTCCGCTGGAATACCGCCTATGCCCGCTGGCAACAGTGGCACGAAATTTTCACGGAACCGCTCAATCAGGATGCCGCGGACGAGGCCCGGGCCTTCTTCATCGCCCACGAAGCTGAGATGACGCAAGACGCCGAAGTGCTCTGGCCCGAGCGGGAGGATTATTACAGCCTGATGGTCCTGCGGTGTATCGAGGGCGACCTGGCGTTTTTCACGGAGAAGCAAAATGAGCCCTGGCGCGACGCCTCGTATCTGTTCGATTTGTCGCTGGCATTGTACTTCGAGTGGGCTGTGGACCATATTGTGTTGGACGATGGGCGCCAGGTGCCGCTGAGTATCTTCACGGATGTCGTGGCATTTTGGGACCCGGCGCTGGGAGAATCCGGGACGCGGGGCGACTGGTCGGCCTGCCCGGTGTTGGCCTGGGCGGAGGCGTATAATCTGTTTTTGGTGCTGGATTGCTATTTGACGCAGGACGTCCCCATGGAGCAGCAGTTGCCGGCGCTGGCGCAGTTTTTATGGCAGTGGGATGTGCGGCACCTCGGCCTTGAAACCAATGCGTTCCAGAGCCTGTTAACGGGGCAACTCCGCCAGGCCATGACGAAGGTGGCCACCGAGGAGGGCGGCACGTGGGCAGTGCCGCCGATTGAGGAAGTGCGCCAGATCCGTGCCAAGCCGCTCCGGATCAGTACGCTCCAGCCGATGGTCCATGGGAAGCGCCTGGGGTTTAGCCGCGCGCTGCCGGGGGAGTGCTTTCGCCAATTGGCGGAATACCGGGCGCTCAGCGATGCAGGGCATGATGATGTGCCGGATAGTATCGAGGGCGCCATCCGCGTGGCCCGGCGGCTCTTGGATCGGCGGGTCCCACGCTAAGGAGGAGGCATGGCACGACAACCGACGCGCAGCCGCTTGCACCCGACGGGTATTTTTGCCGCGGAGCAGGGGACACCCACCGACAGGCAGGCCCCCCCCGCCGCGCTCCCGCCCTTGCAGGTGGCCGCCCCGGCCGGGGCGGCGGTTCCGACGCTGGCCCAGGCGTTTGAGGGGCTCTGGGCGGCGCTCGCGGCGACTACGGCCGATGATCTCCCCCAGCAGGCGGCCCTGGGCGCCTGTCGGCGGCTGTGGCGCCAAGGCCACGCGGCTCAGGCGTGGCCGCAGCTCGTACAGATCCTGGAAGCAGTGATCGATATCCCCCTGCGGCGGAGTTAACGGCATGCCCACCACCGTCCTGCACCGCGTCCCGCCGGGCGGGGCTGCTGTGTGTGAGGGGCGCCTCGGCCTCACCTGCTCGAGCGTCTGGACGGGCAGTGCGCCAGGCGGCAGCGGCTATTTCTGGTACCGGGATCTGCCCTATGAGCCGGGCGACCTGGTCCTGGTCCAGGACGGGATCGTGTATGCGCCGGGGGTGGCCGTGCCGGTGCCGCTCTCGGCCATGTTCGGCTGGTGGGCGGGCCCGGTGCTCCCGCCTATAGGCAGTGTGCGGTGTTAGGGTCGCCGGCCCACCGGCCATGCTATCCTTCTTGGCAGCACGGGCAATGCCGTGCGGCAAGGAGGAGAACCAATGGCGGCTTTTGTTTACAACACGGCGAAGCAAGTGGGCCTCCAGTCGGGGACGTCCTTCGCCTGGGCGTCCACCGTCATCAAATTTACGTTGGTGAGCAACAACTACACGCCGAATCCGGACCATTCCATGGCGTCGCAATTCTCGGGCGCCGAACTCTCGGAGATTACCTCGTTCACCGCCGGGTTTGCGGGCACGATTCGCCAGACGCTCGCTGGGAAGACAGTGACCCTCAATCTCACAGATGACCAGGTGGAATACGACGCCAATGACGTCACCTGGACGACGATTAGCGCCGGCACCGTCTACGGGGCCATCTTCCTGACTGAGAGTGGCGCCAATAGCGATGGGAACACGCCACTCATTGCATTCTTTAGTACCGCTATCACGACCACGAACGACACAAATTTCACGCTCAGTTTTGCCAATTCCGGGGCTGTGGTCTTTGCCAGTGGGTAAAAATCACGGAGTAGTAGAGCGAGATCGTGGCCTGCACATCCTCCGCACCGCGTGGTCGGTGGGACCGTGGGACGGCAGGGGCGGCACCGGCCCACGGTCCGGGTGGTCCGGGCGGTCATGAAGCGCCCCGAGCCGCCTGACTCTTACGCCGCGTGGCCTTCACAGTAAAGGGCGGCTCATGCCACTCACGTTCCTCTCTGCCGGCAGTCTGGCGGTCTCCACGGAGGGCTCGGCCCTGCCGTCTATGGCCTGTGCCTGGGTCTATCTCCAGGCGGAGCCCACGAACGCCACGCACCTGTTTGTGGGCGGCTCTGGGGCGCAGACAATCAAGCTCTCGGCGGGCGCGACGCTGGAATTGCTCCTGTCGAATTTGTCCCAGGTGATGGCCAAAACGAGTGCGGGGCTCGGCAGCGCGACGGTCAACTGGCTCTGTCACCCGATTGATTGGCGATGAGGACCGCCGGATGGACCTCTTCACGTATGCGCTCCGCACGCTGGAGGCGCTGCTGCTGGGGAGTATTGGTTGGCATTGTTGGCGCGCCCGGCGCTACAACGGTCCCTTTGTGCGGCACGTGGCGTGGGTCTTTCTGACCGTCTCGTTTGCGATGTGGTGGTACCTGATCGTCGGAGGACTCGAGACCTGGGGCCCGCTGCCCCGCGAGCAGGTGCTGCCGCTTCGCGGCTGGCGCTCGAGCGTGGTGTGGGGGCCGTGCCTCTGGTGCTCGCTGCGGCTGTATTGGCACCTGCTGCATCTCCAGCCGCCTCGGATCTAGGAGCCGCCATGGATGAGCACGAGCGCCGGGAGGGGACATGGCTGGCGCAGCAATGGGACCGGCTCCAGGATAAGATGGATGCCCTCCAGGCGGAACTGGGTGGCTGGACGCAGTGGCGGAACCAGATTGTCACCCGCCAAGAGCGGTTGGACGACAAGCTGACGACGATTGATAAGGAACTGGCCAAAACGTTGGCCACGCTGGAAGGCAAGCTCAATACCCAGCAGGTGCGGATTGGCTGGACGAATACGTTGCTCACCGTCGTGGGGCTGCTGGTCACCGGCGTGCTGGCCATTCTGTGGCTCGGCCTGGGGAAGAAATAAGAGGCAGGTATGGGATGGAAACTCGGAGGGGGACTCCTGGGCAGCCTGTTCAGTCTGTGGCTGGCCACGAGCGCCTGGGGGCCACCTGCACGCTGGCGTGGAATCCCACCACGACGGACACAGGCGGGCAGCCCGTGGCGCCGGGGCGGCTCCTGGGGTATCGGCTGTATAGTCGGGTGAGTGCCAGCGTGCCGTATCCCGCGACGCCGACGGCACAGATCCTCCTCGCACAGCTTGCCGATGCCACGCAACCGCGCTGGCCGCTGGCGTGTGAGCCGGGGCACCTCTGGGTTGTGCGGGCGTATGAGGCGGCCGGCGAGTCGGCGAATAGCAACGAACTCACGATTCCGGTGCCGGTCAATCAGCCACCGCTCGTCACTGCCGGGCCAGACCAGACCGTGACCACGCTGACCGCGACGCTCACGGGTACCGTGACGGATGACGGATTGCCCGCGGGGAGTACGCTGACGCGCCTCTGGAGCGGTGTGAGTGGTCCGGGGACGGTCACGTTTGCCACGCCAACGGCGGCGAGTACCGTGGTCACGGTGCCCACGAATGGCGTGTATACTGTGCGGCTCACGGCGAGTGATGGAGCGCTCAGTACCAGCGACGACGTGGTACTGACTGTGGCGGTCCCGCCGCTCCTGCCCCCCGGCCAGTTCCGGCTGGAGGGCGTGATCACGCTCATCCCCATACCGTGAGGACGTGTAGCCCATGGCAGACTATCTCGTGCTCAACCGCGTCGTGGCGCCGACCCGTCAGCCTGGCGGGATGGGCTATACACTCGGCAACGGGCCGCCGCTGGTGGCGAAATTTGCGGCACAGTATGCTCCCGTGCGTGGGAGGGCGATGGCCCATGAGTGGTGTCTGGTGCAAATTGCCTATGATGGTCTTGAGGTGGATGTCTTGGCGCTGGAATCCGCTGATATATTCGTGCTGGGATCGCGTGGCGGAAGACTCAGTGATATGTCCGTGGCGAAACGGCTGGCCTTGCGGAATCTCCTGGATAGCTTTGGTGCGAGCTACAATTATCAGAATCAGGCGGATACGATTATCACGGTGCCAGAACTCCAGACTGGGGATCTGGCGCTGCTGACGATGAGTGCCCTGGAAGCGCGCCTGCTGGACTACTTCCAGCAGAGCAAGGCGACGGGGTTAGAGGGGCGCTTGATCGCCCCAGATCACAACACCGAGTTCACGGACGACTTCTCGACGAACCCCTTTACAGCCAACTGGACCGAAACGATCGGCACGGCCTGGACCTGGGACGACCCGAACGATGAGATGGATTGTGCGGGGGGGGGCACGAACAACGTGATGCGCCGTGATGCGGACGTTGGCAGTAACGAGATGGAGGCCCAGGGGACATTTTTGCTCGCAGGCTATGGCGGGACGTGTGCGCGCCATCGGGATGGGGCCGATGACACGATGTATCAAACGCAGCATGGAAATGGGGACTCCACGCTCTATTGGTTTCGGGTGGTCGCTGGGGTCTTTACACAGATAGGCACGGATGCTGAGACCTTTGTGGATGCCCAATGGTATACCGTGCGTCTGGCCTGTCAGACGAATGGGGCCCAGGTAGACCTCTCTGCCTGGGTCCTGGGGCATGGGGCAAGCAAACCTGCGGACCCGGGGTGGATTGGCGTCGATGGGTCTCCGACGGACACGTTTGCCGATACCAACGCCGCCCGGATTGTGGATGCGGATGCCCAACGGGGTGGGCTTTTTTACAATGATTTCGGTGGGGCGGGCAGCGCGGATTGGTTCAAAGTGCGGGCGGTGAGTGACCGGGGTGGAGGGGTGTTTGCCTTCCTCCCCCTGTTTCGCCACCGCATGTCGGGACTTGTCCGCCGTTAAGGAGTGCGTATGGGCCGTCACTACTACATTCCCCTGATTAGCCTGGTCGTGTCGGCGACAGGCGTGACCGATATCTTTTACATCCACGCCAGCGGCTGCGGCCTGTGTTTCAAAGAGCTAAAGCTGACACAGCAGGTGAGCGAGACGAGTGAGCAACTCCCACTCCTGTTTTTTCTCACGTCGGCCGATAATACGGCCGGGGGCACGGCGGGGTCGGCGAATCCCACGCACCCGCTCGACCCCGCTTTTCGTGGGACGGTGCGCCTCCGGATGTCGGGCGCGAGCGCCTCCTCGCAGACGCTGCCGCTGTTTCAAATTGGCGAAAACGTGCTCAATGGGTGGCATTGGCAGCCGACGCCCGAGGGCTACCTGTACCTGAATGCGTTTTCCGCCGTGCCGGCTGGGTCCGCCGTCATGAGCCGCCTGGCGGTCGCGTTCCCCACGGCGCCGGTGAGTGCCTTGACCGTGGCCGGCTACGCCCTCGTGGAAGAGATGACCTAGCACCGGACGGAGGGCCGCGCCATGGACCGCCGCTGGATCTATCGACGGCCACCGGACGTCCGGGCACGCCGCCGCTCTGTTCCCCTCCTCTTTCCTCTTGTCAGCGTCCCCCTGGTTGTCGAAGTCCCCGTCGCGCGGGCGGTCTGGCGGGTGCTCACCCCTGCGGGCACCCGCCATGAGGTGCCGGTGGCCCGCGCTGTGTGGCGTGCAGTGGGCCTTGTGGGCATCAGTACGGCGCTCCCTGTGGCACGCGCTGTGTGGCGGGCCACCGCACCGAGTGGGCTCAGTGTCACACTCCCAGGGGCGCAGGCGGTGTGGCGCACGCCGCCGCTCGCCGGAAGCAGCAGTGAGTTCGGCCCGGCGCGGGCCGTCTGGCGCGCGCTGACGCTGACTGTGGCACAGGCAGAGATGCTGGGGACGGCCCGGGCGGTGTGGCGCGCGGGGCCGATAGTCGGACTGAGTGTCGAGAGTGCCCAGGCTCGGGGCCTGTGGCGGGCGGTGACACCGGCCACCGCGCCATGGGAGATTGCACTGGGGGTGGCGCGGGCCGTGTGGCACGTCCCGCCCCTTGCGGGGATGGCGGGGGAGGTGCCGCGGGCCCGCAGCCTGTGGCGGGCCCTGGAGCCGACGGGGCTCGCGCTCGCGCTGGGGACCGCCCGGGCGGTGTGGCGGGCGAATACCCCCACCGTCGGGGCGCAAGCCGTCGAAGTCTCCGCCGCCCGCGGGGTCTGGCGGGCCCTGGCCCCCACGGGGGTGAGCCTCCCCCTCGCCGTGGCGCGGGCGCTGTGGCGCGCCGTGCCGTTCACGGGCACCAGTGTGGCGCTCCCGGGGGCGCGGGCGGTGTGGCGGTGGGCGATGACTGGATCTTCCTACCAGGCGCCTTGGGCCAGGTGCTGGAGAGGGGAGATGCGGCGACGCTGCGTGTCATCGGGCACACGGAATGGGCGAACGAGGCGGTCATTCGGGGACGCTACGCCTACCTCGCGTCGTCGGAATTCGTTACCGTCGACCTTGGGGATCCGGCGCGGCCCCGCCCGGTAGGTAGGCTCGAGGTTGAGGGCGATGCTTCGCATGTGGCTGCCGCGGATGGGCGCGCGTACGTGCTGTCGAACGCGGGGCTTACCGTGGTGGACGTGGGCGATCCGGCGCGCCCG
>Ga0209751_10004527_pt1 | contig 13272 bp, 13 predicted proteins | sample RifCSP13_1_FD_184019 | JGI IMG/M metagenome (GOLD analysis project Ga0209751, IMG submission 184019) | Soil microbial communities from Rifle, Colorado - Rifle CSP2_sed 13_1 (SPAdes) (version 2) | ecosystem: Environmental > Terrestrial > Deep subsurface > Rock core/Sediment | place: Rifle... | reverse complement strand
CTTCGTGGCGCCGAGCGCGGGCGGCGGGCCATTGAGGCGGCGGCGCTCGCGGAGGAACAACTCTCCCGGGTCACGCTGCTGCCGGCCGGCGCCTTCGAGCCGCTGCCCGATTCGCTGCGGCAGGGGCAGTTCCCCGGCGGGCTCGAAGCCTACCGCTGGGAGGCTTCGGCGCGGGCAGTTCCGGACGAGCCGAGCACTTACGAGGTGACGCTCACCATCACCTGGGACGATCGCGGGTACACGGTGAGCACGCGGCTCTATCGCCCGCGACCGTCTGCAGTCAGGAGTCAGGAATCAGCAATCGGAAGCGGCCGATGAATCGTTCTGGCATGACGCTTCTGGAGCTGGTGGTGGCGCTCACGGTGACCGGTGCGGCGCTGGCCGCCGGCTACGGCGCGTTTGCCACCATGGTAGATCAGCGGCACCGGATGACCGCCGCCACGGACGACGTTGCCCGCGCGGCCTCCGTGCGCCGGATGCTCGGCGACTGGCTCAGCGCCGCGCGGGTGGGGCCAGCCGGCGATGCGCCCGAATTCCGTGGCCTGGACGGCGTGGCGGGCGCCGACGCTGACGACGAGTTGACGTTCGTCACGGATGCGGTGACGCCGCTGGGCGACGCAGCCACCATCGTCCGGCTGTTTCTGGACCGGGACCCCGTGACCCCGGAGACCGGGCTCACCGCCGTCCTCGCCGAGTGGCGGGGTACAGCGGCGACAAGGATCGAGTTAGAGCCCCGCGCTGCGGGATTGGACGTCCGCTACCTCTCGAGCCTCCTGGGCGGCGATCGCTGGTTGCCGAGCTGGATCTCGAGGAGCGTGCTGCCGCGCGGGGTGGAGGTCCATCTCACGAGTGCCGCGGGCGACACCCTGCCGCCACTCCTTGGGCTCCCGCTAACGGTGGCGGTGAGCGGAGGCAGATGAAGAACGAGCGCGGCTTTGCGCTGATCGCGGCGCTCTGGCTGCTGGTGGTGCTCTCCAGCGTGGGGCTCGAGTTGAGCCTCGCCGCGCGCGACCGCCGGGTGGTGGCGCTGAACGCCGCCGAGCGCACCCAGGCGGCCTGGGCGGCGAGGTCCGGGCTGGAGACCGGCCGCGCGCGCCTGGAACGCCTGCTCCGGGAGACGGCCGCGCCGAATCCCGATCCCTGGTGGAACGCGCAGGCTTTCCTGCCTGACACCCCGCGCCAGGGCGACGCGGCCTTCCACGTGATGGCGCGCGAGGCCAATGCCGCGCTGAACCTGAATCGGGCCGGCGAAGAGGAGCTGCGCCGGCTCTTCGCGGCGCTGCGCCTGGACGCGACCAAGGCCGACAGCCTGGCCCAGGCCATCGCCGATTGGAGAGACGCAGACGATCTGCATCGCGCGCGCGGCGCGGAACGCGGCGCGTATCTCGAATCTGGTGCGCCCACGCTGCCTCGCAACGGACCGCTTCGCTCGGTGCCGGAGCTGCTGGACGTGCGCGGCATGACGCCGGAGCTGTTCGCGAGCGTTTCACCATTCGTGACCGTGGCGGGCACCGGCTTGGTCAATCTCAACGCGGCGCCCCGCGAGGTGCTGCTGGCCCTGCCGGGCATGAGTGATGAGGCGGTCGCGGTGATCGAACGTCACCGGGCAGGGCGCACCCGAGTCGCGGGACTGGGCGATTTGGCGCAACTTCTTTCGTCTTCCGCCAGGGCACTGCTCCAGGCGCATTTCGCCGAGCTGGCCGCCCGGGCCACGTTCGAGACGCGGGAGCTGGAGCTGGTGAGCACCGGTTGGAGCGGGGATGCTCGGGTACGGGTCACCGCGCGTGGCCTGCTGGTACGCGCGCGGGAAACGGCGTTTCTGATTGGAGTCCGAGTCGAGTGAAACGCATTGGAGTGGCGCTTGGGGCAAGCGAGTCGTGGGCGGTGCCACTAACGGCTATCGGCTATCGGCTGTCGGCTATCGGACAACGGATAACGGACAACGGACAACGCATCTCCCTGCCGGGCGCCGGCGCTGATGGTAGCGGCGTCGCCGCAGTGGTGGCGGCTCTTCGCGGGGCGCTCGTGGGCCGGGCGCGCCTTCACGTCGTCCTTCTCCCGGATCTCTGCCAGGTGCGCCGCATTGCGCTTCCCCGGATGCGCGACGACGAACGTCGCGACGTGCTGCGACGGACCTTGTATCGCCACTTCCTGAGGAGTGGGACGCCGCATGCCTTCGGCGCCGAGCGTTGCGAGGGCGGCGTGGTCGCGGCCGCGGCGCCCCTGGCCCTGGTCGAGGCGCTGGAGCGCGCCGTGGCCGCTGCCGGCTGGCGATTGGCCGCGATCCACCCGGCCGAGGCTGCCTGGGCCGCCGCGACGGAAGCGGCCGCGCCTGGCGCGAGCCGCGCGCTGGTGCCGCTGCCGGATCGGGTCGAGCTGCTGCACGTTGACCGCGGGCGCCTCGTTGGGATGCGGCGGCTTCCGGGCCGCCTCGACGGCCCGGAGCGCACGGGCCGGCTCATAGAGGAAGGCGGACCGGGCGTCGAGCCACCTCACTCACTTGGCCCGGAGGGCGAAGCGCTGGCGGCGGCCTTTGCGCACCGCGCCCGCGGCCCCGAGATCGTGAGCGAGGCGACCTGGGACGCGAGGCGACGCACCGTGCGGCGTGCCGGCCGCCAACTGGTGGCGGCGGCCGCGGCGCTGCTGGTGCTGGCCGCCGGGGTTGAGTGGTGGGGCGCCAAGCGCGAGCTGGCCGCGCTCCGCGCCGAGCGTGCCAACCATGCGGCGGAGGTGGCTCAGGCGCTGGAGCGGCGGGAGCGGGTCACCATGCTAACCGAGCGTTACGCCGTGCTTAGCCCGGGTGCTCGCGGCGGGCCAGAGTGGACGCAGGTGGTGGCGTCGGTGGCCGAGCATTTGCCGCCGACCGCGTACCTCACGGCCTTCCGCGCCGCGGGCGACAGCCTGGTGTTGGAGGGCGTAGCGCGGGAGGCGGGCCCGGTGCTGGACGCCCTGCGCGCGGCTCCGCCCATTGCCGCGTTGCGGGCCACCGCGCCCATTCGGCGAGAAACGAAAGCGGGTGGGGAAGCGGTCGAGCGCTTCGCCTTGGCCGCCCGCCTCTCTTCCGGCCGGGAGCAACCGTGACGCCGCGAGACCGCCGCGCCGTGGCCCTGGGCCTGGCCGTGGTGCTCGCAGCGCTGGGCGGTGTCTGGGTGGTGCGGCCCTACGTCGCAGCACTCGGCGAGCTACGGCAGGAGATCGGCCGGGAGCGCGAGCTGCTCGCGCGCGAGCAGGCCCTGCTGCGCGAGGCACCAGCGTTGGATGGGCGCCTCGTCACGCTCAACTCCGCGCTGGCCCGGACCGGCGGCCGGCTTTTCCCCGGCGCGGACGAGCTGGCCGCCACCGCGGCGCTCGCCTCCTACGTGGGCGACGTGGCCCGCCGCCAACGGGTGTGGTTCCAGCAGGGAGAAACTCGGCCGCCCGTCGGCTTGGCCGGCGGGCTCGTGGCCATCGAGGTCGGCGTGCGCGCCGCGGGAGATCTCGAAGGCATCCTGGGCCTACTGTCGGAGCTGGAGGCGGGGCCTCGGCTGGTGCAGGTGACGCGGCTGGGGATCGAGCGCACCGCGGGCCCCATCGGGCCGGAGCCGGATCGGGAAACGCTGGCGATTGGGATGGTGATCCGGGGCGTTGCCGCGCCGGCACCGCCGGAGGGTGCGCCATGATCTCAGTGCGGCACACGCACCCACCATTGGTCGCCGCCTCTACGCTGGGGGCGGGCGCACTCGCCCTGTTCACCTGGACGCTGGTGCGGGCCATGACGGTCTCCACCGCCGGCCCGCTGCTCGCGCCGGCGGGGGAGCTGCCTTCGCCGGGGGCGGCGGAGACCCAGGCGTCGCCGCCGGCGCCGCTTCGCGCGGTGCTTGACGCTAATCCGTTCCGCGCCGGCCGCCGCAGAGGTTTACGCTGACCGCCCCGATTCGCCTCGGGCCGCCGGCCAGGTCCACACCGGTCGTCGCGCTAGCGGGAACAGTGGTCTATCCGGATGGGGGAGGCATCGCCCTGGTGCGCGTGACCGGGCGGGCGAGCGCGGTCATGGTGCGCGTGGGGGAAACCGTTGAAGGACTCAGGCTCCGTTCCGTGGCGCGCGAAGAAGCAGTGTTCGCGAGAGCCGACGGCCGAACCGTGGTGCTTCGTGTGCCGAAAGCGGGGGGCTGATATGCGATTGCGGATTGCGGATTGGGGATGGCGGATTGGGCGCGCAGGATTGCTCATTGGCTTTTTCGCCGTGCTGCCATGGGGACTCCCGCTCCGCGCTCAACAGCAAGGGGTCCGCCTGGACTTCCAGGACGTGGAGCTCCGGCTGGTGCTGGCCGCCCTGGCGGACGCCGGCAACCTGAACCTGGTGTACGGCGACCTCCCGGCCCGGCGGGTCACCCTGCGGATGAGCCAACCCGTTCCGCGGGACCAGGTGCCGGCCCTGTTACGGAGCGTCGCTGCCTCCAACGGTCTGCGGGTCATCGAAGAGCAGGGGCTGCTGCGGATCGAGGCCCTGGCGGGACGGGCCGGCGCGGAGCGGCCCGACACTGGACCGCCGGCCCCGGAGCTTACGCTCTACGTGTACCGGCTCCGCCATGCACGGGCGGCGGCGTTGGCGGCCACGTTGCAGGCGATGTTCGGCGGGCGGACCGCGGCCGCCGGGGCAGCCGCATCCGCGTATCGGCCGCTGTCCGAGACCCTGCGCGAGCAGCGGGTGCCGCCTACGCAAGTGGGGGCCGAACGCCAGGTCCAGGCGGAGATGGGTGAGGTGCAGGTGGCGGTCCCGGGTGAGCTGCGCGGCGAGGTGCAGATCGTGCCGGATCAGGTGACCAACTCCTTGTTGGTCCGGGCGCAGCCGGCTGACTGGGACGTCTTGCGGCAAACAATAGAGGCGCTGGACCTCCGGCCCCTCCAGGTGTTGATCGAAGTGCTCATCGCCGAGGTCAACCAGACGCGCGACTTCCAGCTGGGTGTGTCGGCCTCCGCGTCGGGCACGGTGGAAGGCGCCAGTGTCACCGGGGAATTGACTGGAGGCTCGGCCGGTGACCTCGCCCTCAGCCTGGCCCGCTCTGGCGGGCTCGATCTGGATGTCGCCCTCAAAGCGCTCTCCGCCCGCGGCGAGGTGCGCCTCCTGTCACGGCCGGTGCTCTTGGCCCAGAACAACCAGGAGGCCCGCATTCTGATCGGCGCCCAGCGGCCGTTCATCCAGGTCTTTCGCTCGCTGCCCACCGAGGCCGCCGTTCGGGACCAGGTGGTGCAGTACCGCGACGTGGGCACGTCGCTCACCATCACGCCCACCATCAACGCCGACGGCTACGTGAACCTCCAGGTAGTGCAAGAAGTGAGCAACGCCACCGCGGAGACCCAGTTCGGCGCGCCGGTAATCTCGACGCGCGAGACCGCCACCCACCTGTTCGTGCGCGACGGCCAAACGGCGGTGCTGGGCGGGCTGATTGACCGGCAAGAGGAGCGCCGCCGCTCCGGGATCCCGGTCCTCAAGGACATCCCGCTCCTGGGTGCGCTGTTCGGAACCACCACGCGGAGCACGGCGACCAGCGAGCTGTTCGTGTTCATAACGCCGCACATCGTGGCGACGGACGAAGACGCGGACCGCGTGCGCGAGGAGCTGCGGCGGGGAACGGATCTCCTGCGCGGCCTGGTTCCCAGAATCATTCCCGATACCAGTGCCGTGGAGCGGCCCCCACAGCCATGACCACGGCGGTTCGGCTCACCGACGCGTTCTCGGCCGACTACCTGGAGTACCACGGCCTGTTGCCGCTTCGGGTGGAGGACGCTCAGGTGGTCGTGGCCACCTGGCTGGATCAACCGGACGACCAGGCGCTGGATGATCTCCGGATGCTGTTCCAGGCCGAGGTGGCCCTGGTGCGGGTGGCGGAGGACGACCTCCGCCAAGAGATCCGCCGAGTGTACGGCGACGGCCCGATGACGGCCGAGCAGGTCATTGCGCGGCTCGACGCGGCGGACGAGGCGCCACCGGCCCGAGGCGCGGCGATAGACGATCTGGTATCGCTCGCGAGCGAGGCCCCGGTGGTCCGGTTGGTCAATCTGTTGCTGGTGGAGGCGTTGGACGCGCGGGCTTCGGACGTCCACCTCGAGGGCTACGCCGATCACCTCCGCGTCCGCTACCGCATTGACGGCGTGCTTCAGGAAGCGCCCTCTCCGCCCAAGGACCTGGCGCCGGCCGTCATCAGCCGGCTCAAGATCATGGCGGACCTGGACATCGCCGAGCGGCGGGTTCCCCAGGATGGCCGGATCCGGCTCACGTTGCGCGACCGCGAGGTGGACGTGCGGGTGTCCACCATCCCCATCCTGCACGGGGAGAGCGTGGTGCTGCGCCTCCTGGACAAGGAGCGCGGGCGCATCGGTCTCGAGGACCTGGGAATGGGACCGGACACGCTGGCCGCGTTCGTGGCGGCCATCGAGCGGCCCCACGGGATCGTGCTGGCCACCGGCCCCACCGGTTCGGGCAAGACGACCACGCTGTACGCCGCGGTAGATCGCATCCGGACGGGACGGGAGAAGATCCTCACCGTGGAGGACCCGGTGGAGTATGAGTTGGCCGGCGTGGCCCAAATGCCGGTCCACGAGAAGGTGGGTGTTACCTTCGCCTCGGCCTTACGCGCACTGCTGCGCCAGGACCCCGATGTGCTCTTGGTGGGCGAGATCCGGGACGAGGAAACCGCCGAGATCGCTACCCACGCGGCGCTCACGGGGCACCTGGTCCTCTCGTCACTGCACACCAACGACGCGCCCACCGCGCTGACGCGCCTGCTTGATCTGGGCGTGGCGCCGTACCTGGTGGCGAGCACGGTCGAAGCCGTCCTGGCGCAGCGGCTGGTCCGGGTGATCTGCGACGCGTGTAAGGAGGCTGTGGAGCTGGACGCGGCGGCCCGCCAAGCGTTCGGTGGTGGCGGTGATGTGCCGGGCCGCGCGTTTCGCGGCCGTGGGTGTGAACGCTGTCGTGGGACCGGGTACCGGGGCCGTTCCGGATTGTACGAGCTGCTGGCCCTGAGCGACGACCTGCGAGGAGCCCTCCAGCGCGGTGTCGGGGAGCTTCGCCGCCTGGCCATGGATCACGGCATGCGGACGCTGCGCGACGATGGTCTGAGACAGGTGCGGGCTGGCGTCACCACTCTCGAAGAGGTCTTGCGGGTGACGGGCGGGGTTTCTGCCGGGTGAGGTTGGAGTCGGCTCCGCGATACTGGGTGTGATGTTCGGCGGCCGAGAGTCCAGCGGATCGTGCGGTCTATCTCAGAAGGTGTGACATCCTATCACAATTCGGGCTGATTCCGCTGCGCTCTCCAGGCGCGTGCCTTCAGCCGCTCGGCACCCGCGATGTCTCACCGCAGGCGTTCCGGGGACCGGCACGCGTGCCCCCTTGCGGGAAATACGCTTAGGCGTGTCGATGCCGATCGCACTCGGGCCGCGTTCCCGCTGCCATCGTATCATTGGGAGCTTCCAACGGCCCAACGTCGACTGACCCTGGTTCATTTCCACATGACTTTGATTTGAAGGCAGTTAACATCCTGCCGATATTAGTTGACTCTAAGAAGAAGTCACGGTGACTCTGCATCATTGCCACTTTACATCGACCAGATGTTAATCCACTTCAGATCAAAGTCATCTTACTTCCAAGCGTTGCCAGTTCAGATCACGCGAATGTTAACCGATTTCGTATTGGAGTCACTCGACTTCAGGAACTATTCACCTAGCATTTGACTGATATACATTGACTTCAGAGCAAAGTCATCTGACTCCGAAGCGTTTCCAATTTACATCAGGCCGTTGTCAGGGTGCATCGGCCCGTTGGAGGCTGACTTCGAGGGAAGGCCCGTCAACCGCTCGCTGTTTTCGACCTGACCAGGAGGAAGTGTGGCTCGCTTTCCCAAGTCCGAGGCCAAGATCGCCGCGCTCGCAAGGCTAATCGCGGAGGGGCTCGCCAACGCCGGGGACGAATTCCCCTCACCCCCGGTGCCGCCGGCCGAGCTGTCGGCGCAGCTCGACGCCTACCAGGAGAAGAGCACTCGGCTCGCCGCCGGGAGGGCTGAGGCCAAGATCCGGCGCATCGAAAAGAACAAATCACTCAAGACGCTGAAGGACAGCATGCGCGCCAACCTGCGTTACGCCGAGGTCTGGGCGCGCCGGCATCCGGAGCGGCTCGGGCAGCTCGGCTGGGGGAGCCGGCGGCCCCGCACGGCTCTCAAGCCCCCGGGAGAAGTGCGGGACATCGCCATCCGGGACGAGGGCGACACCTGGCTGCTGCTCGCGTGGAATGCCCCCGTGGACGGTGGCGCGGTCGGGGTGTACCAGGTCCAGCGCCGGAAACCGGGTGGCTCGTGGGAGGACGTCGCCACGTCGATGGACGCCATCGAGCTGCTCCGCGACCAGCCGCGCGGCGTGGACTTGGAGTACCGGGTGCTCGCCCTGAACCGGGCGGGCGCCGGCTCGCCCAGCGGGACGGTTACCGCCGTGCTGTGACGACGAGGTTAAGTGGTCGTGGGCAAGATCCACGGTCTTGCCTCCTGCAAGTACCTTCTCGGCAATGGCTTAGGCCAAAGTCGCCTCGGGTAGGGCTCACCAGGGGGGATGCACCGCTCAAGCTTGCCATCCGTACACGGTCTGTGTATTGTCTGTGTATGAGTACCAAAACGATCTCCGTCCGGCTCGAGGCGTACGAGCGCCTGGCGCGGGCCCGGAAAACCCCCTCGGAGTCCTTCAGCGACGTCATCATGCGGGCGCGCTGGGACAGCGAAGCCACCACCGCAGCCGAGTACCTGCGCCTGGTTCGGGAGCACGGCCCGGCCTACACTCCAGCGGACCTTTCCGTCATTGAAGACCTGAAGCGGGAGGATCAGGCGCCGAGCGACAAATGGACGCGGGGCTGATCCTCGAGACCACGTTCATCATTGACCTCGAGCGCGAGCTGGCGAGAGCCGAGACCGGCCCGGCGCAGGAGTTCCTGGCGGGACACGCCGCCGAGCCCCTGCACATCACGTTTACCATCGCGGGTGAGCTCGCGGCCGGAATGCCGCTCGATGGGCGCCGCCGGTGGGAGACGTTCATCCAGCCGTTCGAGATCCTACCCTGCACGCCGGACGTGTGTTGGGAGTACGGACAGGCCTTTCGCTACCTCAAAGCCAACGGCCGACTGATCGGCACCAACGATCTCTGGATCGCCGCGACGGCCCGCGCATTCCAGAAACCATTGGTGTCGCGCAACCAGAGTGAGTTTGAGAGGGTCCCTGGGGTGCGCGTACTGAGGTATTGAGCTGGCTGAAGAGGCGCCGCCACGGGCCATCGGATCGCAGCGGCGCTTACACCTGGCAGCTATCTTCAGGCCATGATCCTCGTACTGGACAACTACGACTCCTTCACCTACAACCTGGTCCAGTACCTGGGCGAGCTGGGCACCGATCCCATCGTCCACCGCAACGACCAGGTCAGCGTAGAAGAAGTCGAAGCGATGCACCCGGCGGCCGTGGTCATCTCCCCCGGACCCGGCGTGCCCTCGGCGGCTGGCATCAGCGTGCCCCTGGTCCGGGCCCTGACGGGGAAGGTGCCCATCCTGGGCGTCTGCCTCGGGCACCAGGCCATCGGCGAGGCCTTCGGCGGCAAGATCGTCCGCGCCGAGCGCATCATGCACGGCAAGACGTCGCCCATCGAGCACACGGGAAGCGGCCTGTTCGCCGGCCTGCCCAGCCCCTTTCCCGCCATGCGCTACCATTCGCTCGTAGTGGACCCCACGACGCTGCCCCGCGAGCTGGAGATTACCGCGTGGTCGGCCGACCGGCCGGCGGGGACCGAGATCATGGGCCTGGAGCACCGGTCCCACCCGGTCTTCGGCGTGCAGTTTCACCCCGAGTCCGTAGGGACCGAGGTCGGGCGGACCCTGCTGGCCAACTTCGTCTCCCTGATTCCTCGCGAGACGACCGGTGCGGCGCGGCTGGCGGCCTCAACCTAACCCGTTAGGCACCAGGGGATTACGGTCCTCAGAGCGTAGCTGCTCCGCCACGGCACGACTTTTGACAGTGACCGCGTCCCATGTTAACTTCTGCCGTGCACGTTCTTTGCGTAGTCCCCGCCCGAATCGGTTCAACCCGCCTAGCTCAAAAGCCCCTTCGTCTGATCGCCGGCGAGCCCCTGATCCGGCATGTCGCTCGTCGCGTGGCCGAGTTCGACTTGGGTCTCCGGGTAGTGGTGGCCACCGACGATCCGCGGGTCGCTGACGCCGTGGCGGGACTGCCGGTCGAGTCGCTGCTGACATCGCCCGCGTTGACGTCGGGCACCGAGCGCGCGGCTGCGGTCTTGGCCCATCCCGACTACCAACGTCACGAGATCGTCGTCAACGTGCAGGGCGACGAGCCGCTGATCGAGCGAGAGGCCGTGCTGGGCGTGCTCGAGCGCGTATCGCAGGTGGGGGAAGAGATCGGGACCGCGGCGGGCCCGCTTGAGCTTGGCGCGTTGGCCGACCCGAACCGGGTCAAGGTGGTGGTGGATGGGCGAGGGCGGGCGCTCGGGTTCTTTCGCACACCCCGTCCGCCGGCGTGCGGGCGGTACCAAGCGACCTTCCAACACGTTGGCGTTTATGCCTATCGGGCCCGCGCGCTGCGGCGCTGGATGGCGCTGCCGCCCACGGCCCAGGAGCTGGATGAGCGGCTGGAACAGCTCCGCCCCCTGGCGTACGGCCTGACCATCGGCGTGGCCGTGCTGAACGCGCCGGCCGCCCCGGGGGTGGATACCGAAACGGACATCCGGGACATCGAGAGTCGGCTCACGGTCGCGAGCTGGGGGTGAATGGGATGAGCACCAAGTACGTCTTCATCACGGGCGGCGTCGTCTCGAGCTTGGGGAAAGGGATCACCTCGGCCTCACTGGGGCGGTTGCTGGTGGAGCGCGGCCTCAAGGTGACCATCCTCAAGTTCGACCCCTACATCAACGTGGACCCGGGCACCATGTCGCCGTTCCAGCACGGCGAGGTGTACGTGACCGACGACGGGGCCGAGACCGACCTCGACCTGGGACACTACGAGCGGTTCATCGACCGCTCGCTGTCCCAGATGAACAACGTGACCACCGGCCGGATTTACCAGTCGGTGATCACCAAGGAGCGCCGCGGCGAGTACCTGGGCAGCACGGTGCAGGTGATTCCCCACATCACCGACGAAATCAAGGCGGCCATCAAGCGGCTGGCGCCCGATCACGACGTGGTGATCACGGAAGTAGGCGGCACCGTGGGTGACATCGAGTCCCTGCCGTTCCTGGAGGCGATCCGGCAGTTCCGCCAGGAAGTGGGCCGCGACCACACGCTGTTCATTCACGTGACGCTGGTGCCGTACATCGCGGCGAGCGGGGAGCTCAAGACCAAACCCACCCAGCATTCGGTGCGGGAACTGATGGAGATCGGAATCCAGCCGGATGTCCTGGTGTGCCGCTCGGAGCGTGAGCTCTCGGAGCCCGTCAAGCGGAAGATCGCGCTCTTCTGCAACGTGGATTTCGGCTGCGTGATCGAGAACCGGGACGCCCCCTCGATCTATCAGGTGCCGTTGTTGCTGCACGAACAAGGGCTGGACCGCGAAGTCTGCCACCGGCTCCAGCTCGACGTGAAGGAGCCGGATCTCCGACCCTGGGCCGCCATGGTACAGCGGGTCCTGGAGCCCAGCCAGCGCGTGCATATCGCGATCGTGGGCAAGTACACCGACCTCACCGACTCGTACACCTCGATTCGCGAGGCGCTGGTGCACGGCGGGATCGCCAACGACGCCGGTGTGGACCTCACCTGGGTCGCCAGCGACGAGCTGACGGACCAGCGCGCCGCGGGCCGCCTGCTCGAAGGGTACGACGGGCTGCTGGTGCCGGGCGGGTTCGGGATCCGCGGCGTGGAGGGCATGGTCGAAGCGATCCGCTGGGCGCGCGAGAATCGGCTGCCGTTCTTCGGGATTTGTCTGGGGATGCAGACGGCCATCATCGAGTTCGGCCGTAACGTCTGCCAGCTGCCCGAAACCAACTCCAGCGAGTTCGCCGCCGACTGCGAGAACCCCGTGATCTCGCTGATGAGCTCCCAGCGCGAGGTCGAGAACCTGGGCGGCACGATGCGGCTGGGCGCCTATCCCTGCCGGCTGCGGCCGGGGTCTCGCGTCGCACAACTCTACGGGACCGACCAGGTGAGCGAGCGGCACCGCCACCGCTACGAGGTGAACAACAGCTATCGCGACCTCCTGGCCGAGTACGGGCTTCGCTGCACCGGACTCTCGCCGGACGGGTCGCTGGTCGAGATGGTCGAGCTGCCCGAGCACCCCTGGTTCGTGGGCTGCCAATTTCACCCGGAGCTGCGGTCGCGACCGACGCGTCCGCATCCCCTTTTCGCGAGCTTCATCAAGGCCTCGCTGGAACACCAGCGGGCCGCACGGCACGCGGCCGCGCTCGCGGACACCCACGCGTGACATGACCGCGCTGTGGGCACCGGGCCCGGTGCTGATCGCCGGCCCGTGTGTGGTGGAATCGGACGACGTCAACCTTCGCGTGGCGAACGTCCTGGCCGAGCTGGCGCGCACGCTCGGCCTTCGCGTCGTGTACAAAGCCAGCTTTGACAAAGCCAACCGCACCAACCCCGATGCCCCCCGCGGGCCCGGCCTGGACGCCGGACTCGCCGCGTTGGCGCGGGTGCGTGAGGCGAGCGGCCTCCCCGTGCTCACCGACGTGCACCAGCCGGCGCAGGTGGATCCCGTGGCGACGGTGGTGGATGCCGTGCAGGTACCGGCGTTCCTGTGCCGCCAGACGGATCTGCTCGAGGCCGTGGGCCGGGCCGGGAAGCCGGTCAACCTCAAGAAGGGCCAGTGGGCGTCACCGGAAGTGATGGCCGCGGCAGTGGAGAAAGTGAGGCGGGCTCACTCTTCTGCCGCTTCTGCCGCCCCTGCCGCCTCTGGCGGCCCCGAGATAGCCGTCACCGAGCGCGGAACCTTCTTCGGCTACGAGGACCTGGTGGTGGACATGCGGAGCTTCGCGCGGATCCGCGCCGCCGCGGACGTGCCGGTCCTGTTCGACGCCACGCACTCCGTCCAGCGCCCCGGCAGGGGGCGACAGGGTGCCACCGGTGGGTGCCGAGAGGACGTGCCGGCGCTGCTGCTGGCCGCGGCGGCCGCCGGTGCCGACGGCTTCTTCCTCGAAACCCATCCCGATCCCGCTCGGGCGCTGAGCGACAGCGCCACCATGTGGCCGCTGGCGGAGCTGCCGGTCCTGGTGGCGCGCGCCATCGACGTGTGGCGCACGGCGCGCGAGGTG
>Ga0209751_10004526_pt1 | contig 13275 bp, 13 predicted proteins | sample RifCSP13_1_FD_184019 | JGI IMG/M metagenome (GOLD analysis project Ga0209751, IMG submission 184019) | Soil microbial communities from Rifle, Colorado - Rifle CSP2_sed 13_1 (SPAdes) (version 2) | ecosystem: Environmental > Terrestrial > Deep subsurface > Rock core/Sediment | place: Rifle... | reverse complement strand
CGCCCTCCGGCTGGACGGCGGAAACGCCATCGTCTTCGATGCGGCGCGCCCAGTACCGCATCCCGGGCCCCGGCGGCCCGGCTGAATTCGTGGTCTTCTATTTCGGACCCGGGCAGGGCGGCGACGCCAAGTCGAACGCGGCCCGCTGGGCTTCCCAGTTCCACCGAGCCGACGGCGGCCCGGTGGGGGACGCCTTGAAGACCCGCGAGATCAAGGTGGGCGACATCGCCGTGGTCCACGTGGAGGTCACGGGTACCTACGCGGGCGGCATGGGCAGCGGACCCACGGGCCCCGAGCGGCCGAACTACATGCTGCTGGGCGCCATCGCTCAGGGCCCCGACGCGAACTGGTTCTTCCGGGCGACGGGACCGCGCGCGACGCTCGAGGCCCAGCGGGCGGCCTTCGAGGGCCTCATCCGCTCCCTGAGACGCGGCCAGGGCTCGTGACGAAGCGGGCGTTCGCCGCCTAGTCGGCCAGGTCCGCGAAGAGCGGGGTACTCAGGTAGCGCTCGCCGAACGAGGGGATGATCACGACGATGAGCTTCCCCGCGCTCTCACTCCGGCGCCCGACCTCGACGGCGGCCCAGATGGCCGCGCCGGACGAGATGCCGACGAGGAGGCCTTCCTCGCGCGCCGACCGGCGGGCGGTGGCGAAGGCGTCTTCGTTCTTCACCCGGACGATCTCGTCGTAGATCTTCGTGTTGAGCACGTCGGGGACGAAGCCCGCGCCGATGCCCTGGATGGGGTGCGGGCCCTTCTGCCCTCCGGACAGGACCGGGGAGGCGTCGGGTTCCACGGCCACGCACCTGAACGCGGGCTTGCGCGCCTTGAGAACCTCTCCCACCCCGGTGATGGTCCCCCCGGTGCCGATGCCCGCCACGAGGATGTCCGCCTTGCCGTCGGTGTCGCGCCAGATCTCCTCCGCCGTCGTCGTGCGGTGGATCTCGGGGTTCGCCGGGTTCTGGAACTGCTGGGGGATGAAGTAGCGCGGGTCGGTCGCCGCCAGGTCCTCGGTCCGCTTGATGCACCCGGCCATGCCCTCGCTTCCCGGCGTCAGGATCAGCTCGGCGCCGTAAGCCTTGAGGATCAACCTCCGTTCCTTACTCATGGTATCCGGCATGGTCAGCACCAGCTTGTAGCCGCGGGCGGCGCAGACGAACGCCAGGGCGATGCCCGTGTTGCCGCTGGTCGGCTCGAGGATGATCGTGTCGGGCTTGATCTTGCCCGCCTTCTCGGCGGCGTCGAGCATGGACACGCCGATCCTGTCCTTGACGCTGTGGGCCGGGCTGTAGAACTCGAGCTTGGCCACCACCTCGGCCCGGCAGCCCTCCGCCAGGCGCCTCAGCCGCACCAGGGGTGTGTTGCCGACGAGCTCGGTGACATCATTGGCGATTCGCACGGATTTCCTCCTCTTGGCTGACGTGCCCCTGGAAACCGCAGGAGACGCTATGGTAACCCAACCTGACCGGAAGCCCAGCCTACGCCGCGAGCCACCGGAGCGCGAACCCGCCGGCCTCGTCCCGCACGTGGCCGCCGTGAGGCGCGGGGAAGTGCGCGGGCAGCAGGAGCGCCCCGCGCTCGGCAATGTAATAGCGGGGCGCGAGCCAGGGCATGTGCGGGCGCAGCACCTCCGGGTCGAAGGCGGGAAAGAAGCCCTCGGCGGTGAAGCTCGTGTCGATCGTCTCCTCGATGCGGTCGAGGACCGCTCCGCCGACCGTGAGCCTGTCCATGCCAACCCTCCCCGTCAGTCCGTGGTCCACCCGCCCCGCGGCCGCCAGATTCTACGCGATCCGGCCACGGCCCTTCACATTCGTATACACTAGCCACATACGGCCTCGACGTGCCCGCGGCACTCTGGGGCCCGAGCAGACCCGAACAGATTCGGGCGCCTGCGATGCGAACTGACCAAGGGGAGGGACGTCATGCGAACGACAGCGATGCTCGTAGGGTTGGTGGTGGTGCTTGGGCTGACCATACCGGTGGCCGCGGAGCCGGCCTTCATGGTGCAGGCGGCCCCAGAGATGCTGGCAGCCTATGACGGGATGGGCAGCGGGGGACATCACCGGGAGATGCGGGCCCCGGGGCGCCCCGGCGGGTCGCAGCGGGGCTTCGGGCTCTCCCAGGGGCACCGCAGGCCCTCCTTCATCCGGATGGTGCTGTTCAACCGGCAGGATCTCGGGCTGACCACCCAGCAGGTGGACTCGCTCCGCAAGCTGGGGATGGATACCCGGCGCGCCGCGATCCGGCGCAGCGCCGATCTGCGGATCGCCCAGCTCGACCTCATGGGCCTGCGCTGGAGCGATCCCATGGACATGGGGAAGGTCGAGGCCAAGGTGCGCGAGATCGAGCGGCTCAAGGGTGACGGGCGCATCTCCGCCTTCCGCACCGCTGAGGACACCAAGGCGCAGCTCACGGCCGAACAGCGCGAGAAGCTGAAAAGCCTCTGGGCGGCGCGCTAGCAGCGCAGAGACTCCGGCGAGGGCGGCGCGGAAGAGGCGGCCGCGCCGGACGAGGAGGAGTAGGCGCCGGCATCACGGCCCTGCCGCTGACCCCCGCGCTGGTGTTCGCCGCGATCCAGGACAAGGTCACGCCTTGACATCCGATGGATAGTAGACGCTGGAGACCATGATGCCGGCCGAGCCCGAAAGAGACGCCCCCACCCCCGGCATCCCGGAGCTCGGCGGACCGGCGAGATCGGACGCCCGCGAGCCGGGCGCCCCTGCCCGCGTGCTCTCCATCCACGCGCATCCCGACGACCAGGAGTTCACCGTGGGCGGCACGCTGGCGAAGTGGGCGCGGGCGGGCAGCCACATCGTCACGGTGTGCATCACCAGCGGCGGGGCCGGCTCCAACGACCACACGCCCCCGGGCATGACGCGGGAGTCGCTCGTGCCGATCCGCGAGGAGGAACAGCGGCAGGCGTGCCGAGTCCTCGGCGTCTCCGAGGTGGTCTTCCTCGGCTACGAGGACGGCGTGCTCGATCCCTCGCTCGCGCTGCGGCGGGAGCTGACGCGGGTCATCCGCCGCCACCGCCCCGACGCGGTGGTGTGCGGCGACCCCACGGTGCGCTTCTACGGCGCCATCTACCTGAATCATCCCGACCACCGCGCCGCGGCCGACGCCGCCCTCGACGCCGTCTTCCCCTCGGCGGAGACACGGCTCGTCTTTCCCGAGCTCCTCGACGAGGGGCTCGAGCCGCACAAGGTCCGGGCGGTGTTCATCCACGGCTCGGAGTCGCCCGACACCTTCATCGACATCTTGGATGTCCTCGGGGTCAAGCTCGCGGCCCTCAAGGAGCACCGGACCCAGATGGGCGCGTGGGACCCGACCGAGATGATCACGGGGTGGGCGCGCATGCAGGGCGCCCCGCGGAAGCTGGAAGCGGCGGAGTCCTTCCGGCTCATGCGCCTCCACGACCCGTAACCCGAGGGCACCCCATCACTCCTTTTGCTACTGAGGAGGCCGGCAAATAGTGCGCGATCTTGATCAGGCGGCATAGCGGACATGCTTTTCCTGAAACAGGTTGCGGATCACATGCGGCTGCTTCTGTCGGCGATGGAGATGACTACGCACACCGGCCATCATCGCCGCCTTGTTGGTCGGTCGGCTCTTGCCCAGGGCGTTGGTCTTGACGTCCTGATTGAGCAACTCGTCCGGGTTCAGCTCCGGGCAGTAGCCCGGCAACCAGATAAGACGCAAGCGTTTGGCATTGTCGGCGACAAACGTCCTCGCGGCGGCCGACCGATGCACCGGGTGTCCATCGACGATCAGGCAGATCCTGCCCTTGACCTGCCTGAGCATGCGCCGCACGAACTCGATAAACACCGGATTGCGGAATTTGCCCTCGATCACCATGAAAGCCAATGCACCACGGTTGGTGATCGCCGAAATCATGTTGCAGCCAAAGCGTTGCCCGGTGGCCCGCACGACCGGAGTGTGTCCCACCGGGGCATAGCTGGTACCCGTCACGTGGTCGCTGCCCAATCCCATCTCGTCGCCCCAATAAATGGCCGCTTTGTCCCGCTTGGCCTGTTGGGCGATCGCCGGGTATTCCCGCGACAGCCACGTCGCAATGGCGGCATCGTTCCGTTCGTAGGCGCGCCGCACCGGCTTCTGCGCACTCATGCCCCACGCCTGAAGGTAGCGCCCCACCGTCGTCGGCGACACCGAGATGCCGTACTCCCGGTCAATCAGGCGGGCGACGGCTTCCCGTGTCCACAGGTAGAACGGCAGCTTCAACTGATCGGGCATCTTGTCAATGATCAGCACGCGAAGGCGCGCGGCCTGCTTGGCGTTCAGCCGCCCGTCGCCCGGGCGCCGTCCCCGGCGCTTGAGCTTGAGCGCCCGCAGCCCGCCGTCCCGATCAAGCCGCATCCACTTGCTCACCGCCCGCAGGCTCGCGCCGAACGTGCGTGCTGCCCCGGTCTGCATCATCCCGCCACGGACCGCCTGCACCACCTGTCGACGCAGCAGCTGTAACGCCGACAGTCCCAGTGTTCTGGCATCGATCTTCTTGCCCATACTGGAAAGGATAATACACTACGCACTATTTTGTGAGCTGATCAGTATCTACGCTCTGACGGCCATGACCCAACCCGGGCATGACCCAACCCTGGCACTTGCTAGCCCACGGGGTGTGGAAGGACGGGAAGTGGACGGTGGAGCTCAGACGGAAGCTCGATACACGCCAGCCGGACGACAAGGCCCTGGTGCCGGGCAGAGTCTATGACATCGGGTTCTCTGTCTTCGAGGATCGGGGCTCGAACCGTCGCCACCTCGTCACATTGCCTCCGGTGACGCTGGGGCTCGGGGTGGAGGCGGACATCAAGGCGGTCAAGCTCCAGTAACTGCGTGGGGGGGACGTGAAGGCGGTGCAGTGACCTACGCGAAGCTGCCGATCACTGCGCCGCCGACCGCGGTGATCAACACCACGAGCCAGGGGGGCAACCGCCAGAACATGAGCAGGCCGAACGCGACGAGGGCGAGGCCGAAGTCGGCGGGGCCCTTGATCGCGCTGCTCCACACCGGATCGTAGAGCGCCGCCAGCAACAGTCCTACGACCGCGGCATTGATCCCCCGCAGCGCGGCCTGAAAGCTCGCCCGGAAACGCAGCAACTCCCAGAACGGCAGTGCGCCGACGATCAAGAGGAACGAGGGGAAGAACACGGCGACGAGTGCCCACGCCCCTCCTACCCAGCCGTTCGGCGCCTGATGCATCACCATGCCGAGATAGGCCGCGAAGGTGAAGAGCGGGCCGGGTACCGCCTGGGCCGCGCCGTACCCCGCGATGAACTCCTCGTTCGTGACCCAGCCGGGAGGCACCACCTCCGCCTGGAGCAGCGGCAACACCACGTGCCCGCCTCCGAAGACGAGCGATCCGGCCCGATAGAAGCTGTCGAAGACCGCCAGGGGTTGCCCCGGTGCCACGTGGCGGGCGATGGGCAGGGCGACGAGCAACCCGAAGAACAACGCCAGCGATCCGATTGCGATGCCCTTGCCGACAGGGACTCGCTCTCGTGTCGTGGTCGATGTCCCTGCCGCTGGCAGGAGGATCCATCCGAGGACGCCCGCCATGACGATGACCAGCACCTGCGTGGTGGCCGTTCGCGACGCCAGCACCGCGAGTGCAGCCACGATGGCCAGCGAAGCCCGCTCCCGGTCCGCGGCGAGGTTCCGCGCCATCCCCCAGACGGCCTGCGCCACGACGGCCACGGCGACGACCTTCAGGCCATGCAGCCATCCCGCGTCGGCGACGTCGGCCGCCTGGAGACCGTAGGCGAAGGCGACCAGCGCCACGGCCGACGGGAGCGTGAATCCGAGCCACGCCACTACGCCGCCCAGCAGACCGGCACGAATGATGCCGAGCGCCATGCCCACCTGGCTGCTGGCCGGGCCGGGAAGGAACTGGCACAGCGCGACGAGGTCGGCGTAGTGCGCCTCGTCGATCCATCGCCGTCTGACGACGTACTCGTCGCGGAAGTACCCCAGGTGGGCGATCGGTCCGCCAAACGAGGTGAGGCCGAGTCGCGTCGAGGCGCCGAGCACCTCGAGCACAGCCCGGGTGCGATCGCTCATCCGAGACCACCGCCCCGTGGACTCATCGCTTCGCGCGTGGACGTCCAATCTTCGCCCGCCTCGCCGGGGTCCGCCTAGCCCGGGCCCCTCTCGTCGCGACGTCCGCCTGCAGCAGTTCGCCGACGAGTTCTCCGATCTTCTCGCGCGCCCCTTTCAGGGCGACGCCACCGCGCCGCGTGAGCACGTAGTACTTCCGCACCTTGCCGTTCACCACGCGCGGGAGCCGGGCGAGGTAGCCCGCCTCCTCCAGTTCGCGCAGGACGGGATAGAGCTTGCCCGGGCTCAGCTCGTACCCGTGGCGCCGGAGCTCCGTGATGAGCGCCAGGCCGTACACAGGCTCGTGGGCGGCATGGTCGAGGATGTGGACCTTGATGAAGCCGAGGAAGAACGCCCGGACCATGTCGTCCGCCGTCGTCATTGCCGTATGATATCATATCCTGATAATGAGAGCGCGATGGACTACCTGATCATCTCGGTGGTGGCCTTCGTCGTCTCCGGCGTGACCCTGTTCTCCGGGTTCGGCCTGGGCACCGTGCTGATGCCCACCTTCGCGCTGTTCTTCGCGGTCCCCGTGGCCGTGGCCGCCACCGCGGTCGTTCACCTGGCCAACAACTGCTTCAAGCTCGTCCTCGTCGGGCGACAGGCGGACTGGCCGGTGGTCCGCCGATTCAGTGTTCCCGCCGCGATCGCCGCCCTGGCAGGGGCGAGCCTCCTGTCCGTGTTCGCCCGCATGCCGGCGCTCGCCACCTATCACGTCGGCGGGCGACAATTCGAGGTCACGACCGTCAAGGCAGTGATCGGCGCGCTCATCATCGTCTTCGCCGGGATCGAGGCGACTCGCAGGTTCGAGCGACTCTCCTTCCCCGCGCGGTACCTCGTCCTCGGGGGGATCCTGTCAGGCTTCTTCGGAGGTCTGTCCGGCAATCAGGGCGCCTTCCGCTCGGCGTTCCTGGTCAAGGCCGGCCTCGACAAGCAGGCGTTCGTCGGCACCGGCGTCGTCTCCGCCGTCATCGTCGACACCGTACGATTGCTCGTCTACGGCGTCTCGTTCTTCACCCGGGGGTTTGGCGATCTGCCGGGGGAGATCCTTGGCGTGATCGTGGCCGCGACCGGGTCCGCCTTCCTCGGCGCCTACGTCGGCGCTCGCGTGCTCGAGCAAGTCACCCTGCGCATCGTCCGGATCGCCGTCACCGCGATGCTGATCCTGGTCGGCGTAGGCCTGTTGACGGGTTCCGTCTAGCGTGAATTCCCGGGTTAGCTGAAGCGCCCGAAGGGGAAAAAGCGGGCCCGTCGTTGCGGGGTCCGGTGCGCATTTTTCTTGCGTGGGCGGGTGAAGAGATATAGTACCTAACTCATGCACCTCGTCGCCAAGCAGGTGAACGGCCACGAGTACTTCTACCTGGTCGAGAAGGCGCGCCGGGAGGGCCGCGTGGTGACGGCGCGCACGGTGTACATCGGCGATCGCTGTGCCCGGCTCCTGGGGAGGGGAACGTCGGAGTAGGGGGGGGGGGGGGGGGGGGGGGGGGGGTATGTCAAGTTCTCCGTGCCCCCCTCCAGGACCGCCGGTGTCCCCCCGCCACGCCACACACCGTTCATGATGCCTTTTATGAAGCGGCTGGCCGTGTCAAGTTGTCGTGTGCCTCCTTGTCTCGTTTCCTGTGTTCACTGCTGAGTAATGGCAGTGGCCTCCGGTCTCGCGAGGTTCCATCAGCCTTTTATTCGCGCTCGTCAAGGGCGAGGGCCTGAGCGCTCGCCGGCGCATGAGGGGATTCGAAGGTGGGGGCGCCATCTACGCAACGGCCCTGTGCCAAGGGTAGACCCCGGGGGAATACCCTCGGGGGCGAGGCGGGCCATGACTGAGAATGGGTTATGTTATCTACGCTCTGATGCCCTGATGCGATTCTGCTATTCTCGGGTCCCGGCGCCGCGCCGACATCGCGTTGCCGTCAGGCTTCCAGGGGACAACCGTTCGCTCACGAGGGAGGTCACCATCATGCTGCGCGCACTCCTTGCCACCACGTTGATCCTGCTCGCCGCCATGCCCCCGGTCGCGATCGCGCAGGAGGCGAAGCTCCCCGCGACCCTTGCCTGGACGGCCTACGACGTCGGGTCGTCCGGGTACAACCAGGCGGTGGCGATCGGCGCCGCGTTCAAGAACAAGTACGGCGCCAACCTTCGCATCCTCCCCGGCAAGAACGACATCTCCCGGCTGCTGCCGCTCAAGGAGGACAAGGTCCAGATCTCGCTGAACGGGATCGGCTCCTTGTTCGCGAACGAGGGCGTGTTCGAGTTCGGCACCAGGAGTTGGGGGCCGCAGGGCGTGCGGATGCTCGCGGTGAGCGCGGCGGATTCGCTCACGACGCTCGTCACGGCCAAGGATGCCAACATCGTGACGCCCGCCGACCTCAAGGGCAAGCGGGTCTTCTGGGTCGTCGGCGCTCCGGCGCTGAACCAGAACCTGACCGCCGTCCTCGCCTTCGCCGGCCTCGAGTGGAAGGACGTGCAAAAGGTCGAGTTCGGCGGCTTCGCCCAAGCGATGCAGGGCATCATCCAGAACCAGGTCGACGCCGGGTTCGCCCAGACGACCACCGGGCACCTGTACCAACTCGCCTCGAGCCCGCGAGGCATTCACTACCCCGCGTTTCCACACAAGGACAAGGCGGGCTGGGAGCGCCTCCGCAAAGTGGCGCCGTACTTCATGCCGGCGTTCGGCACCGAGGGCGCCGGCATGTCCAAGGACAAGCGGGTCGAGGGCGTCAACTATCCCTACCCGGCGATGATCGCCTACGAACGCGTGTCCGAGGACCTCGTCTACAACACGACCAAGGCGATGTTCGACGCGTATCCGATGTACAAGGACGGCGCGCCGGGCGCGTCCGGGTGGGACCTCAAGCGGCAGGTGTTCGACTGGGTGCTGCCGTACCACGCGGGGGCGATTCGCTTCTACAAGGAAACCGGCCTGTGGGACGCCAGGAAGCAGGCGCACCAGGACGCGCTGCTCAAGCGGGAGGCGACGCTCGCCGCGGCGTGGAGGGCGTACGTCGCGAAGGCGCCGGCGGACGACAAGGCCTTCGACGACGGCTGGATCAAGGCGCGCGCCGCGGCGCTCACGGCCGCGGGCCTCGAACCGTACTGGAAGTGATCTGCGCGTGATGCGGACCGCCGCCGCCGGCCCCGCCGGCGACACGGTGTTCGGGGCCGGGGACATGCCGGTCGAGGAGGTGGCGAGCCGCCGGCTGCCGCCCGGGTGGAACGCGGTGTTCTGCCTGCTCACCGTGGGCGCTTGCTTTCTGGTCCTGAACCAGCTCTTCAACTGGAAGCTCTTCGTGGGGGTGGTGTTCCTCGAGAACCGGCATCTGTATCTCGTCGCCGGCTGCCTGCTCTCTCTCGTCTTTCTCGTCTACCCGGCGTCCCGGCGGGCGTCGATGGAGCGGGTGCCGTGGTACGACGCGGTGCTGTTCGCGACGACGGTCTTCATCAATGGGTACCTGTTCTGGGTCGGCGAGCGCGCGATCAACGAGGGCTGGGAGTACAGCGCGCCGAATCTCGTCGTCCTCGTGTGCGGCCTCTACTGGCTGCTGATCCTCGAGGCTGCGCGGCGCACCGGCGGTCTTGTCCTGTTCGTGGTGGTGCTGTTCGTCTCGCTCTATCCCGTGTTCGCGGACCGGGTGCCGGGCCCGATCCAGGGCTTCCCGCGCCCGCTCCGCGACACGGTCGTCTTCCACATCGTGTCGGCGGAGAGCTCGTTCGGCATCCCGATGCGCGCGTTCGCCGAGCTCGTCGTCGGGTTCATCGTGTTCGGCGTGGCCCTTACCTACACCGGTGGGGGAAAGTTCTTCAACGACGTGGCGTTTGCGCTGGTCGGCGCCGTGCGCGGCGGCCCGGCGCAGGTGTGCATCCTTTCCTCGGGGCTGCAGGGCTCCATCAGCGGGAGCGTGATCTCGAACGTCATCACGTCGGGCGTCGTCACGATCCCCGTGATGAAGCGCTGCGGATTCAGGGCGACGTATGCCGCCGCCGTCGAGGCCACCTCGTCGACGGGCGCGGTGCTGATGCCCCCCGTGATGGGTTCGACCGCCTTCGTCATGGCGTCGTTTCTCGGCATCTCCTACGGCGAGATCGCGCTCGCCGCCGCGATCCCAGGGCTGCTGTTCTACTTCGGCCTCTTCACCCAGGTGGACGCGTACGCCGCGCGTGAGGGCATCCGCGGCTTGCCGCGCGAGGCGCTGCCGTCGATCGGGCAGACGCTGCGAGAGGGGGCGCTCTACATCCTCGTGTTCTTCGTGCTGATCCTGCTCCTTGTCGTGATGGACCGGGAGGCGCTGGCGCCGTTCTACACCACGGCCCTGCTGCTCGTGGTCAACCAGATCCTGCCGCGGTACCGCATGTCGTGGCGGCGCTTCGTGGAGTTCGTCGCCGCGACCGGCCGCGCACTCGCCGAGCTCGCGGCGATCCTCGCCGGCGTCGGGCTCATCATCGGAGCGTTCTCGATGACGGGGCTTGCCGGCACGCTCGCCAACGACCTCGTCTTCCTCGCGGGCAAGGCGCCGATCGCCCTGCTGGTGATGGGCGCCGTCACGAGCTTCATCTTCGGCATGGGCATGACCGTCACCGCCTGCTACATCTTCCTGGCGATCGTGCTGGCGCCGGCGCTGATCAAGAGCGGGCTCGACCCACTCGCGGTGCACCTGTTCATCATGTACTGGGGGATGGTCTCCTTCATCACGCCGCCGGTGGCACTCGCCTCGTTCGCCGCCGCGAGTCTCGCCCGCGCCAACCCGATCATGGTCGGGCTCGAGTCGATGCGCATGGGCAGCGTCATGTACTTCATCCCGTTCATGTTCGTGCTCGACCCGGCGCTGATCCTGCGCGGCAGCGTGGTGCAGATCGTGGTGTCCACCGCGACCGCGGCGCTCGGCGTCGTGCTCGTGGCCGCCGGGCTCCAGGGCTATCTGCTCGGCCTTGGTGCCCTGCGCGGCGGTCCGTTCACGTGGCTGGCGCGATCCGCGCTCGTCACCAGCGGCATGGCCCTCGTCATGCCGGGGAACGGTACCGTCTACTTCACCCAGTGGCAGCTTCTCGTGATCGCCGCGTTGCTGGCCGTGCCCACCGTCCTCATTGGTCTCTCGCGTTGCCGCGCCGGAACGCTGAGGTGGTGATCCCGGGCGTTCGCGCTGTGACAAGGCACCCCCCGGGGGAGCCCCTCGGGCGAGGCGGGCCATGACTGAGAATGGGTTATGTTATCTACGCTCAACTCCAGGCGTCAATCTCGGTGGTTGTGGGGGGCCTGCTACGAGTTGCCTGCGAGACAGCGCCCGTCGGCCGTGAGAAAGTCGCCCACGATGTCGCAGGCCTGCTGAGGGTTGTAGGGCGTCTGGGATCACCCGGCGCACCCATCCAACAAGACGGCCGCCACCAGCAGGACCCCCACTACGAGTCGCATGGGTCGGTGTCGTATTCACGAGGGCCGCCCGCCTAGAGGACAGCGGATTTCAGCGAGCGGCTCGACTTGAAGCGGGGCACGCGCGTGGCGGGGATCTTGATGGCCTTACCCGTGCGCGGGTTGCGGCCGTTGCGCTCGGCGCGCTTGCTGACCATGAAGGTGCCGAAGCCGCCGATCGTGACGCGGCGTCCCCTCTTGAGCGCGTCGAAGACGCTCACGAAGAAGGCGTCCAGCGCCCGTTCGGCCGACACCTTGCTCCCGCCCGAGGCCTTGGCCATGGCGGACACCAGATCGGCTTTGGTCATGGCCCTCCCTGTCTACTCGAAAGCGCCGCGCGAAGTCAAGATGGTCTCCCGCTCGAGCACCCGGAAGAGGCTGTCGGCCGTGAACGGCTTCTCGAGCACCGGCGCCTGCTCGGCCTCGAGGAACTCCCATGCCGCCGGGTTGGCGGTGTCGCCCGTCATGAAGACGAAGCGCTTGGCCAACTCCGGCTGCTCGCGGACCACCGCGCGGTAGAAGTCCTCGCCGCTGCCGTCCGGCATGCGGATGTCCGAGAGCACGACGTCGAAGCGGGCCGCGCGCACGCGCTCGAGCGCCGAGCGCCCGGTGGAGGCGACCTCCACCTGCCAGCCCGTGTCCTTCAGCAGCGCCATCACGAGGTCCACCATCCCGGGTTCGTCGTCCACGACGAGGGCGCGCCGGCCGAAGCCATAGACGCCGGCCTGGAGCGACGAGACCGTCTGGCGCGCAGGCGCGGCCTGTGCGGTGGACGGCAGCTCGACGGTGAACACGGTGCGGCCCGGCACGCTCTCGGCGGTGAGCCGCCCGCCGTGCTGCTGGACGATGCCGTAGGACACGGAGAGGCCGAGGCCCGTCCCCTCGCCCACCTTCTTCGTCGTGAAGAAGGGTTCGAAGATGCGCGGCATGACCTCGGGCGGGATGCCGGGGCCGTTGTCCTCGACTTCGACCACCGCCCACGACCGACCGCCCTCCGCCCGCTCGCGGGCGCGCACGCGGATGGTGTCGCCCGTGCCGCCTGTCATGATGGCGTGCTCGGCGTTGAGCAGGAGGTTCAGGAACACCTGCTGGAGCTGGTGCACGTCGCCCTCGGCGGGCGCCACGCCGGCGGCGGCGTCGAGCTCGACGCGGATACCCGAGAGCCGCAGCCGCGTCGCGCGCAGCGCCATGACTTGCTCGACGACGGCCGGCAGGTCCACAGGGGCGCGCTCCGGCTTGCGCTGGCGCGAGAAGAGCAGCAGGCCCTGGACGATCTTGGCCATGCGCTCAGCCTGCGCAACCATCATCTCGAGGGGGCCGCGGATATCTGGAGGCAGCTGCTTGCCCTTCAGCAGCTGGCCGTAGCCGATGACGACGGACAGCGGATTGTTGAGCTCATGGGCAACGCCCGAGACGAGCTGGCCGACGGCGGAAAGCTTGCCGGCCTGCACCAGCTGCGCCTGCGTCTCCTGCAGCTGCCGGACGCGCGAGGCCAGCTCGTCGTAGAGGCGGCTGTGCTCTATGGCAAGGGCCGCAGGCGCTGCCAGCGTCGCCAGCCGGTCCAGGTCTTCCGGGACGAAGCGGCGGCGCTCCTCCTTCCCGAAGAAGGCGACCAACAGCGCGCCGATGACCTCCCCGCGGATCATCAGCGGATAGGCGACGGTCGCCTCAGGCAGGTCGCCGCGCTCCGGCGCGAGCAAGCGGCGCAGGCGCCCTGACCACGAGGCGTAGTCGTTGATCAGCACGCCCTCGCGGTCAGGG
>Ga0209751_10004525_pt1 | contig 13276 bp, 23 predicted proteins | sample RifCSP13_1_FD_184019 | JGI IMG/M metagenome (GOLD analysis project Ga0209751, IMG submission 184019) | Soil microbial communities from Rifle, Colorado - Rifle CSP2_sed 13_1 (SPAdes) (version 2) | ecosystem: Environmental > Terrestrial > Deep subsurface > Rock core/Sediment | place: Rifle... | reverse complement strand
GGAACGATCGGGCAGGTCAACCCCGCCTGGCAGCGCTGGCTCGGTCACACGCTGGGCGAAGTGATCAATCAGCCATTGACCCGCTTCATCGTTGCAGACGATCTGCCGCTCGTCTCGCAAGCCATCCAAGAATTACGAGGGCACGACCTCACGCAGCTAACGCGGTTTAGGATGATAGCGAAGGATGGGCGCGAGGTTTACGTGGGCATTCGCGGCACTGCGTTTAACGGGCGCGGGCGCTCTTACCTCATCATCCGCACGATCTATTTAATCTTGGCTTACGAGCGCTTGATCGAATTTGAACGGGCGCGCGGGATAATCGATTTCGCAGAATTGATCGAGGCCGCGCCGGATGGGATCGTGGTGATCGATCAACATCAAATAATCAGCATCGTCAACCAGCGCTTTGAGGACATTTTCGGTTATACCCGGCAGGAAGTCGTTGGGCAGGCTTTGCAAATGATCATCCCCATCGAATCGCGCGCCGATCACGCCGAAGCCCTCAAGGAATATTTTGGGAATCCAACCCAGCGCTTGATGGGCAGCGGGCGCGAGGTGCAAGGACTGCATAAGGACGGCAGTTTGATTGACATTGAAATTGGCTTGAGTGGTCTCCAGACGAGAACTGGATTACGAGTTATCGCCGTGACGCGCGAGATTGGACAACGGCGCACCCTAGAGCGCGTTGTCCATCAGCAGCGGGATCAGTTTGAGGGCTTGATTCAACACAGTATGATTGGCGTCTTGCTCGTCAACGCGCAGGGTCAGATCACCTATGCCAGTCCGATTGCGATAGCGATGTTGGGCGGCGAAGCGATTGAGGGGCAGGACATCACGACGTTGATTTCGCCTGAGCATCACCCCTACTGGCTCACGCTGTTTGAGCGCATCTTAACCGAACCCGATGGACGACGGCGGCTGGTGCTGCGCTGGCATATGAAGGGGGTCTTGTATCACTCGCTAATTACGCATCTATGGCACTCCGAGACGTTGGGAGGGGTGGTCGTGAATCTATGGGAGATTGAGCGGCTAGGCTTGCCGTGAAACGCGCTCAGACGCGCGTCATGCTGCGATACTCGATAAGACGATACTTGGGGCGTCTTTTGCGCCTGCGCGCGAAAATGGCCGCTGTTACACGCTGAAACGAGGCATTCCAGGGCGATGACGAGACAACAAAAAAGCCCGATTAGAACATGAGTTCTAATCGGGCTTTTTTGCACGGCGGCCTGTGGACTGTTTAACGTCGCAAGAGTGACAGCAGCACGACGCACCGCCGCTTCTTACCTTAATCTTTCACCCACTGCGCCAGCAATTGCGCGCCCTCTGCGTGAGTGCGCCAATGCCGATGAAAGGCGACCACATCACTGTGGATAGGGTAACGGGTAAACCCGAACTTGCCGCTGCCGTCTTGGTTCAAGACGATCACCAATGATTCAGTATCCACGCCGCCGCGCTGTGTTTTGGCGTCGGTATTCTGACTTTCAAGGGTTGCCGCCATGTCCTGTAAGACCATCGTCAATTGATTGACAAATGCCATGTTGATCACCTCCTTCATGGCTAAGATGTCTTTGACCTCTTGCGGGGTCAAGAAGTAATGCCCACCCGCGCCTTCGTCAAGCCATTCGCGCATGCCCGCTTCTGTCTCAGGATGCAACATGTTTGCTTCGCTTCTTCGATTCAGGTGCGGGCGCTGTGGGGGTCTGATCTTCAGCAATCGGCATAGGCCATACCCGCAATTTTCGCAGCTCACCCCTTGTCCCATGTCGGCCTGTTGCGCGCCGCATTCAGGACACGTCACAAACTTGATTTCATCACTCATCGGAATCACCTCCCTCCTGCTTGCGGCGCTCATCACGCTGCCGCTCAAAAGCAATCTGACCCGCGCATTTGTCGGCCTTGATAAAACAGTCGCCGCAGATCGGGCCGCAGTAAAAACAGTGCTCGGGGTCGTGCCCGACATCTTGCCGACAATGCCGACAAATGTAACGGGTGGCCGGATGTTGATAGAGTCCAAACATTTCAAGCCTCCTCTGATATGAGATCAAACAAAGTCGATTGCCTGGGACGATTCAGCGCCGCCACACTGCGCGGGGATAGCCAAATCGATTCAAGGCGCGCCCCGCCTCGATTCATGGTTGATAATTTATCGAAGCGCTGCCAGCCGTGCGCCTCATAGAGCTCGGTATACAGGGGGCAGGCGTAGCCGCTGATCACGACATAGCCCGCACATGCGCGCAGCACTTCAGCCGCAGCGATGTGATCGTCGTTCGTCCACTCGTGCGCATAGACCTTTGAGTCGGTGCGCGTGTCTGAGACGTAAGGCGGATCAGCATAGAACAGCGTGTCCGGACTGTCGTATTGCTTAATCACCCACAGTGCGTCTCGATTTTCGATCTGGACTTCGTTAAGCCGATCGGCAATCAGGTATAGATTTTTCATCAGATCGGGGCGGTTCATTTCACCGGTGCTTTGATGATTGTCCGATACGAAGCGCACGCCCTGTTGACGAAAATGCGTCCCACTATTGAAGCTCATTGAGATGGCGCACCAAAAGCGGCGAGCTTGCTCAACCTCATCACACTCCGGGCAGGGCGCAAGGCTGGCGTAGTATTCGCTGCGCGACCAGGGCGTCAATCTGATCTTATCGATCAGCTCGTCTCGCCTGTCACGCAGCATCCGAAAGAAGTTGACCACCTGCCCGTCCAGATCGTTGTATGTTTCAATATCAGAGCGGGGTTTTTGCAGCAGCACCGAGGCCGCGCCGCCGCATGGCTCACAGTAGAATTGATGCGCCGGGAAGTGCTGAATAATCCAGGGGGCAAGATTCCACTTGCCGCCGTAGTAGCGCAGCGCTGGTCGCAAGATTGTGGGATCACTATTCATGGGGTATCAATCCTTCCAGATGTGCGAAACTCGATTGAATGACATCCCCGTTAGCACGTGCGATGGCGTCATAGTCATGGCTGATCTCAAACCCAATGAAGTGCATCCCCATTTCAAGGGCAGCCTTGCCCGTTGTCCCTGAACCCGCGCAGGGGTCTAGTACGATCCCGCCCGGGGGGCAGGCGCGCAGCAACCAGCGCATCACGGGCAGCGGCTTGCCGGTCATGTGTGTCTTGTCGCCGCTGCGCACGGCGTAGCGCATCACGCCCGCGAGACAATCCCCGCTATCCCCACTCCACCAATCGCCTTTACTGCCCCATATGATGTACTCACACTGCGCGCGGAAGCGGCCTTTTTGTGGGCGCGCGGCTTCGGTCTTGTCCCACTGCGCGATGCCACGCCATACCCACCCACCTGCTTGCAGCGCGTCGGTTGTCGTGGGGAGCTGTCGCCAATCCGTAAAGACGAGGATGGGCGCGCCGGGCTTTGCCACCCGCCAGCACTCCGCGAACCACAGCGCCGTCCAGTAATGATAGCCGCGCTGGTCGCGCGTATCGCCGTGAAATTCTGGATAGGTTTTCTCAGTGTCGAAGGTCTGGTACTTCTCACGCCCGCTTTGATTCGTGCGATCACCTCTAAACATCCCGCCGCTAGAGTAAGGCGGGTCGGTCACGACGGCGTCGACGCTATCGTCGGGCAGCGTCAACAGCAGCCGCATGAGATCACCATGCACAATTCGATCTTGATATGCTTCTGGGATTCCGTTCCAATTCATGTATGAGCTCCTAGCGATGACGGCACGCAAACCTGATACACCCGTAATTGGTGATCAGGTGTGCGCCGTCGCAAAACCGAATCAAGACGTTTCGGGGATGCTGCCCGCGTCCTGCGTCAACGAGCAATAGAACGGCTCGCCTCTGCTTTGGGCTGCGCATCCCAATACTTCCAGTCGGGGCGTGCGAAGTATAGATAGTAAGATTTGTTTTTGTAGTGATACGCTTTACTCACAATGAAATGGAGTCCGTCGATTTGCGCCAGCACATAGTCCCCAATCGCGCGCTGTTCCGCTTCAGTCAGATCGACATAAACCTCTTGAGAATCGCCGCCGATCTTGGTCACAAAATCAATCAGGCGTTTGTGACCACCCCTCGATTTGAGATAGACCGCGATGGCAAGACTACCCCCGCGCCCGGTCGAATCGACTTCAGCATGAAAGCGATCGGACTTCTCAAAACGCTTTCGCAGCGTCGTATACTCTACGTCAAGAGCGGGATTATCTTTCATGGGGTGGCCTTCTTTCGATACTGGCAATAGCCGTGATAATCACGCTCTTCGACCAGCCCCGCGTCGATCAAGGGAGTTAGCGCCTTGAGAATGTGAGCATGATAGGCTGCGCCGGACTGCGACGATTGCTTGCGCACAGCTTGCGCACAGGGTAGACCTTGATGCGAATATAATATTCTGCCTCAAAGTCAGAAGTGAGTGCCGCGAGTACCTTTTGTTGAAAAGCGCTCATGGGTTGATTAGGCATTAGCACTCTTGATCACGCGCCCGATGCTGCGAAAGACCTTTTCAAACTTTCGCCGCTGCGCAACATCCATCCCAAAATAGACGATCGCGTTATCGTGCGTGGGCTGTCTTGCGGGCTGCCAATCACTATCGAGAAAGCGTAAACGCCCGTAGACGAGACACACGTCATAGTCCCATAGCGGCCTAAACCAGGTCGCGCTCGTTTCGGCGTTGACGAGTAGAATCCCCTGATCGAAAAAGCAGGATTCAAACTGCCCGATCATCTTCTGGCTCCATAGCAATTGATTAGGCTTGCCTAGCTTGGGATTCCATTGGCCGCTGCGCGGGTCAATTCCACCCGCGTAACCATAGGGCGGATTGCAGAAGACGGTGCTTGCGTGCCAATCAGGCACCAGCCCGTCGTTGACCTGAGTGAAGATCGAGCGCGCTTGTAGCAGCTCATTTGACGCAGGGTCAGACGCGGGATCAAGATCGATCACGCCTAGCACGTCATGGACGGCGCTAACGATGTGCGCCGGGGTGCGCCAATCGCTGCGCGCGCTAGAGTGTATCAGTTGATGATTTGCCTTAGACATGGCGTTCCTTCGCTTTCTGGCAGCGCGCCTGCGCGCGTTCCTTTGCTGTCCTGCGCTTCGCGCAGCGAATCAAATGGGTCATCTTGAAGCGCCGCGCCTTGCCTGAGCGTGATCCCTTGCCGATCGGTTTGTACGTCCAAACCCAATAGTAGCCTATTATATCGGCATGGGGAGTATAGCAAAACATTTCACCGGCTGCACCTTTGAAATAGCGGTAAACGCACTCACCACGCTCAAGCAAGAATTTGATCGGCTTGTGCGTTTGGGGATCACGTATGCTAAACGTTTCACTCAACAGCGAAGTAAGAAGATCATTCAGATCATCAGGGATGGGGATCGTCGTCGTCATATTGTCCTCCTGAGACAATCGGACATAGTTCTGAATATGTTTAATACTCTTTCGATTCAGCCGGGGCGTGGGGGGGCGTTGATTCGCCCCCCTGCCACAATACGCTGCGCTCCCAGGCGTGATACTTGTCCATCATGCGCTGCGCGATCGCGGCGTTGGCTTGAGCGGTCAGGCCCAGATAGACAAGCCACCCCTCGTTTACTTCGTGATCGTCCGGCGTGTCTATTTGTTCCATGTTTACTCGTCCAGACTGTCCGCGATGTCGTCATAGCGATCGGCAATGGCGCTCAGGCGTTCCTTTTGGGCGCGCTCTTCGTCCTCTGCCTCAAACCATCTGACCTCATCCCGGACGGCCACGATTGCCGCGCGCGCCAAGTCGGCAATCACTTGCGGTTCAAGCGCGTCCAGCTCCCAACACTCGCCGCCGAATTCGGCAATATAACCCTCTGCGCGTGAGTCACTTAACTTGGTCGGGTTGGGCGGCGGGTTGTATTGCTCGACTTGATCAAAGTTGAGCGCGAGACGTTCAAAGCCAAACTCTCGATCGAGGTGATGCTGGATGAAAGTCGTCAAACGGTCTCGAATATCTCGGCTCATGTCCTTACCGCTAGGGTCGTGATCACCAAAATGCAGAATGATCGGCGCTTGCTGGTTGCGTAGATTGTGAATCAGTCGCACCGCAGCCGTCCACATTTCGCTTTGGGAGGTGTAGCCCCGACATGAAAAGTATGGGACGTCTAGCTCGTTGCAAACGTCGGTGCGCCCAGTTCGTCGGTTCATGGTATCGGGTGTGATCTCACACCCACAATCGTTACACTTCACGACGATCACCTCCTTTCCCTGTCTGGGGTTACTCCGCGCCTTGCGATTGCAGCAGCACCAGCACGAGATCATTAGGATAGATGTCTTTATCAGCGGGCACGACGATAAAGCGCAAGGCGGGGTCTTCGCGTCCGCGCGCGTCGGCAGTCTGCCAATCGATGACCTGTGCCTCAAAGCGCTGTGCGGCGCGTTTCTCAAGGGCGGCCTTGCGGCGCGTGATCTCATCTTCACTCACGCCCTCCGCGCGCGCCTTGAATTCCGTCACCAGCTCGTTGACCGCGGCGCAGGTGGGCGGCTTACCGGGTGTTTGAACTTCTGCCCGCTTGATCGCCTCGTCCAGCACGGCGACCGCTTGACCCGGGTCCCCCATGCGCGCCGCGCGCGCGAAGTGGGAAAAGCCCAATTGCCCATAGCGCGGGGTATGTTCAACGGGATACGGGATGATTTCGGCCACATGCACCCACTCCCGGATTGCGCCCGGTTCAGTGCGGCAGAATAGCGCGCCCTGTTTGATGACGAGCGGGCGTAAGGCTGCGACCTTCGACGCGGGCAGCGTCGTGATATAGTCCGCGAGTCGGCGCGCAATGCCCCATTTTGCGCGCGTGATGTCATCCGACCACGCAATCAGATCGGCCTCGATCGCGTCGGGCAACTGCCAACCTAGTCTTTCTTCCGGGGCGTGTTCCTCTGACTGCGCATCGGCGGGCGGCCAGAAAGCAGTGGAAGCCTCGTCATCAGTTAGATCGGGCGCATCGCTGAAGGGCAGCACGTCAAGCCCTGTTGTGGATTCAACGACATCAGTCATGGGGTATATTCCTTCCTGGCGCGCAGCAGCGCGCGCAGCGTATCAAGAGGCAGATCAAACAAGTCTCGCGCTGGGCGCGGCTTGCGTCGTTTCGGGCACGACCGCTTGACATGCACCTCGCCGCATTTCACACAGGGCGCAGCGGGCACAGGATGCAGCGGCAAGCGCCAATTCAGCGCCCGATTCAGTTTGATAATGATGCGATTTGGCACGCTTCGTTTGCCCTGTGCAATGCTATTCAACGCGCCGGGGCTTTCGCCCAGCTCACGCGCTAGGGCGCGGTATGTACCGCGCCGCTTATACAAGAGTAGTATGGCATCGGCAGGCGTCCGATCTTTGGCTCTCTTTCTCATGCGCTCCCTTCTTTTGACGTGTCAGCATTGCAAACGGGACACGGGATCAAGCGCCCAAACCCCGTGTCATTCAAGCCCGCGCCGCTGCGCACGAAACGCGCGTTACAACACGTGTGACACCAGGGCAGCCCTTGCGCGATCGCGCGCGCATAATCGCGGCGATATTCATCCGGGACATTTTTCTCTCGCTCGTCAAACCATGTTTGCATTTATTCCCCCTTCAATTTCAGCTTAGCGGTCAGGGAGGCGATCGCGTCATGTACCTTGCCCTCTTTCAATGCCTGAATCGTTTGACGTACTTCGGGCAGCATTAGATCGGCGCTGGTTTTGCGCGCCGATAGACTGTCATAGACCCTGAAGAAATGCGCCCGATCTGCGACTTCATTTTCAGACAGGCAGAGATTGCGCCAGCCCATGATCTCGACCGCTTGCGCGACCAGGGGTTGATTGAACTCAGGCGAACCATACGACCCATAGCGCGCTTTTGCTTGTGTGACAAGCCCCCACGCTTCCTCCGCGCTGGGCGTTTGATCTTGCAGGGCATAGGCGAAGGCGCGCAGCTCGCCGGGCGCAGGGTGAAAGGGGTGGGACGTGCTCACCCAATGTACCGCCGCCGCTTCCAGCAGTGCGCCGTTTAGGTCTGACAAGATCAGATGATAGACGCGGCGTGCGACCGCCGCGTCTCTTTCGCTGGACTGTTTGAAATGTAAGGGATAGGCCGCTGCGAGTGCCGCGAGTGCGGCGTCCACTTCGTTAGTTGTCGCCATAGGGCAATTCCCCTTGCGCGCGGGCGATCGCGTCCAGCATAGGATTCGATGCGCGCCCATTGCCGTTAGACTTCGCGGGCGTGCCCTGCCCGCTCATCAGGGCGTAGTGTTGTAGGAGCTGCATGGGCGCGGGCGCGTTTCCACGCTGCCCTCTGAAGTCATTGGCATCCCAATCAGCCCGCGCGGTCGTGATGTCATCGGGCAGCGTGCCCGCGTCTCTGAATTCCTTAGCGACTTTGGCGATAAGTCCGCGCGTCGTTTTGGGGAGTCTCGACCAGTCGTTATCAGACGGGCGCAGTTTGCAGGCGTCGGCCACCGCCTCAAAATACAGATCGGTGCTGGACGGCTTGAGCGGCTCGCCTTTCGCATCGATGAAGCGCGTCAAGCAATCGACAAAGACGGCTTGATCGAAGCGGTAGTGCAGTTTGGGCGTCCCGCTGACCTTCGCTATCTTCGTCGTGATAAAGCCGCGCTCTTTCAAGACGGCGCGGCACGCGGACGCATTGTAGCGACTGATCCCAATCTCCGTCTCAAGCTCGCCATCCGTCTTGCAGAACCAGCCCTCGCTATCACTCGCGCGGTCTGACCAGTAAAGCAATTGAGACAGCATCGCCGCCCAATCGTGCCGTTGCCCACAGTATTCGATAAACAAACGCGGGACGGCCACGATATTCGCTTGACCTGCCATCGCCTTGATCAAGGCAAAGACTTCTTGCTGATGATTAGGGGCTGGCATGGTCGGCCTCTGTATCTTGCTGCGAGATAAATAGCAGATTGGCGTTTCGTTTCGCCATGACCGCATAGAGCGCCGTATACAGCCCGCCCGGCAAGTGACGAAAGAGAAACGCCTCAAGTGTTTCGGCCTTGTTGTGAAAGTCTCGCCGCTGCGTCTCAAGGTCGATTTGCTCACGCGGCGGCAGATCGATGTGCAGGGATGCGGAGACGGCGGGCCGGTCTACGGGGCGCATGGGCTGCGCGTGATAAGTATGGAGCACGTCATTCATGGTCGGCCTCTCGATCCCACACAAAGAGCACCGTCCGCCCCTGCCCGCGATCACTCGTCCACCAATTCAAGTTTTCAGCTTGATAGGGTATCCAGCCCTGCCTCATCGCTTCAGCAGTCAGATCAGGCTCCGCGCCATGCAAATTGACCATGACCTCCAGCGCCTTGCAGCGTGCGCCGAATTGATCGATTAGCCTTTGCTGAAGCGCAGCGCGTTGGCGCTCCAGACCGACCAGCTCGGGCTCATCATCCGGCGAGTCGGGCACAGTCAAGGCATAGACCTTTTTGGCTAACGTGTCTTGATAGACTTGTGCTGCCCGCAAAAGCTTTTCCCATTCCTCAATCCCTATCTCACCCAATGGCCTTGAGGTAAAGATGAGATTCACGACCTGGACAGCATTTGCCCACGCCGCTGCGACCTTCATTTCGTATTGGTTCATGTCCTGCCTCCGTTTGTTTTCTTCCGGTGAGTGAAATCTAACCCGCACCCTCGCGCTAATGCTTTCCTGACTTCATCAGCCAGATCAGCCTTAGCGACCGATACTTCGATCAAGGTTTCAAAGGTGCGGGTTGGGTCAAGTTGCCGAAAGAGATAGCGCTCCGCCTCGCCGGTCTTGAATGCGCTAAACGCCACCCCTCTGCTATTCACCACGCACCCCACGTATTGTTTGACCTGATAGGCTTTATCCATGCGTCCACCCCTCACGCCAGATCGGGCACAGCCCGATCAAAGACTGTTATCTCGCGCCGGTGCTGTGCGGTATAGGTGCGGGACGCCCGGCGCGTGATGACGATCGGCCACTCGCGCGAGTGAGTCAGCCCGAAGAAGTGAACACCATATGCGGGGCTGATGTCCCGCGCGGCGCTCAATCGACCGGGATCGGTCATCTGAAGCGCCGCTTCATCCACGATCACGATCACGTGAGGCAGATTATGCGTGATGCGCGTCTCCAGTATATGAATCGCTTTCCCGAAGGTATCGGCAGTCCGCGTAAACATTTCGCGCCACTTGTCCACGAGCGCCGCTGATGTTAAGGGCAGCGCCAGCGGCAGGGACGTGATCACATGCAGCGATTTTGCCGTATGCCAAAACAGCAGCGATGTGATCAACGTCTCTAGCGGCTCGATCGTGTCACTCGCAACATGGGCGCTATCTTCTCCGCGCAGATTGACCAGCAGCGGAGCGCCGTTGATCTCTAGCCCCAACACGGCGGTCAAGGCGGGCATTCGATTATTCGGGATGCGCGCCATGAGACGCGCGAGGCTGACCGGCTGCGGGTCGCCGCGCTTGACATCGATCTGCAAGCGCCCACGATTGGCAGACAGATTGACTTGAGCTACCCCCAACGCTTCCGCAATCAGCGGGGCGCTATTCACGAATCGGCTCAATGGGACGTGCGGCGAGGGCACGGCAATAAACTGTACCCATTGCGGTGTCACGTTGCCGCCTGTGACACGGCAATACGACCCTATGCCGCGCAGTGCGGCCTCGATTTGATCGGCTTGCTGTTCCAATTGTGCTTTGTCCATGTGTCCTCCTGATGACATGGCAACAGCCGGGACACGTGTTCCCACGTGCCCGGCTGTGACAAGGTTAAACAGTCGTCGGCCAGTCGCCGCACACGCGATCGAAAATCTCCCCACGCTGTTGGCTGTCCTCTGCGCCGCACAATCTCAAAACATGGTCGCTGATCTCTGACCACTCATCTTGATATAGCCAGCGCACGAATGCCCACGCGCCCAATCGATCGTCAAGCGGGGTGGGCGCGGTCTCGATTTCAAACGGCGGCAGCCCGCCCGCGCTATCTGATAGAAGATAGAGCAAGCGATCGGGCTTCTGCGCTCCCTGGCGCTCTAAGTCGATCAGATCACTGATGAAATTCGCCTCACTCATGAGCTGTTGCTTTTGGCGCGGGATGTGATAGAAGTCAAGCAGCAGATAATTAAAAGCAATCGGCGCTGCCTGAATGAACCACGATACAATCTCGCGCGCCGCACCGCGTGCGGCTTCATCGTCGGGATGGGTATGCGTGATCATCGCCGTTAATGGGGGTGGGGCTGTAGCATAGATGACGGGATTATCGCTCATGTCAGCCCGCCGTCATCGCGCCCCAGCGCCCGCTTATTGCGCGCTAAGGCATCTTGCAACTCTGACCCGGTCTTGGCCTCAGCCAGCGGCGGGACTGTTTTTATTCCGGTGCAGGTGCAATCTGCGACCTCACAGATATACGGTCTGGTGATGCCATGCAGCTCTTCGACGTGCCCGCATTGACAGCGCAGCGAAGCCGCGCCGCCCTGTTCAAGTTGATCGACTAGGGCTTCGGCAGCAGCGGCAGCAGCGGCAGCAGCCCGATCACTTCCTTCGACAACGCTTTCGCGCTCGTCTCGCGGGCGCTCCACGTCGGGAACCATCGCCCATTTGCCGCCGGTTTCTTCAGCATCGATCACGCGCGCTAAGTGTGCGGGCAAGTCCTCAAACGATACCTCCGGCAGTTGAATGTGAAAGCGCTTTTTGAGCGCCGCATTCAACGCCCGCTTTTCGGCCTTTTCGATGGCGGCATAATGCGATCGCTTCTTTTCAACGCCCGCTTTAGTGACGTTGAGATTTTTTACCTCGTGCCCGGTCAGATAGCCCACGCCGAAATAGAGCGGCGGTTTGCCGACGATCTTTTGAATCGCTGCGATCGCGTCCCCTTGTGGGTTTGCATCGATCATGATCTTGATCATGAACTCAACGTCCTTCATGCGCGCGGTATAATCGCGCTGCGTCACACTATCGCGCAAGCAGCACTCGACCGCCAACGCCTCAGTGCCGATCGCTAAGGCGACTTTTTCCGCTTCACTGAGCGTGCGGAATTCGTAGGACATGGTCGCACTATGGCCGCCCTCGCGCCATAGCTGCTCTTGCGATTTGCGCACTCTGCCTGCAATCCCCACAAACGGGCCTTCAGACATCCCGCCCGCGCCGCCATCGTCGTCACCTTTGGCGATGTAATGGGATTCCCCTAGAAAGGGATTCAGCCCTAACGACAGGCTGAATTGCGCCCACGTCCAGCGTTGATTGTCGTCCAGCCGCTTGCCCTGTGGCAACATCTTGAGACGCACGCTTAGCGCTCTGATAGTGTTGAAATCAGAGTAACCCGGTAGATAGACATTTCGCACGGGTACAGGCACAACCGCTTGCGCGGATGTTTGCTCATTCGTGGTCATTTCGCACCTCGTCGGGATAGGTCTCAAACGATTCCGACCAGCGCATGGCGGTGCTGGTCAGCTCATAGAGATTGAGACGCATGTTCAACGCCTCCCAAGCGATCTCAGTCTCGCGCAGCAGAAAGTCCGCGTATCGCTTGCCCGCTTCGGCGATACGCAGCGCGCCGATCTGATCTTGCAGCAAGACCGCCTCGGACGCCTCACGCCGTTCCGCATTCTTGCCCACGATCGCGCCGTCCAGATAAGCCCGCGCCTTAGCATCTTCCAGCGCGACCTTAGCGGCGATCACGGCCTCGCCGCGCTTATATACTTCGTAGACCGCCGCCTGGAGTTCATTCTCTGCGGCCTGAATGTCGATACTCGTCATCATGTTTTTATCCTCCTGAGGATATGTTACGCGGGCTGCGCCAGCCGCGTTTCAAATTGTTTGACCGTCATTCGGCTTGCATTCGTTCCTAGCCCGATATGCCGTTCGACATCTTGAGGGGTGATATAGACATCTTCAAACCCATGCTCGGTCATGGCGTGGACTTGTGCGCCGTTTTTGACTTCCCACTCATGCGCGCGCCGGTAAAACTCGGTATGATTCGCGCGCGTGATCTCAGGAATCCCAACGGGGATCGTCATCCAGATCAAATGCTCGCCACGATAAACATTCTCAAAACAGATCAAAGCGTGATCTTTCACCTTCTTCACTGACCAGTTCAGTGACATTGTTCCTCCTGAAAGTAGACCCCGCGCGGTCTGTACCGCGCGGGATTGATTCACTCATGATCGAATGCTTCTATTGATCTTCGCCTTCGACCTGTCCCCCTTTGCGCGGTGCAAGCGCCCACGCGAGATTAGGCTCGTAACCCTTGCGCACGGCCTGCGCCGCTTGCGCGGCCTTCGCAAACAGCGAACCGGGCGCAGCAATCAACGCGCCCCCCATCTTCTCAAGGTCAACCCGCTCATAGGGCAGCAGGTCGGGCGCGGCGTG
>Ga0209751_10004523_pt1 | contig 13283 bp, 9 predicted proteins | sample RifCSP13_1_FD_184019 | JGI IMG/M metagenome (GOLD analysis project Ga0209751, IMG submission 184019) | Soil microbial communities from Rifle, Colorado - Rifle CSP2_sed 13_1 (SPAdes) (version 2) | ecosystem: Environmental > Terrestrial > Deep subsurface > Rock core/Sediment | place: Rifle... | reverse complement strand
CCCCACTCCGATGGGCTGCGGAAGCCCTCCCCCTGACCCCTCCCATCGGAATGGGAGGGGAGTTCTTCGAGGCCACGGAGTGGCCGAGCGGAGAGGGCAACAACCCGGGACCGAGCCCAAGAGACCTCCCGCCCCGATCTGCCTCCCCCACTCGGTGGGGGAGGCGCGAGGCGAAGCCGAGCGGAGAGGGCAACAACCCGAGACCACGCACCGCCCCCAACCCCGCCGCACCACCACACCCGGCCGGTCGAGTCCAAGAGACCTCTCGCCCCGGTATTGCCAATTGGTTTGACCGGCTCGCCGCACGATGGGAGAGTTCATCGTTCATCAAAGGGGCGTGCCACGCCCCTCGAGTGGAGTGGCCCTTGACCAAGCAGGACGATGTCGTACGCGTGCAGGGAACGGTCATCGAGACCCTCCCCAACGCCATGTTCAAGGTAGAGATCGAAGGCGGTCTCGAGGTGCTGGCGCGTGCGTCGGGCAAGATGCGCCGCGGCCGCTACATCCGCATCCTCCCCGGCGACAAGGTCGACCTGGACCTCTCCGTGTACGACCCGAGCCGGGGCCGAATCGTCTGGCGCTACCGGTCGTAGCACCGGCCCCGAACCCCTAGACCTCCTGGAACAGGAAGCGGCGCAGCACCTCGAGGCGCTCCCCCACCTCCCCGTGGAGGTACCACAGCGTGGCGGCTATCGACGACAGCAAGGCGTTCCCGTCTTGTGGCGTGAAACAGAATCCCACCAGTTCGTTTCCGCCGCGCACTGCCAGCGTGTCGACCGGCAGCACGGTCTGGCTGAGGATCCGCCCGTAGTAGCCGTGGTCGCGGCCGAACGAGAAGATCTGGTTGGCCGACCGCTTCCGGGTCAGGGCGATCCGCGGGTTGGCGGCAAGGCGCTCGAGGGTGTCGGCCACGGTCGTCGCCTCATCCAGGGTGAGGCTGAAGTGAAGAGCGTGCATGTACTGGGTGTTGAGCTTGACCGACGACGAGAACACCGGCAGGTCGTGGCCCAGGGTCTCGAACAGGTGATGGGCATCCCGGGCGTGGTGCGTGCCGAACCGCTCGTCGTCGTGGCGGCCGACGGTCGGGCTGGGGATGAACGAACCGTCCTGGCTGATGTCGTTGGATCGGCGCATGCACAAGAAGCGGCCGTTCTCGAGGTGCGAGGTCCCGTCGGCATCCATCGCCAGCGTCTTGATCAACACCGAGATGTTGTGGGTGTTGCACGACACGACCTGGATGAACCGGTCGTCGCCGTGCACCAGGGCCTCGTCGTTGATCCCCCGTGCGTACATCTTGCCGAAGCCGAATTCCGAGCCCTGGGCAAGAAAGCCGAGCGGCCCGCGCGCCCGGTCGTAGTGCTCCACCTTGTTGGCATTCCCCGCCGGGGTGCAATCGATCACGACCGAGGCACGCTCGATGGCTTCGAGTGTCTCCAGCTTGGGCGCGTGGCCGATCTCTTCGAACGAGGCACGCCGGTCGGCATCCACGGCGAGCACGGCTCCCCGTCCCACCAGGTCCCGAACCTTCGCCCGCTCCTCGATCATCGGCGTGCGCTTGTGGAAGGTGACCTCGTCGATCCCAAATGCCTCGCGGTAGTCGGCCAGCATTCCGATGAGCGGCTCACCGATGGTGCCGGTGCCGACGACATGGACGATGTGCGCCATGGGACCCCTCTCCGAGATCGGTTGGCGGCATGCTATCGGTTCGATGCATCACCCGGCTCAGGGCATCCCATAGAGATGGGCCTTGTCGCTGGCGTCGAGGCGGGGGCCGTTCGACGACCAGGCACGGGCGATCACGAGGTCGGACCATTGACCGAGGGTGACCGTGACCGTCGCGGTGCAGACCATCGACTGGCCCACGCCCAGGGATGGCCCGCCGGTGCAGTGGAGGCGGTCTGCAGGGACCATCGGATCCAGGATCTCGGCACTCCACACGTTGGTGTTGTTGGAGCGGTTGGTCAGCACGTAGCGGAGCTGGGCGATCGAGCCGACCGGGAGGGTCGGCCCCATCGGTACGTTGGCGTCGGCACCGTTGACGGTCACCACGAACGATAGGTCGTCCTCCCGCCCGTAATCCCGCACGTGGTAGTAGAGCCGCTCGGTGTCTTTGACCCCCCGGTCGGCGGTCACGGTGGCGAGGTTCGTCGTCTCGGTGAGGTGGGCGACCCAGGTGCGCGTGCACACCAAGGTTTCGCCCGGCTCGACGGTGTCGCCGGGGCAGTCGATCTTCCCCACGCCGCCGTCGGTCACGCGAACGTGGGTGAGGGCTTCACCTCCGATGCTCGCGACCACGTAGCTGAACGTCAGCGTCTGCCCCTTGCCGAAGCGGGGCCCCGCCGGCACATCACCATTGAGGCCGTCGACCAAGAACTCGAGGTGCGCAACAGGCCCCTTCTCGACGGCCACGAAGTAGTGGAGCGCCGTCTCGGTGGAGACCCTGGCGCCCGACCCGGCGGACATGGCCACCTGCACCGCCTGCAGGTGCGCACCCGGATCGCCGCCGATCTCGATGACACACTCGACCTCCTCGCCGGGTCCGAGGTGGTGGACGGGGCACGAGGCCTTTCCCACTCCGGGAAGGGCGACCCGCAGATGCCGCAGCGATACGCCGCCGGTGTTGGTCACCCGGATCCGGGCCTCTGCGTTCTTCCCGGACACCACCACCGGCCCCGGTGCCGAGGCCGTGGACCGGCCCTCGACGAGCACCGTCGTCGCGATCGCCGCCCTCGGGTCACCCGAACCGGCCGTCGGGTCAGGGCGACCGATCACCTGCACCTCCGCCAGGGCGAGCACCGCGTCGAGTTGATCCATCTGCACCCGGACATACCGCCCGGTGCGATGAATGGGAATGCTCTCCGACTCTCGAACCGCTCGCTCGCGAAACACGTCGAGAACGCCGTCTTGCGCAGTGGTGTTCTTGACGTCCTTGACGTCGAAGGAGACGTCGGAGACGAACACGTGGAACCGCTTGAGCAGCTTCGAACAACAGTCGGTCCGGTTCCATACGACCACCTCATCGATGTAGCCGACCGATCCCAGGTCCACCTCCCACCATGCGTCGGTCACCCGGTAGGTCATCGCAACCGATCCGTGATCCAGGTCACCGTCGGTGTTGCCGTCGACGGCAAACCCGGCGGGGGCGTGGACGGGGTAACTGGCCGAGCTCGATTGAGTGGCGGGCATGCCGAGCGCGAGGTTCACCGAGCCACTCGACGAGCGCTCGGCGGCGGACGCCGGCACGGACGAGCCCGCCATGGCGACCACGAGCACGACGGCCGCGGTGAGTGGGCGATGCATGAAACCTCTGTGGAGCGATGACCGTAGCCACCGTATCCACCGAGGGTGGGAGGTACAACACTGTAAGTGGTCGCGACCGCATCAATCGTGCGGAGCGATGGTAACTAGTCCCCCCGCCGGGGACCCGATCTGGGAGACTCGGCGCGAGATGCGCGCCCTTCGCCTCCACGGTCGCGACGACCTTCGGCTCGATCTGATCGACGACCCCACCGCCGGTGACGACGAGGTGATCGTCTCCGTCGATGCTTGCGGGGTCTGTGGGTCGGATCTCCACTTCCTCGACGGATCGGCGCACACCGCACACGTGCCGATAACCCTCGGCCATGAGGTCGCGGGCACCATCACCGTCTCGGCGGACCCGGCATGGCCGGTGGGGACCCAGGTGCTCGTGGCCGCCGGCGGATTCTGTGGGACCTGCCGGCGCTGCCGCGAGGGCAGGCCCAACCTGTGCGAGCGTGGGGCGGTGCTCGGCATCACCTTCGACGGCGGCCTCGCCGATCGTCTCGCGGTGAGGACGGACATGCTCATCGCCCGCCCATCGGGGCTTGCTGCTCCGATGGCTGCCACTGCAGTCGACGCGGGTGCCACTGCGTTCCACGCCGTGGCCAGGCGGGCCGCCGTCGCCAAGGGAGACGCGGTGGTGATCATCGGCATCGGGGGACTCGGCGGCTACGGACTCCAGATCGCCCGCAATCTCGGCGCCGGGCCCGTGATCGCCGTCGACGTCGACCCCCAGGCGCTGGTGTGGGCAAAGACGCTCGGCGCCGATGAGGTCGTGGAGGCCGTGCCCGGTCGATCCATCGGCCGGGAGATCAAGATGCTCACCGACGGCGGCGCCGACGTCGCCCTCGAGTTCGTGGGACGGGCCGCCACCGTCGACGCCGCAATCAAATGCCTTCGCCCCGGCGGAGTCGCCGTCGCAGTCGGCGTCGGCACCGAACCGCTGGCCACTCTCCCGCCGGTGTTGTGGTCGAACAACGAGTACACCCTCACCGGGTCGTATGGCAGCCTGCCCGGCGATGCCGAGGCGGTGCTCGCCGGCCTCGCCGACGGATCGCTCACTCCCCCGCCGATCACCACGGCGCCGCTCGATGATGCGGCGTCCGTGATCGTTGCCATGTCGCGGGGCGAGCGGAAGGTCAACGGACGCCTGGTCGTGGAGCCATGATCTTCGGGCGCCGATTCGACACGTCGCGCGACCCCGCCGTGTCGTCGCGCCCATCGACGAATGCCGAACAAGAAGACCGGCCCTAGTCGGCGACCGGCATCGGCATCATCCTGAGCACATGGATGGCTCCACCACGCGAGCCGTTGTCCGGCCCGCAAGGCGCACGCAGCGAAGGGTCCTCTCTGGGCGGCATGCACTCGAGATCGTCGCCATCCTCACCGGAGTTCACGCTGTCGTGCTCATCGCCGCGCCGGGTGCCGCCGCGTCGCTGGTCGAGGCGCCGCGCGGCGGAGATGCCATCTACTGGCTGCGCTACTGCGGAATCCTGTTCGCCGCCCTCACCGTCGTCTTCTGGTCCGCGGCGAAGTGGCCCGCTTCGATGATGCAACGACCGGTCCTGTGGACCGCAGGCATCATCACCATGACGATGTCCCTGCTCGGCGGTGTCGCGCTGCTCGATGGCAGCGTTGCCGAGGCCTTCGCATTGGTCGTCGCCGTGGAGGCCGCCTTGGCGCTATGGGTTGGATGGCTTCTCGTCACCGACGGCGTCTGATCTATCGGCCAGCGGAAACGACACACCCAGACCGTCGCGTGTTCGGGATGCGCGTGGCCGCGGCCCCGTTCACCGCAGGATTCCCCGCTCCCACACGCTCACCAGCCGGGCGTATTCGGCACTGTCCGCAACCAACGCGTGATGAGACCCGAGCGCAATCACGCGCCCGGCATTCATCATCACCACGCGATCGGCGCGCTCGGCGCTGCGGAGGCGGTGGGCGATGACGATGGCGGTGCGGCCTTCGAGCACGGTCCCGAGGGCCTCCTCCACCCGGGCCTCGGTCTCCGGATCGAGGTTGGCGGTGGCCTCGTCGAGCACGATGACCGCAGGGTCGGCGAGCATCGCCCTGGCGAGGGCGACCAGTTGGCGCTCCCCGGCAGAGAAGCGCGAGCCGCGCTCGCGCACCAGCGTGTCGAGTCGCTCGGGCAGCGCCCGCACCCACGGCTCGATTCCGACCGCGGCACACACCCGCCACAGGTCGTCGTCGGTGGCATCCGGTCGTGCGTAGTGGAGGTTGTCACGCAGGGTTCCGTTGAAGAGGAATCCCTCCTGGGGGATCAGGGACACGTGACGCGACCGCGAGCGGCCGGAAACGGTCTTCAGGTCGCGACCGTCAAGCGTCACGGTTCCCGTCGTCGGGTCATAGAACCGAAGCGCGAGCCGGGCCAGTGTCGACTTGCCGGCGCCGGTCTCCCCGACGATGGCCACGCGCTCGCCCGGTTCGATCGACAGGCTCACGTCTTGGACCACGAGCAGGTTCGGGTCGTACCCGAAGGACACGTCGTCGAACACGACCCGGCCGCCGAGACGATCGGGGAGATCCACGGCATCGAAAGCGTCGACGACCGCCGGCGGCGTGTCCATGAGGCGGAAGAGCTTCTGCAGCCCCGCCGAAGCCGACTGCATCTGATTGACGGTGTTGGAGAGGTTGGTGATCGGGGCGAAGAACCAGTCGAGGTAGAGCAACAACGAGACGACGGTCCCGAAGGTCATGTCGCCCGAGATCACCCGACGCCCACCGAAGAAGAGCAGCACCCCGTAGCCGATGATGCGCAGGATCTCGACCGAGGGGAAGTACCACGCCACGGCGCGGGCGGTCGCCATGTTCGCGTCGAGGTAGTCGCTGCTGACGCTGCCGAACGCGCCGGCCTGCTCCCGTTCCCGGGTGAACGCCTGCACGACGCGCACGCCGGTTATTCCCTCTTGAAGCGTGGCGAGCACCCGGCCGATCTGCTCGCGCACCTCCCGGTATGCCCGTCCGGCGAACAACTGGAACAGCCACGACGCGACGATCAGCACCGCGATCAGCGACATCACCTGGAGGGCGGCCGTCAGGTCGACGAGGAGCATCGCCGCGGCCACCCCGGCGATCGTGAGCAGGTTGGTCACGAGGGTCACCGCCCCCTCTTCGGCGAAGTCCTGAATCGACTCGATGTCGTTGGTCATGCGGCTCACGAGCACCCCTGCCTTCGACCGTCCGTAGAACGCCATGTCGAGACGCATGAGATGCGCGAAGACGGCGGACCGAAGTTGGGTGAGAAAGCGCTGACCAAGCCAGGCGACCGCGTACTGCGACGTCCTCTGCGCGAAGTACTGCGCGACGATCAGGCCCCCGTACAGGAGGGCGGCGACCGTGATGACACCCCGATCGCCGACGGTGATGCCCTGGTCGATCCCGAAGCGCACCGCCATCGGCCCGAGCAGGCGGGCAACGGTGGCAACGACGGTGGCGGCGAGGGCGGCGACCGCGGCCGGTCCCAGACCGCTCCCGAGGCGGATCGCCCTGCGGAACAGCCGATCGCTCATCTGCTCGCCTCCGCCTGTGCCAGCACCTCGCCGTAGCGCGGCACCGCCGCCAGCAACTCGGCGTGAGTGCCCATGGCCACGATCCGGCCCCCATCCAGGAAGACCACCTGATCGGCGAGCGCCAGCGTCGAGGTCCGATGGGCGACGATGATGGTCGTCCGCCCCCGCATCACCTGCTCGAGGGCGGCCAGCATCTCGGCTTCGACGATGGCGTCGACCGACGACGTGGCGTCGTCGAGAATGAGCACCCGCGGGTCGCGAAGCACCGCCCTGGCGAGGGCGACGCGCTGGCGTTGCCCACCGGACAGCGAGTGGCCTCGCTCCCCCACGATCGTGTCGTAGCCGGCGGGAAGGTCCGAGATGAAGTCGTGGGCCTGGGCGAGGCGCGCCGCCAGACGAATCTGCTCATCGGTCGCGTCCGGGTCGCCGAACCCGATGTTGTCGCGCACCGATGCGCTGAACAGGTATGTCTCCTGGAAGACGACCGCCACCTCGCGGCGCAACTCGTCGAGTGCGATCGTGCGGACGTCGACACCGTCGAGCGTTATCGCACCCCGCTCGACGTCGCGGAAGCGGGGAATGAGATGGGCGAGCGTCGTCTTCCCCGCACCGGTGGCGCCGACCACCGCCAGCGAGGTACCTCCCGGGATGGCCAGGTCCAGGCCCCGCAGCACGGCCGAACCCGGGGCGAACCCAAAGGTCACGTCGCGAAAGCGCACCTCACCCCGCCCCGGAGGGAGCGAAACGGGCTCGGTCGGGTCGGCGATGGCAGGGTCCGCGGCGAGCAGGGTTTGGATGCGGCTCGCCGCCGCCGTCGCCCTCGGCAACTGGGCGAAGAACCACCCGCTGATCCGCAGCGGGAAGTTGAGCATCGCCAGGTACTGGGTGAACGCCACGAACTGCCCGAGGGTGATGTCCCCCGCCACCACTCTGACCCCGCCGAGCCACAGGACGGCGATGGTGGCGATCGACGGCATCAGCTCGAACATCGGGGCGAATCGCGACCGCACCTTGGCGAGCTTCACGCCACGGTCGAAGATCTTGAAGGCAGCTTGGTCGAGCTTGTCTTGTTCCTGGTGCTCTTGGCCGTAGGACTTGATCACCTGGATCCCGCCGATCGACTCCTCCACCACCCGGCTGAGATCGGCGAGGCGCTGCTGGAGCTCATACGAAAGGCGGATCACGCGCCTCGCGTAGGATCGAGAGAGCACCAGCACCGCCGGCACCGTGAGCGAGGTGACCGCACCCAGCACCGGGTCCACCAGGATCAGCACGACCACCACGGAGAGGAACATCCCGATGTTGGCGAGCGTGATCGGGGTCATCGCATAGATGAGCCGCACCTGAGAGAGGTCGCTCGACGCCCGCGCCATCAGCTCTCCGGTGCTGGTCACGTCGTGGAACGAGAACGCCAAGCGCTGCATGTGCTCGAACATCCGCTTGCGAAGGTCCACCTCGGCGCCGTAGGACACCCGGAAGCTGAAATACCGCCGCACTCCGATGCCGATGCCGAGCAGCACGCCTGCACCGAGCAGGAAGAGCACGAGGCGCCCGAGGGACTGGTGCGCATCTCCGGTGATCGCACGGTCGATCACCATCCCCACCAGGTACGGCACCGCTACGACCATCGACATCCACAACAGGGCGCCACCGATGGCGAGGGCGAGGTCGCGGCGGTAGTGGGCGAGCGTGCTGGTGAGGAGCCTGAAGCCGGAGCGGGCATCCGCCTCGTGGAGACCCGTCAGCGAGGCGGCGTCGTCGTGGTCGTCGGCAGGCCGGTTCACGATGCCTCCACCACCGGGGTCACGGCCTTTGGTTCGATGGTGGTGACGATCACCGCACTGAGGAGGATGGCGAGGGCGCCCACGTACAGCCACACGAGCGCGACCGCGACGGTGCCGAGGGTTCCGAACGTCGGTCCCAGGTCGGGGGCGGCCGACAGATACAGACCGAACAGCAGGCTGCCTCCCATGACTCCGGCCGTCGCCAGAACTGCCGCCAGCCACGCCCGCGGGAGCGGGACGGGCGGCCCCAACTGGTAGAAGCCGAACACGAACAGGAACAGGCCGATCGCCGACACCGGCACCCGCAACCACAGCCACAGGTCGTCGAGCCAGCCGGCACCGGTCAGATTGCCGACGAAGGCGAACACGTCACGGCCCGCCACGAGCAGCACCGAAGCGAGGAAGAGAGCGACCCCACCAGCGATCGTGAAAGCCACGCCGACGAGTCGCATCTGGACGGCGGGACGCACCTCGGAACGGTGAACCACCAAGGCGAGGGCGCGCTGCAGCGCCACGACCGCCCGGGACCCGAGCGCGAGTGCCACCAGGGCCGACCCGGCGATGAGCCACGCCTGGCCGCTTGGCACCCGGCCCGAGGCCTCCCGCAACAGCCCGACGATGAAGTCGGTGACCGCGCCCGGGGCTATCGGCTCCAGGGCCCGCTGGACCCGATCGATCGCCGCCGCATCCTGCCCGACGACTGCGGCCACACCGAGCCCGGCGAGGGTGAGCGGGACCATGGCGAGGAACGCGTTGTAGGCAACGGCGGCCGCCGATAGCGAGAGGTTGGCGGAGCGCACCCGCCGCACCAGCTCTCCCCCGACCGCCACCCATCGTCGCATGAGGATGCAGTCTGGCGCATCGCCAACGCCGGTCTGTCCAACGTCCAATGTCCGACGCGACTTCGCCCATCGCCCTTCGCCCTGGTTCCCGACGGGTTCCGCCTGACAAACGCCGAGCCCCCATACACTCGGCACCCGTGCCCTCACCGAACCGCCCCATCCAGATAGGCGCCACCGTCGGCTTCCTCTTGGCCGTGACCAGCGTCACGCTCTTCGTGACGTTCGGGTCCGGGTCGAGCACCACTACGACCACCGGTCTGCAGGGGATCACCAGCATCATCACGGCCACGAGCACGACCGGGGCAGGGGACTCGGCCACCACCACTGCGGCGGAGGATTCCTCGTCCACCACCACGACCACCACCGAGGGGCTCCCGGTCGACGCCTGGGTCGATCGGAGCACCGTCGGCCGGCGCTGGGGGTCTGAGGACGCCCAGGGTGTCCTCATGTTCCGCGGCAACCCCACGAACACCTGGTACGGCTCGGGACCGATTCCCACCACACCGGCGATCAAGTGGACGTTCCCCGACTCTCCGATGTGCTCCCAGTCCACCGACCTGGGGACGACGTCCACCTGGTGTGGAAGCGGGTGGACCGGCCAGCCCGTCGTGTGGGAACACGACGGCGTCACCGAGCTGATGTTCGGGGCATACGACCGCAAGTTCCATTTCGTCGACGCCGAGTCGGGGACCGCCACCAGGTCACCCATCGCCACCGGTGATCTGGTCAAGGGGAGCGCGACGCTCGATCCGGACGGCTACCCGATCGTCTACTTCGGCAGCCGTGACAACAAGCTTCGAGCGATTGCGCTCGACCGCACCGACCCTGTCGTCATCTGGGAGGCGACCAACGACTTGTCGGTCGAAGGGCGGTGGAACGACGATTGGGACGCCAACCCCCGTATCGTCAACGGGTATCTGTTCGAGGGCTCGGAGAACTCCTTCTTCTACATCTGGAAGCTCAACCGCGCATACGACGCCCTCCATCAGGTGACCATCGCCCCCGAGCTGGTATTCAAGATGCCTACGTGGAACGACACGCTGATGAACGACATCGTCCCCTGCAACGCCAACGATTCGGGCATCTGTCAGGCGACGAGCGTCGAGAACTCGTCCGCCATCTTCGAAGGCCGCGTCTATTTCGCAAACAGCGGCGGGAGAGTGATCGGACTCGACATCACCGGCCTCGACCAGGGCATCGAGCCCGCGATCGTCTTCGACTATTGGGTGGGGGATGACGTCGACGCCTCCATCGTCATCGACGCCGAGGGGATGCTCTACGTCTCCGCCGAATGGGAGCGGTACACGGACCGATCCCGAACCCTCGGCCAGTTGATCAAGCTCGATCCCTACACCGAGGGCGACCCATACGTCTGGGGCGAGTTCTCGCTCACCGATCCACCGGCCAAGGGCGGCTTCTGGGCCACGCCCGCGCTGGGCGACGGTGTCCTCTACGCGGTCACCAACAAGGGGTACCTCGTCGTGATCGACCAGCAGACCGGGGAAGAACTGTCGGCCTACTTCCTGGCGGCGGGATCATGGTCGTCGCCGTCGGTGGTCGGCGACCATCTCATCGTCGCCGCCAACGATGGGTACCTGCGCGACTTCGACATCACCGACCCTCGTGATCCGAAGGTCAACTGGACCTACAAGGTGGGTGAATACAACCTCGAGGCCACCCCGGCGATCTGGAAGGGTGTCATCTACCTGGCGTCCCGAGACGGCTACATGTACGCCATCGGTCAAAAGAACGGGTAGAAGCGCAATGCGCAATGCGCAATGCGCCCGAAGCCCATCACCCGTCTTCTCTTGCTCATAGCTCACAGCTCACAGCTCACAGCTCATGCTCACAGCTCACAGCTCATAGCTCACAGCCCATAGCTCCTCCTCTAACCTCCCCCTCATGCTCCACGACTACACCACCACGACGCCGCGAAGCGTCACCGCCGTCGTCGACGACGCCATCACCACGAGCGAGGCGCTCATCGCCGGCATCGTCTCCCACGAGGGCCCTCGATCCTGGACCGACACGATGGCACCCCTCGACCGCCTCGGGGACACGATGGTGCGCGCCAACGGGATCGGCCCCTTCATGGCCAGGGTGCACCCCGACAAGGCGGTGCGCGACGCCGCCCAGGAGGCCGAGGAGCGCCTGCAGAAATGGCAGTCGGACCTCGTGTTCCGTCGCGACCTCTACGAGGCGATCGAGGGCTACGCCTCCACCGACGAGGCAGCGCACCTCACCGGCGAGGAAGGACGATTGCTCGAGTTCACCCGCCGCGACTTCCGCCGCGCCGGCCACGCCCTTTCCGAGGAGGAACGCTCTGAGGTGCAACGACTGAGGACACGCCTGGTCGAACTCGGCGTCGCCTTCTCACGCAACATCGACGAATACGAGGACGGCCTCGACCTCACCCGCGACCAGCTCGCCGGGATGCCCGACGACTACGTCGGCCGCCTCTCCCCCGGCGCCACCGACGGCACCTTCCGCGTGTCACTCGACTACCCCGACTACTACCCGTTCATGGACGAGGCGGCCGATCGCGACCTGCGCCGCCGGCTCCAGTTCAAGTTCTACAACAAGGCGGCCGACGCCAACCGCCCGATCCTCGAGGAGGCCGTTCGCCTGCGCCATCGGATGGCGGAGATCTTCGGAGAGCCCTCGTGGGCCCACTACGCCATGGAAGAGAAGATGGCCAAGGAGCCCAAAGCCGTAGAGGAGCTGTACGCCGGAGTCGTCCCCGCCCTCACCGCCAAGGGCCGCGAGGAGATCGCCGATCTCGCCGCCGCCCTGGGTTCGTACGAGATCCAAGGGTGGGACCACCGCTACCTGCACACCAAGATCCGCAAGGAGCGCTTCGGGGTCGACCCGTCGAAAGTGGCCGAGTTCTTCCCGCTCCAACAGGTGCTCGACGGGATGTTCGCCATCACCGGCGAGGTGTTGGGGCTGTCCTATCGCCGCCATGACACCGTTGCCGCCTGGCATCCCGACGTGGTCGCCTACGACATGAGCGACAAGGCGAGCGGCGAGCACGTCGCCACCTTCTACATGGACCTCTTCCCTCGTGAGGGGAAGTTCGGGCACGCCGCCGCCTTCGACATGGTCCCCGGCCACGGCCATGTCAAGCCGGTCACCACCATCGTCGCCAACTTCACCAAGCCCGGCGCCGACACACCCTCCCTGCTCCGCCACGACGAAGTGACCACGCTGTTCCACGAGTTCGGACACGTGCTCCACAACAGCCTGGGCCACACCGCCCATGTCCGTTTCGCCGGGTACAACACCGAGTGGGACTTCGTCGAGGCGCCGTCACAGATCATGGAGCACTGGTGCTGGCAGGCCGACGTGCTCCGCCGGTTTGCCCGCCATCACGAAACCGGAGCCCCGATCCCCGACGAGTTGGTCGACCAGTTGGTGGCGGCCCGCGACCTGCACATCGCCCTGGCGATGCTCCGCCAGGTGTCCTTCGGTGAGCTCGACATGCAGTTCCACGGCCCGGGAGCGACCAAGGACCTCGACGCGATCACGAAGGCGACCACCGAGATCGCGCTGTTCCCGTACCATCCGAAGACGTTCTACCCGGCCGGGTTCGGCCACCTCTTCGGCTACGACGCCGGGTACTACGGCTACATGTGGTCGAAGGTCTACGGGGACGACATGTTCAGTCGCTTCGAGACCGATGGCGTTCTCAGCCCGCTGGTCGGCAAGGACTACCGCGACAAGGTGCTTGCCCCCGGCGGCTCGAAGGACCCGATGGACATGCTCCGGGATTTCCTCGGCCGTGAGCCCAACCAGCAGGCGTTCCTGAGGTACTTGGGGATCGAGCA
>Ga0209751_10004520_pt1 | contig 13290 bp, 9 predicted proteins | sample RifCSP13_1_FD_184019 | JGI IMG/M metagenome (GOLD analysis project Ga0209751, IMG submission 184019) | Soil microbial communities from Rifle, Colorado - Rifle CSP2_sed 13_1 (SPAdes) (version 2) | ecosystem: Environmental > Terrestrial > Deep subsurface > Rock core/Sediment | place: Rifle... | reverse complement strand
GAATGCGGTCCGCCGGCGGCGGCAACCCGGTGTCGAACCGGAACAGGCCCTCCACCCACGTGAAGAGGATGCGCACGATACCCGTTATGTGGGCTTGAAGGTTCTGCAGAATATCGTCCTGAGTCACGTAGCCACCATTGATGAGCAACAGGCCAAGTTCCTTGTCGCCCATCCGGCTGGCGCGTGCCTGGATGGACCGATACTGACTGTTGCTCAACTTATGGGCGCGGTGAAGCACATAAGCCAAGCCGCCATTGTCATTCCCGATCGATGCGAAGGCGAGTTTGCCGTCCTGGAAGGCGACACGCGCCTCCTTGGTCGGACCTTCCACGACCAAGGTGCCGGTCTTGCTGGCCAGGCTGATCAGGTTGAGTAGCTGCGTGAACGAGAAGTCGCGAAGATTCCCGCGGAGTGCCATTAGACGACTTTCCAAAAAGACCCTCGACGAGCCGAGGGTATTGGACTCAAGGATTATACATGCTGGCCCGCTGCGCGTCAAAACACGGCAGCGTCTTAGTCCAACGTAATCAGGCCCGTTCGGATGGCGAACTTGACCAGCTCAGTACGCGAGTGCAGATTCAACTTGTTCATGATCCGCTCGCGGTGCCGTGCGATCGTCTTGGGGCTGAGGGTGAGGCGCTGGCCGATGGCGTCATTGCTGAGGCCCTCGGCCACCATCTCGAGCACCTGCCGTTCGCGAGCACTCAAGATAGCCAGTCCCACCGGGCCGCCCGCTGCTCTGCCTCCGGCGGATCGAGCGGCTTCGGGGGCCTGACGGGCGAGGCGCTGATAGTCATCGAGGAGCCAGCGCGCAAGGGCAGGCTGCAGGTAGACGTTGCCAGCCGCGACGGCTCGAATCGCCGCCACGAGCTCATCGGGAGCTGCCTGTTTCGTCAGATAGCCGGAGGCGCCGGCCGCGAGCATCTGCATGAAGTACTGCTTGTCCTCATGGACCGTCAGCGTGAGCACGAGGGCCTCCGGACAGGTTGCCTTGATCCGTTTCGTCGCTTCCAGCCCATCCATTTGCGGCATGGTGATATCCATCAAGACGATGTCGGGCCGTATTTCAGGGACAAGGCGCAGCGCCTCGGTGCCGTCCCGCGCCTCGCCAACGACCTCCATCCCCGGTTGCTTCTCGAGAAAGGACCTTAGGCCCGTGCGCACAAGATCGTGATCGTCCACGAGCATCAGCCGAATCGTGTCCACGTTGCCTCCGGAGTTCCCAGGATGGGCACTTGAGCCTCGACGACGGTCCCGCCGCCAGGAGAGGAACGAAGCTCGAATTGGCCACCCATCGATTCGATTCGTTCCCGCATTCCTGCGAGGCCCCAGCCCCGCGGCGCGGTGAACGACTCTTCGACGTCGAAACCATGTCCGCGATCTGTTACAGAAAGAGAGACCTCGTTCTGCCCGTAGAGGAGCCGCAAGCTGGCGCGGCGCGTGCCAGCATGCCTAGCCACGTTCGAGACGGCCTCCTGGGCCACACGGAAGAGGACCGTCTCAACAAGAGAATCGAGCCGTCGACAAGCGCCGTCCACCTTGACCTCGACCTCCATTCCCATCGGCCGCCAGTCATGCTCGACGAGAGACTCGAGGGCGGGGACCAGCCCCAGGTCATCCAGTTGCGCGGGCCGCAAGGCATGCACCATGCGGAAGAGGCCCCGCGACATGGTACGGCTGAGATCCTGAAGATGCTCAATCTTGGCCGTGATGTCCTTCCGCCGCGGGGAGAGCCCGCGCATCGCCGCCAGCTCCAAGGCGAACGCCGAAAGGGTCTGCGACGTCTCGTCGTGGAGCTCGCGCGCGATGCGGGCGCGCTCCTCCTCCTGTGCGCGCACTGTGTGAAGCAGAAGCTCGCGCCGCAAAGTTTGCTGCTGGCGCATCGCTTGCACACGCGCCTGCTCGGCCCGCATCACGTCAGTCCGCCGCGCCTGCTCCATCCATTTGAGCGCCCGTAATAGGGCCCACGTGATAACGATCGCCAGGAGTGTGCGAATGACTTGGTGCGGAACTCCTGTCCACAGCCGAAATGTTTGCGCGTTCAGCAGGTTTGCCGGGAACATGGCGAGGCGCGGCACGGCCAACTGCGTAACCGCGTAGAGGAAGAATGCGGCGGCCGCCAATCGGAAGCTGGCGGCAACACGCTGCCCATGTTGCTTGCCGAAGCTGGATGCCTGGCGCAGCAGACCCACGCCGGCAAGGAGCGATCCTGGGAACGCAAGCGAGTAGCGAATGAGGGCGTCGAGCAGGGCTCCGGGCTGCGCGCGATCGACCGGCAAGCTTGCGATCGCACTGGCGGCAATCACAACGCCATAGGCGGCAAGCACGGAGAGGATTGGCCAAGGCCCGCGCGTGGGGTCTCGGTCCGTCCGATGGGCTTGGACGCCGAACAGGAGAAGGGCGAGGAACGAAGCAGCGAGGATGCCCAGCCGAATCCACGCCGCTTCTGTGGGGACGGCGGCGCCCAACGCGGTGGCCTGCGCCATGAAGAACTCCAGCCACTCGTGCACGCCATGCAGGATACCGAAGAGGGCGAGCGGCCACAGAATACGTCCGGCGGCGATGGCCGGGTAGCGTCCGCTCTCCAGCGCCATGGCCAAGCCCATCCCGAAGAACGCGAGTCCGTAGGCAAAGTAAACCCAAAGCAGGGTCGGCCCCAAGCCAGAAGTGAGCATTCGGTCTATCGAGGATTGTACAAGCTTCGCCGGGAGGTGGGTCATTGGGTGAATCACCTTCCGTATGTGACGAACATCACAGTATCCGCCGCGACACAAATAGGTAGCATGCCCCCGCGCACGGCACAGTGTGGTCCGGTAAGGCGCATCCTTCGATTCGGACCGGAGTGCCGAGACGGACGCCGGGATTTGGGTGCCCGGTGGCAACCGCTTGGTGCCGCCGTGGCTGCCTGCTCTGGGCGGGCACGGCCCACCTGACCCGGTGGACCCCCTCGGGTGACCTCACTAGAGGAGGCTGGCGCGCCCGGCGCCAGGCAGGAATGCCCGGAGGGCCACGCGAGGGGCACCGGCCGCGGTTGGCACCGCCGAAAAGTGCGGAATCTTGTGACATTCGTCACCCCCTATTCGCCCCAATTTAACTTGAGGTTAAGCTACCCAATACGTATAATGAAATAGTGCACAAACACCAGCGGTGCGTTCTGCACTGGAGTTTTCGGGAGGCGCGGTCCCCTTGTAGTGGCCCATACAGGACCTCCCTAATCCGATTGAAAGGAGAATGCGAAACATGTCCTTAAAGAAGTCACTCCTGCTTGTTGGGCTCGTCCTACTTGGTGGAGCGGTTCTGGCCGCGTGCGGGGGGACGCAGGCTGCCCCAACAGAAGTTTCGGAGCCGGTTACCACAGCCCCAGAGGTTCCCTATCTCGCGGACTGGCAGGGATCCGGTCACAACGACGTCGCCAGTGAGCCATTCCGACACTGGGACGCGGATGACCCGGCTGAGGTCCCGACAACGTGCGCGAAGTGCCACACGACGGCGGGCTACCGAGACTACCTGGGCGCGGACGGTTCGACGGCGGGCAAAGTTGACGTAGCTGTCGCCGCTGCAGAAGCCCAGGGCATCCAGTGCGTTGCCTGCCACAATGCGGTGACAATCGCGAAGACGACGGTGATGTTCCCCTCCGGGATCGAGGTCACCGGTCTCGGCGATGACTCGCGATGCATGGAATGCCACCAGGGACGAGAGTCCAAGGCGACGGTGGACACGTTCCTGGCTCAGTTCGGTGAAAACCTCGATCAGGATGCCGTGCCAGCGCCCGTCAAAGACGCGGAAGGCAACGACGTCAAGATCGGCTTCCGCAACATCCACTACTTCGCGGCCGCCGCAACACTCTACGGCACCGAGGTCCAGGGCGGGTACGAGTATGATGGCAAGACGTACGATGCGAAGCATGACCATGTGGAAGGCTTCCGGTCATGCATCGGATGCCATAACCAGCACACGCTGCAGATCCGCGTCGAGCAGTGCGCGAACTGCCACGAGGGGGTGGCCAACGCGGAAGACCTGAAGAACGTGCGCGTACCGCAGGCCTCCTTCGCAGACTATGACGGTGATGGCGATGTGACCGAAGGCATGTTCTACGAGATCGAGGGGCTGCAGGAAGCCCTGTACGCGGCGATCCAATCGTACGCCGAGGACACGGTGGGGACTGGGATTGTGTACGACCCGGCGGCCCACCCCTACTTCTTCGTGGATGCGGACGGCGACGGCGCAGCGGACAAGGACGACAAGGACGCTGCCGTAAGGTTCACTGACTTCACGCCAAGCCTTCTCAAAGCTGCCTACAACTACCAGGTCTCCATCAAGGACCCGGGCGCGTTCGCTCACGGCAACAAGTACATCGTGCAGCTGCTGTACGACTCGATCGAGGACCTGGGCGGCGATGTGACCGGGCTAGCACGAGAAGATGCAGCACACTTCGCGGGCAACACCGAGCCCTTCCGACACTGGGACGGCGAGGAAGACGGCAATGGCACGGTGCCGTTCGGATGTGTGAAGTGCCACACGGCGACCGGCTTGCCGCTGTACATCAAGAACGGCGGTTCAGAGGTCGTAACGGCTTCCGGCACGACCGTCCGGACGGGCTTGAGTTCGCAGCCCGCAAGCAATGGCTTCCAGTGCTCCACCTGCCATAACGAGTCTGCATGGCCGGAGCGCTACAGCGTGGCCTCAGTGACCTTCCCAAGCGGGAAGACCGTGAGTCTGGGCGGCAAAGACGCCGACGGCAAGTTTGTGGCCGACGACTCAAACCTGTGCATCATGTGCCATCAGGGCAATGAGTCCACGACCAGCGTCAACAATTCGCTCCGAGGCAAGGACCTGGACACGGTCGACGCCTCAGTGCGCTTCAAGAACGTCCATTACTTCGCGGCCGGCGCAACTCTGTTTGGAAATGACGTGCAGGGTGCGTACCAGTACGAGGGCCAAGAGTACCTCGGGCAGAACTTGACTCATCCGCTCAATAAGTGCAAGGACTGTCATGATGTCCACGCGCTTGAACCCAAGGTCGAGGCCTGCGCGACTTGTCATCCAGGTGTCGAGCCCGAGGCCATTCGCTTCGCGACCGATACGACGGACTGGGACGGCGATGGGGACGTCACCGAGGGCGTGAGCGGTGAAATCGACACGCTGGCAGAAGCCCTACTTGCAGAGATCCAAGCCTACGGAGAGGCCAACGGCGGAGCCATCTCCTATGATGCGCACGCGTACCCCTACTGGTTCGGTGCGGACGGCAAGGGTTATGCGACCTGGACTCCAAGGCTGGTCAGGGCGGCCTTCAACTACCAGTACGTCCAGAAAGACCCCGGCAAGTACGTCCACAACCCGAAGTACGTGATGCAATTCCTGATCGACTCCATCGCGGACCTCGGAGGTAATGTCTCAGCCTTCACGAGACCCTAGCACAGCGTAGGCGGGGGGTTCGCACGACGGCGGGCGCAATGCGCCCGCCGTCTCTTTTCCGAGGAGCGCGTGGCAGCCGCTCCCTCCCGCACCCACCAATCGCAAATCCGATTCTGCACGCGGACTCTGCGGCACAATCACGGAAAACACGTGATATTCTGCACTACGGTGCCCATTACGCCATCGGTAGAATTGGGCAATCTGCCCCAAGCTGCGAACGGCCTTGCTTGTGGCAATTGGCGATGGCACATATAATGGCGGCTGTCGTGCTTACCTCAGGGAGAATGCATTGCCCGCGCGCCGGACAGTGAGCGACCACCCAATCCGGCTGGCGGGCCTGTTTGTGGCTCTAGGGACAGTGGTGCTGGCACTGGCATGGATGAGCGTGCCAGCGGGGGCTGCGCCAGCCTCGCAAGGTACAGGGCCGACAAACGATGCGTGCCTGGCATGCCACCAGCAGAGCAGCCTGACAACCAGCATCGGCGGCGAAGACGTATCGCTGACAATCAACCCTCAGCAGTTCAGGCAGTCCGTCCACGGGGGCGAACAGATCGCTTGTGTAGACTGTCATACGAACATCTCGTCGTTCCCACACCCTGCCGTCACCGCGAGCAGTCGCCGGGCCTTTTCGCTTGAACTGTACACCACCTGCAGGCAGTGCCACACGGAGCAGTACGAGCAGACGCTCGATAGCGTTCATCAGCGCGCCCTCGCAGCCGGTGATACCAGCGCCGCGATCTGCACGGACTGCCACAACCCGCACACGCAGGGCCGCCTGACTGGAACTACAAGCGGCCTGCTCACGCCGCGCGCCCGCCTGCACGTGCCAGAAACGTGCGCCAAATGCCACAGCGCGATTTACGAGACGTACCGCGGGAGCGTACACGGCGAAGCCCTGACAGAAGAAGACAATCTAGACGTTCCGACATGCATCGACTGTCATGGCGTTCACAACATTCAGGATCCGACCACAGCCACATTTCGAAACAGTACTCCGTTTCTATGTGCGACGTGCCATACGGATCCGGCGATCATGGACAAGTACGGCATCTCCACTGCCGTGCTGAGCACCTACCTGACCGATTTCCACGGCACGACCGTGAAGATGTTCGAGGAGAGCTACCCAGATCAGCCGACGAACAAGCCCGTCTGCACAGACTGTCACGGGCTGCACGACATCCGGCGCGTGGATGATCCGGAGACGGGGGTCGCGCTCCGCGAGAACTTGCTAATCAAATGCCAGCGCTGCCATCCCGACGTAACGACCCTCAATTTCACGGATGCCTGGATGAGCCACTACGAGCCAGGTCCCGAAAACTACCCGTTGGTGTACTTCGTTCAACTTTTCTACAGACTGTTCATTCCGGCGGTGCTCGGAGGCATGAGTGTGTTCGTGGCCACGGATCTCTACCGCCGCGTGAGTGACCGCCGGAAGGGCGTGAAGTCCTGATGGCTCCAGGGACCAAGTCTTACCTTCGGTTCAACCTCGCAAGGCGAGTTGAGCATCTGCTGATGGCGCTTTCGTTCACCACGCTGGCGGTGACCGGTCTGACGCAGAAATTCGCGGACGCCCCGGCGTCCGTTTCCATCGTTAACCTGCTGGGCGGGATCGAGTCGGCCCGGACCATCCATCACACGGCGGCGGTGGTCATGATGCTGGCAGCGGCGTGGCATGTGCTGGCCGCCGGCTATCACATCTTCGTGCTTCGTTCGCGAATGAGCATGCTACCTACACTGCGAGATGCAGCCGACGCCTGGAAAGTGTTTCGCCATAACCTGGGACTGGACAAGTCATACCCGCAGATGGGCCGCTATACTTTCGAGGAGAAGGTGGAGTACTGGGCCTTCGTGTGGGGCGCGTTGATCATGGGCCTCACCGGGTTCCTCATGTGGAATCCGATCACGGCCACGCGGTTCCTGCCCGGTGAGTTCGTGCCGGCCGCGAAGGCCGCGCACGGCGCCGAGGCACTTCTGGCCGTGCTAGCCATCATCATCTGGCATCTATACAGCGTGCACATCCGGCGATTTAACAAGGCCATGTGGACCGGCGCCCTGACCGAGGCGGAGATGTTGCATGAGCACCCACTCGAGTTGGCGGATTTGAAAGCGGGCGTGGCCGAGCGCCGTCCCGATGCGCGCACGCTGCGGAGACGACAGCACATCTACTACCCCCTCGCAGCTGTGCTCAGCGCCGGCATGCTCGCCGCAATCTACGGCTTTGTTAACACAGAACAAACCGCTCTGACGACCCTACCGCCGCAGGCGCAGATCGAAGTCTTTGTCCCTCAAACCCCCACGCCCAAGCCAACTGCGACGCGGGCTCCCACAATTGCGACAGCCACCGCCTCCCCCGCCCCGCAGGGGACGACGAGCCCGCCGTTCACGTGGGAGGGCGCGGTGAGCGGCATCCTGCAACCCACGTGCAACGCCTGTCACTCGGGCGCGAGCCTGATGGGAGGGCTCGATCTCTCGACGTATTCGGGGATCTTGAGCGGCGGTTCATCAGGACCAGCCATCATTCCTGGCGATTCGGTCAATAGCCTGCTGATAATCAAGCAAGAGGCCGGCGTGCATCCTGGGCAATTGACGCCGGAGCAGCTTCTCCAAATCCGCGCCTGGATCGACGCTGGAGCGCCGGAACGATAGGTAGCCACGGATCCTCCGAGGAGGTACTAAGCATGCAATCGGAAGGCGAGACGAAGAACGGCCGGCGCGATTTCATGCGTGCCGCAATCGCGGCGATCGGCGGAGTGATTGGCGCCGCCATCGGACTGCCCGCGATCCCATATGTGATCGGGCCAGCGCTCAAGAGTGAGCAAGGGGACTGGATCCGCCTGGGCTCCCCGACTAAGGTCGAGCTGGACACACCCACGCTCTTCAAGACAACGCTGGAAACGCAGACGGGTTGGATCTCAACCCAGGAGGAATTCTCGGTCTACATCTTGACCGAGAACGGGCAGGACTTCGTGGCGATGTCCAACATTTGCACGCACCTCGGTTGCCGGGTGCGCTGGATCGCGGAAGAAAGCGGCTTCTTCTGTCCGTGTCACAACGGCGTCTTCGCGAAAGACGGCAGCGTTCAGGGCGGGCCACCGCCAAGGCCACTTGACCGTTTTGAGACGAAAGTTGAAGATGGAAACCTGTTCGTGAGGCGAGGCTGACATGCTGGCGACCTTGGGCAATTGGCTGGAGGAGCGCATTGGCTGGCGAAGCGTTTGGGCGACGATCTTTCTCCGCAAGATCCCACACGTCAACTGGCTTTACACACTCGGTAGCGCGACGCTCTTCGTCGCAATGGTACAGGGCATCACTGGCATCCTGCTGACGATCTACTACGTGCCGACGCCCGACCATGCTTACGACAGCGTCGTCTACATCACGACGCAGCTCCCGGCAGGATGGTTTATCCGTGGCCTGCATCATTGGGGAGCGAGCGCGATGATCGTGCTCACGGCGGCCCACCTCCTGAGGGTCTTCTTCTACGGAGCTTACAAGTATCCGCGCGAGACCACCTGGATCACAGGTGTGCTCCTGCTGCTAGTCGTGGTGGGCTTCGGCTTCACCGGATACCTCCTGCCCTGGGATCAGAAAGCGTACTGGGCCACGACGGTTGGCACGCAGATCGCGGGACTGGTTCCATTTGTCGGCGACTGGATCCTTAGAATCGCACGCGGCGGGCCGGAGCTGTCCGCCGTTACGCTCGCACGGTTCTTCGGAACGCACGTGTGGGTGCTGCCGGCCGCGCTGGCATCGCTCATCGGCGTGCATCTCTATCTGGTGATCCGGAATGGCATCTCGGCCGTGCCATCGCGAGGCGAATAGCCATGAATGACCGCGAGAAGAAGGAATACCTCGATAGCTACAAGAAGGCAAAGGAACACGGCGTCCCGTTCTTCCCGGACGTGATCTTCAAGGACGCCGTAATCTCGTTGTTGGTCTTCATCGTTCTGGTTGCCCTCGCGTACTTCGTCGGCGCGCCGGTGGAGGAGCGGGCCAATCCGAACGACACGACCTACACGCCCCGGCCCGAGTGGTACTTCCTGTTCCTTTTCCAGATGCTGAAGTACTTTCCAGGGAAGCTCGAGGTCATAGGCGCAATCATCATCCCGACGATCGGCCTCTTGGTGCTGTTGGGGCTGCCGTTCATAGACCGGAGCCGAAAGCGCCATTTCCTAGATCGCCCGATCCTGAGCCTGGGTGCGATTGCCACCGTTGGCGTGATGGGTCTGCTGACCTTCCTTTCGATCCGGGAACCACCACCGCCGCAGGCGCAGTTGGTCGTGGATCAGGCGGCGGTGCTATATGCCGCGAATTGTGCAAACTGCCACGGCCCTCGGATCGATGTTCCAGTGGGGACGGACCTGCACCAGATCATCGCGGCGGGCCGCCACGAGGCGATGCCACCGTGGGGCGGCGACCTCAGCACAGACGAAATCGATGCACTGGCCGGCTTCATCCTCTCGCCCGACGGGCACGTGGTCTTCAACCAGCAGTGCGCCACGTGTCACGACCAGATGGTGCAGGCAGTAGGGAATCCAGCCGAGATCCAGCGTGTGTTGAGTGAAGGGCCTGCTTACCCGCCGCATGCGGGTCTGGCGGTTGCGGATTGGGAAGCGACCGTGCCGCCAGCGGAGCGAAATGCGCTGGCGAATTTTCTCGCCGCACCCGACGGCCAGCGACTCTTTGCGGTCAACTGCTCGGGCTGCCATGGGGAGGGAGTTGCCTTCTCAGGAAGCAAGGAGGAACTGGAACGCCTCGTCCGGGAAGGTGGGCAGCACCTCAACATGCCAGCCTGGAAGGAGACCCTGACGACCGAACAGATCAGCGTCCTCGCAGCGTACGTGGTGAACCCGGGCCCGGGCACGGAGGGCGAGTCCCTCTTCGGTCAATACTGCACGGCCTGCCACGGCTCCAGAATCCCGCATGCGCCCGACAATGAGATCGCGCGCAACATCATCCGAGCCGGCGGTTCGCACCTGACGATGCCGGTTTGGGGCGATATCCTTACTGGTGAGCAGCTGCAGGCACTGGTTGACTACACCTATGAGGCAGGACGCGGCCGGGGCCCGGCGGCCGGCAGCCGGCTCTACGCCGAGAACTGCGCAGGCTGCCACGGCGCATTCGGCCAGGGAGGCGCCAATCCTGCCAGGGCAGGTGATCTCATTGCGCCAATCAGCTCGAGTGAATACCTGGCAACTCGCGACGATCAAACCTTGCGACGCATCATCGGGGCAGGACAACCTGACTTTGGAATGTCGCCCTTCGCCGAGTCAAACGGAGGGCCGCTCACGGGCGACCAGATCGATGCCATCGTTACGTTCATCCGAGGCTGGGAAGCAAATCCGCCCGCGGCACTCCCGCCTGAGGTGGCGGTCATGCCGGAGCCGACGTGGACAAGCGCGCAGGTCTACGGATTGGTGTGCGCGAGCTGCCACGGTACGGGGGGCGAGGGTGGGCTTGGGCCAGCGCTCAGCACGGACGATTTCCGCGGGCGCTACGACGTCGAAAGCCTGATCGATACCATTACGGGCGGCCACGCTTCCACGCCCATGATCGGTTGGGGAACGATCCTGAGCAGCCAGCAAATAGAAGACCTCGCAGATTATGTTCTGGCGCTGCAGGGCGGGTCGGCCGGTTCGCCGGTTAGCTTCGGGGCCGACATACTGCCGACGTTGCAGAGTCAGTGCTCGGCGTGTCACAATGCCTCCGCGGCCCTGGGGGGCTGGGATGCCAGCACCTATGAATCCGTCATCTCCAGCGGTGACAACGGCCCAGCCGTCATCCCAGGCGATGCCAGCAGCCTGCTCGCGCAGAGACTGCAAGGGATTGGCGGCGCAGTGATGCCGCCCTCGGGGGCCCTCGCGGCGTCGGCGCTGCAGATGGTGCTCGACTGGATCTCCGCCGGCGCACCCGACAACTAGACAGTGGGAGCCAATGCCTAAGACTGCTCGCAGCGGGCTACGTCGCTTCTTCTTTCCTGCTCACGGTTCGCCGCGGTGGGTGATGCTGCTTCCGTACGTTGTCCTCGGCGTGCTGACGCTGCTCCTGCTCGTTAGCGGCGCCTACGCGTGGGAATACACGAACTCGCCCGGCTTCTGCGGCACGACCTGCCACACCATGCCGCCCGAGTATGCGGCGTATCAGGTCTCGCCGCACGCTCGCATTGCGTGCGTCGACTGCCACATCGGCCGTGAGTTCGTCGGAAACCAGATCCTGCGCAAGGCCGGCGATGTCCGGCACATCGTGGCCATGACGTTCCAGACCTACGAGTACCCCATCCGGGTCAAGACCATGCGGCCCGCCCGTGAGACGTGCGAGAAGTGCCACTCGCCGGAGAAATTCTCGGACGATTCTCTGCGCGTCGCCTCGCATTTTCGACCGGACCCGGCGAACACGCCCTATGACGTTTACCTCGTGCTCAAGACCGGCGGCGGCACGAAACGTGAGGGCTTGGGCCGAGGCATCCACTGGCATATCGTCAACAAGGTCTACTACCTGGCCACCGATCCCGAAGAGCAGGAGATCCCCTTCGTGCGTGTGATCACTGATGCCGGCGCGGAGGTCGACTATATAGACGTTGAAGCGGGTTTTGATCCCGCGACCGCTGACCTGAGTCGGCTCCAGGAGATGGACTGCATTACCTGCCACAACCGCATCACCCACAGAATATACACGCCTGAGGAGTCGGTCGACCGGGCGATCGCGCTTGGCCAGATCTCGCGCAGCATTCCGGACATCCGCGCCAAGTCGACCGAGGTCCTGCGAGCCGAATATGCCAGCCGGGAAGAGGCGGAGGCAGGCATCGCACAGCTCGAGTCCTACTACGAGGCCGAGCATTCCGAGTACTACAAGGAGAACCTGGGCAGTATCTCGGACGCGGTGGAGAAGCTGCAGGACATCTACGCGTATTCGGTCTTCCCGGAACAGAAGGTGGACTGGAACTCCCATCCCACCAATGTCGGGCACATCGATTCACCAGGGTGTTTTCGCTGCCATGATGGGAAGCATCTGAGTGCGACCCAAGAAGCCGTGAGGCTGGAGTGCAATCTGTGCCATTCGGTCCCGGTTGTTGCCGGGAAGGAGGACTTCGTCGCGCAGATCGAAGTGAGTCGAGGAAGCGAGCCGGCATCCCACTTGAATCCGAACTGGATCAGCTTGCACAACCAGGCATTTAACCAGACCTGCTCGAACTGCCATACGACGGGGGATCCCGGCGGCACGAGCAACGAGTCGTTCTGCTCGAATCCCGCCTGTCACGGTACCGTCTTCACCTTTGCAGGCTTCGACGCGCCGGCCTTGCGGGAGATTCTCAGGTCGCAGCTGCCGACGCCAGAGCCCACGGTGCCACCACCCCCGGTGGCCGCGACTCCGAGCTTCGACGCGAATATTCAGGCGATCTTCGAGGCGCGGTGCACGGCCTGCCATGGGCCAAACCCCTCCGCCGGCCTGAGCCTACTGACCTACTCAGACGTAATGGCGGGCAGCGCGACCGGGCCAGTCATTGTCCCGGCGGACTCGGCGAACAGCCGGTTGGTGCAGGTGCAGTCCGAGCAGCACTTTGCAAACCTGACGGCTGACGAACTTAAGTTGGTGATCGAGTGGATCGAGGCGGGAGCGCCGGAGCAGTAGGCTCCAGTCGCCTCTGAAGCAAAAGGTGCAGCCACGTGGCCGCACCTTTTCTTTCTGGGCTCGGGCCGAACTCGTCAGGCCGCGACGGTTTCCTGCGCACCGACTTGGACGCGCTCCGTGACATCCTGGGTGATGCGATGATCCACCACGCTCAGGAACTTCACGCCGAGCGAGAACGCAAGCAGGCCGTATGCGATCACCCCAAGGCCCGCTGCCCACTCAGCAAAAGAGGGCGCGTAGGAGGTG
>Ga0209751_10004519_pt1 | contig 13290 bp, 15 predicted proteins | sample RifCSP13_1_FD_184019 | JGI IMG/M metagenome (GOLD analysis project Ga0209751, IMG submission 184019) | Soil microbial communities from Rifle, Colorado - Rifle CSP2_sed 13_1 (SPAdes) (version 2) | ecosystem: Environmental > Terrestrial > Deep subsurface > Rock core/Sediment | place: Rifle... | reverse complement strand
GGCTGAGGGACCTCCTCATCCGGGAGTGGAAGGTGCCCGCCCGGGACAGCCCCTTCGCCCCGCAAACGACCCAGGCGATTTTGGAGATGCCGTAGCCCGCCGGCTCACTCCATCGGATTCTCGTCCTCCGGCGCGCGGTAGGCCTTCGGCGGCTCCCAGAGCTCGATCCGGTTACCCTCCGGGTCCGTGATCCACCCGAAGCGGCCGTAGCGGGTGTCCTCCACCTTCGGGTCCACGCGGACGCCCTCCCTGCGGAGCGCCGCAAGCAGTCCGTCGAGGTCCTTCACGCGGTAGTTGATCATGAAGCGCGCGCCGCCTTCCCCGAGGTACTTACTCCCGGAGGGGAAGATCGACCACACCGTGTGGCCTTTGCGCCGCGGATCCTTCCCCGCCCGCCACGCGAAGACGGCCACGGTCCCCTCGATGTGGATCCCCAGATGCCGGCGGTACCAACGCACAAGGACCTTCGGGTCCTCTGCCTTGAAGAAAATCCCGCCGATTCCCGTCACGCGCCTCTCGCGTCCTCGCACGGCCATGGACCCGAGTGTGCTGGCGCCCGTAAAGGGCTTTTCCCGACAGGACCCCGCGCTCGCGTTCTCAAGGTCGAGAACACTTGACCAAACGGACTAGACCTCCGTGCTCCTCCGCGCAGGCGAGGACGAAATGCGGACCGAGGGAATCGAGTACTACCTGTTCGACACGGACGGCACGCGCCTGGGCGTGCCCTTCCCAGAGAAGAACAGTCCGATCGAACCCGAGCAGGTCGAAGGGATCCTTGCGGCCGCGGGGAGCTTCGAGGAACCGAAACGTCCTCCGGCCTCCGAACCGGGAGTGACCCGGGCGCGCTACGACGGATACCGCCTCATTGGGGTGCGGGGAAGCCGCGGCGTCCTCGCGGCCGTGTATCCAGATTCCCTGGAAGGGCCTCCTCTGGAAGAGCTCCACCACATGCTCCGACGACTCGAGGGCCGACTCCCGTCCCGGGCCCTCGCCCGGGAACACGCAGACCCCGACACCCATCGTGGGAAGCGTCGCGTCCCCTGGCGTCGGATCCGCAGGGATGCAGGCGCGTCCGGGTGAGTCGTTGGTCGATGGAAGTCCTCCCCGGCTGGAGGGCGCTCGACGTCCGCCGCTCTCACTCGAGCACGACCGCAGGCTCGACGATGTCCACGGGAGAGGTTTGCCCTTCTTTGAGGCGGGCGAGGGTCACCTCCAGAATCGAGATGAGTCGCTCCTGTTCGGACGCCTGGTCGGGGTACTCGCTGCTCCACTTCCGCCAGTGGGGCCGCTTGTGCGCGAGCTTGTACTTCGCGCCGGACATGAACGTGTGGTACGTGTCCTCGTCGATCTTCCGCACGCGCTGGTGGGCCAGGATGTACCAGTGGTACCGCGTGCCCGGAGGAGGGCCGGACCCGATCGGCGCGCTCCGTTCACGCTCCTTGAGGGACGTGAAGGTGAACGTCCACGCATCCGGCGCGACCTTCCTCTCCCGCCACAGGCCGTTCGGGTAGATCCACGAATGCTCCCCGCCCACGGGCATCCCGGCATAGGCCTCCCCCTCGAACTCCTTGAGCTCGTCGTAGGCCATGGCGACCCCACCCAAGGCGGCTAACGGCTTAGGTCCTCACCCGGGAGGGGGGTCGGCGAAAGTGTCTCCCTCCGGAGATGAGCGGGCCGGAGAGGTAATAGCTCTCTCCGGCTTGCCAGGCCGGCGGGAACCGTTGTCCCAGAACGATCCGGACGTCCTCATCATCGGCGCGGGGTTCGCGGGGCTCGGGTGCGCGAACGTCCTCCGGCAGGCGGCCGTCCCGTTCCTCCTCCTCGAGGCGAAAGGGCGGGTCGGCGGCCGCGTGCGGACGGAATACGACCTCCTCGACGGCCACCCGGTCGAGGCGGGCGCGATGATGGTCCACGGCCGCGACGCCTCCGTCCTTCGATGGATCGAGGAGTTCGGCCTCACGACGAAGAAGGTCCCCGACTTCCGCGGGGCCCGCTTCTTCCTCAAGGGCCGGCTCCGCGGGTCGATCGGCATCGCCCTGAGCGGGTTCGAGGCCTTCCGGTCCACGTTCCAGACCCTGCGCACCCTGCCGAGGGCCGTGGCCCGGTACGACGGACCCGACGTGACCCTGGACCAGTTCCTCCGGGACCGGCACGCCCTCCCGACGGCCGCGCGGTTCGTCGGCGCGATGTACGGCGGGGTGAATGCCGCGGACCCCGAGGAGGTCAGCGTCCGCGGGCTCGCGGAAGAGGCCCACGCGTCCTCCCTCGGCCTCCCGTGGGCCAACTACCAGGTCCTCGAGGGCTACGAGGAGCTCGCGCGGCGGCGGGCGAAGGACTTCGGGGACGCGCTCCGGTTGAACACCCGGGTGGATCGGATCGAGTGGTCCGAGGAAGGCGTGAGTGTGCACGCCACGGGACGAGGCGGCCCGGAGGTCCACGAGGCCGCGACCGCGGTCGTGACCGTCCCGCTCGGCGTCCTCCAGGCCCGCGCGATCGCCTTCGTGCCGGAATTGCCGGATGCCAAGCGGAAGGCGATCGATGCAATCGGCTACGGCCATGCGAACAAGATCCTCCTCGTCTTCGACGAAGGCGTGCGGCGCACGGTCCTCGGCAAGGCCACGTCGATCGCGGGCGCGGACGGCTCGTGGTACTTCCTCCCCTACCATGGCGGCAAGGCCCGACCCGTCGTCCTCGAGGGCTTCCTGGCGGGGCGCAAGGCGAGGTCCCTCTCGGGAAGGCCCGGGACGGAGGTGGTCGACACGATCCTGGGAGACCTCGAGCGGATGATGCCTGGGGTGGAGCTGCGGTCCCACCTGAAGGCGGCGCGGTTCGTGGACTGGACCGCGGACCCCGACGTCCGCGGCGGATACACGTTCCCGCGGATCGGGGGCGGCCTGTCCCAGCGGAAGGCCCTGGCAGACCCCTTGGACGGCGTCCTCTTCTTCGCGGGCGAGGCGACGCACTACGCAGGCGAGTACGCCACCGTTCACGGGGCGCTGGACTCCGGGGAGCGCGCGGCCCGCGAGGCCCTCGAGAGTCTGCGGAAACGCCGAGCTGCCGCGGCGGCCTAGCCCCACCGGCCGTACGCGGGATGGCCTTCCTTGACCGCGACGAAGGTCCCGCGGAAGCTCGCAGTCGTCTTGCCGCCCGCGTCGAGCGTGGTCTCGACGACCGCACGATCCACCCGGATCTCCGCGGGCCTCGACGTCAGGTGGAGGACCCGGTCGATCGGGGTGGGCCGGTGGAATGTGACCGAGTAGTTCGAGGTCACCGTGGCGGGAGGGCGGGACAGCCCCTGAGACCGCATCAGGTAGTACAGCGAGGCCCAGTTGCTGTGGCAGTCGAGGAGCACGCCGAGGATGCCGCCGTTCACGAAGCCCTCGAAGGCGAGGTGGTGGGGGGCCACCTTCGCGTCCGCCACGACGGAATCGCCCTCGACGCGGCTCTTGATGCGCAGGCCCTTCGGGTTCGCGGGCCCGCAGCCGAAGCACACGCTGCTCGGCGCGTAGCGGTCCTGAAGAGCGGAAGGCGGGGAACCGGCCATGCCGCCGAAGAGGAGTCCGTGGCTATTAAGGCCGCGAATCTGACCAGATTCTCATCGCGGGACACGTCCAGCAAAGGTCATGAGTCTCCGCCCGCTGATGCCCCTCCTCGCGGGAGAGCGATGTCGAAGACGTCCGCGGATCGCATCGTGTGCTACTTCGACGGCGCGTGTCCCGGGAACCAGAACGCGAGGAAGGGTCCCATGAAGGCCGCGTACGTGATCGGAGACCGGGAGGTCGTCCGGGACGTGCCGGACCTCCCGACCTCTCAGGGGCCGCTACGGACGAACAACATCGCGGAATACCACGCCCTCCTCTACCTCTTGGAGGAACTCGTGGCCTCAGGAAGGGAAAGCGCGTACCTGATCTGTGGGGATTCGGAGCTCGTCGTGTACCAGATGACAGGCCGATACAAGATGCGGAACCCCTACCTGGCTCCCCTCCACGCGGAGGCGAAGCGGTTGGCGGCCCGGCTCGACGTCACGTTCCGCGCAGTCCCCCGAGAGGACAACCCCGCGGGGCGCCTCCTCGAGAACGAGGCGAAGCGTGCCCGGAGCCGCGGGTGAGACGTCACGAACGCGGGTCGGCGCCGCGAAGCCGGCACTGCGCCGCGGCCGCGCTGTCCCCGAGGGCGTCGAAGGCCTTCGCCTTGAACCGCCAGATCCCTGGATACTTCGGGTCGGCCCGGCTAACGCGGTTGAAGCACTCGAGGGCCTTGTCCGGTTCGCTGCGGGACAGGAAGAAGAGACCCAGGGCCACCAGGGCGTCGTGGTCCTTCGGGTTCGCATGGAGGTGGGCCTTCAGGGTCTCGATGAACTCGCGGTCCGCCACGACCACGTCGGGGGCGGGATCCTTCGGCGGCATGCGCAACGGGACGGGACGTTCCGACGCTTTGAACCTGCGGCCCTGGCTATCGGCCTCGATAGGAACCGCCGGGGCTGCAATCCAGACTGAACAATTGGCAGGGAACCGTTAAGAGCCCTGCCGCGGTGGCGAGACCCAATCAGGGGCGATCGCCCATGCCCGAGACGCGGCACCTCATGACCAAGGTCGTGCTCATCGGCGACAAGGCCGTCGGCAAGACCTCCCTCATCCACCGGTACGTGGTGGATCAGTTCGGCGACAGCTACATGCTCACCCTGGGCGCGAAGGTCGAGAAGAAGGTCCTCGAGCTCGTCGTGCCGGAGCGGGACCTCCGGGTGGGCCTGGACATGAGCATCTGGGACATCATGGGCCAGGCGGGCTTCCGGGAGCTCGCGAAGGAGGCCTACTTCCACGGCGCCCGCGGGATCTTCGGCGTCGTGGACCTGACCCGCAAGGAGACCCTCCGCGGGATCGGGGAGTGGTTCCGGGCCGTGGAGGATGTGGCCGGCCCCATCCCGAAAATCCTCGTCGCGAACAAGAAGGACCTCGCGAACCAGGCGGCGTTCGGGAGGCCGCAGCTCGAGGAGACGGCCCAGGAGTTCGGTTGCGGCGCGCTCCTCGCGTCCGCGAAGACAGGAGAGAACGTCGAGGCGGCCTTCGAGCAGCTCGGGGACCTGATCGTCCGCGCCTATCTCGCGCGGTGAAGGGAGCCGACGGATCCGGGCGGTGACGCCAGGCTGCCGCCAGAGCTTCTCGTAGCAGCGATCGACCGATCCGCCGGTCAGAACGCGTCACGACGGGTGCTATGGGAAGAGATCCGGCAGGAGCTCCTCCTCCCGAACCCCCTCGCGGCGGTACCTGGAGAAGTCCGCGACGCCCTCGGACCGGAGGATCTCCTCATCGATGCAGAAGTTCCCTGTGAAGGACCGGCTGTCCTTCGTCAGGACCGCATGGGCGGCGTCCGCGACTATCTCGGGTGAGCGCGACCGCCGGCGGGTCTCCTCGCCCCCGAGGAGGTTCAGCGCGGCGGTGTCGATGACGGTCCGCGGCCAGAGGGCATTGAAGGCGATCCCGTCCCCGCGGAACTCCTCGGCCATGCCCCGGATCCAGAGGCTCATCGCGACCTTGGAGAGGGTGTATGCGGCGTGGGGGGCGTACCACCGCGCCTCGAGCGTGAGCGGCGGCGACAGGCTGAGGACGTGGGGGTTCGCGGCCTTCCTCAGGTGGGGGAGGCACGCCTGCGTGCACAGGAACGCCCCGCGGGCATTGACGTCAAACATGAGGTCGAAGCGCTTCATCGGAGTGTCCATCGTGCCCGCGATCCAGATCGCGGACGCGTTGTTCACGAGGATGTCGATCCCGCCGAAGCGTTCCACGGCCTTCGCGACCGCGGTCGTGACCTGGTCCTCGAAGCGGATGTCCGTGGCCACCGCAAGTGCATGCCCGCCGGCTTGCTCGATCTCCTCCGCCGCCGTGTAGATCGTCCCGGGGAGCTTCGGATGCGGGGCCTCCGTCTTCGCCGCGACGACGATGTTCGCACCGTCCCTCGCGGCCCGGAGGGCGATCGCCTTCCCGATCCCGCGGCTCGCGCCCGTGATGACGAGGGTCTTCCCGCCGAGCGTCGGCATCGTGCCCACCTTCATTCGGGATGGCCTCGCAGGACGTAAAGGCGCGCCGCCCTGCTCGCGAAGGATTATCCTGGGGAATCAGCTACTCCCGCGCGGATACCATGGAGCGCATCGAGGCGGATATCCTGATCCCCGGCCGGGGAGACGCGATGCAGAACGGCTGCGTCGTGATCGACGGCCCTTCCATCGCCTACGCGGGTCCCGCGGAAGGCGCGCCGAAGGCGCCGTCGGGGGTGAGGACGCACCGCGTGCCCGCCATCATGCCGGGGATGTGGGAGTGCCACGGCCACTTCATGGGCCTCAAGACGTTCAACGTCGAGGAGGCCGCGCGGACCCCGGTCCCCGTGCTCGCGGCCCGCGCCCTCGCGGACGCCCAGCGCGGTCTCGCAGCGGGCTTCACGTCCGTCCGGGAGCTCGGCGGCCTGGGAATCTACCTCGCCCGGGCCATCGACGAAGGCAGCGTCCCGGGACCGCACGTGTACGCCTCCGGCGGGATGTTGAGCCCCACGGGCGGCCACGGCGACGTGCACGCATTCCCGCTGGACTACATCGTCGACCTGCTTGCGCAAACGGGCCTCGGGGTCCTCTGCGACGGCGTCCCGGAATGCCTGAAGGCCGTTCGCACACGCCTGCGGCTCAACGCGCGGGTGATCAAGATCTGCGCCTCCGGAGGAGTCGCGAGCGAGGTCGACCATCCCGTCCACCAGCAGTTCTCCCTCGAGGAGATCCGGGCGATCGTCGAGGAGGCCGCCCGCGCGGAGCGCGTTGTCGCGGCCCACTGCCACGGGAAGCCGGGCATCATGGCGGCCCTCCAAGCCGGCTGCAAGACGATCGAACACGGCACGTTCCTCGACGAGGAAGCCGCCGACCTGCTGATCGAGAAAGACGCGATCCTCGTGCCGACGCGGTTCATCCTGGACCGCGGGCAGAAGTTCGCGAAGGACCTCGGCGCGCCGGACTACGTGATCCGGAAGTTCAACGAGGTCCTCGAGCACCACACGAAGGCGCTCCGCCTCGCGGTCCGGAAGGGCGTGCGGATCGCCGCCGGGACGGACATCGTCACGACCGGCGTGACGGGACGGACGGACTGGGGGATGAACGGGTTCGAGCTGACGTACCTGCAGGAGGCGGGGATGAAGCCGCTCGATATCCTCGAGGCCACGACGGCCACGGGTCCGCTCACGCTCGGCCCGCAGGCGCCGAAGTCCGGGCACCTGAAAGAGGGATACGACGCGGATGTCGTCGCAATAGCGAAGGACCCGTTGAAGGACCTCTCCGTGCTCACGGACCCCGAGAACGTCCGCATGGTCTGGAAGTCCGGGCGGCTCGTGAAGGACCTCGGCGTCTGAGCTCACTTCCGGGCGCGCCACTCCCTCGCGAGCAGGGAGAAGCACACGTCATCGAGGAAACGCCCGTGGAAGAACGTGTCCTCGCGGAGCACCCCCTCCCGGTAGAATTCCAGCTTCCGCAGCAGCGCCTTCGACGCCTCGTTCCTCGGATCGACAAGGGCCTCGACCCGGTTCAGGCCCATCGTCCCGAACCCGTACTCCAGGACCGCGGTCATCGCCTCCGTCATGATCCCTCGGCGGCGATGGGACGCGAGGAGGTCGTACCCGATGCGGGCATGGTACCCGCCCTCCTTCACCCACCGGTGGTATCCCAGGGTGCCGATCAGGTGCAGATCGCCTTTCAGGGTGATGCCCCAGCGGATTCCCTTGTTCTCTTGGAAGAGCCGGATTGCATAGGTGAGGAGTTCTTCCCTCGCGCCGTCGATTCCCTTCGGCGCGTCGAAGGCCGTCAGCTCGACCATCTCGGGGTCGGAGAAGTGGCGGAGCCAGAACTCGGTGTCCTCGAGGGTCATCTGCCGGAGGACGAGCCGATTTGTCTCGAGCCGTGGGAACTCCCCGAACTCGACCATGCGGCCCGTCGCGTCCCGCTTCACGGCGCCGACGAATGGCTCCCCTCCTGAATACGTTGCGGGCGGGACCGGACCCGCGAGGTCGCGGGTCGGAATCCCGGGAAGCGCATCCTCGGACGTGCCCCAACGAGGGGAGAGCAAATACGGGATGTGCCATACCGCAACCGGCCTTGGACGGGACCGGAACGCACGGTCGTCCGGCAGCGGTTCGTCGATCCCGGAAGGGAATCCCGAAACCCGAGGCACGAGGGCGGGTCAGGCCATGAAACGCAAAGAGCGGCCGCCGAAGGATTCGCGGCAGAAGGAAAAGCGGTTCCGTCACGGCGGGCGAAAAGGACGACGCGGCCGGAGGCCTGAGAAGGAATAGGCCCAGGGGGCGCTCTCCCGATTGACGGACCGCCAGCCCCAGGGACCCTCGCGGGACTGTCCACGAGATTTCACCTCACCGAAAGTTCTTAATTCAGCGCGCGCCCTCTCGATTAGGAGCTCATGGCACGACTCGTGCTGAGTGACAACCCGCGGGCGAGGCCCGGCGACGAACACCTCTCCGCGAAGACCCCTCCCGGCTCGATCTACTACGACGAAGGGATCTTCCAGCAGGAGATGCAGAAGCTGTTCCGGCGCCATTGGCTCAACGTCGGGCATGTGAGCCAAGTCCCGAACCCCGGCGACTTCTTCACCCGGGACATCGGGACGGAGAGCGTCCTCTTCATCCGCGGGAACGACGGGGCCGTGCGGGGGTTCTACAACGTCTGCCGCCATCGAGGCACGCGGATCGTCACGGAGGAGCACGGGGAGAAACTCCGCTCGATCGTCTGCCCGTACCATGCCTGGACCTATTCCGCGGAGGGCACGCTCGTCGGGGCACCGCACACGGACGGGCTCGAGGAGTTCGACAAGGAGGACTTCGGCCTCTACCCGGTGAGGACGGAGGCCTGGAGCGGCTTCCTCTGGGCGAACCTGGACCCGAAGGCCCGCCCTCTGAAGGAGGACCTGGGCAACCTGATGAAGCTCACGGAGCGGTGGGGCCTCGCCGACCTGCGCCTCGGCGCGAAGCGCGTCTACGAGGTCGACGCGAACTGGAAGATCCTCGCGGAGAACTACTCGGAGTGCTATCACTGCGCCCCAATCCATCCCGGCCTCAATCGCGTGACGCCCTACATGGAAGGCGACAACAACGCCTGGATGGCGCGGGGCAAGGATCGCGGCACGATCAGCGGAGGATTCCAGATCTTCGCCGGCGACTACACCTCGATGACGGTCTCCGGATACACGAAGCGCCCGCCTCTCAAGGGGATGATGGCGGAGGACCGGAGGCGGATCTACTACTGGGTCATCTTCCCGAACCTGTTCTTCAGCGTCCACCCGGACTACCTGATGATCCACCGGGACTGGCCGCGGGGCCCCACGCACTCCACGATCGAGTGCGAGTGGTACTTCGATCCGGACACGATGGCGCGGGAGGACTTCGACCCGAGCGACGCGGTCGACATGTGGGACGAGATCAACCGCCAGGACTGGGCCGTGTGCGCCCGCACCCAGCTCGGCGTGCGGTCCAAGGCCTGGGCCGGCGGACGGTTCAGCACGCAGGAACCCCTCGTGTACGACTTCGACAAGTACTACCTGGAGGAGATGACGGGCCGCTCGGACCTCCACACGAGGTCCGCGCAGGAGAGGCGACGGCCTACGTCACGGAGACGACGCGCAGTCGGAAGGTGAGCCGCTTCCCCGCCAGGGGATGGTTGAAGTCCATCTTGACCCGGTCTGCGGTGACGCTCAGGACACGGGCCTCCGCCTCGTCCCCCTTCGCGAGCTGGACCGTGTAGCTCTGGCCGACGCGGATCTCGCCGGCCGGGAAGGAGCTCCGGGGGCCGTCGATCACGAGGTCGTCCTCGTACGGACCGTAGGCGTCCTCGGGCTCCAGGGTGACCGTCTTCTCCTCCCCCGGAGACATGCCGTTCAGCGCCTTCTCGAACCCGGGGATGAGTTGGCCCGAGCCGACGACGAACTCAAGCGGCTCGCGGCCCTCGCTCGAGTCGAACACCTGTCCGTCATCGAGGGTGCCCGTGTAGTGCACGGCCACCTTGCCCCCCGGGACGACCCCCGCCTTCCGGGCCATGCGGGACTCAAAGGGCCGCCCTACTTAACCGTGCGGGGCGGGCCCCGTCCGCCGATTGATAACCGCCGCGAGAGGTATGAATAGTCTCCCCGCACGGAGGGGTGCGTGGCCCAGCCGCCCCCCGCCAACGTCGCGGCGCGGAAGCGCCTCGTCCGCGACCTCCTCCTGACCGGCGCCGTCTTCGCGATCGTGGTCGGGTCCCTGATCGGATACACCCGCACCTGGCCGCCCGCGCTCGTCGTGGACAGCAACAGCATGCAACACGGGGATGCGAGCAGCGCCCTCGGCGTCGCGGATACCGGGGACATCGTCCTCCTGCAGGCCGTGGGCGGACGAGGGGACGTGGTCACGTACCTGGAGGGCCGTGCGACGGGCTATGCCACCTACGGGGATTTCGGGGACGCGATCGCCTTCGCGTTCCCTCTGAGTCCGGGCGCCGTAGGCATCCACCGGGCCCTCGCCTACGTCATCTGGAACGGGACCGCGCGCGGGTACGACGTCCCGGATCTGAACCTTCTGCCGAAGTCCGAATGGTCCGCGTGGGACACGAGCAACGCATCCACGGACCAACCGTACGGCCTCTCGCGGTTCGAGGTGCGAGACGCCGGGTGGAGGTCCGGGGCGACGTTGCGGGCGAACCTGACGCTCGGGGGGTGGACCCTGCTCGTGGGCGCGGGGGAGACCGGCTTCGTGACCCTGGGGGACAACAACGCGTACCGCAGTCCGATCAATGTGGATCGCTGGATCGTGCCCCTCCCTACGATCGTGGGGCGAGCCCGCGGCGAGATCCCCTGGTTGGGCCTCGTCCGGTTGGTCATCGCCCCGGACCCGGAGGGCTGCTGCGAGTCGTGGGGGTCCACGGACCCGGTCCGGGGAGCGCCCGCGAACAGCTGGGCGGCTCTCGACACGTCCCTGATCCTCATGGCCTCTCTTCCCGCGGCCTGGATCGGGGCATGGGCGTACCTGGACCGCCATCCCCGGACGCGACAGAGGATTCGGGAGGCCCTTGGCCGCCTCCGATTCTGGCGGCGGTCGAAGGGCGAGGATCGGAAGAAGCCATCTCAAGAAGAGCGGTGAGCTTGCTGATCGCCGGCCTGTGGGAATGATTCACCTGGAGGTGGGCGACGGAAGGTCGTCCGCCGGGAAGCTCATCGCGGAGGGCCTCGGACGGACTTCTCCCCGGGTCGGATCAACGGACCCGGAGGCTGAACGGACGCGGGTCTACGGCTTCCATCGTGGCCGGGCGACGCCGAGTGCCGGCAGGACGAAGGCGGCCGCGATGCTCAGCACGGCGAACGCGGCTACGCTGACCGCGCGCGGGTGCATGAGGATCCAGGTTCCGATACGGTTCAGGAGGGCCTTCATGGTAACTGGAAGATATGGATGACGGAGGTAGATGAAGGGTCTCAGCGGATTATCACTAATCCCGCTGAGAATCAGCTGGACGGGCTCCGATAGGGCTCCGAAAGTTTGAATCAGGCGCGATAACGACCCACGAGCCCTTTTAGCACACTCGGGGAACGGCGGCTCACGGCCCCTCAAGATCGGGGCGGGAGACGATCGAAGTTCCCATGAGCGTGGGGCATCCAGCTCGGGCGCAGGCGCTCCTGGCGCTCGTCCTGCTAGGCATCCTGGCGGTCGCCGGCTTGCCCACAGGCCCGCGGACCGGGCCGGCCCCCGTTGCGGAGGGCCTCCCTTCTGCGCCCCCGGCCTCCGCATCGGTCACCCGCAGCTTCCTCGTCACGGCGGATGCGTTCATCGCGGGCGCCTTCCCCGACCGCAATGTGGGGGCCTCGGACCGGCTCGTGATCGGCGGGGACCCCGCGAACGGGACCGCGTACCGCTCCCTCCTGGACTTCAACCTCTCGGTGATCCCGGTGACCGCGCGCGTTGTGAATGCGAGCCTGCGGACGTACGCCGCACAAGCGACGGCCGGGCGGGACCTGGCGGTGCATGCCCTGCGCGCACCGTGGGTCGAAGGCACGGGCGTCCCGTACCGCTACCGCCAGAACGTATCGGTGCGCGAGACCGCCGGCGTGGCCCGCGTCCGGGAGCCCGTCGATCTCACCGTCGTCCTCGCGGTCCCTCTCTCGACGTTCGTCCCGGCGGACTTCCGCATTTACGACGAAGCGGGACGGGAGGTACCCAGCCAGGTCTACGGCGCTACCTTTGCGGGTCCGGACGTCACGCGGGTCCACGTGGTCTTCGGGGCCAGCGTGACGGCCTTGGGCAGCCGCACCTTCGCCTTGGAATACGGTGCCCTGCTCGCCGTGGTCCCGCCCTTCCGGTCCCGTTCCTTCGGCAACCTGCTCTGGACCTATCCGGCAGGGTCGAACTACGCGCCCCTGACCGCCGCGGACCTCGACGGAGACGGGACGCTCGAGGTCCTCGTGGCCTCGGTGAACGGCACGATCTCCGCCCTGCACTGGAACGGGACGGGGAACCCGACGCTCCTCTGGAGCCGCGCGGCCGCGGACGCCGTGGAGACGTTCGCCACCGCGGTGGACCTCGACGGGGACGGACGGCTCGAGGTCGTGTACGCGACCACCGGGAGCACCGACTACCGGATCTACGCCTTGCGCTGGAACGGGACGCCCTACTGGGACTCCGGGTCGAACCCCGGGCGGGCCGCCTACGCGCCGATCGCGATCTCCGACGTGGACCACGACGGCGTGAAGGAGCTGTTCTTCGGCTCCTCGGACGGCAACCTCTACAGTCTGTACGGGAACAACGGCACATTGCGCTGGCGGTACACGATCGGCGGGGGCGCCTGGGGCTACGGGGCCGCGGTGGGCAACCTGACCGGAGGACCGGAGCCGGAGATCGTGTTCACGGCCTCGAACGGCGACTTCTACGCCCTCTACGCGAACGGTAGCCGCGCCTGGGTCGCGTCGCCCGGCGGGAAGTCCGCCATCGTGACCCCGAGCCTCGGCGACTTCGGCACGCCAGGCACGCTGGACATCGTCGCCGGGGACACGTCCGTCAGCGGGAGCGAGTTCGCCTTCCGGGGCACGGACGGCATACAGATCTGGGCCCACAACACGCTTTCGGACCAGTACGGGGGCCAGGTCCTCGTCGACTTCACCGGCGACGGGACCCTGGAGACCGTCTTCGCGATGAGCCGCAAGGACGCGTTCGGAGCGCTCGACAGCCTCGGCAGCGAACTGTGGAGCGTGACCACGGGAGGATCGGTCTACGGACTCCCAGCCGTGGCCGACG
>Ga0209751_10004518_pt1 | contig 13291 bp, 10 predicted proteins | sample RifCSP13_1_FD_184019 | JGI IMG/M metagenome (GOLD analysis project Ga0209751, IMG submission 184019) | Soil microbial communities from Rifle, Colorado - Rifle CSP2_sed 13_1 (SPAdes) (version 2) | ecosystem: Environmental > Terrestrial > Deep subsurface > Rock core/Sediment | place: Rifle... | reverse complement strand
GCGGTGGAGCGCGCCCTGGAGCGCCAGGAGATTGTTTCGGCGCGCAAGGAGGACTTCGACGTGATCGCCATCGAGGAGGACGACCTCGAGGCGGCGATGGTTCTCTTGTCGGTGCGTAACGGCCGGGTGACCGGCAGGGCGACCTCGATCGTGGACAAGGTCGAAGAGGTGACTACGCCGGGGCTCATCGGCCGGATGCTCCGCGAGGTGTACGGCGACGAGACCCCGCCCCCGGAGGTGCTCGTCCAGGAGCTTCCCGAGGATCCGGGGGTGTGGGCGGAATGGCTGAGCCGGCGACGGGGCTCGGGGGTCGGGATCCGGGTGCCGAGGCGCGGTGGGAAGGTACGGCTGCTGGCGACGGCGCGGGCCAACGCCCGCGAGGAGTTCGCCCGCCACCGTCTGCGCCGGGCCAGCGACCACAACGCCCGGGCCCACGCCCTGCGCAGCCTCCAGGAGGAACTCGACCTGCCGGAACCGCCGTTGCGGATCGAGGCGTTCGACATCTCCACGATCCAGGGCCGGCACACGGTCGGCTCGATGGTCGTGATGGAAGACGGCGTGCCCAAACGGTCCCAGTACCGGCGGTTCGAGGTGCGCGGCGTCGCCGGTCAGGACGACTTCGCTGCGATGGAGGAGGTGCTCACGCGGCGCTTTCGCGCCTACCTCGAAGAGCGGGAGCGGCCCGTCGAGGAGCGGGGGAAGTTTGCCTATCCGCCTTCCCTGCTGCTCGTCGACGGCGGCGCCGGGCAGCTGGGGCGGGCCGTGAAGGTCGTCTCCGACCTCGGCATCGACGTGCCGGTGGCCGGCCTGGCAAAGCGGATGGAGGAGGTATATCTGCCCGGCCGCGCAGAACCGGTGCGGATCGCGAGGGGGCGCGAGGCCCTGTATCTGTTGCAGCAGATCCGCGACGAGGCGCATCGGTTTGCGGTGACCTATCACCGGACACTGCGCGGCCGTCGCATGGTCGATTCACTGCTCGACGGTGTGTTTGGCCTCGGCCCGGTGCGGAGGCAGGCGTTGCTCAGGACCTTTGGATCGCTCAAGCGGATGCGTGAGGCGACGATCGAGGAACTGGAGGAGGTCGTCCCTGCCGCAATTGCGGCCGATCTCCACGAGGTGCTGCATGGAGGCTGATGTGCGATCGGTTGCATACGCCACGGAGTGGGGTCCGGGCCGCATCCGATTTTCGGATGACGACGTGGTGGCGATCGATCTCCCGCGGGGTGGCATCGCTCCTCGTGCCGGGATCGACCTCCCGGATCCCGTCGTAAATCTCCGCTCTGCGCTCGAGGCGTTCTTCGCCGGCCGCGGTCCACTCCCCGACGGGTCGGGGTTTGCCGAAAGAGCCGGGACCGCATTCCGACGCGCGGTGTACCGCGTCGTGTGCGCCATCCCGTCCGGCGAGACCCTCACGTATCGTGAGGTGGCGGCCCGGGCGGGGCGCCCGATTGCGGCCCGGGCCGTGGGGACGGCCATGGCGCAGAACCGGTTCGCCCCCGTGATCCCGTGTCACCGGGTGGTGGGATCCGACGGGGCGCTCCGGGGGTACGGTGGCGGGGTCGAGATGAAGCGGGTACTCCTGGAACGCGAGGGGGCGTGGACATGACCGGTCGGCCGCATCTCGTGATCATCTCGGGGATGTCGGGGGCCGGACGCTCGTTGGCGGCCAAAGCGCTGGAAGACGTCGGGTTCTTCGTGATCGACAACCTTCCCGCCGACTTGATTTCGGACGTCGTGGCCCGATCCGACCTCCGCGAGGGGCCGCGGCGCCGCCTCGCCGTCGTGGTCGACACCCGGGGTGGGCTCGAATTCGCCGAGCTGGAGCAGGTGATCCGCCGGTTGGGCGCCGACGGGGTGATCACCACCGTGCTGTTTCTGGACGCCGACGATGAGGTGCTCGCAACGCGGTTTGAGGAGACGAGGCGGCCGCACCCCGTTCCCGGTGAAACCGTGGCCGACTCCATCGCCGCCGAGCGTCTCGCCCTGCGGGATCTGCGCGGCAGCGCCGACGTGATCGTCGACACCTCAGACCGCAACGTCCACGAATTGCGCGAAGCGGTCATCGAAGCGTTCGCCGGCGCATCGGAGCGCCGGCCGATGCGGGTGACCGTCACCTCGTTCGGCTTCAAGCACGGCGTCCCCAGGGTGGTGGATCTGCTGTTCGACGTCCGCTTTCTCACAAACCCACACTGGGAGGAGCAGCTCCGTCCTCTCACCGGACTCGACGCCGAGGTGCGACAGTTCGTCCTCGGCGATCCCGACGGCGCCGCGTTCGTCGACATGACCTCTGAACTACTCGCGTTCCTGGTGCCGCGCTACGCCGAGGAAGGGAAGGCCTACCTGACGATCGCCATCGGCTGCACCGGTGGGAGGCACCGCTCGGTGGCGATCGCCGAGGAGCTGGCCGGGCGATTGCGCGGCGTCGCGGGCATCGAGGTCAGCACACGGCACCGGGACATGGCCCGATGAGCGACACCGATCTCCTCCTCGAGCCGCTGTTCGCCGAGCTCGACCTCGACGCTGCCGGCCGCCGGGTCACCGCGATCGGGGGAGGCCACGGGCTGGCGGTCGCCCTTCGCGCCATCCTCGAATACGGCGACATCATCACCGCCATCGTCGGGGTATCGGACGACGGAGGCTCGTCCGGCCGCCTGGCCCCGGCGCTGGCGATCCCGCCCATGGGCGACATTCGCCGGGCGCTGCTCGCGCTCAGCCCCAATCCGTCGGTGTGGCGGCGCCTCATGGAGTTCCGGTTCGGCGACACCGGTGTGGACGTGGCCGGCCACTCGCTGGGCAATCTCCTCATCGCCGCGCTGACCGAAATGTCGGGGAGCTTCGAGGACGCCCTCAACACCGCGGGGAGGCTGCTGGGGGCGCGGGGGGCGGTGGTGCCCGCCGCGTCTGAGCCGCTCATGCTGGAGGCTGAGGTCGGCGGGAAGACCGTGCGCGGCCAGGTGGCGATCGCCACCGGACGGGGCGAGATCGCGTCGGTGCGCGTGCTCCCGGGCACCGCCCGGGCAACCGGCGCTGCGCTGGCGGCGATCGCCTCGGCCGACGAGATCGTGCTTGGACCGGGAAGCCTGTTCACCTCGGTGATCGCCGGGCTGCGCGTGCCGGGGATTGCAGAGGCGATCAATGCGGCCCGCGGGACCCTGGTGTACGTGTGCAACCTCACCACCCAGGACGGAGAGACGCTCGGGATGGACGGGACCGCTCACGTGAGCGCCCTCACCGGGATCGGTGGAGTGCGCCTCCCCGAGGTGATCGTGGCGCACGACGGACCGTTGCGGGTCCCGGCAGGCCTCTCCCGCGTGGCCATCCCGGAAAAGGGGAGAGGGCGGGTGGTCACCGGTGACCTCGCCGACCCCGCGGCAGAATGGCCGGCACACGACGCGGCGCGCCTGGGTGCTGTGCTCCGGCGGCTACCGTGACCGCGAGGACGTGACCCGGCTCCCGACGATCGCCGACGCCGACTACTCCGGCCGCACCGTGCTGGTGCGCGCCGACCTCAATGTGCCGATCCGGAGCGGCGTCGTCGAGGATGACTTCCGGCTCGAGGCGGCGCTCCCCACCGTGCGCATCCTGCGCGACGCCGGTGCCCGCGTCGTCCTGTGCAGCCACCTCGGGCGGCCCAACGGTCCCGATCCGGCCTTCTCCCTGCGTCCGGTGGGAGAGCGGCTCGCCGCCATGGGCGGCTTCCCGGTGACGGTGGCAACCGATGTCGCCGGTTCGGGTGCGGCCGCAGCGGTTGCCGCGCAGCGCGACGGGGTCGTCCTCCTCGAGAACACCCGCTTCGAACCGGGGGAGACCACCAACAGCCCAGAACTCGCCGACCGGTTGGGGTCGCTGGCCGACGCCTTCGTCATGGACGCCTTCGGTTCGGCGCATCGGGCCCACGCATCCACGGTGGGTGTGGCCGAGCGGCTTCCTTCGGCGGCGGGGCCGCTGCTGCTGGCCGAGGTCGAGGCCTTCGATCGGATTCTCGGCTCCCCGGACCGTCCGTTCGTCGTCGTGCTCGGTGGGGCGAAGGTGTCGGACAAGCTCGGCGTGATCAAGGCGCTCCTCCCCAAGGTCGACGTGATGCTCGTCGGGGGAGCGATGTGCTTCACCCTGCTGGCCGCCGAGGGCTTCGCGACGGGTGAGTCGCTCGTCGAGGCGGATATGGTGGCTGCGGCCGCCGACGTGCTGGCGTCGGCAGACGGATCGCGTCTCGCCCTCCCCACCGACCTCGTCGCCGCCGATCGCATGGCCGCCGATGCCGCCCACCGCGTCGTCCCCGCCTCGGGGATTCCGGAGGAGTCGGTGTGTCTGGACGTGGGGCCGGAGACGGCGGAGCGATTTGCCTCGATCCTCGGCGGTGCCGATACCGTGTTCTGGAACGGGCCGATGGGTGTGTTCGAGTGGGAACCATTTGCCGCCGGCACCCGCCGCGTGGCTGAGGCGATCGCGGCCTCATCCGCCTACTCGGTGGTGGGGGGCGGCGACAGCGTCGCCGCGCTGCGCGCCATGGGCCTCGACGGTGCGGTGTCGCACCTGTCCACGGGCGGTGGCGCCGGCCTGGAACTGATCGAGCGTGGTTCGCTTCCGGGTGTCGAGGTGTTGAGGAGGACTGGTGGCGCGTAAAGACCTGATCGCGGGCAACTGGAAGATGAACGCCACCCACCTCGAGGCGATCCAGATGGTGCAGAAGTTCTCCTATCGGCTCGAGCCGGACGATTACGAACGAGTCGAGGTGGTGGTGTGTCCGCCGTTCACCGCACTGCGCTCGGTGCAGACGGTGATCGAGTCCGATCACCTCCCGATCAGGCTCGGCGCCCAGGACGTCCACTGGCAGGAGTCCGGCGCCTATACCGGCGCGATCTCGGCGGGGATGCTGCGCAGTCTCGGGGTGCGATTCGTCATCGTGGGACACTCGGAGCGGAGGTCGCTGTTCGGCGACGATGATGGCGCGGTCGCCCGCAAACTGGCCGCGGTGCTCGGCGCTGGCATGACACCGATCCTGGCGGTCGGCGAGTCGCTGGAGCAGCGGGAGACGGGAAGCACCGAGGCGGTGATCACGGGCCAGCTCCGCGCCGCTCTGCAAGGGGTCGAATCCGACCGGGTGGCCGCGCTGGTGGTCGCCTACGAACCGATCTGGGCGATCGGCACGGGACGCACCGCCGATCCGGACGTGACCGGGCAGGCGGCGGCCCGGCTGCGGGCTGCGATCGCCTCCGAACACGGCGAGGAGGCGGCCGCTTCGGTGCGCATCCTCTACGGCGGGTCGGTCAATCCGGGCAACATCGCCGCGTTCATGGCCAAGCGCGACATCGACGGGGCACTCGTGGGCGGGGCTTCGCTCGATCCGGACCAGTTTGCGGCGATCGTCCGCTACTGGATGTGACGGTCGTGCGCCACAGGAGACGAGTGCCGGGCCGACCCGGCGGAGCCGCCCTCCTGCTGGTCCTCGCCGGATGCGCTCTCAGCCCCGGCGTCGGTCCGGATCCCGGAGCCGCCACCTCTTCGACGCCGCCGCCCACCACCACGACGACGACCACGACGACCCCCTCGCGCTACGGCGGTACCGCGGTGATCGGCATCGGCGACGCCGGCTCGCCCCGGACGCTCAACCCCTTCCTCGACGGGCCCGACGTCGCCGTGCTCGAGATCATCGGCCCGGCGGTGTTCGCCCGCGGCTGGATCGCCGATCCGGTGACCGGCCTCGGGGTCGCCGAGGTCCTCGAGGCCGTGCCTTCACTCGCCAATGGGCTCGTGGTCGACAACGGGGACGGAACCATCGAAGTGACGGCCTCGACCCGGACCGAGGCGCGCTGGGCCGACGGCACCCCCATCACCGGGGACGATCTCGCCTTCACCGTCGAGGTCGCCACCGACCCGGACCTCCCGATCCGCGGCGACCTGGCCGACCTGTACGGGCTCGTCGTCCCGGGCTCGGTCCGTCCGTCCGAGCGGCAGGTCACGTTTCGGATGGAGGCGACCACGGCGTACGAGCAGTTGTTCGCGATGATCCTTCCCCGGCATGGCGTTGCGGGATCCGACTTCGCGGCCGACTGGAACGACCGGACCTGGGTGGAGGGCGGACCATTCGTCGTGGACGAGTTCGTCCCCGGTCAGCTGCTGTCGCTCGAGCGCAATGCCGCATACTGGAGAAAGTCGGACGACGGTGACACGCTCCCGTATCTCGAACGGATCGTGTTCCGCTTCTACGAACCGGGGCGGGAGGCCGACCCGCGCCTGCTCGATGCCTTCACCATCGGCGACCTCGACGTCGTGACCCTGGCCTCGGCGCAGGAACGGGCCGAGCCGTACCTGGCCATCGCAGGGGCGGTGGTGGAGACCGCTCCCGGCGCGATCTGGGAGTTCCTCAACTTCCAGTTCGGGCCCGCCAACCGCAACGCCCTGTCGCAGAATCGGCACCTGGAGTACCGCCGGGCGATCGCGCACGCCATCGACCGGGAGGCGCTGGCCCTGGCGCGGGGCACGGCCCCGGTCGTCTCGGTACTGTCGCGCTTCGGACTGGGCGCCGGCAGCGGTCCCTGGGACTCGTACGCCTACGACCTCGATGCCGTCAAGGCAGAGCTGTTCGCCCTCGAGGGTCTCATCGACGCCGATCCCTTTGCCGGCGACGGCCTCGACCTGTCACTCACGGTGCCGGGGGACTCGGCGGCCGGCGTCGCCACCGCCGGGAGGGTGGTGACGATGCTCCGGGAGGCCGGGTTCGATGCCGAGCTCCAGTTGGAGGACGCCGCGGTCTTCTTCGGGCCGACGCTGGACAACGGTGCCTGGGACGTGGGGTCGTGGGGACTGGCGTCGGCGCCCGGGGTGTCCTACGCCGCCGCGTTGTTGGAGGTGTTCGACCCCGACGGACTCCCGTTCGTCGGCTCCAACTTCTTCCGGTGGGGGACGATCGACTCGATCGTGAGCGGTCCGGAGATCGACCGCTACCGCGACCTGATCGACGAGCTTCGAGGCGTGGTCGACGCCGGGGAGGCGGCCGTTCTCTTGGCCGCCGCCGAAGAGATCCTGGCCGATCAGGTGGTGATCATCCCGCTCATCGTCCGGGACGACGTCGGCGCGGCCTGGTGGGGGAGCAGGCTCGAGGGGATTCGGCTCAACCCCTTTGCCGGGATCGCCTGGAACGTGGCGTCGTGGCGGCGAATCGGGTGACTACCGTCGCTCCGGTGAGCCGCACCCTGGTGCTCCTCCGCCACGGCGAGAGCACGTGGAACCTCGAGAACCGTTTCACCGGCTGGACCGACGTCGGCCTGACCGCCAGGGGGGTGGCGGAGGGTTCCGAGGCGGGGTCGCTGATCGCCGCCGCGGGGCTCGAACCGACGGTGGTGCACACCTCGGTCCTCACTCGGGCCATCGCCACGATGCACCTCGCAATGGCGGCCATGGATCGCCTGTGGATTCCGGTGCGGCGCCACTGGCGGCTCAACGAGCGCCACTACGGGGCGCTCCAGGGGTTGGACAAGTCGGAGACGGCAGCCCGCTACGGGGAAGAGCAGGTGCAGATCTGGCGGCGTTCGTACGACGTCGCCCCCCCGCCGCTGGACCGCGACGATCCCCGGCACCCGGCGCACGACCGCCGCTACGCCCGCCTCGCTCCTGATCTCTTGCCATGCACGGAGAGCCTCGCCGACGTGGTGCGGCGCCTACTCCCGTACTGGCACGACCGCATCGCGGCGGATCTGCTGGTCGGCGAGGTGGTGTTGATCGTGGCCCACGGCAACAGCCTTCGTGCATTGGTGAAGCATCTCGACGGCGTCTCCGACGAGGCAATTCCCCAACTCAACATCCCCACCGGAATTCCCCTGGTGTACACCCTCGATCAAGGCTTGAGGGTGCTCCAGTCCGGCTACCTCGGGGACCCGGCGGCCGCTGCGGCCGCAGCGCAAGCGGTGGCTCGCCAGGGGTCGGCCGGGTGAGGTCCGGGGGCCGGGAGGCCCCCGGACCGGCGTTTCCCCCGTATAACGGTGGGTGTCGGGTGACTTGCCACCGGGCACCCCCATCCTCCATACTTGGAGTGCGGTCTGTCCATACGGGCCGCGAGCTCTGAAAGGGATACGTTGATCGCCGGTATCGCCATCGCGATTCACCTGGTTCTGTCGATCGCGCTCATCGGCCTGATCCTGCTTCACGCAGGTCGGGGCGGTGGTCTGTCCGACGCCTTTGGGGGCGGGATGGGACCGCTGGGAGGCCTTACGGGGTCGACCATCGCGGAGCGCAACCTCGACCGATTCACGGTGATGGTGGCGCTGCTGTTTGCGTTCACGACACTCGCGCTCGCGTGGGTGCTGGAGTGACGCCTCCCGGAGGCGGCCTCGCGGATCCCAGGGCAACCAACAAGGAGGAATTCGCTTGAAGCACCTGAAGCATCGCCGCGGTGCGGCGTGGCTCGGTCTTCTCCTGGCGTTCGGTCTCGTCGCCGTGGCATGCGGTGACGACGACACGGGTGGCCCGACCACCACGACGACCCAGGCGGTGACCACCACAACCGTCGCGACGACGACCACTGAGGGACTGCCGCAGATTGCGTACGGTGGCCAAGTCATCATCGGTGATGACCAGGAGCCCCCGACGCTGAACTCGTACGCCCCCGGCGGTGACAACTTCATCGTGTCGAAGGTCGGCCAGGCTTATTGGGCCGGTGTCCAGGAGATCGATGGGTTTACCCTCGAGCTGATCCCGGAACTGGTGACCGAGCTGCCGACCGTCGCCAATGGTGGAATCACCGTCAACGCCGACAACACCGAGACGATCCGGTACACGATTCTCGACGCGGCCCAGTGGGCCGACGGCACTCCGATCTCGGGGTTCGACTTCGAGTTCACGTACCAGACGATCATGAACCCGGATTACCCGATCAGCCGGACCACCTACGAGGACATCATCCCTGAGTCCGTCGTTGCCGGCGACAAGACGTTCGAGTTCACGCTCGCGCAGCCCACGCTGATCGCCGAGCTGATCTTCGGGCTGATCCTGCCCAAGCACGACATCGAGGGTTCGGACTTCATGGCGGACTGGAACGACACCATGTGGGTGTCGGCCGGCCCGTTCGTCTTCGACACCTGGAACAAGGGCGAATTCATTCGCCTGGTCCGCAACGACAACTACTGGAAGACCGACCCCGCCACCGGGCAGCAGCTGCCCTACCTGGATGAGGTCATCTTCCGCTTCATTCCCGATACCGCTTCGCTGGTCAACGCCTGGAAGGCGCGCGAGTTGGACGTGATCAACCCGCCGCCGGACGTCGGCCAACTCGAGGAGCTGCTCGCACTCGAAGCCGAAGGCGCCTCCGTGGAGGTGCTGGGTGGCCCGGTGTGGGAGCACCTGAGCTTCCAGCTCGGTGACGGCCGCCTCGTGCGGAACCCGGGCTCGTACAACGAGCACATCGAGTACCGCCAGGCAGTGGCCCACGCCATCGACAAGGACCGGATCGTCGACGAGCTCCTCGCGGGGCAGGTCGAGCCGCTGGACTCCTACATCGAGGCGTACAACCCGGCCTGGTCGCAGGGCTCGTGGGCGCAGTACGACTACAACCCGGCAACGTCGATTGAGTTGATTACGGCCCTGTGTGCCAAGGAAGGCGTCGACTGCGACGCCAACCCGCCCACGGCCATCTTCACCACGACGACCGCAGCGCTGCGCGTGCTGCTGTCCGAGGTGCTGCCCGACATGTTCGCCGCAGTGGGCATCGGATTCGAGGCTCAGCTCGAGCCCAGCTCGCTGTTCTTCGGTGAGAGCACCGAGTTCGGTAACTACGACCTCGGTGACTGGGCATGGGTCGGGACCCCCGGCTTCGCCGGCTTGATCGGAATCCACGACGTGTGGGATCCGGAGCAGGCGCCGCCGCTCGGATCGAACTACTACCGGTACGGCTCGCCGGAGTACACCAACCCAACCGGAGACGCGGCCTTCGCCAGTTATGTCGAGGGTGCGTCGTCGGTCGTCAACGAGAACTCCGCCCGTATGGCGGTCATTCGTGACGAGATGAATGCCACCGTGGACGACACGGAGCTGCTTGCACTGCTTGCCGAGGCCGAGACGCTCTTGGCCGACGAAGTGTTCTTCATCCCGCTCTTCACCCGCCTCGATGCAGGCGTGGTGTGGGCAGATGAGATCGGCAACTTCAAGCACAACCCGAGCCAGGCAGGCACGGAGTGGAACATCGAGTTCTGGTACCGCGCCGACCTCTAGTCGGTTGATTCGATTGATGCTGTGGAGGACCCGCGAAAGCGGGTCCTCCACGCGTCCACACCCGCAGGTTTGCCATACGGTCCGGAACCGCCTGCGAAGGTCCCCGTCTGAGTACCGTGACACCCGGGCTCGGGGAGCGCCACGCCGAGGAGAGACGCGATGAGTGACGGGATGGGAGAGACGCGATGAGTGGTGACGGGATGGGACGGCGCCGGGTGGCCGGAGGTGTCCTGGCCCTGCTCGCGGTCGCCGGCGCCTGCAACCTCGGCGCCGCGCCGGCGACGACCACCACCACCACGGTCGCGGTGACGACGACGCTGACGACCGCACCGGGCACCACGACCACCACCGAGCCACTGGGGGAGCGGCGGCAGTATGGCGGCGAGGTCCTGATCGGGGAGTCGGAGGAGCCGCCGACCCTCAACTTCTACGCCCCCGGCGGAGACAGCTTCATCGTCTCCAAGATCGGGCAGGGGTACTGGGCGGGGGTGCAGGACGTCGACGGGCGCACGCTCGAGTTGATCCCCGACGTCGTCGTCTCGCTCCCGACGGTGGCCAACGGCGGACTGATGGTGAACCCCGACGGCACCGAGACCGTCACGTACACGATCGATCCCCGGGCCGTGTGGGCGGACGGGGCGCCGATCAGCGGCGACGATTTCGCCTTCACCTACGAGACCATCATGAACCCGGAGTACCCGACCGACAAGGCCGGGTACGAGGACATCGTGGCCGGTTCGATCGTGGTGGGCCCGAAGTCGTTCCGGTACACCCTGCCCAATCCCACCCTCCAGGTGGAGACGATGTTCTCACTGATCCTGCCCAAGCATGCAGTGGAGGGGACGAATCTCATGACCGACTGGAACGACCGGATGTGGGTGTCCGGTGGTCCCTTCGAATTGGAGCAATGGTCCCAGGGCGACTTCATCACGCTGAGTCGCAACCCGAACTACTGGAAGGTGGATCCGGAGACGGGCCAGCAGCTGCCCTACCTGGATCGGGTGATCTTCCGCTTCATCCCGGATGTCGTCACCCTCATCGACGAGTTCAAGGCCCGCCGCCTCGACGTGATCACCCCCCCTGCGGATGTCGCCACGATTCAGGACCTCACCACCCTCGAGTCCCAGGGCGCCGTGATCGACGTCGCCTCGGCGGGCCCTTGGGAGCAGTTGAGTTTCCAGTTCGGCGACGGGCGTCTGGCCCGTAACCCCGGCTCGTACAACGAGCACATCGAGTACCGCAGAGCAATCGCTCATGCCATCGACCGGCAGGAGATCGTCGACGTGCTGTATGCGGGCTATGCCGACATCCTCGATTCCTACGTGGCGGCCTACAACCCGTCGTGGTCCCTCGGTGCCTGGTCCCAGTACCCCTACGACCCCGACCGGACCCGTCTCTACCTCAACGAGTTGTGCGCCAAGGAGGGGGTCGATTGCACCGCCAACCCGCCGGCGGTGGTGTTCACCGCTTCGGCCACGGAGGTGCGGATGACGCTCTCGGAGATCCTGAGAGACATGTTCACCGATGCCGGCATCGCCTACAGCGTGGAGATCGATCCCGCCCTCATCTTCTTCGGGACCACGCTCGACTTCGGTAGGTACGACGTGGCCGATTGGGCGTGGGTGGGGAGCCCGGGTCTGGCGAGCCTGGTGGCGATCCATGCCGCCTGGGATCCGAGCGGCGCTCCGCCGCGGGGACTCGCCTTCTCTCGATGGGGCTCGGCGGCGGTCTCGGGCCATGAGGACCCCGGGTATAACCAGGGGGCGTCCTCGGTGATCGACGAGTCCACCGAGCGCTTCCGGGTACTGGTCGGGGTGATGGAGCGCACCGTGGACGAGCGCGAACTGATTGCCTACTTCAACGAGGCGGAGACCATTCTCGCCGACGAGGTCGTCTTCATCCCCCTCTACCAAACCCCCGACATCGGGGTGGTGTGGGCCGACGAGATCGGCGGGTACCAGCACAACCCGACCGATGCCGCCGACACATGGAACCTCGCACTGTGGCATCGGGTCGACTCGTGACCTCCCGGCCGGGACTCGTCGTTATCCGGGAGAAATGCCCGGGCGGGTAGCCTCTCGGGGTGAGGGCGCGAGGCGCGCCGAGTGCTAGCCTCGCCGCCTCGGAGTCGGTTTTCGTCCGGTAGGAAGCGCGACGAGCGGCCGGGGGTCCAACCATGGCGCAGTATGTGGTCCGGAGGGTGGTGTACGGGATGGTGACCGTGCTCGCGGTCTCCATCATCACGTTCTGGCTGGTGCAGAACACGGGTGCCGACGCGTTGGACCGTCTCCGCGGCAATCCGCGGATTCAACCCGAGCAGATTCGGGAGATGTCCGAGTATTTCGGCCTCGATCGTCCTCCCGTCGAGCAATACTTCACCTGGGCCAAGAACTTCGTGCAGGTGTGGAACTACCCCGATGCGTGGGGTCAGTCGTTCACCGGTTCCGGGCCCGTCCAGGAGCGAGTGTTCGACAAGGTCCTGGGAACGCTCCGGCTCATGGTCACCGCGCTGCTGTTGGCGCTCCTCATAGGCATTCCCTTAGGGATCTTCCAGGCGATCAAGCAGTACTCGTTCCTCGATCAGACGGCGACGACGGCATCTTTCATCACCTTCTCGACTCCGATCTTCGTCGTGGGCATCGGTCTGCAGATCTTGTTAGCCCTGTACCTCGAGCGCTGGACCGGAGTGAAGTTCTTCTACACCTCGGGGATGAACAGCGTCAACTATTCCCAGTTCTCGTTCTGGGCCAAGGTGGGCGACTCGGTGCAACACCTGTTCCTGCCCGCGATGTCGATCGCGCTGATCTCGATTGCCGCCTACTCGCGGTACCAGCGGGCAACCATGCTCGAGGTGCTCCACAGCGACTACATGCGCACCGCCAAGGCCAAAGGGTTGCCACGGCGAACTGTGGTTCTCAAGCACGGGTTGCGCAACGCTCTGATCCCGATCGTCACCCTGGTGTCGCTCGACATCGCCGGGCTGCTCGGCGGAGCGGTGATCACCGAGTCGATCTTCGGCTGGCCCGGGATGGGCCGCCTCTACATCGAGGCGATCGGCCTCAACGACTGGCCGATCATCATGGCCCTC
>Ga0209751_10004517_pt1 | contig 13291 bp, 8 predicted proteins | sample RifCSP13_1_FD_184019 | JGI IMG/M metagenome (GOLD analysis project Ga0209751, IMG submission 184019) | Soil microbial communities from Rifle, Colorado - Rifle CSP2_sed 13_1 (SPAdes) (version 2) | ecosystem: Environmental > Terrestrial > Deep subsurface > Rock core/Sediment | place: Rifle... | reverse complement strand
GTTCTGATCCTGGATAGGATTTGCGCTCAAGTTATCCCGCATCGCCTCCACGATCAGAACTGCCAGCGGCGTCAGGGAGCCCAGATGAACGACCCATTGAAGGGGTGAAAATTTCAGTAGCTTCATGATGATTTCTGGCTGCGAATTAATAATATACGCTCAAATCCAGGTCCGCGTATAAATCAACCACCTCCTCGGCGTAGCCGTTGAACATCAAGGTCTTACGACGACCCAATTCCCCAATCCGCCGCTCCGTCGCTTGCGACCAGCGCGGGTGGTCCACTTCCGGGTTTACATTGGCGTAAAAACCGTACTCGTGACGCGCAGCCGCCATCCACAGCGACACAGGCATTTCCGTAACCAGATCGATCTTAACGATGGCTTTTATGCTCTTAAAACCGTATTTCCAGGGCACCACCAGGCGGAGCGGAGCCCCATTTTGAGGCAGCAGTTCTTTGCCATACAGGCCGGTGGAGAGAATGGTGAGATCGTGCATGGCCTCATCCAGCCGCAGACCTTCCACATAGGGCCAGTTATACCAATTGACTTTCTGACCCGGCATCTGGTCGGGAGCATAGATGGTTTCAAAGCGGACGTATCGAGCCTCGGCAAGCGGCTCGACCTCCTTGAGCAGCTTGTTTAGCTGAAATCCCATCCAGGGAATGACCATGGACCAGCCTTCCACGCAGCGTAGCCTGTAGATGCGCTCTTCACGCGGGAACCTCTGTAGAATGTCATCGATATCATATGTTTTCGGGTTGCGCACCAGTCCACCCACTTCTACCGTCCACGGTCGGGTGACGAAATCTCTTGCCAGGCGAGCCACGCCTTGTTTATCCGTGGTGAATTCATAATAATTGTTGTAATTGGTGATATCTTCGTACGAATTCACCCTGTCACTCAGCTCGTCAGTATCCTGCCCCGAAGAAGAAGCCGCAACATCACTGCCAGATTCGCTGGCAGACTCATCGGTTTCGAGTAGATCCAATCCACAAGCCGCCAGAGCGAACGCGCCGGCGATCAACCCGCTGGCTTTCATAAACTGCCGGCGATTGATATAAACGTCCTCAGGCGTTATCTCAGATGGTTTGATCTTTATCATACGAGAATCCTCCTGCGAATAGTTTACCAGGATGTAATTACAATAATATTACAAAATAGATAAAAATTCGATTAATACACCGCACTAATGACAATTGTAAGCAAAAACACACTCCTTCCATTACAATTGCGCGAATTTTTCTGATACAGGTAAAAAATATCGCTGCGGAAACGATCCACCTCCGCAGCGAATTCAGGCTAAATAAAACACTTACTGAGTCAGATATCCATCCGCGTAGATCACCTTGTTAAACAGAACCTGAACAGTTTTCCAAACCCTCACCTGGTCCGGGTCGTTCAGATCGACGTCATCTACGCATGGCTCGTCAGCCTCGGCAATGCGATCGGCTATTTTTAAGTACAGCTTCCCCAAGGGTGTTGAATCGTCGCGCTGCTCGATGATCCGGATAGCCTCTTTGAGCTGCTCATCAAATGGATCGGCGATCATCATTTTCAATCCGACGCCCATCAACATGGCGCCATAAACCCGGTTGATCAGCGGGCGATTTTCCTTGGGCACGGCATTGGATACATTCGAAAGCCCCACGGAGATAGCGGGGGGTGGATCCCAGGCGTATTCCAGGGTCCGCACCGCCTCGATCAGGTGAGGGCAGTACTCCTGGCAGCCCGAGACGGTCAGGACAAGTGGATCGATGATCAGGTCCTCAATAGGGAAGTCGATCTCGAGCATTCGCGGAATCAAAGCCTCCACGGCAATGTTGACCCGCTCATCCGCAGCGACCGGAATGCCGCTCTTACCCATGGTTAAAGCGATCAGCCTGGTATTGTACCGCTTGGCAACTAGGGGTACTTTTTCAAGCCGCTCCGGCTCGGCAGAGGTTGAGTTGATAATCGGTTGCGCCTTGGAAACCTTTTTCAATCCCGCCTCAATCCCCAATAGATTTGTGCTGTCGAAACTCAGCGGCACATCGACCACCTGCTCGACCGTCTCAACCATCCATGGAAACACCTCTTCCCAATCAGATTTTCGCGGGCCGAGGTTTATATCAAGCGCCTGCGCCCCCGCCTCCACCTGCCGGACTGCAAGATCCTGAAAGAATTTCCTGTCCCGCTCCTTTAATGCCTCTTTTACTTTCTCGCTGATGATGTGAATGTTTTCGCCGATGATATACATGAGATTAACCCTCCCTTTCTACACTATTCTCGACCGGATAGTTATTCTTTCCAACCATCGCCTCGACACTCGGAAACTTGGAGAGATCTGTATGAGGTAAAAAAAGTGCTGACATGAAGGCCTCATAAAAGTTGTTATCCGCGGAAAGCTCAATATAAGTCATACGGGAGGCGATTTCCTTAATCTTTTCTCGCCTTTGGGTGCTGAGCAGTGCATAATATGCGCCGCGCACAGACGTATTGCCTAAAAACGAGAACCTTTCCCAAGGCATATCCGGCAGCAAACCGATTTGGATAGCCTTTTCAACGTTAATGTACTTACCAAATGAACCCCCGATTAAGACTTGCTCGACCGATTCAAGGGGAATTCCAACACTCTCAGCCAGGACCGAGAAACCTGCGTAGATTGCTGCCTTGGCGCGCAGTAAATTATCGATGTCCACAAAGTTTATAACCAGGTCCCTGCCGATAGCCGTTTCGCCGGCCCAAGCAATCACGTACTCCATACCGTGATCCCCCTCGCGGATGCGCGGCGATGCAGTATGGGTGTTAATATGCCCGCCTTTATCGACTAGGCCGGTCATAAACATCTCTGCCAGCAAGGAAATCAATCCAGAGCCGCACAACCCGCGCGGCTTGACTCCGCCGATAACCCGGTAGGTGGGTTCGAGGGTCTTGCTGTTGATCCACACCTCTTCAATCGCCCCCTTGGTCGCCCGCATGCCATGACTGACGCCTGCCCCTTCAAAAGCTGGTCCTGCGGAGCAGGCGCAGGTTACCAGCCATTCGCGCGAGCCCAAAACCGTCTCCCCATTCGTGCCCACATCCAGGAATAAAGTCAGTTTTTCGGTATCATCCATGCCGGAAGAAAGCACTCCAGCGCTGATGTCCGCCCCAACATAGCTCGCCACGCCAGGTAAACAGTCGATCGTCGCGCCTGGATGGATCCCCAACCCCACCTCCGCGGCTACTAATGTTGGGATATGGTTGACAACCGTGACGAACGGCGCCAGTCGGATACTGGTGGAGGGAATACCCAAAAAAAGGTGCATCATCGTGCTGTTGCCGGCGATTGTAGCTTTGAGGATATCTTCGGGATGGGCATGTACTCGCTTGCTTACCCGCTCGATAAGCTCATTGATGGTTTGCAGCACCAGACCGCGCAGGTGTTCGCTGCCGCCGTTTTTCCCTGAATAGATAATACGGGAGATCACGTCCTCGCCGCGGGATATCTGCCCGTTGTATTCAGATGCTTGGGCTCGAACTTCACCTGTAATCAGGTTGACCAACCAGACCGTCACCGTTGTGGTGCCGATATCGACTGCTATTCCCCAAATGGGCGTATCCGCAGGTATCTGCCCGGCCTGAACATCGATCACGCGCGCCGGGCAATCCGGGCAATCCCAGGATTGCGAATCCAGGGTGACGCTCACCGTCCAATCGCCGTCTCGCAAGGCGCTCGAAAGCTTCCGCAAGCTCTTCAATGAGACTTGCAGATCGCCAATTCCCGCTTGCTGGCGTAACGCAGTTTGCAGCCGGCTCCAATCATCAGTCTGGTCGTCCATGGTAGGAGGGCTGATTGACGGGCTCATCCGGCGGATAGATTGGTCGCGATGGAAGACATACGTCTCCGGGACGCTGATCTCTGCTGCCATGCGATCGGTAGTCAGTCTGCGTTCGATTTTCTCTTGTGGTGGGACGAGGACCTCAACATCACTTTCGACGACCGTCTGGCAAGCCAACGCATACCCGCTGGCAATGTCCTCCGGGCTGAGGCGGAGAGAGCTGCGGCGGCGCGCGGTTCCGGAAACTATCTGGACCGCGCACCGCCCGCAGCGGCCCTGCCCTCCGCAAGGTTGCATGATGTCGATCCCAGCCAGCTCAGCGGCTTCAGACAACAGGGTGCCCGTACTTACTTTAACCGCCTGGTCAGCCAGGTCGAAAATGACGGTGTGTTCTGCCATTCTAAATCTTGGCGATCTACCGTTCGCCAACAACGATAATGTCTGCCATCAAACGAGAACCAGCTTCATAAATTTCGGGATATCAACCGCTTCCCTTGGACCTACCCGGACTTCCCAATCCGGCAACTCCGCCTCCAACTCGCCTGAGAGGACTGCCACCGCGCCCGGTATGACGATCCTCTTGCGGCTCACTTTATCGGCGACGCCGAAAGTCTTCACCGCTTTAGCGATTCTCTCGGCATCGAACTTGCCCGCCGCCCAGGCGGTGAGCACGCTCATCCCCTCCGCATCCGTTACCAGCAGCCAGGCTGGCATACCCGAGCCTTCAACCTCATTGGCAACGCTGAAGTAGGTGATGCTGAAATTCGTTGTCGCCAGCACCGGATCCTCAGGCCTTGGATTATTAATTTCATATACACCTGGTTGCACCTGGATGGGTTTTTGCGGGTCGGTGTAAATATTTTGCCGCAAAACTAACAATGGATACACGAATTCAGCGGTAAATGTATCGAGCACAACAAAGCCGGCGTATTTCGTGATGGCCTGAGCCGCCGCGGCTGCGTCGTTCGGGAATGAAATTATTGGATAGCCAAGCGGTTTGAAGTTTTTCTTCAAGGCTAACCTGCGAATCTGGGTCTGTTGGATTAAATATGTACTCAGACCGTTAGTGGAAAGCCCGAGGACCAGGTCCTCAACCCCTTTCCCTTTGATTTTTTCTGCCAGACCGGCTGCTTCCTCGAGCGTAGCCGCGGCGAGACCCAAAAACGCCTTGTGCTGCCTGGCAACCTCTGCCATTTTTTCCCAGTTTTCTGCATTCGCTCCATAGACCAGCGGAGTCTCCCCTTCCAGCAGGCGCATCCCCGCCTCAATGATAGATGGGTCTGTGCTGATCAGGATCAAAGGGCGCCTGCTGAGCGAGCGGACAATGCTCACCGCGGCAGTAAATTTGCCCGCCTCGCCGCTCACAGATTCCACTGCAAAACCATCCAATGTCAGGTCAATACCCACATAATTGACGACAAAAGATTCAGCCGGTCCAACCTGCGCTCTTATCTCTTCCTCGGAGAGATCATCCCTGACTTTGACAAATACGCCCGGCTTATTATAAAAAGTCTTCTCATGGCGGAAGAGCACCACCTCATTACCGGCTTTGATTTCATGGCCGTCAGATTTCAATACGATCAGCCGGATTGGCGGTGCAGCGGATTCAGCAAGCTGTGCCTTGGATTCTTCGCTTACATACGGGCAGTCGGCAAGTTCCACCTGCTTGGCAGCCAGCTTCATGGCAAATGCCAGGCAAGTCGGGAAGCCGCACTCTTTACAGTTTGTCTGGGGGAGTAATTTATAGATTTGGATTCCGGATAGCGCCATGTTTGTATCTCCATCGATATTCTGCCTATGTTCTGCGCTGATAAAGCAGTAGTATGTTTTTACTTAAAAAATTTCCGGCACTCGCATGAGTTCCTCTATTGCAGCCTTGACCTGCCTGACACTTTCTGGATGGCGGAGAACCAGGATATCCGCGCCCGATTCCAGCAACGAAACCGCGGTCAAGACTTCCCAGTTTATCGCCCTCTTGAGCCAATCTCCCCAAGCTGCAGGAACGCCCTCGCCCACTTTGGCTTCTTTGGTTTTCCACGCTTCGAAACCGGGCGTCACGAGCATGGGCAATTGAGTCATTGTGTCGCCCTGCAAGGCGGCCAGGCGCAGGCGCTCCATCACCGAATAACCATACTCAATCCCATATCCCAGCGCGCCTGTGGTCGGATCCATCAAAATCCTTTCCAAAGGCAAGCCCATATCGGTAATCAAGATGTTTAGCTGTTTTGCCAGGTTCACATCCATGGGCGTCCTGGCGCTTACCAGGTGGTCGTTTGCCATGGCTGTGGCGACAATCGTCCGGTAGTTTTTGTCCTCGCAGATACCCAGTACCAAGCGCTCGCCTTTCGTCGCCTCTGCAACAGGGACCAGCAGGGCGTTATCCAGTTCCGCCTGCCCGGGTCCGAATACCAGCAGTGGCAGGCCGACCGCACCCAGGACCGCTTTGACGGCTTTTACTGCTGCTTCCGGAGTGGTTGGGTTGCCCCGCAAATCAGTCGGATTCAGCATCAGCTCAATGAGATCCGCTCCGGCCTCTTCGGCAGCCTTCGCCCACCTGGCTGGATCGTCCATGACCTCTCCCCACTCTTGCAACAGCAAGGGCGACCAATCATCCTGGCGATGGTCTTTGATTTCCAGGGCGACCACTGGTTTGTATTGGGTTTCATGCTCGAAGTGCATAAATGGCAGGGTTTTTTGTCCGCCAACCGTTACCGCGCTCGTGCGCGTCCCTCCCTGTGCGGCTGTAGCCCCTATGGTAACTGTGCGCACGGTCCCAGGCCATTTATCGGTGAATAATTCAATCGGCATAGCTAAACTCCTGATGATAACAACGCGGCAGGATATTCGATCCCAGCCACATGGTGGGACAAGAATATCGTTGGAGAGCAGGTCTGCGCTCCGTAGAAGTTAGAATATCGGGTCCATCACCAGGGCGGGGTGGTTGTGCTCCTCCATCCAGGCAAGCAGTTCATCAACACTGGTTACATTGCGATCGTCAGCAATCCGGTCGATCAGGTCGGGATCTCCTTCGCGCTCGGCAACGGCTCGGAATTCGTCGGTCATGGTTTCTTTGAGCACGTTGCTCATCCACACCACGCGCTTAAAACCGCCGTCCGCCGAGATAAACTTGGGGCTGACCAGGTAAAACTTGCCGACGCCCATCACGCCAGGGGTCTGCAAACCGCCGCCAGCAATGCCCGCCAGGGTGCTGAAGGTCATTCCTGCCGGCGTCATGCTGGTATCTTCTCGGCTGACGACCATCACGCCGTTCGCCTCAGGGATCAGCATGACGATGCATTCAAAACAACCACAGGCGGTCATCGGATTTTCCATGATCGAATACATGGAAACTTCTTCCACAACCCCGTGAGAGCCGATCTTTGCGTAGTCGTTGGTCCCCTCCCAGTATCCCTTCAACATGTCAATCGATTTGCCTAACTTTATCGGCTGGTTGGGACCGGTAGGATTGATGTTGAAAGAAGCTTTGCAGTCCAACCAGTTATACGCGCCGCATAGCCCCAAGCGTTCAGGGCTGACCACACATACGTGATTGGGGGCAAACGACTGGCACAGCGTACAGGAATAAAATTCATCGACTTTGTCATCCGTCAGGTCAGCCAGGCGCTTGTTGCGGAAGTCATACGCGCGGCGCGCCCTGGTGAGCCATTCCTGCCCCTTTGTCGGCTCTGTGTAGATGGACACCTGCACTTTGTCAACGATCGCGCCGAAATCAGCGTGGAATCGAGCGTGCAATATTTTGCCAAAGTGCTCCAGGTTGAAACCCTTATCGGCCGCTGCGTTCGAGATGCGGATCCAGGCGATATCCCTCTGACCGATGTGTTGAATTCCCGAGGCGCCGTTGACGAAGTAGTGAATTTGCCGCTCCAGCACGGGCTCAAAGTCCTCTTGCATTTGCCGGCCGGCCACTTTGACCACAATTCCCACATCCATGCTGCCTTGAGGTTCTATCGCTTCGAATCCCGGGCCAACTACCTCGACTTTGCCATCGGTCACCTCATCGAGCGGCGCCATATAGAGGTACTCAAAGCACCTGGACCGCTTGCCGCCGAACTCCACCCGCATATCTGCTTTGCGGACAACTTCACCCTCAAACGCCGAGCCATACGGGACGGGCACCGGCACATCCGCGACTTTGACTTTGACCCCGCGCACTTCAATGCATTTTTGCACCAGTTGTTCCGCTCGTTCCAGGTCATCCTTTCCGTCAATTTCATTGAAGGGCATGCTGACCACGTGCTCGTAACGGGTAACACCCGTGGGCAGGATTTCGGGGATCACTGTATCAGCGATCACCGGAAAACCGAAATTGATCGCCCCTGCGGCTGCGGCATACTTTAAATCATCCACTTCTCCCAAAGCCAACACAAAGGCGAAAACCCGTTCACGGTTGTACAAAAGGATATCTCGCGCCTGACCAGATTTGAGACCTCCAAAGGTAAGCGCAGATCGGGTCGCAAATCCCAGCGCGTAAATAGCGCTGATCGTATCTGTGCCGAACGGCACCGTATACGTATCATAGCCCAATTCAACACCCTCTTCGGCTAGCTGGTGAATGATGCTGCGTCCATTCACATTTCCGGAGAGAAAACAGAGAATGTTTCTTCTCTGCAATTCGCGCACGATCTTGACAGCCACTTCGTTTGACTTGGCCGCGCCCACGATTGCAGCGAAACCTGGCATACGCCCGTCCACCAGTTGGATGCCCCATGAGCGTAGCTGGATATCATCGATGGGACCGTTCAAGTGCCCGTCCACGCTACCCGTCTTCCCATTGTCTGGGCTTGTGAAAGCGGTGCCGCCGGCGAGCTGGAATCCTGCCATAGGCTCAGGTTGCAGGCGATAAACAAAGCGAACACACTCTATGACTTCTGCTGCCAACAGGGTGGCCATCCCCGAATCCAGAGTCTCGCCAAGATATGGCGTCCAGTGACTGCCAGATGGCATAGGGTGAAGCAACTGGCGGGCGTGCTCCATTACCGGTTTCAGTTGCCCCAGTCGTTCAACGGCTACCCCGGTCATCCCATAGATCAACGGCAGGTAATAGGCTGTGTTGGGGAAAGAGACCGGCGTTTCAGCTCCCTTCTCGTTGATGGCTTTTTCCAGCATCAATTCAGCTTCGGTGACCAGCGCGTTCGCGCCCCGAATTGCACGTGTAGCGATGTATCGAGACATAGTTCCTCCGTTCGTAATATTGCACGCCGGTTAATCTGCCGCCACACCGTAGAGCGCTTCACGACGCGCTGGCAGAGGCAACTGCTCGAATTCGAGCATGCGGGTATCCCCGCTGCGACCGAAACGGTTCGGATCATACTCGGGCAGACCAAGCGCTTTGCGCTTCTTATCGATATGCTCCAAAGTCCTGCGTATCATCTCATCGACATCTTCGATGAACTCCAATTTTCCGCCGTAGAGCTCCTCCCAGCCTGCGCTGATGTAGCGCAGCACCTGATCGCTATCAGAAACCCGGTCGGGCATACCACTCACCGGAGAAGAGCCGCCAAAGATGACGTAGGCTCCGGACGCCACGCAATAGGTGGCGATAGCCAGAGCTTTCTCGCTCATCCATTCGGGCGCCAATCCAACCGCGGGGATCTGGTCGATATCGTCTCCAAGGCCGCCGTCTTCAACCATCTGGGTCAAGACGGTCAGGATGCGGGTGTTATCGACGCACGACCCCATGTGGAGCACAGGTGGAATGCCTACCGCCTCGCAAACTTCTCTCAAGCCTGGTCCAACCTTATCCAGGCCTGCTTCGCCAAGCAGCAGGCCCAACTTTGCGGCGGCGATCGCGCCACATCCGGTCTCCACGACAAGCACGTCTTGTTTGAGCAGCTCCTGGGTCACGTAGGTATGCAGGTAATCTTGCTTGCTGCGCGGATTATTGCAGCCGACAATTGCCGCCACGCCGCGGATGCGACCGGACATGATGGCGTCGTTCAAGGGCCGGAAAGACCCTCGATAAGAGCCGCCCAACATGTAGTTTATATACTCATGGGAGAAACCCGGGACTAAATGCTCACGTATCTGCGGGATGTGCGTGGCGCCTCGATTCTTGAAATTGTCGATGGCTGTCTTGAGGATATTCTTGGCAACGGTCAGAGCGCGATGTTCATCGAACTCGATGTGGGTCGAACCTTTAATCTTGACTTTAGGTGAGGTAGTGATGATCTTGGTATGGAAATTGCTGGCCAGATTTACAAGCGCTTGCATGATGCACTGCACATCTACGACCATCGCTTCTACCGAGCCAGTCAATATGGCTAACTCCTGATGCAGGAAGTTGCCCGCTGCTGGGATGCCCTGGCGCATGAGGATTTCATTGGCAGTACAGCAAATACCTGAGAGATTGACGCCCTGTGCGCCAGCCTGCCTGGCATAGTCGATAATTTCAGGGTCTTGCGAAGCAGCCACGATCATCTCACTCAATGTCGGTTCATGCCCATGGACGACGACATTTACCATGTCCTCTCTGAGCACCCCCAGATTCGCCTGGCCCAACAAGGGGGCCGGAGTGCCAAACAAGATATCCGAGACGTCTGTGGCAATCATGCTGCCCCCCCAGCCATCCGCCAGGCCAGTGCGAATGGCGTGGTGAAGAATGTGCTCTGGATCCTGATCGTCGCCGATGTGCGTCCGGTGCAGGGCTTCGACAACCTCGCGATCGATCCCCCGCGGAATTACGCCATGCTCGCGCCAGAGTTTTTGCCGCTTCGCCGGAGCGCGTCTGATGGGCGCGATCTCGCCTCGTTGTTGCCCAAATTGTGAGATGTATAAATCAGCCAGGTCGTTAGCGATTTCCTCGGGCGAGCGTTTATCTATCGGTATGCCATATTTCGAGGCAACGACCCGCAGCTTGGCGACATCTCTGATCACATATCCTTCGGTTTCACCATTCGCCACCGCTTTCAAGATGAAAGCCATATCTCGCCCATGGTCTGAGTGCGCTGCCGAGCCGGCTGCGATTGCCCGGATCAGGTTTCGGGCTTGAATGGTATCGATCGTTGCCCCGCATACGCCGGTTTGCCCATCTTTGGTCAGGCGGCAGGGACCCATTCCGCACAGCTTGCAGCACATACCCGCACCACCGATATTGCACGGCACCATATCATCCGCCCGGCTGAACGCAGTTCCGAGGCCTAATTCATCAGCCCGGATAAGCATCTCCTGGGCAGCCGGATCTGCGGTCCTTTCCTCGTATGAACGCTTGCCTCTCGCCATGGATTATTCCTCCTCCATCGAATCGGTTCTGATTGGGCCCATTCCAGGGCAAGGCCACAAGGGGCGACCCGTGTATCCGGTCGCTTGGGTGAAGCTGACACTCGATTTGACGGCCTCAAAGACTGCCGTATGGCGCTTAAAAAGTTTCGCATCTTTTGATTGAGACGCCTCGGCGCCAGCTTCTCCGGGGATCGCCAGTTCGCCCAAATAACCTGCCTGTTCTAAGCGAGCAGTTAAATCATCCGGATGGGTTTTTGCCGGATCATAGAGGACTTCAACATAATGAAAAGCGCTGCTGGCATACACATCTTCCACACCGGACAATTCGAGCAAAAGCCTGCGCACTTCAATTACATGGTGGTCGCCGTACATTGCGGGTAAATCGAGCGTGTAACGTTCCATGGGCTCCTTCCTTCGACTTGTGGCTGGTAGAGTTGCTTAAATTGAACGCTTGCCTGGTATTTATCATCCATTGTAATGATCCAAACCAGGCAGTAACTGCTGCCATGAAAGTGAGATAAGCCATCAGTTACTCATTCAGAGAAAGCGCCTTATCGCCACTCAATATAGCAAAACTATGTGTAATAAACAAGTGACATTTATTACTATCTTTATACGAATAGTTGTCTTGATTTTTTATTTATGTAATAAATTTCCCCGCCCGAAACCGAGACTTCCCTTTTACCTCCTTTACTCCATCCGGTGCTTCCAACGGTATATTCCTGAAGGCTTGGTTCTTTGGGAATTGCCGTGGTGGATCACCGGATTTGGGGGTGTGAGCGTACGTACGCACGCTCACACCCCCAAATCCGGGACTTTCCACGGAAACTCCTAGAGAGCCGAAGGATTATGAGGCTTGCATTTGGCGGATATGTATTATATATTGAACTGGACAAGCGTAAATCCAATGTATGTTCTCTAAGACACCATCGCCAGATGAACAGCGGAAGGTAATGATGAAATTTGAATGTCTTACAACTGACCAAGTGTTGAAAATTCACTATGCCTCTCTCAGGGTATTAGAAGAGGTTGGCATCCTGCTCGATGACCCGGAAACGCGTAGCTTGCTGGCGGACAACGACGCCCGCCTCCTGCATGAACGAGTATTTCTGCCCACTGACCTGATCCTCAAATGTCTGCAAAGCTGCCCAAATGAAGTAAACTTAGGCGGTCGAAGCAGCGAAGTAACCCTGGGCAGCGGCAGGCTGCACGTCCACAATCTGGGTGGAGCCCGGGATGTCCTGGATGAACCTTGTTCGGACCTCCGTCCTGCGACCTCCACCGATGTAGCCCAAAGCGCCCAATTATTGAATGCCCTTGAAAATGTGGATACGGTGACGCCTCTTTATACCCCTCGGGATGTCCCCCCTCACATGATGATCTTGACCATGTTCGACCAAACGGTGCGCAACACAACCAAGCCAATCAATGGACCCGGGGTAACCAATGCCAAAGAAGTGCGCCTGCTGGCCGAGATGTGCCGGATCGTGTTCGGAGATCAACCCGCAGTATCGCTGGGAGCATCTCCGCTCAGCCCATTGAACTTTAAGGGCGATATTGCCCAGGTTATGCTTGAGATCGCCCGCCAAAACCTGCCCTTTGGACCGCTTCCCTGCCCTAATGTGGGTGCTACCTCGCCGATATCCCTGGCGGGTTCGCTGGTGCAGCAAAATGCCGAGGTGCTGGCCTCAATTGCCATCACCCAACTTGCACGTCCAGGTCTACCCATCATTTACTGTGGGCGTGCGTCTGTGCTCAACATGCGCACTGGGGCGCCAATGTGGGGTAACCCGGAAGTCGGCATGTTATCTGCCGGAACGGTACAGATCGGCCATTATTACAATCTGCCTGTGAACGTCTATGGCCTGGCGGCCAGCGGTTACGCAGCCGATATGCAAAGCGGGTACGAGCGCGCCATGAACGCGCTGGTGCCCGCTTTAGCCGGGGCTGATGAGCTATCGGGCGTCGGCGAGATGGCCGGCGGCACGATATCCTCGCTTGCCCAGACCGTGGTCGATAACGACATTTACGGCATGATAAAACGTATTCTGCGAGGTTTCAGTGTAGATGATGACAGCTTAGCTGTCGGTGTGATCGCTCACGCCATGGATACCAAGCGCAATTTTCTCAGCGAAAAGCACACCCGCGATTACCTGCGCCGCGGCGAAATCTGGCGCGGGCGCCTGGGTATCGAGGAAGTGGGCTGGGATATGTGGCGAGCTGCCGGCGCAAGGAGCGTCATGGATCGAGCC
>Ga0209751_10004516_pt1 | contig 13293 bp, 12 predicted proteins | sample RifCSP13_1_FD_184019 | JGI IMG/M metagenome (GOLD analysis project Ga0209751, IMG submission 184019) | Soil microbial communities from Rifle, Colorado - Rifle CSP2_sed 13_1 (SPAdes) (version 2) | ecosystem: Environmental > Terrestrial > Deep subsurface > Rock core/Sediment | place: Rifle... | reverse complement strand
GCGCACGCGCGGCGCTTCCACGCCTCGAGGTTCGGGCGCACCTCCGCGTCGACGAAGCGCCGCGCGTGCGCGATCGCCTTCTCCGCGGAGCCCGACACGTCCGTCGCGCGGGCCGCGTCTCCCTTCCCTCCCATGGTCGCCCCGGCCGACGGATGGGCCGCCGTCGGATAATCCCTTCGGCCCCGGGACCGTGGGGCCCGGACTGAATGAACTGTACGTTCCATAGGACTATCCCCCTCGTCCGGTTCACGTCCCGAAAAACACCGGGAGGAAGGTCCGATGGCCGACTACGTTGCCCGTCTTAAGCAGGCTGTGATCGACTACGATATGGAGGGCGTGGAGAAGCTCGCCCGGGAAGCCCTCGATCAGGGCCTGGACCCGCTCGACGGGATTGAGAAGGGCCTCGCCGCGGGGATCCGCGAGGTCGGACAGCGGTTCGGCGCGGGGGACCTGTTCCTCCCCGAGCTCGTGATGGCCGCGGAGACGATGCGGACCGGGGTCGCCGTCCTCGAGCCCCATGTGAAGAAGGACGGCCGCGCGCGGGTCGTCCACCGGGTCGTCCTCGCGACGGTCCAGGACGACATCCACGAGATCGGGAAGAACCTCGTCGCCACGATGCTCACCGCGAACGGCTTCGAGGTCGTGGACCTCGGGGTGAACCAGCCCGGGGACTCGATCCTGCAGAAGGCCCAGGAGGTCGGGGCGGAGCTCGTCGGGGTGTCGGCCCTCATGACGACGTCCATGCCGCGGATGAAGGAGCTCCTCTCCAGCGCGGAGTCGAAGGGGGACCGGTCCCGCCGGAAGTACATCGTGGGCGGGGCCCCCGTGACGGACCAGTACGCGAAGGAGATCCGCGCGGACGGCACCGCCGGCGACGCCTCTGGGGCCGTCGTGCTCGCGCGCAACCTCGTGGGGGAACGCGCGTGACGGGCATCCCCATCCGCCGACCCTATCCCGTCCTGACGAAGGAGGACATCCGACAGATCCACGAGGCCGCCGCGGCGGGCCTGGAGCGCGTGGGCGTCCAGGTCGGCTCCGCGGAGGGCCGGCGGCTCTTGAGGGAGGCCGGCGCGACGGTCGACGAGACGACGGAGGTCGCGAAGATCCCGCGCGCCCTCGTGGACGAGATCGTCAAGGCCCGGAAGGTCCGGGTCGTCCTGCGGGGCCGGGACGCGTCCCAGGACGCGGACCTCGACTTCAACCACGTCCACCTGTGCAACGACGGCACGGGGCCCCTCACCCTGGACTTCGAGAGCGGGGAACGCCGGCTCTCGACGAGCGAAGACCTCGCGCAGAGTGCGCGGGTGTCCAACGCCCTCGAGAATCTCCACGTGTTCTGGCCCATGGTCACGGCCCAGGATGTCCCGCCGAGCGTGCGGGACTACGTGGACCTCAAGGTCTCCCTCATGAACACGCCCAAGCACATCCTCTACGCGAGCGGGGCGAGCGGGGACCAGGCCCGGCGCCTCGTGCGGATGGCCGCCGCCGTGGCCGGCGGGGAGAAGGCCCTCCGACGTCGCCCGATCATCTCCTCCGTCCAGACGACGATCGCCCCCCTCCAGCATGACGGCGGGATGATGGACGCCGCGTTCGCGTTCGGAGCGGCCGGCGTGCCGGCCGCGATCTTCACGATGCCGACCCCGGGCGCCTCGGGCCCGGTGACCCTCGCGGGGTCCGTCGCCGTCGCGGCGATGGAGTTCCTCGCGGCGATGGTCGAGTGCCGCCTCGCGAACCCCCGGAGCCCGCTGATCTGGGGTTGCGGCCTCGCCCCCCTCGACATGCGCACGACGACGCGGGCAAGCGGCTCCCCCGAGCACGGCCTCACGGGGGCCGCGGTGACCCAGATGGCCCACTTCTACGGGGTGCCGAGCCTCGTGGGCGGGTTCGACGCCACGACGTCCGTCCCCGGGACGCAAGCCGCGATCGAGAAGTTCTCCCAGGGCCTCTCTGTCGTCCTCGGCGGGGCGGACCTCATCGTTGGGCTCGGCCTCCTCGAGGACGCGAAGACCTTGTCCCTCGAGCAGCTGTTCATCGACGACGAGATGGTCCGCATGATCCGGAGGATCGCGGATGGCATCGTCGTGAACGAGGAGACCCTCGCCCTCGACGTGATCGAGAAGGTCGGGATCGGGAAGACGTTCCTCGGGCAGCGCCACACGATGCAGCATCTCCGGGAGGAGCAGTTCATCCCGCGGCTCATCGACCGGCGGTCGTACGACCTGTGGGCCCGCGACGGGCGGAGGTCTCTCGAGGACCGCGCGCGGGAGAAGGTGAAGGAGGCCCTCGCGGCCCCCGTCCCCTTCCCCCTCGAGCCCGACGTCGTCGGGCGGCTCGACGCGATCATCCAGGAGGCGGCGGCCCCGGCCGCGTGAGGCCCCTGCGGACGGGAGGTGGGATTCGATGGAGTACGGAATCAAGCGCGGCGTGCGGTTCGAGATCCTATCCAAGACTGACCTCGAGCGGATCCATGCGGCCAGCCTGCATGTGCTCGAGAAGGTCGGGATCCGGATCGGGAGCGCCGCGACCCGGAAGGTTCTCCGGGACCACGGCTGCGTGGTGGACGAGGCCTCGACCCTCGTCAAGATCCCGCCCGCCCTCGTGAAGGAGGCCCTCGGGAAGGCGAAGCGGACGATCACCCTCGCGGCCCGGGACCCGACGTACGACGCGCGGCTCGACGGGACCCGCAGCTACGTGACCGCGAACGGGAACGGGGCGATGACCGTGGACCTCGACTCCCGCGAGCGCCGCCCGTCGACGAAGGACGACCTCGAGAAGTCGTCCCGGGTCATCGACTACCTGGGGAACGTCCACGTCCACTGGCCCATGGTCAGTTCGATGGACCAGCCCCCCGCGACGGTCCACCTCCACGACCTCGAGGGCTCCCTGAACAACACGGTCAAGCACGTGATGTACGAGACCGGGGTGACCCTCCCGGACGCGAAGCGGCTCACGGAGATGGGGTACCTCGCCGCGGGCGGGGAGGAGGAGTACCGCCGGCGGCCGGTTACCTCGTGCCTCCAGTGCACGTTCGCGCCCCTCCAGCTCGACGGCGGCGTCATGGACGCGAGCCTGTTCTTCGCCCGCGCGGGCGTGCCCCTCGTGTTCTTCGGGATGCCCCAGCCCGGGGCCACGGGCCCCGCGACCCTCGTGGGGTCCCTCGTCGTCGGGAACGCGGAGGTCCTCGCGTCCCTCACGGCCGTCCAGCTCCACGCGCCGGGGGCCGCCGTGATCTACGGGATGGGGAACGCCCCCCTGGACATGCGGACGACGGTCCGGTCCGGCGGAAGCCCGGAGCACGCCCTGTCGGGGGCGATGGCCACGGAGCTCGCCCACTGGTACGGCCTTCCCTCCTGCGTCGGGGTCTCGGCCACGGCGAAGGAGCCCGGGGACCAGGCGGTCCTCGAGTACTTCACGGGGCTCTCCGGGCCCCTCCTCGCGGGGGCGGATCTCATGTGCGGGGTTGGGCTCCTCGAGGATTCGAGCTGTCTCTACTTCGAGCAGATCGTGATCGACGACGAGATCGTGGGGGCGATCGCCCGCCTCATCCGCGGGGACCGCGCGGACGAGGAGACCCTCGCGCTCGACCTGATCGAGAAGGTCGGGCCGGGGCGGAATTTCCTCGCCCAGCGGCACACGCTCCAGCACGTGAAATCGGACCACTTCATGCCGAACCTCATCGACCGGCGGTCGTACGAGACGTGGGCGGCGGACGGAGCCAAGAGCATGGTCGTCCGGGCCCAGGAGAAGACGCGGTGGATCCTCGCGAACCACGAGGTGCCGCCCCTCCCCGCCGACATCCGGAAGGAGCTCCGGGGGGTCATCGAGACGGCGAGGCGGTCTCATCCAGACGCTCGAGGACGAGGTACGCCCGTAGCGTGATTATCTTGCTCGGCTCCCCTGGAGCCTCGAGGGCGAAGGGGGTCGGCCGGTGCTTGGGGTGCGCCGCGTACCAATCCGCCATCTTCCCTTCGAGGTCCGGATGCACGGCATCGAGGTTCCAGCGGCCGTCCGCCCGCCGCTTCCGCTTGAGGACGGAAAGGGCGTGCTCCAGACGGGGGTCGGCCCCGCGGCCGAGGGCCGTCACGAGCTCCAGCCCGACCAAGAGGTCGTAGTAGTAGTGGACGGGGTGGTGGAAGCGGTACCACGGCTCGTAGTGGTCCCCCTGCTTGTGCAGCTCCCGCTGGAGGTAGAACTCGACCCCGAGGTCCACCGCCCGCCGCATCTCCTCCGTCCACTTCTGCCTCGGGTATCGGGCGAACGCGCTCAGGCCCTCCCAGGAGTCGAGGTTCCGCCCGCTCCCGAAGCAGCTCCAGCCCCCGTTCCTGTCCCGGTGCGTTGCGAGCCACTCGAAGGCGCTCCGCACCCGCGGATCGTCCGCGTACCCGAACGCGACGAGGGCGCGGGCCGTGTTCCCCGCGATGCAGAGGTGGCTCGTCTTCGACCCCTCGGGCCCGAAGCCCCCATCGGGCCTCGCGAACCGATCGATCCACGCCTTGCAGGCCGCGCGGATCCGTGAGTCCTCCTCCGTGAGTCCGAGGTCGGCGAGGATCAGGAGCATCCAGTTCGTCGAGAGGTGCTTGGGCTGGTAGAGACACCCCCCGGAGACCCAGACGCCCGTCGGGTTCTGACCCGCAAGGATTTCCGCGCCCCATCCCCGGACTGGGATCTGCTCCCGCGCGGCCGCGACCTCCCCGTCGTCCTCGGGCCTCCCGAGGAGGCGGGTGAGGGTCAGGTACCGGACCGCGGGTTGGTCCTCCTCGAGGAGCCACCGGACGACCTTCTTCGGTGGAGACACGGGGCCGCATCCCTCCCAACGCGGTCGCTCAGCCCTTTCCGGCCCCGTCGTAGCTCGCCCGCACGAGGGGCATGAGAGCCTTGACCTCCGCGGGCCCGCGCACGGGCACCTGGACCCACTTGGAGGCCTTCTTCCCCGCCATCTCGAAGGGCCGCGCCCCCGGCCGGCCATACGCCCGCTCCCGGTCCGCATCCCCGAGCCGCGTGAGGACGACCCCGTCCGTCACGAGGAACGCGAAGAACCGCTTCGCCCGGAGGTAGCAGAGGCAGCCCATCATCTCCTTGGACGTGACCGCGGGCCAGTCCTTCACGTCCTCGTCGAACCTCGCGCGGACCCCGCTCATCCGCTCCTCGTCGTAGAACTTCATCCTCGCGCGACCCGGTCCCGGGGATGGCCCCCGGGCGTATTTGAACCCGACGCGGGGGAGGGCGGACGGACTCGGCCTGTCCTCAATCGGACTCACCGGCGCCCGGGTCCAGGGACGTCAGTAGACGGTCATCCCGATGAACGGGATCACCTGGGCGTACCATTGGGTCCGGGTCGACGGGTCCGCGTCGCTCAGGTGGTCGTAGGGGTTGTAGTTCGTCCCCCAGCGGTTGACGATCTGCTGGTACGTCATGTTGGCGGGGCCCGCCATGCCGGAGATCAGGATGTTGAGGAAGTAGGAGTCCGCGATGAAGTTCTGCGGCCAGTCCGTCCGGAACGCCGTCTTCGCGGTCATCCGGAGGACGACGGGCGCTCCGCCGATCTCCTGGTTCAGGGGGTTGACGTCGAACACGTACGCGTACTGGAAGTTCGTCGGGTTCACGGCGGTCCCCGGGTATGCCGCGAGGCCGCCCCCGTTCGCGGGCCGGGCGGGGTCGACGACCTTCACGATGTACGTCCCGAACACGGAGGACCGCCCCGCGGCGCTGAAGGAGATGAGGGTCCAGCCGTCGACGAAGATCGTCCGGTTCCCGTGGTTCTCCATCCGGAGGTGGAACAGGGGTCCGCCGCCCCCGTTGAGGTCGCCCCGCGTCACCCTGTAGGGCTGGAACTTGTTCGCGGTGTTGACGGGGTCCCCCATGTGGGTGAACCACATCTCCCCGGCCCGGATCTGGACGAACCCGATGTACTGCCAGAGCTGGCTCGGGATCGTCTGGATCCCGCCGCCGCTGAACTGCTGGACGACCTTGAGGACCATCCGGGTCGTCGTCTGGTGGCCCGCGAGGTCCGTCGCGTTGAGGAGGATGATCGAGCCATCCCAGGCGAGGACGGGGAAGGGCGGGCTCATGCAAGCGATCGCGCCGAGGGTGAAGATGTCGTCCCCCGCCGCGCGGTCCGGGTACGCGCCGTCGTCACGCATCTTCTGCGGCTGGGCGCAGGGGTCCGTCGTCCCGTACCACATCGTGAGGGTCGCCCAGACGGAGTTCCGGTTCAGGTCTCCGTCGGGGTCGATGACCTGGGCGTGGAGGAAGAAGCCGAGGTTCTCCTGGACGGGGTCGATCGCGTCCGTGCTCCGGACGTCGTCCGCCCACTTGTCCGCGAAGACGGGGGGCCGGATGCCGGGGACCGCGCTCATCACGCCCTGCCACACGACGATGCTCTTCTCGAGGTCCACGACGGTGGCCGTGATCCGGTCAGACGACCGCAGGGCGTAGCTCTGGTATGCGAACCGCTCCCCGATGTCCCAGATGCTGTCCGTGCCGTCGAGGAGTCCGCTGGGGGACGCGAGGCGGTCGTTGTACCGGTGGAGGGTGACCGTGTCCGTGCTCAGCGGCGTGACGCCCCGCTGCGCGCTGACGTACAGGACCGTCGGGACGGGGAGCAAGGCTTCGCCGCCTCGATGGACGAGGAGGATCCGTACGCCGATCTCCCGGAGGGCCACGTCGTACACGGGCTCCAACGTCCCCTGGATCTCGACGGCGCTCGTCGCGACGGGCGCGGGGATGCCCGAGACCCAGATGATGATCACAGAGAACATGACGACGGTCATCGAGAGGATCAGGATTGTGCCGATGACTTCCGACACACCCGACCTGTCTTCCCGTAGGATGACTTTCATAGGGTGGCCTCCGGTGGGCTTGGAGAACACCCTCGCACCCGAGTCTTGGGTATATAAGACCGTCGCGGTAGTTACCAATCGCTGATAATCGGGAGGCCTTAGCGGCCCCCAAACGGGCCCCTCGCCCGACGCGGTCGGCTCGGGGACTGGGCCGCGGGGCCGGTCGGGGAGGGGCATGTGCCGCCATCGCCGGGACGCGCCGCACGGGAGGCGGCTCCCGGGATCTTCCGTCCGCGCGGGGGGGCGGACCGTCGACTCGAGCCCGGGTCCCTCCCTTGGAGCCGTGTGCTTATCGCAATAGATAATCGCCCGGTAACCTATTTATGAAGTACCCCAGGATGCCCCGCGAGATGCCCATCGGCAGCAGCTCGACGGTCGTCTCCGCGCTGCCGCCGCTCGGGAGGTCTTGGGATGTCTAGTCGACCCGGAAGGAATGGCAAGGCGCTGAGCCTCCTGATCGTTTGGTCCCTCGCCGTCGGCGGCGTGTTCACCGTGCTCCTCGCGCTCAGCCCCCCGGCGAGCGCGGCGCCCTGTGACGCCGTCTCCGGCGTCATCACGGGGGACTGGACGATCTCGACGGTCCAAGTCTGCGAGGACATCGTGTACACCGTCGACGGGACGATTACGATCAACGCGGGCGGCAGCCTGACCCTGGTCAACGGGGGCCTCCGCTTCGCGAAGGATGCCTCCCACGCGAGCTACTCCCTCAACGTGAACTCGAACGGTGCGCTCATCCTCGACAACTCCATCCTGACGACAGAGCGGGTCGCGATCACCCCGGACCTCAAGCTCGCCTTCACCCTCACGGGCCCGACGGCGCGGTTCTCCATGCGGAACGGGGCCGTGCTCAAGTTCCCCGGCTGGTTCAACGCGACGTCCGGCACGATCAACGTCACGGACTCGTCGATCACGGGATTCACGGACGCGGAGCTCGGCGACCTGGGGATCGACATCGACTCGAACAACGACGCCCCGGAGATCTCCTGGTCCGCCACGACCGCGGTCTTGTACCGGTCCCGGGTCGAGCGTCTCTTTGAGTGGGTGAGCGGCGGGAACTTCACGGGGAACGGGAACCTCAGCCTCACGGGCGGCTCGAGGCTCTACGCGTACGACTCGTACCTCGGCGTCGACTTCTCGGACGACCCGGCGAGGCACAACACCCTCCAGGTCGATGGGACCTCGAACGCATACCTGTACAACGTCACGATCGACCGCTCCCAGGACCCGCCCTCCATGGCGACCTGGATGCCCGCCTACCTTCCGACGGCTGCGGGCGGGAGCATCTACCTGCTTCGGTGGTTCCACGCCACGGTCCTCGACTCGACGGACTTCCCCGTGAGCGGCGCGACGATCGCGAGCTACTTCAGCCCGAGCGGCGCCCTCGCCACGTATCCCGACAACGCGGGCCTGACGACCCCGAGCGCCCAGACCCTCTGGTACATCGGTCGCGCTGCGTCGGGGACGAACGCCTGGAACCGGGCCGACGCGACGGGCCGGACCAAGATCCCCCTGACGACGGACCAGATTACGACGACCTCCCTGCCGAACGCGGAGTCCTTCGGCAACTACGAGGCCATCGCCTCCTTCGACACGTCGACGACGTCGGCCGGGGTCTACTTCCCAGCCTACCCCGCGATCGACGAAGCTGACAACAACGTCCAGGTCACCCTCGCCTTCGACACCCTCCAGGTCCGGACGAACCCCGACCTCGAAATCCGCCAGTCCGAGTACACGGCGACGATCACGGTGACCGTGAACCAACCGTTCACGGTCTACGCGCGGGTGTACAACAACGGCCAGACGACGGCCACGAACGTCGCCGTCGCGGTCTTCCTCGACGGTACGACGGAGGTCGCCCGGGTGACGGGCCTCACGATCCCCGCGTTCGTCAACCAGTCCATCTCCGTGCCGGGCATCACCGCCGCGGGGTCCCACACCCTCATGCTCGAGGCGGACCCCGACAATACGATCGACGAGGGCGGGGCGGCCCAGGAGAGCAACAACTTCGCGAGCATCACGGTCAACGTCCTACCGCCGCCCACCGGGTTCGTCGCGATCGACCGGCCCCTCACGGGCCAGACCGTGGAGCCCGGGGCGATCCTCAGCATCACCGGGTACGTGCGGGACGCGGCCGGGAACGGGATCGTCGGGGTGACCCTGACGATCGAGATACGGTCCGGCACGGATGTCGTCGGCACGCCCAACGTGACCGTGTCGGAGGCCCAGGGATTCTTCCGCGGCGAGATCCTCGTGCCCGCGAGCACGCCGGATGGGGCCTACAGCCTCGTCGTCACCCCCGGCCCTGCGGCGATCACGGGCGAAACTCGGACGATCTCGATCATCAAGGGCGGGCCCTTCCTGTTCCAGCCCGTGCCCCTCCTCGGGATCCCCTGGTGGTTCCTCCTCCTCATCCTCGGCATCATCGCGGCGATCGCCGTGGGCCTGAGCCTATACCTGAAGTTCTACGGCCTCGGGAAGATGGTCGAGTGCGGGGAGTGCGGCGCCTTCATCCCCGAGGACGCGACGACGTGCCCGAAGTGCGGCGTCGAGTTCGAGAAGGACATGGCGAAGTGCTCGAACTGCAACGCGTGGATTCCCGTGGACCTCAAGGAGTGTCCGGAGTGCGGGGTCCAGTTCGCGACGGGCCAGGTCGAGATGGCGGATTACCAGGAGAAGATGCGCCTCCAGTACGACGAGGTCGTCCAGAAGTTCAAGGCGGAAGCGTCCCGCCAGCTCGGCCGGACCCTCTCCGACCGGGAGTTCCAGGAGTGGTGGCGGAAGCAGCCCACCTTCGTGACGTTCGAGGACTGGCTCCGGGAGGAAGAGGAGATGCGCAAGATGGGCTCCAAGCCGTGCCCCGTCTGCGGCACCCTCAACTCCGTGACGGCCGCGGTCTGCCACAAGTGCGGCTCCCTCATGCGGGAAGGCCCGAAGCCCCCGCAGGTCGGCGCGACGACGGGCGCCGTCGTCGCGGGAGCGCCGCGGAAGCCCGCGCCGCCTCCTCCGACCGGGGCGCCTGTGGTCCAGAAGAAGGTCATCCGCCGCCCTGTGGAAGGCGAGCAGGCAGAGGCCGCCGAGGCGCAGGAGTCGTCGACCGAGGAAGGCCCGCCGAAGGACGATCTCTGAGGACGATCCGGACGAACCCTCCCTTCCCGAACCTCCCGGGGGCAGCCGTCCCCGGGGGGACCCCTCTAGTCCGTTCGCGTCGCGGCCTTGCCGCGGGCCCAGTGCTCGCGGAGTGCCCTCGCGAACCGCTCAGGCTGGAGGCGCTGGGGCGGCGCGAAGTGGTGGGTCCCTTCGTAGACGTCGACACGGCAGTCGGAGCGACTACCGTGGGCGAACGCAGTGGCGAGCTTCTTGACCGCACTCGAGCACCTCCGCACAGGTCCTGAAGACGTGCCACTCCATGGAACAGTGGACCGGGTGGGATTTGAACCCCAAACCTCAGCCGGGAAAGTCTTTGGTTCCGCGAGTTCGTCTCGCGCCGCGTCCCACGATGGCGGTGTAGGTGCGCAATGCGCGCTCGCTCGAGTGCCAGTCTCCCGAGACCTTGATCGCGGGGAGTTCCTCCTGGCCTGCGCGAAGCCCAAGGTACTTCGCAGAGTGCGGCGAATGTCTCGAAAGGACGCGCAATGGCCTAAGTTCATCCCTGCGGGTGCCGACTTGGTCGAGGAGGTCGAGCAGGGAGCGGGCCATCGTGGCTCGGAGGAAGCCCTCAAGGTCCGCGAGGTTGCCATCGTGCGCACGCACGAGGCAGCGGAGGTATCGGTCCCGATCCGGCGGCAAGATATGGACCGGCGGCCAATCGTGCTTGAGGAAGTGCAGGTTGAGGAGGAGTCGACCTACACGGCCATTGCCGTCGCTGAAGGGATGGATCGATTCGAACTCGAAGTGCATCCAAGCCGCCAGGGCGAGGACGTCCTCTCCCAGCATCTCTCGCCGTCCGTACTCGTCTTCCCATCGCGACATCATCGGGACGACCTTCTCCATGCGCGGTGGTGTGTGCTTCATCCCTGCGATCCGAACGTTGATCCGCCGCCACTGTCCCGCGTCGACTTCGATACCGCGAAAGACTTCCTCGTGTAGTTCGAGCACCGTTACGAGTCGGACGGGCGCCATCCTCCGTTCGACGAGCTTCGTGAAGGCTGCCGCGTGCTGGATCGTCTCCATCACGTCCGGCATTGGACGATTCGCAACGGACTTCTGCTCCAAAAGGATTCTCTCGACATCCTCGCGGCTAAGGGTGTTCCCCTCGATCGCATTCGTGCCCCAAGTGTTCAGAGCACCGGTTCGTCTCCAAACCCCGTTGGGCAAGGCATCGAGTGGGCTGCGGGTCAGCAGTTCGTGGCGGAGCGCCTCCAATATGGCCTTCTGCATTCATCCGTTAGCAAGACATACTGACTATTTAAGTATATATGGCCTACATCACTCACACGACAGGTAGACATATTAGACGTATCGTCACTGAGGACCGGCCAGCGTGGCGCCGAAGCAGGGGAGTCGCCAGCCCTGATCGCCCTGGCTACCACGCGGAGAGAGATGAGGTTCCGCCCGCATGAACGCAAGGACCTCGTTGGGGACTTGGACCTCGAAGCGCAACCAGGCCTCGTCTGGGCGTGTCGATCAAGCTAGGATCCGAGGACCGGTCCTCGGGCGTAGACTTCGCGCCACTCCACAGAAAAGTGGACCGGGTGGGATTTGAACCCATAATCCAGAGCATGAGACCACTCACCGGTCGTAGATTGACTCTCTGTGCCCGACCTTCAAGATCAAGATCCGCAGGACATTCCCCTGGATGTCGAGAATGACTCGGTAATCACCGACCCTTAGTCTGTAGTACGGAGAGTTGACGAGCTTCTGGACGACTCGATGGGGGTCTTCTGCGAGCTCGCCCACCTTGTCGAAGATGCGACGCGCCACCGAGCGATCCAACTTCTTCAATTGCCGGATGGCCGACTCGGACCAGATGATCTCGAAGGCCATCAGAAGCCCAGCTCATCCTTGAGTTGCTGATGCGTCCGATACCGTCCGGCCTTGATGTCGCGGATGGCCTGTTCGATCTCCTTCTTCGTCTGCTCATTCAGCTCTTGAAGATCCTCGAGGAGTCTCTCGAGAACCTCCTCGTAGCTCTCGCGAGGGTGGAGCTTCATTCCCTCAAGCGCCTTCTTCATCTCCCGGCTGAGCTGGATGGTCGTTGTGGCCACGTTTACGACGATGTCCCCGGGGTCTAATATAGCTTACTATAGCATGTAATGGTCCGGTATGATGACGGCTGCCCCGGTTGGGATTCGGGACCCGAGCGGCTACTCGCGTCTGCTGCAATGATGGCCATCTGGACCGGATCCGAGGACCGGTCCTCAGGTCCGGAAGTCGTGCCAATCCATAGAAAAGTGGACCGGGTGGGATTTGAACCCAGGATGCCCACGCTTCCGGCTCATGAGTCCTCGGACCCACGATTAAGGAGCTCGAGGAGCTCTCTAGTCCGCAGGATCGGAATGGAGTCCACCTCCTTCAACACCAGAAGATCCTTGTCGCCCGTGACCAAGGCATCAACCTCGGCGACGATGCCTGCAGCGGCCAGTGGCGCATCCTTCTGGTCCCGGATGCGTAGGGTCCAGCGTTCGACTTGCGCGCGGTATTCTCGTCGGGCGACCAACTCGCCCGCTCCAAAGACAGTCTCGAGGAACTTGAGCGCACCCGGCAGATTCGGATGCTCCGCGAAGTTGTCCTGAAGCACGCGGTAGACCTCCTCCATGACATCCTCCGCGAACACGAGGACGATCGTGCCTTCGAGCGAACGGACCAGTAGGCGCCGCTCGTTTCCCCGGAAGAAAAGCCCTGAGAGGATCGTGTTCGCGTCAATCGCGACTCGCGTAGTGTTCCCTCCAGAGGCGGTCCTTTGCCTCCTTCACCAGCGCACTCAGTCGCTTGGGAGAGAGACCCGTGTCCGCGGCCATCCTCTCGAAGAGCGCAAACCGCTTCTCCAAATCCTCTCCCGCGACAAGTCGGACTCCTTGTTCCTCCTCGACGAAGATCAGTTTACTCCCCTTCCTGAGACCCAGCCTCTTGCGAATTGAAGCCGGTAGGGTGACTTGTCCTTTCGATGTGACTGTCGCAACTTCGACCATGCTGTGGGTAAGGGATTCCTTACCCAAATAGCTTTCGTGTTGCCTCTCCGTGGGAAGGTCGTGCTCGGACGGGGGGACGCTCACTGTCCAGGTTGAGACTCGGGACCGCATCGGCTACCTTAGAGTGTCCGGGCCGTGGTCGCTTGGTCGGTATCCGAGGGCACGTCCTCGGGTCTCGCTCAGCCGTTACTCCATAGAAAAGTGGACCGGGTGGGATTTGAACCCACGGCCTCTACCATGCCAAGATAGCGATCTTCCAGCTGATCTACCGGCCCGCGAGGCGCCTGTATCCGAGGGGAGAATATGAACTCTTGCTGGTGGGTCGA
>Ga0209751_10004514_pt1 | contig 13300 bp, 16 predicted proteins | sample RifCSP13_1_FD_184019 | JGI IMG/M metagenome (GOLD analysis project Ga0209751, IMG submission 184019) | Soil microbial communities from Rifle, Colorado - Rifle CSP2_sed 13_1 (SPAdes) (version 2) | ecosystem: Environmental > Terrestrial > Deep subsurface > Rock core/Sediment | place: Rifle... | reverse complement strand
TCTTCTCATCATCATCAACGAATTCTATACATGGACAAATCTTTTCATGCTTTGATTTTATGAACTCCCCTAACAGTGATAATACTGGTGGTTTGTATGAATCCAAAGGTTTCTCTTTCATCTTGTTTCTTTTTCTAATATACATCTTGTAAGAAATTTTTTCAAATAATAATTTTAATGCAAACATAGAAGCAACAATACCAATACCACCAAAGAATAATGCTAGACCAACCCACCAAAAACTCTGACTATGAAGAAATAAAACTGTGTTAGTAAATACTGAAATAAAAAACCAAACAATTATTCCTATAAGACTATCTCTGTGTTCTCTAATTGGTTCAGGCATATTATTCAATAAAAACACTAATGGAAAAATTATCATAGTCCCAATTACTGCCCTGAAATATGGGCATAAGTTTATCTCTTTTGGATATTTTTTATCTCCGAGATTGAAAAAATAACGTTTTCCATGAATGTAAAACATTAATTTGTAATGCCAAGAATTCCTGCTGAACTTTACACAACTGTCAATCTGTTCTGTCATTTTATCTTCCTTACCCTCTGACCTTTCTTCTTCATTAGATTGTAGGTTTTTCTATAGATAACCAGATTGCATTTCCTGCAACGTTTTGTAACTTCTCTTATGGAACTTAATTTATCTCTATGATAAATGTCTGCATACTCACTTTGATACATTACACCTGTACAGGCTTCTGAATGGTTACATGTTACCATCTTTAAAATCTTGATCAATGTTTCCAAAACCCCGATTTTTGAATATGCTATAAATTCATGTTTGAGATTGATCTGTTCCTGTGTTTCCTTTATTGTGATATTTGCAGTAGTCAATAAATTTCTAATCAACTCCTGTTTCATTTTGAAAAAGTCCCTAAAGGTAATGTCATAATTATTACTAATGGTATAATGATACTAAAAAAGAGAGTAGCCATTTTAATCCATTCTTTCATTGATTCTTCTCCTTTTTTGGTTTTGATTTGTCATGACAGTTGATTGAGCAAAAGAAAGAGTTTTTGAACTTTAGAAAATCAAGTTCTATACCATAAAACAGACCGCAATATTTTCCGCAATTTGGGCATTCCAATGTAATGAATTTTTCAGAATTTTCGTCATCATACATTGCCATAATTATATTTGGAACAAAATTTTAGGATAAAAGTATTTTCCTGATCGCCTGTAATTTTAGGAACAAATCATCTGATGAACTGCGAATCTCTTGATATTGCCTTGAAATAACATTCCCCAAATGGCAAGTCATTAATTCTTTCACTAGATGAACAGATTTTCAAATTATAGTTGCTTCTTGGGATATTGTCAAAGTGGTATGTCTTCGTAAACGTATATGGCAATGGTGAACCACTTGGTGCAGTAACAACAAACTCAGGAGATTTTTGTATCAATCCGCCATCAAACTGTCTTTCAAGTTCCAATGTCATTTTTGTTGATATTGGAGTGATTACAATTGCAAGTGCAGGTGGTGGTGACTGAAGGTTATCTGTGTGGAATGTCGGAACCAAATTTGCAAGTGTTCCCTGACCGTTTGTAAAGCAACCCAACCATTCCCACTGTGCAACTTCAGGATGAAATACTGAACCAAAAATATTGACTGGACTTTTTGAATTAAGGTAAATTCTGTTTGTATCTGCTATGTGAGCACCAACATCTAATGCACCATACACAGTGAGATTCATATCACAAAGTTCTTCACCTATAACTGGAATTATTACCCTGCTTTGTCTTTCAACCGTATCTGTAAAGTATGCAAGTGCCCTGTTAGCCATATCTGAAAATGTTGCAAGAATTACAATTATGATTATGATTCCAATAAAAAATCCAATTGCTTTACCTACACCCATTTTTGAATCACCTGTAGTAAAATGGTCATGTGAACTTGCTCGGTTTGAGTATCAATGTGATCTGTGAAATCCTATCCGATTGTTCCTGCAGTTGTTTTTCAGTTTTCTTTTCCTCTTCCCTCTGCTTTTCAAGTTTCTTGGCTTCTTTCTTCTCATCTTTATCGGCTTTCTTTTCAATTTTTTCAATCTTTCTTTCTGCAATTGGTCTTTGTGATGGAATGGCTTGTGCAATCGCCTGTTCAGTCTTGATGTCTTCTACTTCCTCGATTTCTATCTGTTCAAGTTTTGATAGTGTTTCTTCAATATCTTTTTGTGTTTCCTGTTGCTCTCTTTGTAGTCTTTCCCGTTCCTTCTGTGCCTCATTGAATTTTTTAGCCTGATTAAATGCAAATGAACCGCTACGTTTTGCAAGATCTAAAGATAATTTTCCACCTGTAGCAATTGCTGATTGTTTTTTTGGTAAAGCACCCCTGCTACCTACAGTCCTAATCGGTGCTACAACACCACCCATGATCGGTCTAGTTTTACCATCTTTTTTGAAAAAACCAAGTGGGGATAAATTTACCAATACGATTTACAGTGGTTTTTTGTATATAAAAGACAATTCTGTTAATACTACTTGACGTGATATGAGAAATTAATTATTTTTTGATTTCTGTTGTTGTGCTTGCATACCTGCAAATAATGCAAACTGGTCGCCTTGTGCTTTCTTTTCTAGTGTTCCACTATAGATTTCCTTCAAATTTAATAATTTTTTATCTTTTGCTAGCATCAATCCCCTTTGAACCATTTTTGTGATGTTTGGTTCCAAAATAGCCTGTAGATACCACCTTTCTATCTTCAGATATGGTTCCATTCCTTCTTCAAATACAAACTGTCTGATTATCCCTTTTTCATGCCAGTCCAAGTATTTTGACCATAGGTTGGGAATGTTCATTGTTGTGATCTGCCATTCCTGTGTCCTGTTCCAAGCATCTTCTAGATTTTTTGGCAGACCACCTTCCTGTTGTTTTGTAAATTTTGAAAGAAAACTTGGTGTTGTGAATCTTGCTTGTTGTTGAGCAGGTACAACATTTACTACATTTTGTGGTGTTCCTTGTGTGGTAGCCTCACCTTGTTCCTGAAGTTGTTTTGATGATATTGTGAATATCTCGTTTATGTCTTTTACAACTGGAAATACAGTATCGAGTTTAGATGAAACCTTGAACTTGTTTATGATAAAGTCCTTCTGCTTTCTTTCATCATACTGATAGATGTACCCACCTTTTTCATTTTTGTCATTATCTTTTTTTTCTTCATCTTCATAGTCCTGTGCATAGAAGAGATCCAAACCAGTGAATCCCTTTTCAAGTTCCTCAAGAGTTGTCTTTATTGAATCAATGTCTTCCTGAAAAATATCAGAATAATCGCTGATTGCTTCTTTTTCTACAGATTGGTCTATGCCACTCATCTATTCATCGTCCCTTCTTCTGGAATTATCCCTTCTGCTTCAAGTAAATCATCTACCTGTTTCTTTCCTGACTTTCTTGTGTACATGTATATGCCAACAATAACCATCATTGCAATCGCACCAAGAAATGCAGGTGGTGTTGTACGCAGTTGTGCAACAAAGTTTGGCAGTTCTTCTGCACCTACAACTGAAAGACCTGCAAGTGCAATCCATGTAAGAAATTCTTTCGGTCTTGCAAGCGTTGCAGGAATGTCAGAACCAATTAGTTTCTTTTGTGCTACAAGAACCTTGACAAGATTCAACGTCTGTCTTAACCTATTGATGATTTTGTCACGTTCCTTTAGTTCTACATCTTGTGACTGTATGTGTTCGTCAAGTGATACAATATAGTCAACCTGTTTTGATGCCAAGACCAAGTTTGGTGCACTTCGTGCAAAAGCCTCGTCTGGAAGCAGTACATTTACAACCTTCTTTCTTATTCCTAATGAAAGATCAGATTCGAAAATCTGATACGAAACTTCTGTTGTCTTTTCAATAGTTTCAATGTCTTCAGATACTTCACCCAATGGTTCGGGGTTTACAATCCATACGTCCATGAACACATTATCTGCCGTATCAACCTCAAACTTTTCTGTAAGTGGGTGACAGTGACATGTTTCAACAAAGTCATATCCAAACGTAATGAATGAAAACTTTGGTTCAGTCTGTGACCACACATATTTAGGATCGTTTAACGGTGCACTTGAAATCAAAAGTGGTGGTATCCTTCTTCTTCTCAATACAGATGTCAGCAAGTCCCTTGTATCCCTGTAATAGATCTGGTAGAACCAGATTCTTTTTTCTTTACGTAATTTTAATAGTTCATCTATGACAGGTGCAAATTTCTTGCTTCTTTGTAAAGCCCTGAGAATTGACAACCTGAATGGTGCAGTATATTCGTTGACATAGGCTTCCATTGTCCCTTGCTTTGGAATTGAGAATTGAATTATTCCAATATGCTGTTCTGAATTTGGTCTTCTTCTTCCTAAAACCAAATACCTGACAAATATCAGGAATACTGCTAGAAGTATGAATCCTGTAACCAATGGAATGTAGTTTGGTGTGATCACTACTGTCCCACCTGTCGGGCTTGTAGCCTGTGGATTTATCAGACTTTCAAAGAACTGTTGTAATGCATTTGGTGCCTGCAGATAGATGTCATTCAAAAAGAAAAAAATCAGGTTATGCAGGCTTGCCATGTTCCTTCTCCCATTTTCTTATCGCACCTTCATGCAGAATTCTTTGCATTTTCAACTGTTTCTCCCTTTTTTCTTCTGAAATTTTCATGTAATTTGACTGTTGAATAAACTCGTTTACCCATTCCAATGCATGTGTAAGTGAATCATAAGAGAAATCTGAAAAATCTGCAGTCAAGTCCTTGTAGTCTATCTTGTTTAGTATCTGCTTTGTAAGCGGATCCATCTTCTCTAATGAAACTGGTGATTTTGTTTTTGTATCAATATGTTCTGTCTTTTCCTTCCTATAGGTTTTGATTGGCTTTTCTTCCTTTCCCAACAAGTCTTCAAGTTCCTTTCCTTCTACAATCGGATCTTCTTCACTTGGCTTCTTTTTCAAAATATTTTTTATATTGGAGAGTTTTTCTGTTGCTTTTCTGAACCCACTTATGGTTTCTGTTTTTGGTGGTTCTTCTACTACAGTTTCCTTTGATCTTAGCCCTTGAACTTCTTCCTTCTGCATATCCAATATCTTTTCCTGATTTCTTACAATATCTTCTTGCAGATCTTTAATGTCATTGAATCTTTCCTGTTCCTTCTTTTCCCTTTCGCTTGCAATTTCAATAATGTCGTCAATGTCACCCATCTTTGAATTGAAGAGTTTTTTGTTTTGTGCATTCTGAATTATTAAAAGAAGTACAACTATTATCACACCTGCACTAACCAACCATTGATATGAAATAGAAGATCCTGTAGTTAGTGAATTTCTGTTAAAACCTTCAATCAAAACTGGAATCTGACTGAAATAGTAATATGCATCGCCAAACATTTCTTCCTTTGTTGGTATCTTTGGTGATTCACTTGTATTTACAACCAAGTTCATGCAAAACTTGTTTCCATTGAACTTTTCTGTTTCAGTCTGTGTAAGTTCTCCACGTGAAAGATACTGTATGAACACATTTCTTTCTCTTGGTGTGTCATAATTTATCTCAAAGTAGATGTTGTACTGATCAGTGTAGTTTGTGTGAAAGACCATTACCTGCGGTGTCTGCTGTTGTATTGGAAAACTCCTGCTTTGCTGTACAATCTCAAACTTTCTGTCTTCAGTAGGATCATAAAAAACCTTGAATGTGAATGGAATGTATGCAGATGCACTTGCCACTGTCTTTATAGTACAGTCCTTTACTTCATTTACCTCACGAAGTTCTAACTCAAACGGTTCAATTTGTGCGAATGCCGTTTGGAAGAATTGTATCTGCCAAAAATCATTATCTGTTGGTTTCTCTTCTTCATCTTCAGGAAGTTCATCAAGAAGAAATATTGGTTCAGTGAAATTCAAACCAACCACAATACTAAAATCAAATTTTGTTGCATTGAATACAAGATGATTCACCTGTTCTGTTATCATTTCCTTTGAACCATAATTGTAATACATTGTCATGTTTCTGGTTTCTGAATCAACAAGGAATTTTTCATTTTCCTGATCTGCAAACCATTTCATGTCTTTTGAAATTTTTATCAGACAACCAACATCATCAATACAAATAATGTCATAACCTTGTTTGAATTTTTCATGTGGAAAATCACTTACCTGTAGAGGCTTTGCATAAAGATTTGGTTGTACAATAAACAAAATAACTATGACAACTATAACAACTGCTATACCTAACAGTACGATTTTCTTGTCCCTATCCATTAATTTTTTAACATGATCTTCGTTACTCAATTGATATATTCCTAGAATTTTGAAGGAAACCTTTCTTTTCTGCAGTATCTTTTAGTTGCTCAAACTCTTCAATCATTTTCTTCTTTGTGGCATCATCAGCATTGCTGTATTCATTATACCATTTTAGAGTTGACAGGGTTGTTAACTGTCCAACTGACTTTATTGGGACAGTTGGATCAGTTACCCAATGCTTGAAAAAATCCCTGAATGGTTTTGTTACGGCTATCCTTTCACGTTCGGGTGTTTTTCCGCCTTCCAGTTTCCTTCACAATCTTCACTTGTACAAATGTTCACTTGTACACAAATAACCTTTGGTCTTTTAGGGTGAACCATTTTGTAAAAATTTGTTAATTAATTTCTTCCCTTTACTACAATTCCTACTGCTATTATTATTATACCAATAATTACTCCTATAATTCCTGCAAATGGTGCTAGCAGGACGGCTAAACCCGAATATTGTGGTATTGAACCTTCCTGAATTCCACCAGTGATAATTAATGCAGGTATTGTTATGTTTATGATTCCATAAATTGTTGTTGCACCACCCCAAACTATTATAAAAAATCCAAGTATTTTTCTAAAAGTACCCATCTATAATCATCTTATTTCTACAGTTTTGTTATCCCAAAGTTGTTTTAAAGTCAATTTTCCGCCATACCCCTTTTTGTACATCACAACTTTCTTTTTTCTTGCTTCCACACATCTATTACACCTGCATTTTCTAAATGGATAGATTGGTGGTGCACACATTATTCCTCATCTTTATGTTCTTCATCATATTTTTTGATAACCTCTAATTCCTTTGCCTGAAGATCTGGATTATCCTTGTATTTCTTTTGTGAGAGTTCTATAGGTGAGTCCTTTCTTACAAATATTATGTCATGGTCTTCATGTTCTGGATTCAGGCTAATTGCCTTTGCTTCACCATCTTCAATTTCCTTATCAGTTGCTAGATCCTTTGTTCTGATCTGTCTGTCAGCAAGAATTTTATTGAATTCAGAAACAGTTAGAAGGTTTTTGCTGTGAGAAATGTTTGGTGGTGAACCATGTCGCTTGTAATCCTTTAATGGGAATTTTTTTCCCGTACTCTTGTTCGTTAGAAATGCCATTATCTATATGAAAATGATTACTTTATCCCAAATGCCTTTGATAGTAAGGCGATAAAGTTTCCTGCATCTACGTTCATAGATGTTGCGAGATTAGTTACAGTACGTGCAAGTTTTTGATCTACTGCATCATCATGTTTCTGAATAATTTTAGCATGACCAATTAGTTTGCCAACCTCATTGTCAAATTTCTCACATGTCTGTCTTACTTCCAAACCCAATGAATTTGTCCTTTCATAACTCCAACTATTTTTTGTCCCTTCCTTTGTAATTATTGATATTGCCTGCTTTGCTGTTTTGCTGTCACCAATCTCACCCTGTAATGCATCTGCTAGATACTGTTGAACTGCTTTATTGATTTCTTCAGCATATTCCATTGCATCTTGTAGTGGAATTATCTTATGGTACAACTCAAAAATCATTCTTTGTGCCTTGAATTCATCTATAGTTTGGATTATACCTTGTGCAGATAATTCCCAAACATATCCCTTCTTGCTTCTTACAACCCAACCTGCATTGTCACCAAGTCCGTTATTGAAATGTGTTGCATGTGCAGGTGCATGATCACCTTGTTTTGGATCCTGTGCTACCTTCCCATCGTCACTATTTCTTAATGTCATAGGTTCATGGGTTTTGGAATATTCCAAGTCCTTTTCAATTGATTTTAATGCTTCCCTATACACATATAGTTCTCCCATGCTTCCATTGAAGCAATTTACTGATATTGTCTTTTCACCAAATCTATCAACCAGTTTTTCAAATTCCTTTAAAGTCAAATCCTTCTCAATGAATTTTGTCATATAATCAATCTCTTCCCTCGTAACACTCTGTTTAGTAATTCCCTTTTTGCCTACAATTTTTTCTACAGTTCTATCAAAAAAGTCCCTATATTCTGTTGTAGGTTTACATGCATCAGGGAAAACTTCAACTTCTTCCATCTTACTACTACTATGCTTTTGCGACAACGGCATTCTTCCCATATCCACTTATTTCAAATAATCACCCAATTGTTTTTTGCTAGCGTATCAAAAATTTGATTAGGTAAAAGTGAACATGTACATTTTGGTTGCAGTTTTTGGATTGCATTGAGAGTTCTATCTTTGGGCATGTAACCCAAAAATCAACAACCAAATTTTGTATCAGGAGTTGAAATATAACACTTCTGTATTACCTAGTCTAGGTTTTACACCTACTTTTTAGAATATATGATGGGTTTCTCAAAGTCAGAAAGATTCTTGGAATTTAGGGGAGTTTTGGATCTTTGAGTAGAACCCATCTGTGTTTATTATAAATCTTCTTTGTATTAAACCAAATACAGTCAAGTAATATTGGCGATCTACTTTATTCGTGGAATGGAAACGAAGGGGTTCGTGCCTGTCTTACAATGCGTACTCATCTCACATTCAGACACAAACCCTACTTTGATACTTTGATGTAGTATTTCTTTTTATTTGTTAATTTTTATTGGCTTTTTGTTTTTGCGGTATGTTAGTGTCTTGGCGAGTGTAGGAGTCGATTCCTCATTTTGAAATTTCTATATCGTTTATTGTAATTATTTCAATAAGTGTCTAATCCTGCTTTTTTATCGTGGCTAAATAATTCGTGTAAAACCTATTTTCATTTCAAGACGTGTTTCCCCCGTCTGGTTGTAGTCGAAATGATCCTATATAAAATCAGAAAGGTTTACCTTTTAGAATGCTTAGTACCTTCTGCTTGTTCTTTGATACAGATTCAATTGTTGAAATGTAATCTCTTACAGTTTTATCTGTAAACCCTTTTGATTTTAGGATATGTTTTAGTTCTGTGACTGTTGCACCACTTGCTCTTTTCCTAAGCAGGTAGGCTAGCAGTTGTGCCCTATTAACCGATTGATGAACCAAAGTCTTCTTCCTGTTTTAACATTTCTTGAAGGTCAGTTTGCTTCTTTTCAGGTGGTTTGTTCTTGATTATTATATGCTGATTATCTCCATAGTATTTTTCACAATATTCACACTTGATATTGAATTCAGTTATATCAATAATGTCCCATCCTACTCCAATGTTTTGCTTTACTGCTTCTTCCAATACTTCCTGTGAGCAATGCAAATGCTTTTCGTTTGATGCTATGTTTATTGCAAGTTTTTTGCAAATGTGTATCTTTCTTGGTAATACCTGATTCAGTATTTCTGTGAACTTGTATCTTACAATAGATTTCTTAGCCTGCCATGTCATTGTCTTTTTGTCAATGTCTTCAGGTTCAACAGATCCTTCCTTGTTATTACAACTATAACATGCAGGAACACAATTACCCCATTTGATTACTAATGGTTTTGGATTTCCTTCCTGCCAAATATAAGAATCAAAAATTCCTCTAATCCTTTCGTGTACTACTAAGATTCTTCTTTCTCTTGTCTTCAATCCTTTTGATCTTCTTACTGCATCATCTTCTATCAACAATACTTCTGCGGATTTTTTACAGAAATAACAGTAAGCACCATGTCTTTCTAGTAGAACTGTTATTGCTTCTAAAGATTCAATCTTGTTTAATTTGCTTCTTGGTTCAAATATTAAATTGATAAATTCCAGTTCCTTTGCTATTGGCTTTTCGTCAAGCATTGCAGTAAATCTTATCCCCAAGTTCAGGAAGAAGTTCTTCTGGAATTAATGATAATGAATAATATAATTCTGTTTTGAATTTTTCTTGTTCTGCCATAAACTTCCTCGTATCATATCTTCTTTTTGGGGTAATTAATTGTGGCGATCTGATTTTTCTTTTGTGTATTGATTTTAATTTCCTTAAAATTATCTTAACTCGTCCCCAAAGTACGACCAACGTGATAGGTGTGGTGCTCTCCTAGCAAAGCCCTCGATCATCTTTCTTTTTTTACCAAATGATTTACTAAATTGATCCTCAACTATAATTCTGAATACATCTGGTTTTATAGAATGCCCTATTCTTGGGTGATAGATTACATTTGATAATGGATTTGCAAACATTGGTATTTTTCCCTTGAAGCCAAACCAAAGTTCTTCCACCTTACCTCTAAAATGATAACCCCAACCCCCGTCCTTTGTAATAGTTGAAATCTTTACCTTTGGATTAAGATTGAATTGTGGAGAATCATCAACCTTGTCTTTTATCCAATAGAGTTTACCCTTAAACTTGAAATCCCAAGCCTCAAAAATTTCATGTCCATACGTGTCTGATAATGGAGAAGGAACCCAACAGAAGAGTATTGCATTTGGTTCAGATACCTGACTGATCGGTAATGAACAGATCTCCTTTAGAGGCATTGTTATGTATTTTTGAGAAGAACCGCTTTTCATTCCACCACCTGTTTTGATGTTTTTGAATTGGTATGGTGGATCAATGTAGAAACCATTCCATCTTCTTTTTGTATTGATCTGCCAAGCACCTGAAGACAGTTGTTTGAATGGTTTTAGGATTGCCATATTATCAAATCCCTTTGGTATCCTACTATATGAATTTGGCTTCTATCTTACTTTGATATGCCTTTGATTTTAATCCATGCTTTGGTCTTGATCGCATTGGATGGTGACAACAAGGACAATACTTTAGTTTAGTTTTTAAAGTACCACAGTTTGCACAAAACTTTCTATCCTTTTTTGTATAATCACGGTTAACCCTAATCTTAATACAAATCCTGTTACAGCATGTTGAGTTCAACCTGCTACAAATTTGTTTACATAGTATTTAGTTTTATGGCATTCGTGTTCGCATTTCTCATCAGCACATAATGAACATAATTTTATGCTACAGAATGCTGACTTCATTTGCTTTTTTTCCGTTTGGTAATTGTAATGTATAGTATAATGAAATGAAGAAATTACCAACTGATGCAATTACTAAAATATTGATTACATCTTTTGCATGTGATGGTGTTAGTGTTGCAAAGTACAATATTACGAAACCAAGAATGCAATACAATATTGAAAAAAAAGATGAGATTGTCTTGGTCATTTTTTGACCAAGACTTTGTTACCCGTTACATCAATTGTTACTGGAATCTTATTACCGCATTTATTACAATCAATTTCATGATCTGTATTTGTAATAATTCTTAACTTTGATTGCAGTTCATCAACTACTTCAAGTTGTTTCTTCAGTTCTTTTTCTACGCCAATCTTTTCACTTTCCATCTTTGTTAGATCAGTTGTCAGTGTATTTTTTTCTGCTTCAAGTTTTGTTGTAATATCTTTTGCAATCTTCTTTGCTTCCAGTTTTGGTTTTGTGTCCCTGTTTGATTCTTCAAATGTATGTCCCTTCTTCTTTTTTCCTTGTAGTGTATCTTTGTATTTTGATGGGCATAGATGTATGATTGTTGATTCACCCATCAGTCCTTGTGGAACAAATAACTTCACCAATTCATTACATATCTGTGACATTGGAATTGTTGTAGTTTTTAATATTGCTTCTCCTGTTTCTTCAATCAACATTCTTTTCTCATCAGGTGTTTGTTCTTTCTGCAGATCAAAATGTTGTCTTGCTTGAAGATATGCAAGTGTAGGGTGTGTTCCTGTTTGTTCGATTGGTGCAAAATCATAATACACTCTTTCCCATTTTGGATCCTGCGTGTATCTGTGTCGTCCATTGATTATTCTTAGATGAATTCTTTCATGGCTAACTTCTGAATCTTTGTCAGGATCATTTTCCCAAACCGCAACTTCAATTGATCTTAGTTCTCCGACTTGGCTTTTTGATTTCTTGTATGAATCATCTCTCAACAACTTTGAATCATACGTTGCTGATGTTTCATGTGGTGGAATATACAGTTCTAGTTTGTTGTACTCTTCAATTCTTTTTTGATCTGTTATTTTGACATACTTTGCCTCAAATGGTTTTAGTACGTTTGTCTGTTCTACTGTCATTGATCTGATCGGTTCTATCATTCTTTTTTAGAATAGTGGTTAAATTAATTTACCTTTAGACTAACTTGTTTATTGGTTTCCTATCAGAAACCCACAACCAGAAAGGGAACACTTTTTGGTATGATCTTTCCGTTTGATTGATTATAATGATCAATATTTCAGGAATGTATTACAGATCTAATTTTTCAAACGCCATAATGTGCACAACGTTTGGTTTATGTCTGTTTCATTATTATAGGGTGGTTATTTCTAAAAGTTTGGGCAAGAAAGTATTACACTATTACAGTCACGGGGTTAACTATAATGGGATCCTGTAATAGTGTAATAGAAATTTTTTTCTCTTGGCGAACCAAAAAGTATTACACTATTACACCAAAATATTACAGATAAATTACATGTTTTAGTTGTTGTCTTCTGTTTACACGTGTTGGGGGTATGATCAAAAATTTCGCCAAACTTTATTTTCTTGGTAAAACTTTTACCAAATACCCCCCATCTTTACGTAATCTCATACACCATCACTCATCAGTGTTGTTGTTGTTGTCATTTTTAACGTTAACAATTATAAAATTAGTTATTAGAAAGTCAATCGTACATCAATTCATTATCCATGAATCATAATGAAGTTGGTATATGTGATGACAAAGGTGAGATCAATCTTAGGATCAGAATAAAAATTGATTGGGAAACAAGAAGATATTATCTGAAGAAACTTGAGATTGATCATCAGGAAATATAAAATCAGTCTTAAGTTGTTTGCTGTTGTCCAAATTTTTGTATTCTGCCTTTCATTCTTGTCATAAACACACGAAGATTATTTGTGCCTTTCCAACCTTCAGGAATCAAGTCAACAGTCTTCAAGTGTTCGTACACTTCATCTGCCTTCATTTTCTTTGCTGTACCAATTGGATGCATCAATCTGTATGCTGTTTCATAAACTTGTTGTAGTTTTACTTCCTGAAGTTTTCTGTCTTCATTTTGAATATCTCTTTGTGAATCAAGTAATTTTCCTTCACCATCTTTTGAAATGAATCTCCATGTTCCTTTTGCTAATGCATTAA
>Ga0209751_10004513_pt1 | contig 13302 bp, 11 predicted proteins | sample RifCSP13_1_FD_184019 | JGI IMG/M metagenome (GOLD analysis project Ga0209751, IMG submission 184019) | Soil microbial communities from Rifle, Colorado - Rifle CSP2_sed 13_1 (SPAdes) (version 2) | ecosystem: Environmental > Terrestrial > Deep subsurface > Rock core/Sediment | place: Rifle... | reverse complement strand
GAGGCGCCAGGTCTTCCGCCGACGCAAGCCTATGTTAGCCGGGGGCGAGGTCGGGGCATAAGCCATAAAAGGCAACTTTCGGGGCCATGTTTATGCCCAGCGGCATGGTGCCGGAGAACGGCGCTGTCGCGCCATGCGAGTTACCACCGCCTGGTGCGAGGCGAATGTGTCTTCTTGATGCTGAACCGGGGGGCTAGAAGAGGGACTGGTTCGCACGGACCCAGTCCACCAGCGCCGCGATGCCCTGCTCGTACCCGATGCGCGGCGACCACCCAAGGTCACGGGTGGCCTTGCGGACGTCAGCGTAGAAGGCGCGCTGGTCGCCGGGTCGCGGTCCGAGGTGCGAGACGGGAATCGGCCGGCCGAGGAGTCGCTCGAGGAGGGGGCCGAACTCGATCCAGATCGAGATGACATTCGCCGCTCCGCCGCCGAGGTTGTAGACCTGGCCGCGCGCGGTGTCGAGCGAGGCGATGGCCGCGTCGTAGGCGTCCAACAGGTCGGAGACGTGCAGGACGTCGCGCACCTGCTTCCCGTCGCCGTAGATGGTGATGGGCCGGCCGGTGACCGCGGCGATGATCATCCACGCGAGCCAGCCCTGGTCCTCGACGCCGAACTGGCGCGGGCCGTAGATACAGGATTGGCGGAAGACGACCGTGCGCAGGCCGTAGATGCGGGCGTAGTCGCGCACGTATTGATCGGCCGCGCCCTTGCTGCAACCGTACGGGCTGTGGAAGTCGAGCGGCTGCGTCTCGGCGCAGCCGTGCTGGAGGTCGGCATAGCGCCAGCGCGTGGGCTCTTCGACCAAGGGGACGTCGTCCATGCCGCCGTAGACTTTGTTGGTGGAGGCGTAGAGGAAGATCGGGTCGTTTCCTTTGAGTCGTGCCGCCTCGAGTGCGTTGAGCGTACCGAGGGCGTTGGCGTTGAAGTCCGCGCGCGGGTCGAGGACCGAGGAGGTGACGGCGACCTGGCCGGCGAGGTGGACGATCACGTCGGCGTCGCGCGCTGCCTCCTGGAGGCGGGCCGCGTCGGTGACGTCGGCCTTGATGAGCGTGAAGGCGTCGGCGCCGAAGGTCTGTTGGAGCCAAGCGAGGTTCACGGGCGCGCCTGCGCGCGACAGGTTGTCGTAGATGGTGAGGCGGTGGCCGCGCTGGAGCAAACGCTCGGCGTAGTTGGAGCCGATGAAGCCGGCGCCAGCGGTCACGAGATAATGGAGGGGCATACGCGCTGGTGATTATATATGCGCAGCGCCGGCCCGCGCTGGCCGCCTGGCGGAGCCCCGGCGCAAGCAGCGCCGGGGTGACTCGATTGCGCGTCGTCCGCGCCGAGAGTCGACTCCCACAAAAACGAGGATGTTTGTCATTTCAATTGAGGGAGCGCTGACCCGTGTAGGTCGGCACATGCCAGCCCTATAATCCCTCCGATGGGCCATCGCAACGTGCGCGCGCTCGACAAGGTCAGGACCGCCGCGATCTACCTTCTGAAGGTCGCCGCGCTTGCCGTCGTCTATCGGCTCGCGGCGAGCTTGGGCCTGATGATGGCCTACGTCCAGACCAACACGTCTGCCGTCTGGCCTCCCACAGGCATTGCCCTCGCAGCGCTGCTCCTCTTCGGATACAAGTTCTGGCCGGGCGTGAGCCTCGGCGTCCTCCTGGGCGCGCTACCTGGCGGTGCGGATCCACGCGTCGCGCTTGGCATGGCCATCGGGAACACGCTCGAAGCCCTCGCCGGTGCCTGGCTGCTCAATCGCATCGTCGGCCTTCAAGCGCCCATGGGGCGGCTCCGGGATGTGGTTGGCATTGCCGTGGTGGCCCTCTTCAGCACGGCCGTCAGCGCAACCATCGGGACGGGCACGCTTGCGCTGGTGGGTTTCATTCCCTTGTCCGGCCTGGGCGCGTTGTGGCTGACATGGTGGATCGGTGACCTGTTGGGCGCGTTAGTCGTAGCCCCTGCCCTCCTGGTTTGGCTTTCGCCTGGCGCCCTGCGCGGACCGGCACGAGCCTATGCCGAGGGGGCCCTGCTCCTCGGCCTGCTCAGCGCCGCCACCTGGTATGTCTTCGTTGGCCAGCCTCAGCAGGGGGTTCTGCACCAGGCTCTCATCTACATCGTCTTTCCATTCATTATCTGGGCGGCGCTCAGGCTTGGTCAGCAGGGCGCCACGGCTTCCGTGTGCGCCGTATCAGGAATTGCCATTTGGGGAACGGTGCACGGCCTCGGCCCCTTCGCCATGGAGTCGAAGAACAGCAGCCTCGTGCTTCTCCAGACATTCACGGCGGTCGTCTCCCTGACCGCCCTGATTCTGGCGGCGACGACGATCGAGCGTCGAAACGCTGCCCGGTCGCTGCGACAGCGGGCCGAGGAGCTCGCCACACTCCACGAGTCTTCGAAAACCTTTCTGGACAGTGTCAACGTCGCCAGCATCTATCAAACCATCTGCCGGACGGCGGTCAATCGCCTCGGCCTCGACGCGGCCTGGATCGAGGCGACCGATGAGCGCGGCACGGACTCACCGCCGCTGGCTGTGCACGGCCTGCCCCCTTCCGCCATCCCTGACGAGGAGCAGCGCTGGGGCGCCGGGCCTGACGCCGCCTCGCTCACCCCCCGCTTCGGTACTCTCGACCCGCGCGTTCCAGGCGGGTCCGGCAGCTACACCTACCAGGCATACGCCGACTTTCCATTGATCTCCAGCGGCAGGCCCATCGGCCGGCTGAAGCTGCTCAGCAAGTGCGGCGACTTCTTCTCGAGCGATAAACAGGTGCTCATTCAGGCGTACGCGAACCTGGCGGCTGTCGTGATTCAGAACAGCTGGCTGTTCGACGAGGTGCGGAGGTCCAACCGACAATTGCACGCCCTGTCTCAGCGATTGATGCAGACCCAGGAGGATGAGCGCCTGCATCTTTCCCGGGAGCTGCATGATGAATCCGGCCAACTGCTCGCCGCGTTGAGCGTTCAACTTGGACTGCTCGAACGCGAGGCAGGAGATGGTGAGATCATCCGCACGCGCGTTGCTGAGCTCAAGAACACGGCCGGCGCCATCCAGGGCAACCTGCATCGCCTGGCGGTGGACCTGCGGCCTGCCAGTCTCGACCATGCCGGCCTGGTCATGACGTTGCAGCAATTCATCCAGGATTTCAGCCATCAACACGGCGTCAGTGTTGACTTTGAAGCCGTCGGCATGGGAGCTGCCCGCCTGCCGATCGAGATCGAAACCGCCATCTTCCGCATCGTACAGGAATCTCTCACCAACGTCGCACTGCACGCAGGCGCCTCGCGGGTGGATGTGCTCCTGAGCCGGACGGAAGGGCATCTCAGCGCCATCGTCGAGGACAACGGCATCGGCTTCACGCCCGCGCCAAGCCTGGCAGCCGGCCAGATGGGCCTCTTCGGGATGCGCGAAAGGGTGGAGATGCTGGGTGGCACGTTGACGGTTGAGAGTTCGCCTGGCACCGGCACCACGGTGAAGGCCGAGGTCCCGATTGCCGACTAGGATTGCGATCGCCGACGATCACGCCATCGTGCGCACTGGTCTGCGCCTCGTGATCACTTCGGCCGCCGACATGGAGCTGGTCGGCGAGGCCGCCGGCGGATACGAGGCGATCGACCTGGCTGAGAGGCTCAGGCCGGATGTCCTCCTGCTGGATCTCAGCATGCCCGACCTGGATGGCATCACCGTCACGCGCCGGCTTCACGAGCGTTTTCCGGACCTCAAAATCCTGATCCTGACCATCCATGAGGATGAAGCATTGCTGAGGACAGCCATCCAGGCCGGCGCCTCGGGCTACGTCCTCAAGAGGGCCGCCGAGGCGGAGCTGGTCTCGGCCATCGGCGTGGTCCTGCGCGGGGATCTATACGTGGATCCCTCCCTAGTGCGCGCCCTGGTGACTTCTCCCCCTGCGAACGCCTCGCAGAATCTCCAGCCCGGCGAAGCACTCAGCGCGCGAGAACTCGAGGTGCTCAAGCTCATCGTTCAGGGATACACCAACCGGCAGGTCGGCACACACCTCAACATCAGTGTCCGGACGGTCGAGAGCCACCGCGCCAACCTGGCTGAGAAGCTTGGGCTTCACAGCCGCGTCGATCTCGTGCGCTACGCGCGCGAGCACGGCCTCATCGAGTAGCACCGCCGCGGCTGCGCCTCCTCATCGACCTCGTAGTTTCTACGGGGTCGATTCGCGTAGTTTCTGCGGATGGCAGGCGCGCCGGACTCTTGACGTTCGGCACTTAGCGATGCCGCCAGAGCCCCGTAAGATGAACGAGGCGGGCGTGCACCCACCCGCGTGAGAGTCCAATGTCACTGCCGCCACCCGAACGCACTCCCATGATCTCGCTGCGGGGCGTCACCAAGCGCTTCCCCAGTGTGCTTGCCAACGACCGCATCGACCTGGATCTCCGTGCAGGCGAGATTCACGGGCTGCTGGGGGAAAACGGCGCGGGCAAGAGCACCCTGCTGAAGGTTCTCTTCGGGTTTTATCGAGCAGACGCAGGCGAATTCCTTCTTCACGGCCAGCCTGTTTCGATCAAGACGCCCCGAGATGCGCGCCGCGCCGGCATTGGCATGGTCTTCCAGGACCTGAGCCTCATCCCGGCGTTCACGGTTGCCGAGAACATCGCGTTGTTTCTGCCCGGGCTGAAAGCGGTCCTTGACCCCTCCGAGATCGAGCGCCGCATCGCCGAGACGTCGGCACGCTACGGGCTGGAGGTCGAACCCGGGGCACTGGTCTCCCAGCTCTCGATCGGAACGCAGCAAAAGGTCGAGATACTAAAGCTGTTGCTCTCGGAGGCCAGGCTGCTGATTCTTGACGAAGCGACCCGCGTGCTCGCGCCGCACGAGGTCACGGCGCTCTTTGAAGTCCTTGACAACCTTCGCAGCGACAACTATGCCATCGTGCTGATCACGCACAAGTTGAGGGAGGTCCTCGAGTGCGCGGACCGGATCACGGTCCTTCGGAATGGGCGCGTGGCCGGATCACTGCTGCGGACAGAGGCGACCGACGAGAAGCTCGTGGAGATGATGTTCGAGAAGGCGCTCCCGACGCCGAACCTCGCCGGTCGGCGCCCGCCGCTCCGGTCAGGAGCGCCCGTGCTTGAGCTGTGCCACGTCAGCACGCGGGCGGAGGGCGCGGGGACCAGTCTGCATGACATCGAGCTGAGCATCCACGCCGGGGAGATCGTCGGCATCGCCGGCGTTTCCGGCAACGGACAGAAGGAGCTGTGTGATGCTGTACTCGGCATGGAGCGATGCGTGGAGGGTGTGAAGCTCTTGAGTGGCCGGGACCTCACCAATGAGCCCGTGCACACCATGCGCAGCAACGGCGTCGCCTTCGTGCCCGAGAACCCGCTCACGATGGCATCCGTGCCGTTCATGACGGTGCTCGAAAACATGGCACTTACCCGGACCGCGCATTATGCGCGCCGCGCAGGCTTTGCGGTGAACTGGCAGGCGGTTGAGGCGGACATGAACTCAACTGCCCAGCGGCTGGGCTTCCCGGTCATGTTCCGGGCGATCTCGAAATCGCTCTCGGGCGGGAACCTGCAGCGCATGGTCATCGTGCGCGAGCTGACGCATGACCCGCAGCTGATCCTGGCATCGTACCTGACGCGTGGCCTCGATGTACAGAGTGCGATCGCCGCACGGCAGGCGCTGATCCAGGCCCGCGACCGTGGAGCCGGCATCCTATTGGTGTCCGAGGATCTGGAGGAACTGTTCTCCCTCAGCGATCGTCTGCTCGTGCTCTACGCCGGGCAGGTTGTCGGTGAATTTCGGCCGGCGGAGACCGACCCCCTCACGATCGGGCACCTGATGACCGGCTCGGAGGCGAAGCATGTCCACCGCCAGTAGCGCGGCGTCCCGCCCGATCCTGCCAGCCCGCCTCAGGGATGCCGTGGGGCGGAATCTCTTGATGGTTCTGTTGGCGGTCCTGTCGTTCGGGGTGATCCTGCTCTTGTCGGGCAAGGACCCGATCCAGTCGTATGCGGACATCCTCCGGTCGACGTTGGGGAGCGCCTATGGCCTCTCGGAAGTTGTCGTGGCCATGATTCCCATGCTCATCACGGCGCTTGCCGTGGCGCTGCCCGCACGCATCGGGCTCATCAATGTGGGCGGCGAAGGTCAGCTGTACATCGGCGCGGCGTTCGCCACTTGGGCGGCGCTGACCCTCGGCTACCTGTCCCCTTGGATTCTCCTGCCGCTGATGATGCTGCTGGGGATGGTCGGAGGCGCCCTCTGGGCGTTCATCCCGGGCTACCTCAAGGCCATCGGCTTGGTCAATGAAACCATCACAACTCTGCTGTTGAATTCGGTCGCGCCCAAGGTGGTCGGCTTCCTCATCTTCGGGTACTGGCACTCTGCCATGGATACCGTCAAGACCACCAACTTCGTGCCCGCGGCGCGGCTGCCGGCATTCTTCGGAACGCGGATTCACCTTGGGATGGTGCTCGCCCTGGTCCTCCTGACGGCATTCTGGTTCGTCATGAAGTACACGCGCTGGGGGCTTGAGATGCGCGCCATCGGCGGCAACCCGCAGGCGGCGCGCCGCAATGGCATTCCACTAAGCCGTTACCTGCTCAGCATTATGTGCATCGGCGGCGCCATCGCGGGGCTCGCCGGCATGTCGCAAGTCTCCGGTTTCTACGGTGTCCTGATCCTCAACTTCTCGATGGGGTTGGGCTTCATGGGATTCCTGATCTCCTGGCTTGCAGGCGGCGACCCCCTTGGCATCGTACTCATGTCGGCCGTGGTCGCGATCATCACGACGGGTGGCAACTTGTTGCAGCTGACTCGCGACCTGCCGTACGCGGTCATCAACATCCTGCTTGCCTTCACATTGTTCGTGGTGCTGGCACGGCCGAGGTTCTTCGAGGGCAAAAAGGCATGACCTTGCTTTCGTTGCTCGGCGTGCTCTCGAGTGCCATCTTCTCCGGCATCTCGCTGCTCTACACCACGCTTGGAGAGGTTATTCATGAGCGTTCGGGCATTGTCAACCTCGGCCTCGAAGGCGTGCTGCTCGTCAGCGCCTCGTCCGGTTTCGCGGTGACGGTTGTGACGGCGAACCCCTTCCTCGGCGTTCTGGTGGCAATGATCGCGGGCGCGCTCATGAACATGATTCTCGGTTACCTGGTGATTCGGCGCGAGGCCAATCAACTGGCCAGCGGACTGGCGCTCATGTTCTTCGGCTTTGGCGTCAGCGCCCTCATTGGCCGACCGTACGTGGGCGCCAAGATCAACGCGCTGCCGAGGCTCCCGCTCCCAGGGCTGGGCAACCTGCCGAAGCTGTACAGCTCACTGTTCAGTTTTGACATCCTCATATACCTGGCCATCCCGTGCGCGGTCCTGGTCTGGTGGCTGCTCTTCCGCACGCGCTGGGGACTCGGGCTGAGAGCGGTCGGTGAGAACGCAGACACGGCCTACGCCTCCGGGCGCGATCCGCGCCTGATCCGGTTCCAGGCCCTGTTTCTCGGAGGGCTGCTGGCGGGGCTCGGGGCGGCGCATCTATCGATCGCCTACACGATGAACTGGAGCGAGTACATGACCGCGGGCCGCGGCTTCATCGCGGTGGCGCTGGTCATCTTCTCGCGATGGCATCCCCTGCGGGCCATCGTGGGCGCTCTGCTGTTCAGCGGTGCCGTCGCCTTCCAGCTGCTCCTGCAGTCCAGCGGCGTGCAGATCTCGCCCTTCCTGCTTGACACCATCCCCTACATCCTGACGATCCTTGTGCTCATCGCCTGGGGCGGCAACCGGAAGCAGTCCGCGCCGGCCAGCCTCGGGCGCATCTACCATGGGACTGAATGACTCATGCGGAACGTGGACGGAAGGAGGTCCTTGAAGAAGTCGAAGTTCGCAACGTGTGTCTCGCAGATAATCAGATTTCGTTCCATAGAGAAGGAGAAGAAATGAACAAGAAGCTGTACACACTCCTGGGCGCGCTGGTCGTGACCGCAACGCTGGTCTTGAGCGCGTGTGCGCCAGCCGCCGCGCCGGCACCGGCCGAGCCGCCCGTGGCCGCCACTGAGGCGCCCGCGCCCGCCGCGACGGAGGCGCCCGCGGCCGAAGAACCGTGCCTGACCATCGGCGCGTTGCACGGCGGACCGATCACCGATGCGGGCTACAACCAGGCCATGCACGAAGCGGTCGCCGCGATCAAGGACAACATTGACTGCGTGGAGATCATCGAGGCGGAGAACGTCCCCGACGAGGCCGGCGCCACCACGACCATGGAGAACATGATCCAGCAGGGCGCGGGGATGATCATCGCGACAGCGTTCAACCACCAGTATCCTGCGCTGGAGCTGGCCGGGAAATACCCGGACGTCATCTTCGAGCATGCAGGCGGCTGGGAGATGAGCGGCAACTTCGCGAACTTCTTCGGGACGCCGCCGGACGGCTGGTACATGATGGGCGTCGCGGCGGGCAAGATGACGCAGTCGAACAAGCTCGGTTTTGTGGCCGCGTTCCCGCTCGGGTGGACCTCGACGTTCATCAATGCGTTCTCCCTGGGCGCGCAGTCGGTCAACCCGGATGTGGAGACGATCGTCGCCTACACGTTCGCCTGGGGTGACCGCGCCAAGGAAGCGGACACGACCAACTCACTGATCAATCAGGGTGTGGACGTGATCACGATGCACGTGGACTCGCCGTCCACAGTGATATCGACGGCCGAATCGCGCGGCGTGTATTCGATTGGCTACCAGAACCTGGCAGCCCAGCAGTTCGCGCCGGAGTACTGGATCAGCGGGACCGGCTTCACGCTCGGCGACAAGCTGACCTGGCTTGCCTCGACGGCGGTCGACGGAACTTGGGAGCCGATCTTCCTGCGCTGCGGCATTGCGGACGGATGCATGGCGATCGCACCGTTCGGGGACAAGGTCCCCCAGGATGTGCAGGATGCGGTGATGCAGGCCAAGGCGGAGATCGAGGGCGGCACCCTCGTGGTCTTTGCGGGCCCGATCGTCGACCAGGACGACAATGTGAAGGTCGCCGAGGGCGAGGTGCTTACCGATGAGCTGATGGCCTCGGTGGACTGGTTCGTGAAGGGCGTGGTCGGAAACCCGAAGTAGACCGTAGGACACAATCACGGGCATCGGCGGCGAAACCCGCCGATGCCCGTCACTCGAGGTCAGCCAACGTGGAGTTCAGACGGCATTCGGTGACGCGGCTGGGCGAAATTGCCGGCCTCTGCCTTGCACGCGGAAGGCGGGGCCGGGTGCTGGCATGCGTGACGGGCGCGGCCTTTCTGGAGAGTGACAACGGAGATCTGTTCTGGCTTTCGCAGACCGGGTCGCCGATGCATCGGCGGGCGGCCCAGGTGCGGGACTCGCTCCCGCGCTGGCAAGCCGGCACGCCCCTCGTCGCGGGTGCCGGCGGCGTGCTGATCGGCAGCGAGGTGGTTCTGAATCTCGACGAGGCGCTGACGTGGAAGGCCGAGACGCCGGACAGGGACCTGCCCTTTGATGCGAGCAGACTCGCGAAGACTCTTCGGGAATTCGGGCAGGAGCTCGACGCATCAAGCGCACGTGGCTTCGGGTGTTTCCTCCCGGAGATCCTGTGGCCCGGGCTGATCACTGCGCCGAACGTGGACGTCGTTCTGGAAGCGGCCAGGCGGCCGGTACTCGAGGCGGCGCGCGCATGCATACAAGGCGAACCTGGCAAACTGCGCAGCGCGCTGACCTCGCTGGTTGGACTCGGCGCGGGGCTGACGCCATCCGGCGATGATTTCTGCGGCGGGATTCTGTTCACGCTGAAACACCTCGGGGGCGTGTTCCCCGAGGTGGCGGGGTGCTATCCCAGCGGGTTCATGGATTTCGCACACGCAAGAACCAATCGCATCAGCGCGGTCCTGCTGGAAGACCTGGCAAAAGGTCACGCCATCGGGCCGCTTCATCAGCTGATCAATCACTTCCTTATGGGGGACTCGCTGGACCGCATTCATTTTTTAGTCGCACAGCTGGCGCGCGTGGGGCATTCGACGGGGTGGGACCTGCTGGCCGGGCTGGTTGCGGGCCTGCTCGCGACCTGCTGCGGCGATCGTGCTGAGCCGATTCGTGTCATCGAGGCCGTTGCGGCCTAGAAGGGCAAGACGATGGAGATCAAGCAGAGAATTGACCAGGCAAACGACGAGGCGGCGCGGCGTATGACGAGCGGCGAGCCCGTGCTTGTGGATGTTGCGCCAGCGCGCGAGGTGATTCCCGGCATGAAGGACCGCATGATCATGCACAGCGGCCCGCCCATCGAGTGGGGACGCATGTGCGGCGCACAGCAGGGAGCCATCCTGGGCATGGTGCTGTACGAAGGATGGGCGAAATCACCCGAAGAAGCACACAGGATGCTCGAGAAGGGTGAGATCCAGCTCGAGCCGAATCACCATCACCAGGCGGTCGGGCCGATGGCAGGGACCATCTCGGCGAGTGCACCGGTTTGGGTGGTGGAGAACAAGGCTTTTGGGAACCGGGCGTTCTGCCGCCAGGTGGAGGGCAGCCAGCAGTTCGGCGACTTTCACGAGCCAGCTCTACAGAGCCTGCGTCTTTGGAGAGACGTGTGGGCGCCAACGCTGCACAGGGCGCTGCAGAGCATGGGAGGGCTGGAGCTCAAGCCCATTATCGCCAAGGCGCTGCAGATGGGGGACGAGCTTCACAACCGTCACTCGGCGTCGTCCAGCCTGTTCGCGAACGCGATGGCGGTGGGAATCGCGGGGACCGAATTCTCCAACAAGGAGGCGGTCATCGGGACGCTCAAATACATCACCAACCACGACCTGATCTTCCTGGGGCTGGCGATGGCGGCGGGAAAGGCGATCGCCGATCCTGCACGCGATGTGGAGTACAGCACCGTCGTGACGGCGATGTGCCGCAACGGCGTGGACTTCGGAATCCGCGTAAGCGGCCTGGGTGACGAGTGGTTCACCGCGCCGTCACCGGCGGTCGAGGGCCTTTACGTACCCGGCTACGCCGCGCAGGACGCGGGGCTCGACATGGGCGACTCGGCCATCACGGAGACGGTCGGCTGGGGCGGCTTTGTGCTGGGCGGCGCGCCCGGCATCCTGACGCTGGTGGGCGGGACGCCTGAGCAGGCGCTCGAATACTCGCGGGAGATGAAGCGCATCACGGTGGCGGTCCATCCAACGTACCGGATGCCGGCACTCGGTTTCATCGGGGCGTCGGTGGGAATCGACATCCGACTGGTCGTGCAGTCGGGCATCACGCCGATCATCGATACGGCCATCGCGCACAAGGATGCGGGCTACCCCAAGATCGGCGCGGGCCTGGTGCGCGCTCCGCTGGATTGCTTCAAGAAGGCGCTGATCGCTTTCGGAAAGAAGTACGGCGCGAGTTAGGAGACCCCATGGCAACCGGCGTGGCCACCCGCAGGAATCAGTACTACGACTCGGTCTTCCTTATGGGAGTCAACCGGCGGCTGCTGGATTCGGCAGGCGTGCGGCAGTCCGCGGTGCTGATGGGCAGCGAGGCGAACAAGTCCCTGCTGGCCGACCTCGGCATTGAGGATGTGCAGGTCCAGCACGCCCGGCCCAACGACCTGGTGGCAGCCGTGATCGCCGACAGTACTCAGGCAGCGGAGGCAGCGCTCGCGCAACTGGACGATTTTCTGGCCGGTGGCCAGCCCGCAGGCGCGTCGCCGAATCCACGCACGCTCGAGGAAGGACTGAGGCTGAAGCCGGCGGGCAACCTGGCGGTCATCTCCATCCCGGGCGAGTACGCGGCTGCCGAAGTGGAGAAGGCGCTGACGGCCGGGCTGCACGTGTTTCTCTTCAGCTCCAACGTCCCCGTCGAGGATGAGTTGCGGCTCAAGAGGCTGGCGGGAGAGAAGGGGCTGCTGCTCATGGGGCCCGACTGCGGTACGGCCATCCTTGGCGGCGTGGGGCTCGGGTTCTCCAACGCTGTGCGAAGAGGGCCGATCGGCGTGGTGGCGGCGGCAGGTACGGGGCTGCAGGAATTCACCAGCCAGGTGCACGCGGCGGGTTCAGGCATCTCGCACGCGATCGGGACGGGCGGCCGGGATCTCTCTGACGCCATCGGTGGTCTCACGGCGGTCGCCGGGCTGGAAGCGCTCGACCGCGATGCACAGACGCGCGTGGTCGCCGTCATCTCCAAGCCGCCAGGCCCCAAGGCACTCGACCGCCTGCTCGAGCGAATCCGGTCGACGAGGAAGCCGGTGATCGGCTGTTTCCTGGGCGCAGGCCGCGAGCTTGTGAAGGCGAAAGGAAACCTGCAGATCGCCTCCACGATCGATGAGGCCGTGCGGGTGTCACTGGGCGAAGTGGGGCGGCCGGTCGAGCAGGACGAATTGGGGCCGGGCGACACTGAGGAGGAGCGTGTGCGGCAGGAAGCCCGGCGCTGGAGCAAGACACAGCGATACGTGCGCGGACTGTTCGCCGGCGGAACGTTTTGCTACCAGTCACAGCAGATCTTGCGAGAGGCGGGCCTGCATGCGCACTCGAACGCGCCGCTGGAACCGCGGCTCAAGCTCGGCGACTCGAACCGCAGCGAGCAGCACACGCTCGTGGACATGGGCTCGGAGGAGTACACCCTGGCGAGGCCACATCCGATGATCGATGGGACGCTACGAAGGCAGCGCATCCTGCAGGAGGGAGGTGATCCGGAGACGGCGGTGCTGCTGCTGGATTTCGTCCTCGGGTACAACGCCTCCGCGGATCCTGTCGGCGCCCTGCTGGATGGAATCCGGCAGGCGGTGCAGGGTGCCAGGGCTGGGGGACGGACGCTGACGGTGGTGGCTTCCATCTGCGGGACCAGGGAAGATCCGCAGGACCTCGAGGCGCAGAGGAGACTGCTGCGAGAGGCAGGCGTGTGCGTGTTCCAGAGCAGCGCTCGAGCCGCGGCGTTCTGCGCCTCGCTGGTGAATGCGGCTGGAGGGTGAGATGGAAACACGAGTCGATCAACTGCTGCAGGGAACGATCGTGGTGCTCAACGTGGGGCTGCGGAGCTTTGCGGAGAGCCTGGAGCGGCAGCAGGCTGAGGTGATTCAGATCGACTGGGCGCCTCCGGCGGGGGGAGACAAAGAAATGATGGAGCTGCTGGATCAGTTCTTGTAGGCCTGAGCAGGCATACCGCGTGCCCCTACCTCTTGGCGCCGGACGCTCGTGCGTCCGGCGTGCGGGCTGTGCCCCTGCTGCGCGGCACGTTTGCAGCGAGCCCGCGCCGCGAGAGTAAAATGCCAGCATGCTTTCAACCGGTTGCAGGCCCTGTGAGGTGAGGGTGTGAAGAGGGCAAGCGCAGGTTGGATTGAAAGGGTGCTGCTTGTGCTGCTGAGCGTAGCGGGCTATGGCACGGTATTCC
>Ga0209751_10004510_pt1 | contig 13312 bp, 7 predicted proteins | sample RifCSP13_1_FD_184019 | JGI IMG/M metagenome (GOLD analysis project Ga0209751, IMG submission 184019) | Soil microbial communities from Rifle, Colorado - Rifle CSP2_sed 13_1 (SPAdes) (version 2) | ecosystem: Environmental > Terrestrial > Deep subsurface > Rock core/Sediment | place: Rifle... | reverse complement strand
ATGTGCCTGTGGATCGCCGGCAGGGAGAGCCCACGTCGGGATGCCAACTCGCTTATTGAGCACGGTCGCAGTCCCAACGCGTAGATGATCTCCCGCCGGTGTTCGTTGGCGAGAGCGTCAAAGACCTTGTCGAGATCCTTTGAGCCGTGCATGTGGTCCTACCGTTAGTTAACAGAGTCATTAACTTTAGTGAGGGCGACGGGTTCCCGCCAAGTCGGGCAACGCCGTCGCCGCGCCGGCTGTCTGGTGCAGTACTCCCCACCCGCCTCATGTGTTACTTCCGCACGCTGGGGGAGGCCATCGTTTCCTCCCCCGCAGGGGGAGGTGGCCCGAAGGGCCGGAGGGGGCAACCCGTCAGATTCGACGCGTCTTGTCGCCGCCGACTGCCCCCCTCCCCCTTTCGGGGTACTCCCCCCTCCGGGGGGAGAAACGGACGGGTGCATTGCCGCAACCTGGCGAAGGGTGCAGTGATGTCACATCATCGGTTCAGCTTCGCCGTACGCTGACCCGGGCGATCGCCGCGGTCAATCCTTGGAGGGACCCGTGGTACCTACCGTGTCGTCATCGCTTTTGTCGGCGGCACCTGTTTCTCCACAACGTCTTCTCAATTCGACGTGCTGCGCTGCAGAGCCAGGAAGTAGACCGTCAGGTCGGAAATCTTCGTCAGCGTGCCGGACGATGGCTCGTAACGATGGACTCCCTCGTTTTCGGGCGACGCGGATGAGTAACAGATCGCACTGCCATCAGCCAGCAGCACGTAGCAATACGTGTCTGCATCGGCCGGCAACGCGGCAAACGACTCGGTGTCGTAGAGCATGACCCAGACCGATTGGCTGTCGTCCGATCGGTACTGCGTCAGGAGTAGCCCGTTCGTTTGATTCTCCAGCCAGAGCTCACCCGGGTTCTCAGCCGCGACCGGTAGGGGGATGATCTCGCCGGTCTGAACCTTCAACAGCGCCTGGTAGGTCACCGGTTCTCCGGCATCGGTTGAGATCACGGCATAGGGCGCGTTGGGCAGAGCCGTGAAGGCCTGATATGGGTCGCCGTGGCCGACGAGTTGCCCCCCACCATCCCCGGTCAAGCGCCAGAAGGACGAGGAGGCAGCGTCGAGCACCAGCAGGCTCTGATCATCGAGCGCCCAGCTTGCCAGACCCCGGTCAACGGTCTTCTCCGGGATGATGTACGTCAGCGCCGGTTCGCTGCCGAATACCGGCACCAGCGTCAGTGGGCAGTCCACTCCGCAACCGAAGTCGTAGGTCATGAACCAGTCGCCCGCCAACCACCGTCCGGTTGTGGCAGAAGTGGAATGTCGGCCGTTGGTGGCGCGGCCATCGGCGGCGACAATGTCCCCGGTTCGATAGTCCAACCAGACCTCCCCGGTAGCGTCGGCGAAGACGTGATCGAAATTCGAGTAGGAATACAGCGTCCGGTCCTGGCCGGTCGTCAGGTCCCGCTCCACCACCCGGGACGGGGTTCCGCTCCCAGCGGTGGTCACAAACCGCAGGTAGCGGCCATCGGCGGAAAACATCGCGGCCCGGTTCAGGTCGGCCACATTGGAGGCGAGAAGCGTGGCCTCTGCCGTATCGGAGTTGATCAGGACGGCGGCTTCGGACACACCGTACGGGTAACGGATCACTACATAGGGTCCGCTCACGGCGACCAGGGTCCAGGCGTTTTCGGGCGCGGCCATGTGAACGCTCGGAAACGCCAGTTCGGTGGCGTCGGTCGTCGTCAGCAGGTAGGCAGTCGGCGCGCTGCCGTCCAGGTACATCGCAATGGCCTTGTCCGGGGCGACCTGCCACATGGTGCCGCTGTTGAGGGTCGCTGGATCGGGGGTGTCCAGCAGAACGTTGACTCGCCCGTCGGTGCTGATCGCGACGATCTGTGCCGGATCTTGCAGCCAGGCCCAAATCCACTGCGGCGGAACGTCCGGGATCGGCGTCGTTGTGGTCGGAATCTCGGTCGGCACGGAGGTAGTTGTTGGGGGCAGGGTCGTTGCCTCGCCGGGTGCCGCAGGCTCGGTCGACCCGGTGGTGGCCACCTCGCTCACCGTGGGCGACGTTGTCAGCTCAACAGAACCTGACCCCCGACCGGTACAGGCCGCGAGTCCAAATGCGATTGCCCACACGATGACGACCACAGACCCAGTCTTTTTCATGTCTCAGGAAGGCTAGACCGCACCACTACAGCGCCTATCTCCCGCTCAATGCACCGGCCGCACGAGCCGATATGAGAGGTCGACGGTTCCCGTTGAGGATGGGAATAGCTATGCCTGCCAACAATGCTGTCAGCGTGGACGAGACGGCCGGAAAGGCGTTTCGTCCCGCCTCGGCGGGCACCCTCGAATCCGCAATTCGAGCCGTCAACTCGTTGGGCATTGCTTTTGCCACTTTCCAGCTCTTCGCGGACCCGCAGGGCCGCGATGCCTTCGGTCAGGCAGTCGATGAACTTGGCAGCGCCACCGCGCTCGGCGTCCTGGAAGTCACCGACAACGGGTTCCGTTGGGGTCGCAGCCAGGTGCCGGTCGAGCATCCCGGGGTGAGCCGTCTGGCGGTCCAGCTGTTTCTCCATAACGTGGCGGGTGTCCGTCTTGTCTCCTCCCCGTCGGCGGCAGACCTCGTCACCCTCTTTGACGTCATCCGGCACCACCCTGAGGACATTCCCGAGGGTGCAGGGCTCGCCTTGGCCAACCGTGGGGTCTCGGCGATCCGCCTGCTCGTCCGCGGAATGCTCCACCAGGCCAGTCCCGACGAGGCGCCTCCCGAGGCTGCAGCAACGATTCCCGGCAGGCCCGACAAACCCGACGTCGCGAGTTTCGGCTTCCAACCCGAATCCTTCGCTGCGGCGCTGCTCAACGCAGCCGGCAACGACCGCGTCCGCCTGACCGAGCTCGTGGTCGACCGCTACCTGGAGGCCAGCAGGCTGGTCGACCACGAGGACGTTTGGGCCATGGAAGAGATCGTCCACACCTTTGTCGACACCTTCTTCTACTTTCCCCGGGAGTTCCAGGCGCCGATCCTCGCCGAGCTGCTGGTAAGACGCGACCTGCCGCCCTTTCGAATGTTCCTCGATCAGTTCGCCCGGCATGAGCTGCGCGAGTTGGCCCCCCTGCTCGACGACGAAATCCATCCACTGCTGCTGGAGTACGCCAAGGTCGCCGCGGAGAGCGATGAACGTCTCGATGAGCTGCACATCCTGCTCACCGAATCCACCGCATCCAGACCGATCGGCGCGTTGATCGAGCATCAGATCGGGCAGCTCCTCAATCCCCAGGGCGGCGGGCAGGCGCCGGTCGGCGGAGCGGTGCAACGTCTCCAGTCTCAAGTCCCGTCGCAAGCCGCTCCGCCCGAGGTCGCAGCCGATGTTCTCTTCGGACTGCTTGAGATGGCCTCGTCCGCTCCCGATCTCGTGCGCCGGTTTCGGATTTGGGCCCGCAAGGTGGGAGCCGCCATAGAGGCCGACGACGTGGAGGCGGCGAAGACTTGGGTGTCCGTCGTCTTCGACAATCCAGAGCTGGCTCAGCACACCAACCACATCACCACAACCCTCCGTGATGTAGTCACGCCCACAGTCGTCGCCCACCTGGTCGAAGCGTTTCACCGAACCGAGATGCGTGAAGACGTTGGTCTAGCCCGGGTTCTGCCGTTCATCGCCGACGCCATCGTCGACCGCCTCGGCGACGAACCCGACCAGCGACTTCGCCGCACGATGATCGACATGCTCACCATCGTGGCGCGACGCGATGCTGAGCCGATCGTTCGCCACCTCGACGACCCGCGGTGGTACCTGGTTCGGAACCTGGTGCTGGTCGTGGGCCGATCCCGGAAACCGGAGCTGGCCGAGGTCCTCCGCCCCCTCGCCCACCACCCCGACCCCCGGGTTAGGCGTGAGACGCTGCGATCGATCCACGCCCTCGGTGGTGGAGAGGCAGACGTGTTGCTCGAGGGGCTGGGCGACCCGGACCAATCTGTGCGGGCAGTTGCCGCGACAATGATCCGATCGGCACCCTCCCCCGAGATGGTTCCGCTTCTCGCCGGGCTGATCGAGACCGGAATCTCGACGGAAGCGAAGTGCGACGTCATCGCCTTGCTGGGTTACCTGCCATCCTGGGATGCCCGCACACTTCTCGAAAAACTCGCTGCCAAGCGGATGTCGGCATCGCCAGCGACGCGGGCGTTGCGCACCGCTGCCCAGGCCGCCTTGGAGCACGCCCCATGACCGAGCCCGCAATCCGCTCGCTATTGGCGGCAATCCGCCGGGCGGCAGCCCATCATCGCATCTACGGGGCAGGGCACGAGCTGACCCAGGTCGCCTTCACCGACGTAGCGGCCGCAGCTGACAAGCTGATCGGAAACTCTGCCAAGACGATGATCACCCTGCTGGACCACACGCTCTATGTCGACCGAGCTCCGATGGCGGGGATCTCCTTGGAGTTCAACGGCATGATCGAAGACCTGCAACAAAGGGGAATCGAGTCGATCATCTTCGAGGCCCCGGTGCGACCCGCCGACTGCGGCGCGCTCGCAGCCTTTCTCGGTCGTGTGGGCGATCCTCCCACCGGCTCGGTCGTCCTCAATGAGGACTCATGGGCACGCACAGATCTGGAAGACTCGCCTACCGAGGACCTCCGTCACGCCTACACAACTTCGCTGATCGCGCTGCGGTCATTGGGAGAAGCCGTCCAGTCGGGCAGCGGTCTCGAACTGTCGCATGCCACCTCGGCCGTGCGTTCTCTGTTGGAACAAGTGATGTCACAGCCGGAGGCCGCCTTTCTGCTGACCACCATCAAGAGCCACCACGAGTACACGTTCTACCACTCGGTCAACACCTCGATCCTCGCAATCGCCCTCGGCCGTTTCATAGGGCTCGACCAGGAGGACCAACTCGTCCTCGGCGTGGGCGCGCTGTTGCACGACATCGGCAAGATCGGTGTGTCGGCGTCGATCCTCCAGTACCCAGGTCGACTGCGCTCCGAAGACTGGGCCGAGATCAAGCTTCATCCACAGGTTGGAGCCGAGGCAATAATCGCGGCCTCCGAGCGAGGTATGGAGGCGGCTGCGGTCGTCGCCTTCGAGCACCACGCCGGCTTCGATGGAGCCGGCTATCCGACCATCCCCGTCGATCGCCACGCCGACCAAGGTCATACCACCGGCAAGTCGGGGGCCTCGCTCCACCTGTTCAGCAGGCTCGTGGCAGTGGCCGACACCTACGACGCCGTCACCACTCGCCGTGCCTACCGACGAGCCGAGAGTCCGAGCCGGGCCCTGCATCTGCTCCTCACGGGCGCCGGGCGTTCCCACGACCCCGACTTCGTCCAGGCGTTCATCGGCATGATGGGGGTCTATCCACCCGGCAGCCGGTTGCTTCTCGACGACGGACGGATCGCTGTGGCCATTCGCAGCACCGGCGAGTCGATGACCCGGCCCACCGCGGCAATCGTCGCCGACGCCCAGGGAAACGCTCTCGCCCACCCGGAGCTCGTCCAGATCGACCCGAAACGGATAGTCGATCAGATTTCCCCGCGCGATCAAAACATCGATGCGTCGCCTCTGATCGAGCAACTCGAGGCCGGGGCTTCCGCCGCCTGAGAGGCGTTTTCGACGCCGCCGCGAACTCTGATGAAGGGCTCCGGCGGGCTGGTCCCATCGGCGGCCATAACCGCGCCGGGCTCACCCGGCTGTTCTCGACTCGGCTGCCGTCAGGGTCTCCTCACGCCAACGCGTCGAACCCACCCGCCTCGATGAGCGCCGCGATCGCCTCGATGGCGGGCCCGGGCGGTCGGTCGTGCTCCAACGGGGGAACGATCCGGCGCACCGCGTCGTGCACCGCCCCGGTGCCGGCCCCGGGGCGGAGCGGCGCCCGGCGATCGACCCCCTCGGCGGCGCACAGCAGTTCCACGGCCACCACCCGGACCGTGTTGTCGAGCACCGGCCCGAGCTTGCGCCCGGCACCCCATCCCATCGAGACGTGATCCTCCTGGAGCCCCGAGGTGGGTATCGAATCCACCGACGCCGGATGGCACAGCACCCGGTTCTCGGCAACGAGGGCGGCGGCGGTGTACTGGGCGATCATGTAGCCCGAGTCGAGACCGGGACGCGTGGCGAGGAAGGGTGGCAGCCCGGCGGACCGCACTGGATCGAGGATGCGGTCGGTGCGCCGCTCGGAGATGGAGGCAATCTCGGACACCGCGATCGCGGTGAAGTCGAGGGCGAACGCCAGCGGCTCGCCGTGGAAGTTCCCCGCCGACACCACCTCCCCGCTCTCCGGGAACACGATCGGGTTGTCGACCACCGCGCCGAGTTCGCGGGCCGCCACCGCATCACAGAAGTCGAGCACGTCGGCGGCGGCGCCGTGGACCTGGGGGGCGCAGCGCAACGAGTAGGCGTCTTGCACCGCGTGGTCGAAGTCGTCGCGGTGACTGGCCACGATTCCGCTTCCGGCGAGTGCGCTGCGGATCCGCCGCGCCGACTCGATCTGGCCGGGATGGGGGCGCAGGGCGTGGATCTCCGGGGCGAACGGACGCTCGCTGCCGAGCAGCGCCTCGATGCTCAGCGCTGCAGCCAGGTCGGCGATCCGGACGAGGCGGCGAGCCCGGTCGAGGCCGAGCACCAGCATGGCGAGCATCCCCTCGGTGCCGTTGAGCAGGCTGAGCCCTTCCTTCGGTTCCAGGACCAGGGAAATGAGGCCGGCCCGTCGCAGCGCCTCGTCCGCCGGCATCTCGACCCCGGCGACACGCACGGTGCCCTCCCCGATCACGGGCAGCGCCAGGTGGGCGAAGGGGGCGAGATCCCCCGATGCGCCGACGGAGCCCTGGGAGGGGACCACCGGCAGGATGTCGTGGCGGAGCAGATCGACAAGACACCGCACCACCTCTACCCGCACCCCCGAGTAGCCCTGGGCGAGGGTGCGCGCCCGCAGCAGGAGCATCGCCCGCACCAGATGATCGGGAAGGGCGGCTCCCACCCCGGCGGCGTGGGAGCGGAGCAGCGCCACCTGCATCGCCGCGGACATCTCCGGTTCGACCCGGGTGGAGGCGAGAGCGCCAAAACCGGTGGTCACTCCGTACACGGTCTCACCGCGGGACACCGCCCCGGCGACGATGCGGCGTGCCGGTTCCATGCGGGCGGCGACTCCGGGCCCGACTTCCACGGTGGCCTGGCCGCGGGCGACGGCGACGACGTCGGCGGCGGGGAGCGGATCTCCGGTGATCACGACCGTGCTCATGATGCCTCCCTTCCCGCCAGACCCGACACGAAGGCGAGGAAAGCGGTGGCAGCGTTCATCACCGTGAGCCCGTCGCGATCGCGCTCCGGATCGACCTCGACGAAGTCCACCGCCCGCACCGCCGGGTGCAGTCCGGCGGCGCGGCACGCCGCCGCCAATTGTCGCGGGGTCATCCCCCCGGGACGGGCGCCGGGACAGCCGGGAGCGAAGGCGAGGTCGAGGACGTCGACGTCCACGTCGACGTAGATCCACGCGCAGCGCCGGGCGAGATCGTTCAGGGCACTGGTCACCACCCATCCCGCCCCCACCTCGTCGACCGTAGTCATGGTCACGATCTCGATGCCGTGGTCGTCGCAGTAGGCGCGGTACTCCGCCGAGTTGGCGAACGAGTGGATGCCGACCTGGACCACCCGTCCGTCGGGGAGTCCGTCCTCGATCAGCCCGCGGATCGGACTGCCGTTGCTCGGGCCGGTGTCGGTGACCCTCACGTCGTGGTGGGCATCGAGGGTCAGGATTCCCACCGCATCGAGGTCACCCACGGCGAGCCCGTTCACCAACGGGCGGGTGACGGCATTGTCCCCCCCGAGGAACGCCTTCACCGGAGCCGGGTCGAGGGCGGCGGCGAGCGAACGCACCTCACCCGGCATGGTGTGCATGTCCAGTCCTTCGACCGGCCAGTCGCCGAGGTCGGCGACCTCCACGGTGCGCAGGTCGGTACCGGTCTCGCCATCGAACACCGAGAATCGGGCCAGCACCGCCCGCACCGCGGCGGGGCATCGCCACGCGTCGGAACTGCTGAGCGAGGCCGAAGACGAGGGCACCCCGGCCACGATCAAGTCTGGGCTCGCCGCCGCCGAGGCGAGCCAGGTGTCGGCGCGCGGCCAGAACGGATCGAAGATGGCCATGGCAAAGAGGCTACCCGCCGCCCGCCGCCCGCCGCCCGCCAAAACGCCCCACGGCGCGCCGACGCATTGGTTATCGCCGTCACGACGGCACAATCGGCTGCCACAACTCCGGAGGGAACGTGAGAGGGATTGGGCTCCTTGCCGCCGCCCTGCTGCGCGCGTGACCGGAGCCCCGATCCGCATCGGCGGGCGTTTCGTGATCTCCGCCGAGGAGCTGCGCTGGCGCTTCGACACCAGCGGCGGCCCCGGTGGCCAGCACGCCAACAAGGCGTCGACGCGGGTCGAGCTCTCCTGGGATCTCGCCGCCAGTACCGCCATTCCCGACGGATTGCGCAGGCACATGCTCGAGCGGCTCGGCCCGCGGGCGCCACAGGGTGTGGTCACCGTGATCGCGGGCGACACCCGATCGCAGTGGCGCAACCGGGCGCTCGCCCGCCGCCGCATGGAGGAGATCCTCACCAATGCGATCCGCGTCGATCCCGACCGCATCCCGACCCGGGTCCCTTCATCGGTTCGGCGGCGCCGGTTGGAGCGCAAGCGGCGACGCGCCGAGACGAAGCAGATGCGGAGGGGGCCGGAGCGGGAAGCGGCTATCCAGCCGCTCGGTGATCCTCTCTCCGCAAGTGCACCCTGGCGTGGGCGATCGCCTCCTCGGACGTCCCGAACAGGTGCTCACGGTTGCGGCTGATCTTGTCGAGCACTCCGGTTCGCTCCAGTATCTCCCGCGGCTGCGGCTGGAGGCCCGACATGAGCACCAGGATGTGGCGTCGCTCCAGCGCCTCCGCCAGTCCCTCGAGGGCGGTGAGACCGGTGGCGTCCATCACCGGCACACGGCGCATGCGCAGGATCACCACCTTGATCCCCGGGGTCTCCTTGAGCACCTGGTCGAAGAACTGGGCGGCGGCGCCGAAGAAGACCGGCCCCTCGATGCGGAACGCAAGGATGTCCTCCCGCTCCAGTGCCGACTCCTGGCGCATCTCCGCAGCGGTGTCGTGGTGGCTGGGGGCCGAACCAGACAGCACCTCGGGATCGACGCTGAGCATCTGGCTCATCCGCACCACGAAGAGGAAGCCGGCGGCGATCATGCCCACTTCGACGGCGAGGATCAGGTCGAAGACGATCGTCACGCCCATCGTGAGCAGCAGGACGAACGCGTCGGAGCGGGTCGACCGGAGGATCGTGCGGGCGGCATGCGACTCGACCATGCGGACGGAGACGACCATGAGGATTCCGCCGAGGACCGCCAGCGGAATCTTCGCGGCGAGCGGAGCCAGGAAGAGGACGATGGCGAGAAGTACCACCCCGTGGAAGACGGAAGCGAGCCGGGTCTTCGCCCCGGAGCGGACGTTCACTGCGGTCCGGGCGAGGGCGCCCGTCGCCGGCATGCCGCCGAAGAATCCGACGGCGACGTTGGCCAGTCCCTGACCGAGGAGTTCTCGGTCCGGGTCGTGCCGTTCCTCGATCGTCTGGCCGTCGGCCACCACCGCGGAGAGGAGGCTCTCCAGTGCGGCGAGGATGGCAATGACCAGCGCCACGCGGGCGATGTCGACCACCCCACCCACCGAGAGCAGCGGCAAGCCGGGAGTGGGCACGCCCCGGGGAACCCCCGACACCCGGGTCACGCCGTCGAACCAGTCGAGCAGCGAGAGGCCGGTGCCGGCGAGGAGGGCCACCATGCTCGCCGGAATCGCTCGCACCCGGGGAACGCGGACCCAGAGCACCATGACCGCCGCGGTCGCGGCAGCGAGGACGACCGCCGGTGCCGCCGGTGACTCGAGGAACGCCCGCAGGGTCCGGGTGGCTGATACCAGGGTGGATTCGGCCGGTTTGCCGGCGACGCCGAGCACCAAGGGCAGCTGCTGGAGGAAGATGATCACCGCGATTCCGTTGGTGAAGCCGGTGACTACCGGCCAGGGCACGAATCCGACGTAGCGACCCACCCCGGCCGCAGCCATCGCCACCAGCAGCAATCCGGCCACGATCGCCACCAGGGGGAGCGCCTCGGGGCCGCGCTGGGTGACGATCGGGATGAGCACGACCGTCATTGCCCCGGTGGGGCCGCTCACCTGGAAGTTCGATCCGCCGAAGACAGCAGCAACGATGCCCGCCACGATCGCGGTCGTCACCCCCACCGCCGGCGGCACCGCGGTGGTGACGGCGAACCCGAGTGCCAGGGGCAGCGCCACCACCGCCACCGTGGCCCCGGATACGAGGTCCGCTCCGAGAAACTCAAAGCGATAGTCGGAGGAGCGAGGAAGGAGGCGGGTGACGTTCATGCGGGGAGAAATGTAGGTGTCCATCGTCCATCGTCCGTCGTCCGACGATTGCCTATGGACTATGGACCGCCCGGCCCATGGGGCCGGGCGGTCTCACCCTTCCGCCCCTCCCGTGAAGTGCCAGGACCCGAGGCGCAGCGAGGGCGCCCGCACCACGCCCTGGCCGAACTCGGAGTTGGCGTAGCGAAGATCGTTGCCCACCCCGAGCACGTTCCCCGGGCCGAGCGCTTTGAGGAACGACTGGGTGAAGCGGAGGTTGGTCACCGCACCGGTGATCACGCCGTTCTCGATCATGAACGTGCCGTTGCGGGTGAGGCCGGTGACTACCTGACTCTTCGGATCGAGGATGCGGCAGTAGTTGAAGGTGGCGACGTACACCCCGCGTTCCACCGCGGCGATCATCTCCTCCACCGAATCGGTGCCCGCACGCACCACCACGTGACCGGCGAGCGGTCCGAGGGAACCGCTCATCGCCCAGGCATGACCCGTGGAGGTGGTGCCGGCCCTCCGGGCAGAGCGCCGGTCGTGCACCGCAGTCCTGGTAACCCCGGCCTCAACCAGCGTGGTGGTTTGCTTGGGCGTCCCCTCGGCGTCGTACGACTCGCCGAGCGCACCAAATCCCATCGGGTCGTCGATCATCGTGATCCGCTCGTCGAACTGAGCGGCACCCAACTCGACGAACGATTGGTCCTCGTTGACCGCCTTGCCGTTGAGCCCGTAGAAGTCGAGAAACACCGCAATGGTGGCGACCGGTTCCGGCGCCAGGACCACCTCGTAGTCCCCCGGCTTGAGGTCGAAGGCGTGCAGGCCGCGCCGGGCGCGGTCGGCTGCGAGCGCCCCGGCAACCGCACCGTCGAGGTCGGAGAATGCGTTAGAGGTCTGATGCGCCGAACCGGCGCTCTGCCCGGTCTGGTGAATGCCGTCGATGGTGGCCCGGCTCCCCCGGGCGGAAACCCGGTGCCCGACGCTGTTGGCGAAGGCGGTTTCGAACGAGTCGGTGTCGCAGAACCCGGCGCCGAGCAGGTCTTTGCCGGCGCCGACGAAGGCCTTCACCGCCGCGGCCCGGCCTTTCGGAGTGGCGCCGGTGGTCGACTGGTGGGAGAAGTCCGCGGGGGCGATGACGACCGGCGCGGTGAGCCCCGGCCAATCCGCATCCACCCGTTGGGTGGCCGCGACGGTGAGGGCGTCCTCGGCGAGCTTGGAGAGGGCGGCGGCGTCGGCCGGGTTGCCGGTGACGGAGGCGACCCGTCCGGCAGCGGCCACCCGGAGCCGCACGTTCACATACTCCTCCCCCACGTTCTGATGGATGAAGGAGTTGGCGAAACGGGTGAGTTCGGCACGGCCCACCGCCACGATGGCTTCCGCCTCGGCGCGATCGCCGATGATCTCGATGAGGTGGTCGGCGGCGGTGCGGGCGTCGGTCATCCCTTCACCCCCACCCGCACCTCGGCGAACCGCCCCGGCGAAGCCGAATGGCCGGTGTGGGCGATCTGGATCGGCTGGCCCTTGCCGCAGTTCGGCGTACCCCAGTGCACCCACTCCGCTTCCCCGCCGAGCATGTCCAACTGAGCCCAGAAGCGGGGGGTGATCCCGGTGTAGGTCGGGTTCTTCACCATGCGGCCCAGCTTCCCTTTCTTGATCTCCCAGCCGACCTCGCAGCCGAACTGGAAGTTGAGCCGCTTGTCGTCGATCGACCAGGAACGGTTGGTCGACATGAAGATCCCACGGTCGGTGGCGGCGATCATCTCGTCGAGGGAAGAGTCCCCGGGGAGCAACCCGACATTGGTCATCCGCACCATCGGGAGACGGGCGTACCCATCGGCGCGAACCATGCCTCCCGGGGGCAGGCCGGCGATGGCGGCCGAGTCGCGGCCCGAGAGCACCCCCACCCAGCGGCCTCGATCGACGATCGGCACCCGCTGCGCCGGGGTTCCCTCGTCGTCGAAGCCGAAGGTCCCCAGGGCGCCGAGAAGTGTGGCGTCGGCAGTGATGTTCATCAGGTCCGATCCGTAGCGGTGGGTGCCGAGTCTGTCGAGCTGCAGGTGCGAGGTGCCGGCGAAGGCCGCCTCCCATCCCAGGATCCGGTCGAGCTCGATGGCGTGGCCCACCGACTCGTGGATCTGCAACGCCAACTGGCTGGCCTCGAGGATGATGGTCATCTCCCCCTCGGGACAGTCGTCGGCTTTGAGTACCGCCGCAGCCTCGTCGGCGATCCGGGGAGCGTTGCCGAGGAAGTCCCAGCGGCGGATCACCTCGAAGCCGCCGGTCTCGAACTGGCCGAACGACTGTGGGAAGGAACGCCGATGGGTCTCGCCGTCACCGACCGCCGTGGCATCGAATCCGCCCCCGGTCTCGACGATGTGCTGGTGGATGCGGTGACCCTGGGAGGACACGAACCACTTGTGGGTGTCCCAGGCGCCCAATGAGGCCCGGGCGAGACGGACCTCTTCGACCTCCTGCATGGCGGCGGTGACCGCCATCAGCAGGTCGACCTTCTCGGAGAGCGGCACCTCCAACGGCGCCTCGGCATACGGGGTCTCGTACTCGGCCTCGACGATGGGGACATCGGCGAGAGGCGACGGCTTTCCCGGGACGACGGCCGAAGCCTTAGCGATCTCGGTCGCCCGGTTCCCTGCCGAACGCAGGGCCGCCGGAGAGAGGTCGTGGGTGCCGAAGAACCCCCACGACGATCCGACCAGGGCGCGCACCCCGATACCGGCGGCTTCTCCGCGATCGAGTTGCTCGACGCTGCCGTTGAGGACCTCGATCTGCTCGTCCCGACTCTCGACATAGCGGGCGTCGGCGTACGAGGCGCCGACGGCAAGGGCGGCTTCGACGGCGGCCCGAGCGTGATCAAACATGGCGGCACGCACCCTAGCCAGAAGCCGTGTCCGTTCAGGCTGCTCC
>Ga0209751_10004508_pt1 | contig 13314 bp, 11 predicted proteins | sample RifCSP13_1_FD_184019 | JGI IMG/M metagenome (GOLD analysis project Ga0209751, IMG submission 184019) | Soil microbial communities from Rifle, Colorado - Rifle CSP2_sed 13_1 (SPAdes) (version 2) | ecosystem: Environmental > Terrestrial > Deep subsurface > Rock core/Sediment | place: Rifle... | reverse complement strand
CAAACCGTCTCTATATTTGTTTATATATTCTCTATTTCTCATCGGGGTGATTTGAATCGCGCCGTGATGATAAATTTCACCTTCATGAAAATCACCGACATATCTTGAAGAAATGAGATTTGGCCTCTGCAAGAGAATTACCTCCCTATAGCCGATTTCGGATCACGGAGCCATCTATCTGTAGAGACGCCATTAATGGCGTCTCTACAATATTCCGCAATTGGTTCCTTTGTGTTAATTCGTGGCTAAATAGAACCTTTAAATATTACCCAATATCAAAAAGGTGGCAATTCGATTCTGGATTTGTGATCATGATTTGTCACAGAGAACACAGAGAGAGAAACAAAAATATTATTTCTCTGTGAACTCTGTGGCTGTGTTTTTGAATCCCTAATCTTACTGTCCACGCTCACCATATAGATTGGGATTGCGAAAGGGATTTACTTCCTCGGTGAATCGGCTTAAACGAAATGGAGAGATATCAACGGTTCTAGCTCTTCCTTCTGTTATAAGCTCAGCCGTACATATACCTACAGCGGGGGCAATTTTAAAACCGTGGCCGCTGTGTCCGACTGCCCAGTAAAATCCTTCACCCTCTCGAACCTTATCTATGATTGCATATTCGTCATCGCTTACTCCGTCGCACGCCGCTCTTCCTCCGCGAAAAACCGCTCTTTCCATGCCGGGGATTCTTTTTTCAAGTAAATTCAAGGCATTAACAGAATATCCAGGCTCAGTCGTTTCATTGTAATTCTCTGGTGAAGTGGCTTATTCAGGTTTTCAAATGATCTCCAGTCTTGGAAGCTCTGAGATGAAGGCATTAGAAGAAGAGATAGAAGAACTCGAAAAACGTAAGGAAAGAATTCTTACAAGAATGAGTCCAACAGGAATTGGAAGAAGGATTTATCACGAGTCCTCTCCACCTCCTAAACAGAGAGAGAAAAGCGAGGTTGTGGAAGAGGAAGCTGATTATAGGGCTAATTCCCCATTCAGAATTGTTGTAGAAAATGTAAATAGAGAAGAACTCAGAAAATGGTGGGAAGATATGTGTTACGAAAGGGTGAGCGATAGACCAAATGAGTTTAATGATATTTTTAAGCAGTTAAAGAAATTTCACGATGGCTCCTTCCTCTTCCGTAAAGGAGACCCTGATGAGATAAGAAGAAAGCTACAGATCGTTCTTAGAAGATTTAATCCTAAATTCGGGATTGAAGTAGAGGAAGAGTAAACAATCCTTTTCGTGTTTCCTTCTTTAGTAATTGAGAGTATCACTATCCTCTCATAATTACACTTTGTTTTAAGATCCGATTAATTCTGTCCAATTATCTAGAAAGGTAAAAGAGTTTTTATGTTTGATTAAATCTTAAGCACGGTATGCCCAATTTATGGGCATAAAAGTTAAAATTTACTAACTTTTCCTAATAAAATAACTGGCACACTTTTTGTATATTACTAGCATAACTTTTCCCGTACTTCTGGTCTAAGGGAGGTTTACAGATGGTGAAGTTAAAAAAGTTTACAGACATTACAGTTTTGGGCCTAACTCCGGTTATTACGCTCCTAACGCTCGTCTTACTTACAAGTTTATCTTTCGCTCAAGAGGCCGCCCCGCCCACGGTCGACACGGGTGACACCGCTTGGATGCTTACATCCTCTGCTTTGGTATTGATGATGACCATCCCAGGTCTCTTCCTATTCTACGGTGGCCTGGTCAGAGCAAAAAACACCCTTGGCACCGTTATGCAAAGCTTTATCATTGTTGGCCTGATTAGCATTCAATGGGCGCTGTGGGGCTATAGCCTCGCCTTCGGACCAGACAAAGGAGGTATAATTGGAAGCCTCGCTTGGGTTGGATTAAAAGGAGTGGGACTTGATCCCAACCCAGACTATGCCGCTACGATACCACACCAGGCTTTTATGATCTATCAATTGATGTTTGCGATTATCACCCCTGCACTAATCACTGGTGCATTTGCTGAGCGTGCAAAGTTTAGCACATTTATTATTTTCATCTTACTCTGGGCAACATTTATATATGACCCTCTTGCTCATTGGGTGTGGGGTGTAGGTGGATGGTTAAGAAAGTTAGGTGCCTTGGATTTTGCTGGTGGAACAGTGGTACATATTAGTTCTGGTATATCGGCTCTTGCTGCTGCCATGATGTTTGGGAGGCGGATTGGGTATGGACATGAAGCTATGCCACCGCATAACCTCCCTTTTAGCATTATCGGGGCTTCACTCCTATGGGTAGGGTGGTTTGGATTTAATGCAGGGAGTGCGCTTGCGGCTGGCGGACTGGCTACCAGTGCCTTTGTGGCCACCCATATGGCAACAGCGGCAGCAGCGCTTTCATGGATGTTTATGGATTGGATATTTAGAGGTAAGCCTACGGTTCTAGGGGCTGCCAGTGGAGCTGTAGCTGGACTTGTTGCGATCACGCCAGCATCGGGCTTTGTCGGGCCGATTTCTTCAATCATCATCGGAATCGGTGCAGGTGTCTTCTGTTCTATCGCATGCAACGTGAAGCCGAAATTGGGTTATGACGATTCTCTTGATGTGGTAGGAGTGCACGGGATTGGAGGAACCTGGGGAGCGCTGGCAACAGGTCTATTTGCTTCAAAGGCAATAAATGCAGCCGGAAACGACGGTCTCTTCTTCGGTAACCCGGGGCAACTCTGGGTGCAGTTCGTCGCTGTAGTGGTAACCTGGGTCTTTGCCTTTGTTGGGACACTGATAATTCTTTATATTCTCAAGGTTATAATGGGGCTAAGGGTATCGGAGGAAGAGGAGCAGATGGGACTGGACTTGAGTCAGCACGAGGAAAAGAGTTATACCATGTAACTACTTCATAGACTCAAGTTAGATTGATTGCAGATTTGGGATTTCGGATTAACTAAAAACCGAAGATTTCGAAAGAGAGAAGTGAAAGGATAGCGCCATTCATTATCTTTTATCTATCGGAACGTAGGTTAAATCATTAGGTCCAACGTACTCAGCGATGGGTCTTATTAAAGTATTATTGCTATATTGCTCAAGTACATGAGCAATCCATCCGCTTACACGGCTTAATGCAAAAATAGGAGTGTAGAGATCTATCGGTATGCCCATTGTGTAATATGCCGATGCAGAATAGAAATCCACATTGGGGTACATACCTTTTTCGTTTAGCATTAAATCCTCAATCACTCTTGACATCTCATACCACTTTGTCAGACCTGTTTTCTCGCCCATTTCTTTAGACATTCTTCTAAGATGTGTGGCCCTCGGGTCTTCAGTTTTATAGACCCTGTGACCAAAACCCATGATTCGTTTCCTTTCGGCTAACCTTGTCCTTACATAATCTTTAGTTTTATCAACAGTACCCATATCAATAAGCATTTTCATTACCTCAATATTTGCCCCGCCGTGAAGTGGTCCTTTGAGGGTGCCAACAGCCGATGTAATTGCTGAGTATAAATCAGAAAGAGTAGATGAGGTTACCCTTGCTGCGAATGTAGAAGCGTTAAGCTCGTGGTCAGCATGAAGGATTAGACATATATCAAAAAACCTTGAAATCATTTCATCAGGAACTTTGCCAGTCAACATGTAGAGAAAATTTGCTGCATGATTGAGATTGGGACTCGGTTCTATTGGTTCTTTCCCATTTCTCATTCTGTCGAAGGCCGCAATAATAGTCGCGGTCTTAGCTGTAAGATTAATTCCCTTTTTTACATTTGCTTCAAAGGAGGTATCATCAGCACTATGATCAGTCAGTGAAAGCGTTGAAATGGCTGTTCTTAAAACCTCCATTGGTGTAGCTTTCTTAGGAAAGGATTTCAGTAAAGAAATGGCTTCTTTTGAAAGAGCCCTATTAGTAACAAGGCTTTTATAGAGATCATCAAAATTCTTCTTTGTGGGAAGCTTGCCATACCAGAGTAAATAAACGACTTCTTCAAAGTTAGAATGCTTTACTAAATCATGTATATCATAGCCCCTATATATAAGCTTTCCTCTTTTTCCATCAATAAAGCAGATTTCAGATTTGCCAATCACCACACCCTTTAGTCCTTCTGCTACTATATTTTCTGTGCTCATCTTAACTCCCTTAAGCAGTTGAATTGTAGTTTATACCAAAATTAATCAATTATAACACAATTTAAATAGGCTATGATTACAAAAAAGAAATTTCATTAACTCTATTATATTTAATTTCTAATGTTGAATCGGGATATTTTAAGTCGCTAATACGCATTCCAATTTCTTAAAAAAATCTCGCTTTAAGACCCATCATGTAGAGAAGGTCATCAAGTGTAATTATTCCGCTTAGCATTCCCTTTTTGTTAACTATCGGTACCCTCCGGATTCCATTTTCATGCATTACTTTTGCAAGCTCAGCAACCCTTTGATTGTCCCTCCCTGTTACAATCTTTTTTGTCATTACGTGTTTTACAAGTATTGAACTTATATCTGCTTCCTTGGCTACAACTCTAATTGCTATATCTCTATCCGTAAGAATCCCTACTGGTTTTCTATTTTCAACCACAACAACGCTTCCCACATTCTTTTCTTCCATGAGTTTTGCAGCTTTCACTACAGTGTCATCTGGTCTTACTGTTACAACCTTCTTCTTGGTAATCTTTCTTAGAGACATTTTTTTTACCTCCTATGCTTCGCATATGTAGGGGCAACCCTTGAGTGACATTGACTACAACTAAAGCAAACTCTTAGACACAAGGACATAGGATAAGCAGGGTTTTCTAATCCCGCTCGCCAATGTCTGTCCTGAGTCCTGAGTTTTTCGAAGGATCGAAAGCGGGACTAGAAAGTCCTACCTATCGTTGCTAAATTGACATTGTGATCCCACTATAATTGCCTCTCATGCCTTATCTTGCAACTAATAGAGTTTGCCCTTACAACTCTTTTACCTTTAAGTCCCTTTTCTACTTTGTTCCCAACCTCCATAATCTCACCGCTAAATTCATGTCCAAGAACTAGTGGAAGTGGTACTCTATAATTCCCTGAAAATATCGCTAAATCAGTCCCACAGATACCAGCAAATTTAACTTTAACTAGAACCTCGTTATCATCAAGAATGGGCTCTTGACGTTTCTCAATCTTTATTTCCTCTGGAGAAACCAACACTCCTGCTTTATACATATTAATTAAGCCACAAAGGCGCTAAGGCACTAAGGTTAAAGAGAATAATATTTATTCCTCTCTTTGTGTCTTAGTGCCTTTGTGGCTGAAAGTTATCTATTTTTAAAATAAGGGATTATCTGTTTTGCATATGTTTTAAGGGCTTTTTCCGGATCGGGGCTAAAGCGGTAGAAAAGAACAAAATGTCTAACGCCTTTATCAATGTATTTTTCGATCTTTTTTATGCAATCCCTTTTCGAACCTGTAATTGTAAAATCTAAGACTGCTTCTCTAGGGAAGAATTTCCCTATTTCTCTAAACTTTTGCCTTCCTGCAGCATCTTGAGGGATTACATTGAAATAATTAAGTCCTTTATAGTCTTCAGGGATTTCGATATCATATCCGGCTTTTTTGAGTTGTTCTTGCATTATTAGAACATACTTGAATGGTTCAAGTGTCTTATAGGCTTCATCAACATTCTTTCCTAGAGATGTAAATACCCATAGACCAGGGTCGAAGTTATTATCTAGAGCTCTCCCCACACTCTGAGCCGCTTGTTTAACATTATTTAAATACTCAGCATAAAGACCAGGGGTTAGATCAATTGGAAGCCAACCGTCTCCCAGTTCTCCTGTAAGTCGCAACCCCTTTGGAGTATGAGTTGCAATATACATAGGGATTTTATCTCTTTTATAAGGCCTTACCTGAAGAAAAGCATCTTTTAGATTGTAAAAATCACCATGATAATCAGCAGGACCTTCGCTTTTCCACAGCGTCTGCATAACCTTCATAGCTTCTCTAAGCCTAGTAAGAGGTCTATCCCACTTGATTCCATAAGCGTCTAAGTTCATTGATTCTCCAACCCCAAGTGTTAAACAAACCCTGCCTTCAGAGAGATGGTCTATAGAAGCAAGACGCTGAGCAAAAACAGCAGGATGCATCCTATGTGGATCAGAAACTGTACCTAGGCTAATATTCTTTGTTTTAGTTGCGGCGACTGTCGCAATAGTCCACGCCTCATGTGCCTCTGTAGGCGACACAAAAACAACATGGTCAGGGTACCAGACGCTATCAAAACCCAGTTTGTCTGCTGTGACTGAAAATTTTAAGAGTCCATTTAAATCAGCCCCGGGCATAGGTGCTGATAATCCGAATTTTATATCTTTTCCCATTTTTCACCTCACAACAAAATTTCCTAGTCATTATAATCAAAAGAGTGCAATAATTGCAACACCCTGTATGAGACCATAACATATTGGAAAGTCCTGTATCAAATGTTAGGACCAGATCCCATATTATTATTCCGGGTAGGCAACGAGTTCCTTCGACCAAACTCAGGGCAAGCTTGCTCGTTGCCACATAGCCCTTAATTTGTCATCCCCGCATGTTTAAAATGGGAATCAATCATTTATAGATTCTAGCCAGACCCTCTATTCCTGTCTTTTTTCTTCTGACTTCTGACTTCTTATTATCCCAGAATATACTCGATAAACTCTCATCTCTCCATATGTACGACCTCAATACCATTTTAGAATTGGATCAAATCTACCTTGGAAAAAGAGAAAAATGTTATAATTAATCACTTTTTATTAAAAGAGGCACTAAAATGAAATTTGGAATCGGACTTTTTAGCCTGCAAACGCATCCTGAAAATCCTGTCTCTTATCCTGAACTGTACAGAAATACACTCGAACAAGTAAAACTCGCAGAGGAGGTCAATTTCGATTCAGCCTGGATCTCAGAACATCACTTTCTGGATGACGGTTATTGTCCATCACCGGCGGTTATAGCCTCGGCTATGGCGGCAGTAACAAGCCGTATAAAAATCGGTTCAGCCGGAATTATTCTCCCACTACATAACCCAATAAGGGTAGCCGAAGACACCGCACTCGTGGATAATATTTCTAATGGAAGATTTAATCTTGGGGTTGTTCTAGGCTATCGCAAGGATGAATTCGATGGTTTTGGCCTTCCCATGAAACAGAGACCTTCACGTATGGAAGAAGGAATTGAGGTAATAGTCAAATCATGGACTGAAGAAAAATTCTCTTACGAAGGAAAACGGTTCAAGTTGAGTAATATAAACGTTACGCCAAAACCAGTTCAAAAGCCCCATCCTCCAATTTATATCGGTGCATTTGAGGAACCTGCTATAAGGCGCGCAGGCAGGCTTGGCTACCCGCTTCTTATCGGTCCCGGAAGAACAATGCAGATGGTTAGGGATACACTAGGATTCTACAATGATGCAGCCCAAAAAGCGGGGAAGAATCCTAATAATGTTGAGCACATACTTCTTAGAGAAGCTTATATTGCCGAAAATAGGAAAAACGCAAAAGAAGAAGCAGATAAATACATAATAAGCATGTATAAATACTACTTCGGCTTAGGAGTAAAGATGTTTGTTCGTGGAAAGCAGCTTACTGGTTTAGATGATCCGATGTTTGACTATCTACCAGAAGACCGTTTTATAATCGGCGATCCAGAGGATTGTATAAGAGAAATAAAGAGATATAAAGACGAACTCGGAATTAATTACATAACCTGTCGAATGGTATTCCCTCAAGCGACACACGAAACAATATCCAGATGTATAGAACTTTTTGGAAAGGAAGTCATCCCCAGATTCAGTTAAATTAGCTCATACCAAAAATCTGTAATTCTTTCTTCTATTTTTAAAAATATTTTGCCTTCATTCAAATTTATATCTCTCTGTGTCAGAACTTAAGTCAACAACAGCGAGTCCTTTTACACAAAGTCCAGATAGTGTTCATTGCTACATATAATAAAACATATAAAAACATACAAGATAGATTATCAAAGACAGATTATTATTACACAGTCACAAACCCCAGCTTGACATTTCGTTGACATTAGAGTTAAATTCTTCTTAATCTTTAAGTTCTTTCACAATTAAAAGTTCTTGGTGCCCTTAACAAGGCGTAAAAGGGAAATCCGGTGAGAGTCCGGTGCGGCCCCGCTGCTGTAGGTAGCCCTAATCCTTAGCATCATGCCACTGGGATCCTTTCAAGGATTCTGGGAAGGCGCTAAGGATCTTGAAGGCTACGAGCCAGAAGACCTACCTGAGAACTAAAACTTTGCTATTCTTCGAGGGAAGAAGGTAAAGGGTCCTTAATAAAAAAAAGAACCCCAGTTTCCTTTCTCGAAGACTGGGGTTTTTGATGAAAAAGTTTTTATTTGTAATTCTTCTCTATTTTTCTCCCGATTTTCCTTGCAATATCAACCCCTATTTATTTCACTTTGGTTCAAGGCACGTAAAAGATAAATTAGCAGTCAAAGAAGTATTTATTGATCGAATCTTTTTGTTCTCTCAACATGCGTTCGCTCAAGAGTCAGGGAAAACACTCGAACCTATTATTGTTGAAGAAACACCGCTCAAACCACCTCTTGATTACCCATCTGCTTTCTCAACCGTTATTGACCTTGACGATTTTGGTGGAGAATACAACACCACGTCGGAGATTCTCTCATTTTCTCCAGGAGTTTTTGTAAGAGACTTTGGTGGATTTGGCCAACTTCAAACCCTCTCAATACGTGGGTCCTCTAACGATCAGGCTGTAGTCCTCTTAGATGGCGTAAGGCTAAGCACGGCTCTTGGGGGGATAGACCTATCTACAATCCCATTAGATTATGTGGAAAAGTTTGAAATAATAAGGGGGGGATCATCTGCTCTTGTCGGCACAGATGCAATAGGCGGTGTAGTAAACATTGTGACAAAAAGAACTGATAAGCCATTTACCTTTGGATCCGTGACATATGGCTCCTTCAACACCCTAAGTGTAAACCTTTCTAGAGCACAAAAATTTAAAAACTTAAGCTACTTATTCTCCTACACACACACCCAAAGCGAAGGCGATTTTAAATTCGAATCTGTAAATGACATCATACTTACGAGAATTAATAATGAATTTCTTTCAGAAAGCGTTCTAGCAAAACTTGAATATGATTTTAATGGTTGGAAAGTTGGTTTCCTCAATGAATTCTACTTCGACGATAAAGGTGTCCCCGGCCTTGGGGAATTTCAGCAACCTGACTCCAACCAGCAGGACGTAAGAAACCTTTCTAGCATCAAATTATCAAAGGAAAAGTTTCTAAGAGATGACTTTGAGCTTGAAATTGTCTTTTTCAACAGATTTGACCAACTGAAATTTACTAACCCAGATCCTACCATAGGTATCCCTATAGACACCTTACAAAGGGACCTTGCATTTGGAATAGACCCAAAGTTCACATGGTTTGCGCCGTTTAATCAAATCGTGACATTTGCTACTGAAATAAAAGAAGAGATTTTAACTGATGAAGATTTTGGAGAACCGAAGAGATTTACATTTAGCGCATTTCTATCGGATGAAATACACTTATTCGATGACCTGTTAATCATTATCCCAATTATTAGATATGACCTCATAACAACTTCCGCAGAGGAACAAGAAGATTTCCCTCCAAGTATCATTGGTAACTCAAGGGTTATAACTACCACTGAAAGCGAATTCTCTCCTAAGCTTGGAATTATCGTATCACCACTTAGATACCTTTTGATAAAAGGGAACATAGGAAGGTCCTTCAGAGTTCCTAGCTTTAATGAGCTTTTCTTTCCTGAGGAAGGTTTTATAGGAGGTAACCCAGATCTTAAGCCTGAAAGCTCTATTGACTTTGATGTTGGGCTAGTGTTTTCGCATCCACGTATAGGGTTTGAAATTAACTACTTCAGGAATCAGATTGACGATCTCATTCTTTTTGTGTTTGTAAGTGCAATCAGAATCGAACCGTTAAACGTTGGAGAGGTAACTCAGCAGGGAATTGAAACCAGTGTAGTCCTGAGACCACATGATTTCATAGAGCTATTCGCAGGATACACCTTTCTTGACGGCGAGCTCAAAGACACAGGAGCACAGCTTCCTGGTAGACCAAGAAATAAGTTCGATCTAAGAGGGGTTTTTAAATATCGCTTTCTTAAGCTTTTCTGGGAAACACACTTTGTTGGGAAAATCCCGCTTACCCCATTTCCAAACTCGATTACAACCGACGCAAGTACTGTGAGTAACGTTGGAGGGACTATAGAGTGGAAATACGTATTTGCAACACTCGAGACAAAGAATGTTTTTAATAATTTGGATGTTCAAGATGCATTAGATTTCCCTTTACCGGGAAGAGCAATTTTTTTTACAGCAGGTGTGAAGTTTTGAAGAAATGGAAATGTAGGGGCAAACCTAGTGTCTGCAATGGGCGAACACATGGGTTCAGCCCCTACAATATCTCAAAAAGGAGGAATTAGCCATGAGGTCATTTCGAGTTTTATTTATTATTCTGGGACTTCTTATTTGGGGATGTGGTGGAGGAGGTAGTAGTGACAGCTCGGGTTTCGTGCCTACAGGAAAAATTATAGCGGTCGCAGAAAGAAGCGGTTCAAATGTACCTATTAAGGTTGGAGGGACAACCGGCGCCGTTCCACCTGGAAGCACTGTTCAAGTTACAAACCTTGACACAGGAGAAACACAGACTACAACAGCCGAAGCCGACGGAAGCTTCGACCCAACTTTCATTGGCAATACAAATGATACATTCGAGGTTATCGTATCCAATGGTAATTCCACTGTTACAGATATCATAGGGGTAACATTGATTTCTCAAGCAGCAACAAGGGGCCTTGCTGTTCTTGGAAGCGTACCAACGGCAATAGAAATACTTGGAAATAGGGCCTATGTGGTTAATGGTGGTTTCAACAATATCCAAATTTTCGATCTAGACCAGAACCCACCGCAAGAGATTCCTACAATAGTTTTACCTCCTGGTTCTGATCCGGTTGCAATCGCCTTTATAGATAATACAAGAGCCTATGTAGCTAATCTTACAGGACAGAGCGTAGCAATAGTTAATGTCCAGACAATGCAGTGTGAACGTCTAATAGTTCGCTCTGATAAACCTCCTTCAAACACCAGTGCTTGCCAAAACCAAGTAACCACAGTAGACCCCGAATTTTTCGAAGAACCCTCTGACATTACAATAGCAAATGGAAAAGTTTATGTGGCCAACAGCAACCTTGATGATTTCTTTCAACCACAAGGAAATGGTTTCATAACAGTTATAGATTCTGAAACTAATCAGGTTAGCGGCAACATAATAGAAGCATCGGGAACCAATAGTAGCGGAATTACTCTCATCAACGGTAAACTCTACGTTGTAAACAGGGGAAATACTTTTTTTGACATTGATACAGGTAATTTCACTTGTGATTTTGGCCTCCCTCCGTCGATAGACGTAATTAGCCCCCAATCTGACACTATTCTAGATACAATTGATATATCACTAATTCCCCAAAATCCACTTGTTTGCTCACCTACGAGGCTAGAACAAACTCCAGATGGAAAGTTTGCATATATGGGGCTTGGGCTTGTTGGTGCTTTACTCAAAGTGGATTTAGAGAATAATATGATTGTTAACGGACCTGATAATCCTATAATTATAACCGACCTCAGTGGGCTAAATTTTACGGCAGACGTAGAAATCCGATCTGATGGTCTTGGTTTTATAACTCTCTTTAACACGGATCAAATCGCAGTGTTTGATACAAATAATGATGAAGTAGATCCATTTCCGTTTATAGCTCCTTTCCCAGCAGGTCTCAGAGCTGATAACCCCAACTCTCAGCTATTTGATGGTGTACAAAGCATTGCGATAAGATCTGATGGGGAGTTTCCAGATATATTCTTTATTACCGGACTCAGTAGCAAGCTAGGCTCGGTTAATACGGCTCTTATACTTCCGCCTGAATAGTAGGGGCAGACCTAGCGTCTGCCCTGGTAATGGTCGATCACAGGGGATCGCCCCTACTGCCTTGCATCTAGCCATAAAGTAGTTAAAGATATTATCAGGGAGATAGTTGTTTAAGAGGACACAATGCGTATTTGTTCATTTCTTCCAAGTGCAACGGAAATTGTTTATGCGCTAGGGTTAGGTGAAAATCTAGTGGGTGTAACCCATGAATGTGATTATCCACCTGAAGCACGTAGCAAACCCAGGGTTATAGCGAGTTTAATAAATCCGGAAGATTTAACAAGCTATGAAATTGATAAAGCAGTAAGCGAAAACTACAAGGCTGGAAAAAGTGCATATATTGTAGATGTAGAAACGCTACGTAGAACCAACCCCGATATAATCATTACTCAAGGTCTATGCGATGTTTGTGCAGTTTCAGGAAACGAAGTTAAGGAAGTTGTAAAGGTTTTGGGACACAAACCTCAGATAATCTCCCTAGAGCCAAACACGCTCGATGAAATCCTAAATACGATATTACTAGTTGGTGAAGCCACAGAAAGAAAGGAACAGTCAGAATATTTAGTGAATAATCTCCGATCCGGAATTGCTGCAATTAAATCTCTTCTCGGTGAAGAAAAAGACCGCCCAAGAGTTTTTTGTGTGGAGTGGCTTGATCCTCCTTACGTAGCTGGGCATTGGGTACCTGAAATGGTACGGATTGCAGGCGGTGACTATGGATTTGGAAAAGTAGGTAAGCCCTCTTTTAAAGTTTCATGGGATGAGATTTTCGACTTTGCTCCTCAGGTTATTGTTCTAATGCCCTGTGGATTTAATATAGAGAGAACTCTTAGAGAGGTGGAGATTCTAACTTCGAATGAATACTGGCATAGAATCCCCGCTGTTAGGAAAGGTCATGTTTATCTCGTTGACGCGAACTCCTATTTCAGTAGGCCGGGACCAAGAATCCTAGATGGCTTAAAAATATTAGCAAGGATACTTCATCCAGAGTTATGCTCGTTTGAAATCCCACCCGATTCTGTGCTTAATCTCAGAAACTACATGCACCTTGAGGCATTTTTAGGATAACGATGATAAAGAATATCATTGGGAAACACTGTAGGGAGCGGGTCTTGCACCCGCCCTATTCTTTTGGACAACCGCAAGGGTTGCCCCTACAATCGCTATCGCAACCACTATTATAAGAAATTGTGTGGTTAATTATAAATTGAGTTCTATGAGAAACTTTATCAGAGGATTTTTACCAATTTTTATACTCCTTCTTATCTTATTAACGCTTCTAAAGGTTTCTTATTCGGAGAACTTTCCAAGGAGAATTGTTTCTCTTTCTCCAAGCATAACTGAGATCATCTATGGATTAGGAGCCTGGGAAAATGTTGTTGGTGTAACAATTTACTCAGACTTTCC
>Ga0209751_10004507_pt1 | contig 13315 bp, 12 predicted proteins | sample RifCSP13_1_FD_184019 | JGI IMG/M metagenome (GOLD analysis project Ga0209751, IMG submission 184019) | Soil microbial communities from Rifle, Colorado - Rifle CSP2_sed 13_1 (SPAdes) (version 2) | ecosystem: Environmental > Terrestrial > Deep subsurface > Rock core/Sediment | place: Rifle... | reverse complement strand
CCGTCAGCCACGCCGGCGGATCCCCCTTATCGAACAGCGGACGTAACAGGAGCCATGGCCAAGGTCCGGACGGTGCGGACGCAGTGGGTCCCGGCGGTCAACGACCACGGCCGGGTTCGGCCGTTGGGCATTCTCGAGGTGACCGACCCATGAGACGCGAAAAGGACAATCAAGGCGGCCGAACAGCCAGCCGTGGCGAGTGCGGGATGAACTGCTCCACGATAAGTCGCTCCCGTGGGTGGATTCGACGGGGGGCACGCCGGAATAGTGGGACATTGGCCGCGAGACGGTGCGTACCGCAGCGTTTGACTTTCAGTGAACAGAGCGACAGAATCATCCAGGAATTGCCCCCCGCTGGACATGCCGAAAGGCCCCGGCGGGGTTATTTTTTGTACGGGGATCGCTGAAGCGGCCGCGGAGACTCGCCGGACTGGGAGACCTGCGACCGGGGGAGCAGTGAGCGACTACCACATCAACATCCTCTACAGCGAGGAAGATGGTGGCCACATCGCCGACATTCCCGACCTGGAAGCCTGCTCCGCGTTCGGCGCGACCGCGGCGGAGGCGCTTGCCGAGGTGGCGAAGGCACGTGAAGCGTGGATGCAGGCCGCGCGAAAGGCCGGCAAGCCCATTCCGCCGTCCCGCTACCGGCCGGTGATCCACCAGGCACGCTGACCGACAGCGATATACTGACCGTTCGACCGTCAGCCCGAGGGGCACACCATGTTGAAGACGTTGAAAGTGCGGGGATTCAAGTCACTGGACGATGTGACACTCGACTTTCCACGTTTGACTGTGCTCTTCGGCCCGAACGCGTCCGGCAAGAGCAACATCCTGGACGCAGTGCAGGCGCTTTCCCGATTCGCGACCAGTCGGACGCTTGCGGACGCGCTCGCCGAGCCCATTCGCGGATATCCGGTCGAGGCGTTCTCATTTCCCTCCGGAGGATTGGCCGAACTTCTGTCGGGCCCGCCGCGCAAGTTCGACCTCGAGGCGGAACTGGAGGTCGGCCAGGACCCTTTTCGGTACAAGTTGGCCGTCGAGATTGAGCCGCTTTCGGCGGCCCTGTCAGTGGTCGACGAGTATCTGGCACGTTTACGCAAGTCATCGCACGAGCCTTCAGGGATTCCCGCGATCGAGGTCGTGGACGACAGGATTCGCCTCCGACGCAAGAGCTCCGGCAAGCCGCGGTTCGAGAGTCTCCGGCAGAACTTCACGATGCTCTCAGACTTGCGACTGGGCGGGTCTGAATATAGAGCGATAGATCTAACGAGAGCGGAACTGTCAGCGTGGAGAACGTACTACCTCGATCCGCGAGTCGCGATGCGCGTCGCGCAACCGCCGGCTGAGGTCAGGGACATCGGGGTTCTTGGAGGAGATATCGCGCCGTTCCTGTATCGACTTCGCGCGGAGAAGCCCAAGCACTTTGCTGCCGTGCGCCGCACGTTGACTTCGATCATTCCGAGCGTCGAGGACATGGTCGTGGATCTCGACAAGCGACGCGGCACGCTGGACATCCTGGTTCGACAGGACGGAACCGAGTTCTCGTCGAGGATTGTCTCCGAAGGCACGCTCCGCGTGCTCGCGATCTGTGCGATCGCCGCGAATCCATGGAGCGGCACTTTGCTGGCCCTTGAGGAACCCGAGAACGGCGTTCATCCTAGACGCATTGAGCTGATCGCCCAACTGCTCTTCTCGCTGGCGCAGACCGGCGACAGGCAAGTGATCGTCACGACGCATTCGCCTCTTCTTTGTGACGCTGTGATCCGCCTGGAGCGTGAGTCGCCTGGCGTGTCGGCGTTGCTGAACGTCAAGCGCAAGGCGAGCAAGACCGTCGTCGAGCCATTTGCTGAAAGTATCGATTTCTACCGGGCCGGCCGTGCGGAGCCTGGCCTTAGGCAGTTCGTGAACGACGCCGTTTCTGCCTTCAGGTTGGCCGTGCCGTAATGGCGAAAAAACAGAAGCCGTCCGGGCCGGTGCCGGTCGAGTCGATCAAGCACAAGGATGCGCGCACGAACATCCCGACGCAGGAGCTGCGCGGGTTCGTGGCCGTCGAAGAGGCGCGGCCGCCCGGAGTCCTCTATCCGCGCGATCCGTCGCTCGACCCGCAGCTCGTGTGGAAGGGGAAGGACGAGCAGGACGCGAAACCGCTCGAGATACCGGCCGTCCCGATCTACATCCAGGAGAAGATCCACCCGCAGGCGCTCGTCGAGCTGCTGCGCGAGACGGCCAAGGCCGGCGAGCGGGAGCCGGAGCTGACGCTCTTCGACGACTTCAACGGCGTCAGCGACTTCGAGCAGAAGGTGGACTTCTACCACCACGACCAGCACTGGTCGAACCGGATGATCCTCGGGGACTCGCTGCTGGTGATGACGTCGCTCGCGGAGAAGGAGGGGCTGAAGGGGAAGGTCCAGACGATCTACTTCGACCCGCCCTACGGCATCAAGTTCGGCTCGAACTGGCAGGTCTCAACCCGCAAGCGCGACGTCAAGGACGGCAAGGTCGAAGACGCCACGCGCCAGCCCGAACAGATCCGCGCGTTCCGCGACACGTGGAAGCTCGGGATCCACTCGTACCTGGCGTACCTGCGCGACCGCCTCACCGCTGCACGCGAGCTGCTGACCGAAAGCGGCTCGATCTTCGTGCAGATCGGCGACGAGAACGTGCACCTCGTGCGGTGCGTGCTGGACGAGGTGTTCGGGAGCGAGAATTTCTGCGCGAACATCGCTTTTCTCAAAGCCAGCAGCCAGACTTCCGAGTTGATTACCGGGACATCGGATTATTTAGTGTGGTTCGCGAAGGATCGGGCCGTCGTCAAGTATCGGCAGATGTACTTCGACAAAGGGCTGGGCGATGAACTCGCTGAAGAGTATTCACAAGCGATCAGCAATTCGGGAGAGCGACGCGTACTGACTTCCGCCGAGCTGCAGAATTCGACGCGGATTCCCGAGGGTTGGCAGCCTTTCCGGCCGAGTCCGTTGACGTCTCAGGGTTTCAGAACTAATACGACAGTGCCGTTTGAATTTCACGGCAAGGTCTACCATCCCGGTGCCGGCGCCAACTGGAAAACAACAGTTGAAGGCCTGGCTAAGTTGCGTGTCGCAGGAAGACTGCTGCCGAGGGCGGAATCGCTCTCGTACATCCGACTGCTGCAGGATTTTCCGGTCGCTGCGATCGGAAACATCTGGCAAGACACGAAGTGGGGCTTTGACGCCAGGGAGAAAACGTACGTCGTACAGACAAACGTGAAAGAGTGATTCCGTGCCTTGCTCATGACTACCGACCCGGGCGACCTCGTGCTGGACCCCACGTGCGGCTCCGGGACCACCGCGTTCGTCGCGGAGCAGTGGGGCCGCCGCTGGATCACGATCGACACGAGCCGCGTGGCGCTGGCGCTCGCGCGGACGCGGTTGATGGCCGCGAAGTACCCGTACTACCTGCTGGCCGATTCGCCCGAAGGCGTCCGTAAAGAGGCCGAGATCACCGGCAAGATCCCGCCCGACCACAAGACCGACAACGACATCCGGCGCGGGTTCGTGTACAAGCGTGTGCCGCACGTCACCCTGAAGTCGATCGCGAACAACCCCGACATCACAGAAGGCATGACGCGCGAGGAGATCGACGCCGCGATCGCGCGTCACGCGGAAACCGAGACGCTGTACGACAAACCGTACGAGGACCCCAAGCGCATCCGCGTCACCGGTCCGTTCACCGTCGAGAGCCTGTCACCGCACCGCGTGCTGTCAACCGACACGGAGCGGCCGGTTTCCGAGCAGGAAGGGGAGCGGGACTCGGCGGCTGGGCAGTTCGAGGCGATGATCCTCGGCAATCTGCTGAAGGCGGGTGTCCAGAACACGAAAAAGAAGGAACGCCTGGTCTTCGACCGCATCGAGCCGTTCGCGGGCAAGTGGATCAATGCCGCGGGCGCATACACCGACGCCGACGGGAAGGCGCGCCGGGCCGCGATCGCGATCGGTCCCGAGCACGGGACCGTCGGACCGACGCTCGTCCAGGAAGCGGCGAAGGAAGCTGTCCAGGGGGTCGGCTTCGACCTGCTCGTCGTCTGCGGCTTTGCGTTCGACCCGCACGTCAACGAGGAAGTGAAGCGCTACGGTAAGCTGACCGTCCTCCCAACGCGGATGAACCCCGACCTCGCGATGGGGGACGAGCTGCTGAAGAAGACCGGCGCCGGGAACCTCTTCACCGTCTTTGGCGAGCCGGACGTCGACGTCGAGCGCGACACCGACGGCAACGTCGTCGTCCAGATCAACGGCCTCGACGTCTACGATCCGACGACGGGGCAGATCCGGAGCAGCTCGACCGACGACATCGCCTGCTGGTTCATCGACACCAACTACAACGGCGAGAGCTTCTTCGTCCGCCACGCGTACTTCACCGGCGCCGACGAGCCGTACGAGAAGCTCAAGCGCGCGCTCCGTGCGGAGATCGACGAGGGCACCTGGTCCACGCTCTACAGCACCCGCAGCCGCCCGTTCGCGGCGCCCGACCAGGGCCGCATCGCCGTCAAGGTGATCAACCACTACGGCGACGAAGTGCTCAAAGTGTTCGACGTGTAGCTGCCTTCCCGTCCGACCTTGCCACGCCGGATCAGCGACGTGTTGTCCTTGTGACCAGGCGCCCAGGCCGTCGCGGGGATGAGGGTCAGCCAGTACGCCGCCATCTCGCCGTGAGGTGCTCAACCAGCGAATAGAATGTCGGCAAGGCCAGCAGCGTGAACAGCGTCGAGGTGACCAATCCGCCGATCATGACAATCGCGAGCGGCCGCTCGAGCTCCCCTCCCTGGGCACGCGAGAGCACGAGCGGCGTCAACCCGAGCATCGCGCATCCAGCGGTCATCAGCTTCGGCCTGACGCGCCCGATGCTCGCCGCCCGCAACGCTTCGGCGAAGGGCAGTCCTTCAGCCACCAGCGTTCGGGTCTGCGCGATCAAGACGAGCCCATTTTGCACCGCGATGCCGAACAGCCCGATGAAGCCGACGGCGGATGACACATTCAGCGTCTGTCGCGCCAGTATCAACGCGAGAATGCCTCCGACGAAGGCGTCCGGGAGCGTCAGCAGAATGACGAACACTTCGGCCATCGAGCCGAGGGCCATGAACAGCAGGACGAACACGAGGCCGACTGCGATCGCAACCGCGACAGTCAGCGAACCGAGCGCGCGCTGCTGCTGCTCGTATTGACCGCCAAAGTCGACGTAGTAGTTGCTCGGCAACGTCACTGATTTGGCGATCTTGTCCCGCAGCTCTGAAACAGCGGACCCGAGATCCCGTCCTTCCACACTGCCTTCCACGGCGATTCGCCTGGTGACATGTTCCCGCCGAATGACGCTGGGGCTCGACGTCATCTCCGCACGGGCGAACCGTCCAATCGGTGCCACCATGCCGGACGGCAGTGTCAGCGGCAGCCGCTCGATCGCGGCCGGTCCGCTGCGAAACGGCTCGCCCGCGCGGACGAGAATGCCGTAGTTGCGCTGCCCCTGCCAGAACTCAGAGACGACCTCGCCGCCAATCGCGACCCGAATCGCTTCGGCAAGCTCTCCCGCCGTGACTCCCTGGCGGGATGCGGCGTCGCGATCGATCGACAATTGCAGTTGCGGAACGCCGCTGGCGCTCTCGACACGCAGGTCGGTCAAGCCGTCAACCGACCGCGCGATGCTCGCGATTTCCTGGGCTTTGGCCTCCAGGACGTCGAGGTCCGGCCCGAACACGCGCACACTGACCTGGGCGACGGTGCCTCCAAGTCCTTCGTCGATCCGCATGCCGAGCGGTGTCGTGAAGAGCGCCACCACGCCAGGCACGTCCTCGAGCGCGGCCCGCAGCCTGGTCTCCACCGCCTCGGAGCTCTCGCGCTCCGACGGGGGCGCGAGCGCGACGAGCACGTCGCTCAGCGTATGCGGCATCGGGTCCTCGGTCTCTTCCGACCGGCCCGATCGCCGCGACACGAACGCGACACCGTCCGACCTGGCGAGCACATCCTCGACCTGCGTGTTCACCCGGTCCACTTCGCCGAGGGACGCCTCCGGCGGCAACACCGTTTGCACGAGGAACGCCCCCTCATCGAGCTCCGGCATGAACTCCGTGCCCACAGAATAGAAACCGACGAACGCGGGAATCGTGACCCCGAGCGCCAGGGCCCGCACCAGTCCGGCGTGACGGAACGCCCAGTCGAGCGCCGGAACGTACAGGCGCTTGACCGCCCGGATCACCACGACGTCCGAATCTCCCCTCGCCGGCTTCAGAAACCACGCGCAGAGCGCCGGCACGAGCGTCAGCGACAACACCAGCGATGCGCCCATGGCCGACACGACCGTCAGCGCAAGCGGACGATACAGGCGGCCCTCGATTCCCGTCATCAGCAGGAGCGGAAGAAAGACCGCCATGATGATGAGCGTGGCGAACGCAATGGGCCGGCCCACCTCGATGGCAGCCGGGAGCACAACGCGCTCGAGGTCACCCTCAGCAGTCGACAGCCGGTGGTGGATGTTCTCGGTCATGATGATCGCGGCGTCGACCAGAATACCGACCGCGATCGCCAACCCGCCCAGCGTCATGGTGTTGATGCCGGCCCCGAACCAATACATGACCATCCCCGCCAGCATCACGGAGGTGGGCAGCGTCACCGTGACGATCACGGCCGACCGCACATCACCGAGCAGCAGGAGCAGCACGATCACCACGAGAACCGCTCCGATGACGATTGCGCGCTGGACGCTGGTGAGGGCGTGGTCGATCAATTCGGATTGGTCGTACACCGATCGAATCCGAACCCCTGGCGGCAACGTCTTCTGCGCTTCGTCGAGGGCCGCCCGAACCGCGCGGGTCACGGTAATCGTGTCGCTCCCGAACTGTTTGATCACCCGCGAGCTCACCACGTCACGGCCCGCCGCGTGGGCGAGTCCGCGCTGCACCGCCGATCCCTCTACGACACGGGCCACGTCGCCGAGCGTGACGGGCGCGTTCTGCCGGACAACGACCACCGAACGGCGGAGATCGTCGATCGACCGGATTCGACCCAGGCTCCGGACGGTAAACTCCGTGGCGCCGGTCGAGACGAAGCCACCGGGCGCGTTCTCGTTGCTCTCCCGCACCGCCTGCAGCACCTGGTCGAGCCCCACACCAAGGGCCTGCATCCGGATCGGATCGAGCTGCACCTGAAACTGGCGCAGGCGTCCGCCGAGCCGCTCTACGCTCGCGACGCCCGGCACCGCGAGGATCCGATAGCGCAGATCGAACTCCGCCACGTCGCGCAGGGCCATCGGATCGACGTCCCCCTCCACGAGATACTCGTACACCTCGTTGAGCCGGTTGGTCAGACTCGACACCAGCGGCGCCCTGGTCCCCGCCGGCAACTGCGGGAGCACCTGGGCGAGGCGTTCCGACACGAGCTGGCGCGCCCGCCAATAGTCCATCTCGCTGTCGAACTCCACGGTCACCTGCGACACGCCAAGCTGCGTCGTCGATCGGATGCGGCGCACGCCCGGCAGTCCATTCAACGCGCTCTCAACCGGAAGTGTCACGGACAGTTCCAGCTCCTCGGGCGCCATCGACGCGTTTTGCGTGATGACGTTGAACACCGGCACCGTCAAATCCGGAAAGACATCGGTCGACAGCCGCGAATACGAGAGCACACCGAGTCCGGCCCCGAGGATCGTCAACAGGAGCACCAGAAGACGATTTCGAAACGACGACGAAATCAGATGACTCAGCATGGCTACTGAGACTCCCCGGCCCCGCCTCGAACCGCTTGAGACTTGAGGGTGAAGCTGCCGGTGGTCACGACGGCTTCCCCCGCTTTGAGCCCCGAGAGGACTTCGATGTCGTCGCCGACGCTCGCGCCGACGGTCACCTCGCGGACATCGAATCCGCCATCGCTGCGAGGGACGAATACGACACGCCTGCGATTGAGCTCCTGCACGGCGATCTGCGGAATCAGGAGTTGATTCGACGGCCCGGTGCGCGCACCGCGGGTTGCCAACTGTGCGCGAGCGAACATCCCCGGCTTGAGTTGGCCCGTCCTGTTCGGAACATCAATCCGCACGTCAACGGTTCGCGTCGTGTCCGAGACGGTGGCGCCGATGTACGACACGCGACCGGAGACGCGCTGATCGGGCAAGGCGTCGAGGGTGACCGTCACCGTATCGCCACGCCTGATATCCCGCATCGTCGTCTCCGACACTCTGGCGACCAGCCACAGTGTCGAGAGGTCAGCGAGTGTGAATAACACGGCGTCCGGTCCGACCGGGGCGCCGATCGCCGCGTTGCGTTCGATGACCGTGCCCTGAATGGGCGAGCGGATCGGCAGCAGCGCGGATGCCGGACTGGACGAACCGGCTCGGGGCAGAGCAACGTCGAGCGCTTGCAGGCGGCTCTCCACCGTGCGTCGCTCGGATGTCGCCCGTGCGAGCTCCGCCTCCGCCGCGAAGACTTCGCGCTCCGCGGAAATGCGGCGGGCGAAAAGGTCTTTCTCACGCTGATAGGTGCGTTGCGCGACAGACTCCGCGGCTTGCGCGCTGGCGTACGACGCGAGAAGGCTGCCAACGTCGGGACTGTCGATGCTCGCCAGGACCGTTCCAGCATCGACGCGATCGCCCATCGACACGGCAATCCGAGCGACGCGGCCGGCCACTCGAGGTCCAACCATCGCCACTCGGTCTCCGTTCAACTGCAGTTCAGCCGGCGCCGACAGGACGTCGCTCGCCGGTCGCGGCAGGACCGTGATCTCGGCGATCGTCGCGCGCTGGCGTGCGGCGTCGGACAAGCGAACGATGGACGCTTCCGCGTCCTTCTCCACTGCGGCAGGCTCGCGAGTGTCGCCAGGGACGCGCGCGTCAGGCGGGGCGCCTGCCGTCGATGATTTCCCGCGCCCGCAGCCGACCGCCAGCGCGATGAACAGGATCACGGCCACGGCTGCCGGCTTTGTGAACCACGTTGCAGTCACATGAATCATGAGCGTTGCTCTCAATCAGAACGTGCCGGCGGCCAGCCGGAGCTCGGTCGCTGCCAATGCGACGCTGAGCTGGGCGTCCAGCGTTTCGCGACGCGCGGCAAAGCCTTCGCGCCGAATCACCAGGAGATCGACCAGATTGAGCTTTCCGGCCTGATAACTTTCGCGGGCGAGCTGCTCGTTTTCCTCGATGAGTGGCAGGCCGCCGGAGGTCAGCGCGTTCAGCGCTTCAAGTGCCATCGTGTACTGCTTGTGCGCGCTGCGAATGCGCGTGTCGAGTGCGCGGCGCCGCGCGTCGAGTGAGACACGGGCGGCGTCGATCCGAGCCGCCGCAGAGGCCAGGACACCGACATTCCGCTGGAACAACGGAATTGAGAATCCGACGTGAGCGCCGGCAACAGGCTCACCGCCCTCGCGTCGCAGGCCGACACCGGCGACCAAGTCCGGACGACGCATCGCCCGCGTGAGCCGCCATTCCGCATCTGCCTCAGTAACCCCGGCCGTCAGCGAGCGGACGTCGGGGCGGTCGGCGATGCGCGACAGGAGCGCATCGAGCGGCGGTGGCGCGGCGCCAGGCCAGTCGCCCTTCACGGCGACGGCCGACTCGGGCGGCAACGCCAGGATCTCGCGAAGTTCTCCGCAGGCTCGCTCGAGAAGCCCTTCAGCCGACAAGCGATCCCGCTTCGCGCGCGCTTGCTCGACGCGGGCGAGATTCACATCGAGGACGGCCGTCTCGCCGGCTTCGAACCGGGCCCTGGCCGCGTTCCCGAGATCGCCCGCCAGCTGTTCGGCCTGTCCCGCGACCTCGCGCGACCGATCCGCGTGGAGCGCGAGAAAAAAAGCCGCCGCAGCGGCCGCGCGCGCCGTGAGAGCGGCCATGTCGATGTCCGCCGACCGCTGGCTGATCTGCGCGGTCGCTGACTCGATGCGTAATCCGCGCTGACCGGCGATCTCCATGCGCTGAAACACATTGAAATCAACTTCCGGTGTGCTCCCCCCAATCGACTGCCGGCGCGAACCGAGGAACAGATCCAGATCCGGATTGTCCGCCAGGCGCGCGCGCGCCGTCGTGAGTCGGCCGCGGGCCTCGATCTCACGAGCGCGCGCGATCAGAACCTCGGGATTCTGGCGTGCGGCGAGTTCCAGCACCTGATCGAGCGTCAACGGCTGAGCGGCCTGTGCCTGGACGATCGCGGGCACGGCCAGAGCCCACGCGACGAAGATCGAGCGTGTCATGAGCCTCCTGTTCGAAGTGGAGCACCGCCCGGACAGCCCGGGTGGTGAGACGACGATGACGAAGGAGCCGTCAGTTCAGTCGCGGAGGGTGGTCGATCGAGTGAAGCTCTGGCGGGGCAACCGACTCAGAGGTCGTGACGATGTCTCGAGGCGAGAGCGCGGCCTCGTGGGAGGGCAGAACGGGATTCGTGACGATGAACCCCGTGCCGCAAAACAAACAAACACCGGGCGCAAGAGGATGATTCGAGCTCGTGGCAGGGTGAGCCGGAGCCTCCCGGCAGCCGTCGGGACACCACACGGGATCCCCGAGACCCCCGCCGGCACAGGCAAGCAACAACAACAGCGCGACGACCCGAGTCACGACGTCCATTATGCTCCGAAATGGTCCTGCCGGAGGACCACGTGCCGCCAGGCGGCGCAGCCGGGGGCCCCGATGGAAGCGGCCGACCGTGCAGCGCCTGCCGGGAGAACCCGCTCCGATGGTGGTCTTGACATCAGGTGCCCTCGACGTTCATTATTCAAATATACGTTTGACCATTTGATAACTCCAGAGTTTTCGACATGAATGCTCCAGCGACCGGACCGAGCACGGCGGTGTACGAACAGCTGGCGCGGATCGGCAAAGCGTTTGCCCATCCGTGCCGGTTGGAGCTCGTGGACCTGCTCTCGCAGGGGCCCCGCACCGTCGAGGTCCTCGCGCGGCAGACCAGGCAGAGCCTCGCCAACACGTCTCATCACCTCCAGGTCCTTCGCCGCGCGCGCCTCGTCGAAGCCGAGAAGGCCGGCCTGCATGTGACCTACCAACTGGCCGATCCGCACGTGAGCCGGTTCTTTCTCGACTTGCGGCGTCTGGGCGAAGCCCGTCTGGCGGAGATCGAGCAGGTTCGGCGCCAGTATCGTGACGCACGGGGTGCGATGGAGTCCGTGGACGGAGACGAGCTCCTTCGTCGCGTGCGGCGCGGCGAGGTCACCATTCTCGATGTGCGTCCCACCGAAGAGTACCTCGCCGGCCACATCCCGGGGGCGCGCTCGATTCCACTGGCCGCGCTCAAGCAGCGACTCGCTGAACTGCCCAGGCGCCGCGAGGTGGTCGCGTACTGCCGGGGACCGTACTGTGTGTTGGCGATCGACGCGGTCGAGCTCCTGCGCAAGAGAGGTTACCGCGCCCATCGCATGGAGCTGGGCGTGGTCGACTGGCGCGCCCGCGGGTGGGCGATCGAAAAAGGGGCATGACGTATGGCCAAGACCCTGTTCATCCTGAACGATCCTCCCTATGGCACCGAGCGCAGCTACAACGGCCTGCGTCTTGCGCGCTCCCTCTCGACGCGCGACGGCGAAGAGGTCAAGGTATTCCTCATCGGGGATGCGCCAACCAGCGCGAAATCGGGTCAAAAGGTCCCGCAGGGCTATTACAACCTCGAGGTGATGCTTCGAAGCGTCGCCACACACGGCGGCGACATCGGGGTGTGCGGCACGTGCATGGACGCGCGCGGCATTACCGAGACCGAACTGGTGGAGGGGACGCACAGGAGCACACTCGATCAGCTCACGGATTGGATGCAGTGGGCCGACAAGACCGTGGTGTTCTGAGGTCTCGCTCCAGGCGTTGGACCGATGAGATGACAATGCGCATTCTGATCCTCGGCGGCGGCGTCGGCGGCCAGGTCGCCGCGAACGAGCTGCGGCGTCGCCTGTCCCCCGAGCACCGCGTCACGCTCATCGAGAGGGACACGCGGCACGCGTTCGCCCCGTCATTCCTCTGGGTGATGACTGGCGATCGCCAACCGCAACACGTCACGCGTAACGTGCGCGAGCTGGTGAGGCCTGGTGTCGAGGTGATCACAGCCGAGATCCGCCGCATCGATGTGGCGAACCGGCGCGTGGAGACCGGTCACGAATCACTCGCATACGATTACCTGGTCGTGGCGCTCGGCGCCGAACTGGCGCTGGACGCCATACCGGGCCTGGCTTCCGCGGCGCACACGTTCTACACCCTCGACGGGGCGGCTCGACTGCGGACCGCCCTCGACGGAGTTGGCGGCGGGACGGTGGCAGTGGTCGTCAGCGCGCTCCCGTACAAGTGCCCGGGAGCGCCACACGAGGCGGCGATGCTGCTGGCCGATTTCTTCCGCCGGCGCCGCAGGAGACACACGGTCGACGTTCACCTTTTCACTCCGGAGCCGCAGCCGATGCCGGTCGCCGGACCCGTCCTCGGCGAGGCGGTCCAGCAGATGCTCGCCCGGCGACGGATCGGCTTCCATCCGTCACACAAGCTGACGGCCGTCAACCCGGACACTCGCGAGCTGCTCTTTGACGGGAAGCCGCCGGTGAAGTACGACCTGCTCGCGGCAATCCCGCCGCACCGTTCGCCGGCGCTCGTGCGTGACGCAGGCCTCGCGAATGAAAGCGGGTGGATCCCCGTCGACCGGCAGACGCTTGCGACCCGCCACGAGCACGTGTACGCGATCGGCGACATCACGGCGGTTGCGGTCCCTGGTCGATGGAGGCCAGACGTGCCTCTCATGTTGCCCAAGGCGGGCGTGTTTGCGCACGCCGAGGCGCTCGTCGTGGCGCGTCGGATCGCCGCCGAGATTGCCGGCGTGGCCGCCACTGACACGTTCTGCGGCGACGGCTTCTGCATGCTCGAGGCGGGCGAGGACCTCGCCGGCGTCGCCTTTGGGGATTTCTTCGCCGAACCCTCACCGCGCGTCGAGGTGCGGTCGATCGGGAAGGCCTGGCATCTCGGAAAGGTGCTCTTCGAGTGGTGGTGGCTCGCGCCGTGGGGGATCCGGCGCCGGGCCCTGAAGGCGACCCTTACGATTGGCAGCCGGATCTACGGGATTCCGACGACATTCTAAAACCGCCAATGGCCGAGACGAGGGATCACCGAGCATCCTATCTTCAATTATGAGGCGAGGGGACAATGAGGGATCAGTGGGGGGCGTGCCCCGGCAAGACAGTGTCGTGCGTAACTACCGCGCTTGCGATGACCGTCGCGACCGCTCTCCTGTGGCTGTGGGCCGCACAGGCCGGAGCGACGACGACACAAGTGGCTCGCTCGACGGTGCCCTGGACGCCGGCGGAAACGGTTAGCCCCGCCGGCCTCGTCAGCGAGA
>Ga0209751_10004505_pt1 | contig 13319 bp, 9 predicted proteins | sample RifCSP13_1_FD_184019 | JGI IMG/M metagenome (GOLD analysis project Ga0209751, IMG submission 184019) | Soil microbial communities from Rifle, Colorado - Rifle CSP2_sed 13_1 (SPAdes) (version 2) | ecosystem: Environmental > Terrestrial > Deep subsurface > Rock core/Sediment | place: Rifle... | reverse complement strand
TCCAGCAGATTTTAAACCACCGGTAGCACCCGATGAATTTGTTACAGGTATTACAGATAAGCCTGAGGACCGCATAGAGGTTGGCATACTATTCGTCGGTGCAGGACCTGCTAGCCTTGCAGGTGCAATAAGGGTTGCACAACTCTTAGAGAATGAGCCGGAATTAATGGCGTCTCTCGGAGAAATACCCATAGCCATCATGGAAAAGGGCAAATACCCGGGTGCTCACCTCGTTTCGGGCGCCGTGATAAATCCGGTTGCCTTCAGAAAGCTCTTCTCTAAGCTTCCCAAGTTTGAATTCCCATTTTACAATCCAGTGGAGAAGGAAACGGTCTATTTCCTAACCTCGGGTAGCGCTTTTCCATTCCCGGTACCACCTCCAACTATGCAAAACCATGGCAATTACGTTGCCTCTATAAGCAAGGTAGGAGCTTGGCTTGCCGAGAAGGCTGAAGGGATGGGGGTGCTGATTTTAAATGAAACCGCCGGTATGAAACTATTGGTTGAGGATGGCATAGTAAAGGGTGTTAGAACAGGGGATAAAGGACTCGATAGGGAAGGTAATCCCTTGGGAAGCTTCCAGCCAGGCTCTGACGTCACGGCAAAGGTCACAGTCCTTGGCGAGGGGACACAGGGTCATCTCACACACGCCTTAATTGAGCATTTTAAGATAAGTAGACCAAATCCACAGGTGTATGCACTCGGCGTAAAGGAAATCTGGGAGGTTCCTAAACCGCTCGATCGAGTCATACATACCATGGGCTGGCCACTCCGTATGGGAAGTAAGTATAAGGAGTTCGGTGGCACTTTTGCCTATCCTATGGGTGAGAACATGGTATCGCTAGGCATTGTTGTCGGGCTCGATTATACGGACGCCACACTCTCAGTTCATGATCTCCTTCAGGAAATAAAAAATCATCCGCTATTTCGAAAGATGCTCGATGGCGGAAAACGGGTAGACCAGGGCTGGGGAGCAAAGACAATTCCGGAGGGAGGTTTCTATTCGATTCCTGATCGTTTAAGTGTTCCTAGGGCGCTTATGACTGGCGATTGTGCCGGTTTTGTGAACGTCCCTGCGCTTAAGGGCATTCATTACGCCATGTGGTCTGGAATATTGGCGGCGGAGACAATTTTCGAGCTTCTAAAAGCCAATAAGGATCCATCTCAACCGGGTGCACTTTCCAGCTATGACAGGGCTATAAAGAAGAGTTTTATATGGAGGGACCTCTATGGGGTCAGAAACATGCGACAGGCGTTCAAATATGGATTCATACCAGGCTCAATGCTAGCAGGATTGATGACCGCAACTAAAGGCCTCTTTCCAGGAGGCAGGTTTACAACTGAGCTTGACAGCGAGCCTGAGATGTTCTTAGGGGATCGTAGCAAGTCATATCCGAAGCCAGATAATAAATACATATTTGACAAGCTAACTAGCGTTTACGCAAGCGGCAACCGCACACGGGACAATCAACCTAGTCATCTACGATTACGAACCGATGTGCCTGAGGTTATCGGCACTACATGGGTAAATATGTGCCCCGCGCAAGTCTATGAATGGGTTGAAAAGGATGGGCATAAACATCTCGAGGTAAATCCAACCAACTGCATCCACTGCGGCGCAATTTCTGCCAAGGGAGGTCGCCTAACTCCTCCCGAAGGCGGCGGCGGACCGGAGTATACCGAAACTTAATATTAACCACGTTTTAGACTGTTTCTGCTATCATTGCCGTTAGTTCAGGGGATGGGTCTATCTAAGGGCAGATAATTAAATAGCTAGTAACAATAGATGGAGATTTTAATTATGAGAGAGAGTAAGCATGAGTTGAGGTGGGAAACAATCGATAATCTAAATCTCATTGAGAATGGCTTATTGCATATCGGTTTTGAAATCAGTCGAGATGCGCCGAGTTTTTTTCGAGTGGCAAGAGAGGCGCATCTCATTCTCTATAGAGCAATGATTGAAGCCTTGAAAGGTTCGGCAAACCTTGCAATTACTAGTCGTCCATCCAAGCAACGTGAACACGAGTATCAGATTGGCGACGAACCTTGGAAGGAAATCCATAAGGTGCCGGTTACTGGATGCAATGTCGCTTGGAGATTTTCCGAACCGGCTCAAGGTGAACCTCCAGTAATCAACTACGAGCTGCAACCCGATTTGCCCAAAGGAGACGATTATCTAATTTCCTTTTACGATGCACTTGCAATGATTCAGGCTGATTGTTTCATGCAACGATTTATATATAGCAAAACAGTGCAAGTGTCTGATATTGATATGCAAAGATTAGAATGGCTTCACGAAGACATCCGAAACGAGTATGAACATTTTGTTCCAAAGTCTTACATTGCGCCAATCAGCAATTTAGCTGAGGTAACCGTTGTATCTCTGAGACTGTGCAGAGATCTTCTTGAATCTCAGATGGTTATTCCTTCTTTATTAGAAAGCTACGGGCGTCTGAAAGAGTTGCTTGAGAATTCAATTCAGCAGATACAACAACTGTCAAAATCAACTGTCGCCTGACTAATAGTTAGGACTGTTATACATAGGTAAAACTTTAAACGTGGAACGTGTGAAGCCCGCTCGTTCGCGCACCCGCCAGCGAGCGTGGAGCTTAGTTTTTGGTGTTTCTCAAGTTGAAATTAGGTTTCCTCTACTTTATTTAATTTCCTCCATCTCTTTCTTAACCCATTCTATCAGCCACATTCAGGCTAGGGTAGAGTTGTTAATTCCCAAAATTAAAATGCAACGTAGTCTGAGCATACAACCAGCCTATTTGGTCATCTTCATCGAACACTACCCTAACCACTTTTCCTCTAAAGAGGTGGTAATAGCCTATATCGAAAGGTAAAGGTCAACTAGGCTAAAGCATATACCTTGGGCTATATTTGCTTATTGTTTATTGTAGTTTTAAGCTAGTAAATGGATCAAGTTTGTTTCCGCAGCACTAAATTACCCATGAGCTTAAAATCAAATTCACCATGCTCTGCGCTTTTTTTAGATTCCGGCGGAGGCTGGCTGCCCGATATGGTTCGACCAGGCTCACCAAAGGAAGAGGGCTCTTTTGTTTTCTTTAGAGATCCTGTTTTTTCTCTCTCGTCGCATGGACAAGGTGCATCAGTTAGTTTGCAGGATATAAAGTTGAACTTTTCTCGTGACCCATTTTCTGTATTAGAGGGTTATTTAAGTGAAGGTTATATCGCTGTCGGATACATCAGTTATGAATATTCTAGATTTACTGAGGACGGGTTTATCCCAATTTGGAAAAAGGAAGGCGAAGCATATCCCGATATGTATTTTCAATTTTTCAAAGAAAGGGATGTAACTTCCGGAAACCTTGTAGACCTCAAATACATTCTTCCAACCCCTTCCCAAATTGAAGGGACTTTTAATTCGATCAAGAGCATCGAGGCACACTCAAATATGACCAAAATGGGATACATCAATATGGTCAGGTTTGCTAAAGACTACATTGCTAGTGGTGATATTTATCAGGTAAATCTCTCTCAGCGGTTTACTATTCCGCTTCTCACTCCACCTCTTTCTTATTTTCTCAATCTCTTTGATGTGCAGCCAGTGCCATATGGATGCTATATAGATTTTGGACAGTTTCAACTTATAAGCGGCTCTATGGAGCTTTTTTTGAGAAAAACAGGGAGAGAAATTGTAACAAAACCAATAAAAGGGACTAGAAAAAAGGGATTTTCAGTTGAAGAGGACGCCATATTGAAAGCAGAGCTAATAAGTAGTCAGAAGGAAAGGGCAGAGAATCTAATGATAGTTGATCTTATGCGAAATGACCTTGGAAGGGTCTGCAAATACGGTACGGTAAAGGTTAACAATCTCTTTAACATAGAATCCTATTCGACGCTGCATCAAATGGTATCAGAGGTTGAGGGATACCTGAAGGATGAGATTAGAATAGGAGATATTATTAAAAGCACCTTCCCTCCTGGTTCTGTAACTGGGGCCCCTAAACGCAGGGCTGTGGAGCTTATTGATGAGCTTGAGCCACATCTAAGAGGTCCATACTGTGGTACTATAGGAATTTTCTACCCAAACGGGGATTTTACGTTGAGTGTGGGAATTAGGATTTTGTTTGCCAAGGATAGTATAGGAACATTCTGGGTAGGTGGCGGGATTGTTTGGGACTCAGACCCTGAAAAGGAGTTTGATGAGACGCTAGTAAAAGGTAGAGCCATTCAAAAGGTTCTAGGAATAGTCGAGTAGTTGTTTGTTGATCGTGCTCACGACGAGGTGTAAAATCAGGAGTCACGATAAACGAAACCCGAAGATATAATGAAAGAGTACATATTTATAGACGGGGAGCCATTTAAAGAAAGGTTTCCTTTAAGGTCTTTATTCTATGGTGAGGGGTTGTTTGAGACCTTGAGGTGGAAAGGGGAACTTCCAGTTTTTTGGAATAAACATATCGAGCGGATGAAAAAGGGGGCAGTGGTTTTAGGGATTCCATTTCCTGGAGATGAAGCTGTCAAAGAGGGCGTTGAGAATGCCATATTTGATTCCCAAATACCTGATGCTTATGTTAAAATCTGCCTACTTTCCCATGGGATTTCTATTTTCTACGAAAATCCTGAAGGGTATTCACTTCTAGTAATCGTGAGAGAATATAAACCTACTTTGGAACCAGTTAGGGCTCACATTTCATCTTTTAGACGTAGTTCAACATCACCTATACTTAAACTCAAGTCATTAAACTACTTGGTAAATATACTTGCTAGGAGAGAGGCCGGGGAACTGGGATTTGACGAAGCTATATTCCTCAATGATAAAGAGGAGTTATGTGAGGCTAGTGCTAGTAATTTATTCTGGTTCGAAAGAGAAACTCTTTGTACTCCATCACTTGAATGCGGACTTCTTCCAGGGGTTATTAGGGGTGTCGTTATTGAGTTTACTAGAGAAATGGGGATTGACGTTAAAGAAGGTCGATTTGGCTTAGATAGCCTGAAATCTTCCAAGGGCGGCTTTTTTACAAATTCTTTAATTGGCGCTATTGCGATTGCAAATATAGACAGATTCAAGTTGCCAATTCCACAGCAATTCACTATGGTAAAAACCGCTCTTTTGGAAAAACTCAGATGGGTTTAGAAAAGTAAGCTTCAATTGTTTGTTGCCCCAAATTTTAGCTTTTTGTAGGTTACCATACATAAACCAGGGGACCGTTTTTACCGAGATTATAAACTTTCCTTCCATTACTGGTTATTTTTGGTCTCTTTGGAGGCAAAGCTTGTAGAAAGGGCCCCAAAACGAGTGAAATCAGAGAAAAAAGTAGGCCACCTTTAACAACAGTCAGTAAATTAAAGGGTGTTAATGAGTCTGAAAAGACCGAGCCTTATCAAACCATTATTTTAAGCTCTTTTCTATAATTATATTAATAAGATAATCGATAAAATGCAAGTAAATTCAGGGTAATCTGGCTGTGGATGAATTGTGGATAATATCTTGTGCCATAATTCCAAATGATATAACTAACCGTTATTATTGAATTTTATATGTTTATTAGCGTTCATGTTCCTGAAGTTGTTATCCACAGGCTGTCATTGTTTCACGTGAAACAATCCTATGGGCTTATTTTCCTACACAAAACTTACTGAATATCCTTCCAAGGATATCTTCTGTTGTTGTTTCTCCTGTGATCTCTCCTAAGGATGCCAATGAAGACCTCAAACTCACTGCGAGAAATTCAGGCGATTCTCCTTTTTGAAAGGCCTTTAAAAACTCTACGAGATTACCCCTTGCCGTCTGAATTGCCACCTTATGCCGAAGCTCCGATATTATTACCTCAGTTCCATCCATAGGTTTTTTGTTTCCAAGTAGAACGTCATGTATTAAATCTTTCAACTCTTCTATGCCGGAACCTAGTTTTGCCGATGTTTTAACGGTTTTATCTTTAGTTATAAAATTAAAAAGGGTGATTTCCGAGATTTTTTGAGAAAGGTCAGATTTATTTATGGCAAGGACAGCCTTTCTATTCTTAATTCTATTTAAAACCTCGAGATCGTCGTTATCTAAGGGAGTGCTTCCATCAACTAGGGCGATTATTAACTCTGCTTCGTCAGCCTTTTTATTGGCTAGAGCTACACCCACTTTTTCAACTTCATCAGCAGATACCCTGAGCCCTGCGGTATCAACGAGTCTTATAGGTATCCCTCGAATATTTATAACCTCTTCTAGAAAATCTCTCGTTGTACCGGGTATAGGGCTTACAATAGCCCTTTCTTTCATTAGGAGCTGGTTAAGAAGGCTTGATTTACCAACATTAGGTTTTCCAATTATAGCCGTGCAGACACCATGTTTTAGGATCCTGCCTTCTTCAAAGGTTGATAAGAGCACATTTATTCGATTGATCAACTCTGAAATACGTTGAGTAATTTCTTCCCTTATTATTGCATCAATGTCCTCTTCGGGGAAATCTACCTGGGCTTCGATCTCTGCTAGGGCATCGAGCACGATTTCTTTAAATCCATGGATCCTGCTCGATAGGACACCCTCAAGCTGGTGTTCAGCCTGCTTTAAGCTCTCATCGGTTTGGGCCTTAACCACATCAGCTACTGCTTCAGCCTGAGCGAGATCCATCCTTCCATTCATAAACGCCCTTAGAGTGAACTCTCCTGGTCTTGCCGGTCTTGCCCCATGATTGAAGAGCAAATTGAGTATCTTTTTAGGGACTAGATACCCACCATGACAATGGATCTCAGCCACGTCTTCTCCGGTGTAGGAGTGAGGTGATTTCATTAAGACACAAAGAACTGAATCAATAACGACAGTGGAATTAGTGCTGACTACATGACCTTTATAAAACCTATGCGATTTCATATCCTTTATGTTTTTCTCTCCCTCTCGTTTAAATACCTTTTCAAGGATACCTATAGCATCCCTTCCGCTTATTCTTATTACTGCTATCCCGCCTTCTCCGGGTGGCGTAGCAATCGCTGCAACTGTGTCTTCGTTAGTAAAGTAAACTTGTGGCATAAGTGAATTAATAATTTACCATGTTTTTTTTCCGGTGCCATATATAAGAGTGTCGTAGGAGTGGCATCCCTGCGATTTCGTTCAGGACAGGCCTGCCGCGATAAGTTCCCTTTACAAATCGGCGACTGGGAGTCGCAGCTATTGAATGATTACATCCAAATATTTACATCAGGACATCCGAGGTTTTCTAACGCCGGAAAGGAATATGGCATGGATCCCCGATTACCGATTTCGGGCATGACAGTATAGTTATTCTCGCGTGTATTTAGTGGGAATCTGTGTAATCGAAAAGGCATCAAACTCTGCCGAACTCTGCCAAAGCCTTATAGGTTTTTGAGCTAAAGATATAGGGGAGTGGCAAGGGCCATAATTCTGGCCGAAAAATATTATGTCAACTAGAACCAAGACCCTGGGGAGGAAGGCCTAGTTCTAACGTTGTAGGACTAAAGTTGGATTTTTGGAATTAGTCTTTCGCCAGAGCCTATGGTGAGTCCTGAGCATTGTCGAAGGGTCGAACTACTCACGGACATACTTTGCCGAAGTGACCCTCACAATGGCTTTCCATTATTGCCGGATTTTGCTTAAGCCCAACAGTCCCCTCAACTGGGCTCGGGACAGGCTTGATGGTTGGCTAGGGAGCAAATCTTTCCCCAATTTTAGTCGCAATCCTTGCCTGTGGCGAGCAAGGTCGAGCTATGGTTGCTCAGATTTACGTTGCCCATTTAATTGTACAGCCAATAGCAAAGGTTTCTGGGTCTTTGATCTTCTTTTTTTCAAGAAGGGCTAATATGGCATCTCTAAGAAAACGTTCCTTAACCTTATCTGGTTCTCGCCAGTTATCATCGATTTTCCCCGTGTAACGTAACTTTCTCTCCTCATCGAATACGAAAAGATGAGGTGTATGAGTTGCCCCATATGCATGTGCTACCTTTTGTGACTTATCCCTCAGGTATGGGAAGTTATAACCCTTATCCTCTGCTCTTTTAACCATATTTTCAAAGCTATCCTCTGGGTAATTCTTATCGTCATTCGAATTTATGCCAATAAGGGTTACTCCTTTTTCTTTAAACTCATTCTGAAGAGCGATGAATCTTCCTTCATAAGCTTGTACGTAAGGACAATGGTTACAGGTAAACATTACAATCAATACACTTTTATCCTTAAAGTCAGAAAGTGAATAGTTCTTCCCATCAACACTCGGAAGGTTAAAATCAGGGGCTTTATCTCCGATTTTAATGCCTTGATCCATATATATTCCTCCAGAGAGTTTTAAACGTATTAGTTCTCAGCCTTTTTAGGCTTCTTCGGAAATCCGTCCTCAAATGGAAGCTTAATACGAGGGGCATCAATCCATAAACCTTCAATGTCGTAAAACCTTCTTATGGGTTCGTAAAGCACATGTACCACAACATCAGCCGCATCTATAAGTACCCACTTACCTTCTGCATATCCTTCAACACCCATTACTCTTTCTCCGAGTTCTTTCAGTTTCATTACTATGTTATCAACGATTGTTCTAACACCTCTATCTGAGTCGGCACCGCAAATTAGAAAGTAATCTGTGAAATCGCTGAGTGCCTTCATCTCAATAACTACTGTGTCCTGGGCCTTTTTTTCCCAGGCCGCATTTGCAAGTGCGATAGCCTTTTCCTTAGACTTTATTGAGGTTCCTCCTTTTTATAGAGATTATGATCAAAGATATACCTTTCTACATCCTTGGGCACTAAGTATTTAATGGATTTATTCTTATATATTAAATCCCTTATCTGGGTGGAGGATGCTTGAATACCTTCGATTTGTACTAGAGCCAATGTTTTTGAAGTCTTGTGTTGATAAACTATCAAGTTATCTTCGTCACTATGATATATAAAATCATCCTTGAGTGCAAGTGGTAATGAAGGAAGAAGGTTCTTGGAAAAACCGGGTCTTGTAATAACAGCGAAGTGCGTGAGTTCAAAGAGCTTATTGTACTCCTTCCAGCTATCTATATCGGAAAATAACTCAGAACCAAGCATAAAGTAAAGCTCAAACTCTGGGAATTTAGATGAAAAAAATCTAAGGGTATCAATAGTATAGGAAGGACCTTCACGCTTTAATTCAACATCACTTGAATAGAAAAAGGGGTTTCCCTCAATCGCTATTTCTATCATCCTTAGGCGGTGGGAAGGGGAGACTATATTTTTTAGATCCTTAAGTGGAGGTACAGAAGCGGGAATAAAATAAACCTTCTCGAGTTGAAGAATCTCTCTTAACTCTTCCGCAGCCCTTAGATGACCAATGTGTATTGGGTTAAACGTCCCGCCAAAAAGCCCGATTTTCATTCTGGACCTTTTTTCCATTTTAACCTTAAATTATACCAGTTCAATTTCGTGGCTTGTGACTCGGGGTTTGCGATTCACGAATCACGAGCTACCATTCACGAGAGTGTATCCTTCGACCACAAACTCTTCCCCGATCTTTTTTACCTTTACCGTTCTTATGGAGAGTGCACCCTTGACCTCAGAGACCCCCAGCTTTCCAACCATACTTACTCCTTCACACCCGATTATCTTTGGTGCGTAGAAAAAGACGATTTTATCTACGATACCTTTACTTAAAGCTGATGCCGCGACCTCACTGCCCCCTTCGATTAGAACGCTTGTTATCTCCATCTCACCTAATTTTCTAACTAGCTTCAGAAGGTGAATTCGTCCTTTTTCTTCTGCGTCTACGACTAAAACCCTTGCACCGATTTTCTGTAGATCCTCGACCTTCTTGGGATCAGCCATTGAGGTTGTAGCAATAATTGGATTCCTTCCAGGGGCAAGGAGTTTAGATTCAAAAGGAATTTTGAGCCTGCTGTCAAGAACTATGGGGGTAGGTTGTCGGTTGTATTTCTTTCCTAACCTTATGGTAAGCTCTGGATTATCACGAAGCACTGTTCCAATTCCAACAAGGATTGCGTCAACCTTATTCCTTAACTTGTGGGCGTATTTCCTTTGAAGTTCACTTCCAATCCATTTTGAATCACCTGTGGAGGTAGCTATCTTTCCGTCAAGGGTTGCAGCAAGCTTTAATACTATAAATGGCATTCCGGTAGCCAAATATTTAAAAAATGGCTCGTTAATCTCTCTGCATTTTTCTTCAAGGACTCCTGCCTTTACCTCTATTCCTTTTTCTCGTAAAATTTTTAAACCCTTTCCGTTTACCCTAGGGTTTAAATCAATTGTCCCTAAAACCACTTTTGATATTCCTTCTTCAATGATTGCGTTGACGCATGGAGGCGTTCTTTTGCCGGCGTGAGAGCAAGGCTCAAGAGTGACATAGAGGGTAGATCCTTTAAGATTATGTCCCTTTCTTCCTGCATCTAAAAATGCCTCAATCTCTGCATGAGGAAGCCCTGCCTTTTTATGGTATCCAATTCCAAGGATCTTGCCTCTTCTTACAACAACAGCTCCTACAAGCGGGTTAGGGCTTGTCTTACCCTCGGCACGCCTTGCGAGCTTGAGGGCAATTGACATAAATTTTGAGTCAGGATTCTTTGGCATCTGGCTCGTGACTCGGGTGTTTCGTGATTCGCGATTCACGAATCACGAAACACGATTCACGTTTAATGTAGGGTTTCTTTACCTGTAAGGAATAGTGCCTCGACAAATTCCTCTGCTCTAAATTCCCTTAGATCTCCTAATCTTTCGCCTATTCCAATGAATTTTACTGGGATTTTTAACTCGTCTGCAATTGCCACAATAACCCCGCCCCTTGCAGTTCCGTCGAGTTTTGTTAGCACTATCCCTGTGACCTCTACCGCCTCATTAAACATCTTCGCCTGCTGGATTGCATTTTGACCAGTTGTAGCATCGAGTATAAGTAGCGTCTCATGTGGAGCACTTTGAAGCTCACGTCCTATAACCCTTCTTACCTTTTTAAGCTCCTCCATAAGATTAACTTTTGTATGAAGCCTTCCTGCAGTGTCAATTATTAGGACATCTGTTCCTCGAGCCTTAGCTGCTCTGACTGCGTCAAATGCTACCGCTGAAGGGTCTACACCGCTCTGTCCTTTCAAGAAATCACTCCCCACGCGATTCGCCCAGATTTCAAGCTGCTCTACGGCTGCTGCCCTGAATGTGTCGGCAGCGGCAACCATAACGCCTTTTCCCTCTTTCCTCAATCTATATGCTAATTTTCCTATTGTTGTTGTCTTTCCAACGCCGTTTACACCGACAACCATTATTACAAATGGTTTTAGAGCAGGTGCTGGAAGAGTGGCTTCTGCATTTTTTAGTTCGCGCAGGATTTCCTCTCTAAGAGCACCCTTTATAAGCATTGGATCACGGAGCGCCTTCTTTGTGAGCTTATTCTCAATCTCGTTTCTTAATTTCATCGTGGTTCCTACACCTAAATCTGCTGTAACTAATGTCTCCTCAAAATCGTCCCAGAGATCGTCATTAATTTCTTTTCTCTGCCTTAGTATTTCGTCGAGTTTTCCTAGAAGCCCGGCCTGGGTTTTGGAAAGCCCCGCGCGGAGCCTTGAGAAAAGCCCCTCCTCTGTTTCTTCTGGATCCTCTTCAATTTTCTTTTTATGGACCGAGGTTTCATCGTTCGACTGAAGCCTGTCCTGAGCAGGGTCGAAAGGCTCACGAAAGTCTTCTCTTGCTCTAATGCCTTCCTCAAAGACGTCAGGCTCAACTTCAGGTACATCTAACTCGGCATCCTCTTCTATTAATTCCTCTCTCATACCCTCTTCGGGTTCTAATACTTCTTCGTCAATTATCTCTTCTTCAATGTTATGTAACGATTCGACAGAAGCGTTTTTGACCTGGGAAATATGAGTCGTTTCTATTTCTTCTAGTCTAAGCTTGGTTTTCTTCCTCCTTAGGAAGAAAAGAAGTGCAGAAAACAATATTGCACCGCCGCCGCCGCCTATTAAGACAAGTTCAGGATTTGTTAAGTAGATATTCGTTAGGAAAGAAATAACCTCTTCCATTTTTCCTTTGCCTCCTTTCTTCGTTTGGGAAGGGTTATGAGAAAAACAGTTCCGCGTCCCTCGGTACTTTTAACCCTGATTTTTCCTCCGTGATTCTCGACTATCTGGTGTGCTATGGTAAGCCCAAGTCCGATACCGCCCCTTTTCCCCGAATAGAATGGTTTAAATATACTCTCTACTACACCCTTTTCAATACCCTTGCCAGTATCTGCAATAGCTATCTTACACATGCTGTCTCTCTCATTTGTCCTTATAATCAATCTTCCACCAAATGAGGAGGCGTCCCGTGCGTTTAATATAAGATTTATAAATGTTTGATAAAGCTGGTCTGCATCGGCTTCAATCTCCTCAAGGTTAGATTTAAGCCTAGTCTCAACCTTTAAAGATTCGAGCTCAGTGGATAGGGTCTTTAAAGTCTTTCTGATCACCTCATTAATATTCACCCATTCAAGGCCTGGTTCTTGAGGCCTTACATATGAAAGAAACTTCCTAACCGTAGTATCCATCCTTAGTACTTCTTCTTCTATAAATGTTGCAAGCTCCTTTCCCTCTTGATCGTTCGCCTTTTCAAATTTCTTTTTGAGTGTACCGGAAGAGACTCGAATAATTCCAAGAGGATTTTTTATCTCATGGATTATCATGCTTGCAACCTGCCCGAGCGTCGCAAGCCTTTCATCACGGGATTTTCCTTCGTATAGCCATAGGTTTTCAATGCTTATTGCTGTCTGATGCGCTACTCCCTCAAGTAGTTTTATTTCATCCCTTGAAAGAGGAAGCTTTGACAGCTTTTCACCGAGGGCAATGATCCCCAAGACACCGCTCTTTGTAAACATTGGAATAAGGTATCTAACTCCAATGTTTTTTAGCTTCTCAGACTCACTTGTATCTAGCTCTAAGTTGGAAATAACCTCGTCAACCTCAACCGTACGACCTTTTGAGAGTTTTCCTTTGGAACCTCCGTGAAACTTTATAGGGATAAAATCTTTGGGGTTTGGTTCCCCATACTTAAGCGTAAACCTTTCTGCTCCCTCTTTCAGGAATATATATGCTCTGTTGAGTCTAAGGAGCCCGCAAAATCTTCTCACAACAAGCTCTCCGATTTCATCTATGTCAAAACCCTCTCCTCCGATTTCACGGCCAAGTTCCAAAAAACCTTGCTGAAGATTGTATTGGTCTCTATAGAAAAACCTGTCAATCAGATGTTGGATATGTCTTCTTATAGGATCAAATGCAACGACTATGACAAGTGTTGAAATCACCGGTTCTATAGGGGAGCGGTGTAGTGAAAATAGGGTTTGGGTAAGCAAGCTAACAATCGTGACTATAATCAAATAAAGGATCACAAGCGCCCCACTTAGGGCGCCATAG
>Ga0209751_10004504_pt1 | contig 13320 bp, 13 predicted proteins | sample RifCSP13_1_FD_184019 | JGI IMG/M metagenome (GOLD analysis project Ga0209751, IMG submission 184019) | Soil microbial communities from Rifle, Colorado - Rifle CSP2_sed 13_1 (SPAdes) (version 2) | ecosystem: Environmental > Terrestrial > Deep subsurface > Rock core/Sediment | place: Rifle... | reverse complement strand
GGTAGCGCCGTTGAGTGATGAAATCACCTTCATCGTAGTATCGCCCAAAGAAAGTGTAGAGGGCGTTGAATATCTCGGATTCGACTTCTGCGGAGAGGGTTATCCGGCGCATCTCTTCCTGTTTTTCGATGTAACGCAGGGCGAGTGGCAGTTGTCGGTAATTGGACAAGATCTCGCCATTCGGGTCGAATGCCGCGTCTCCTAAGCCATTAATCACTTCTTGTCGCGCCTGTTCCAGCTCACCCTGTTTTCTCTCAACTACTCCTGCTTGCATAACTTCTAATTCTTGAGCAACGATATCTAGCAGACCATGCTCGATAAACTCATCGATCTCGGTACGCCGCTGGTTCATGATGCGGTAAATGCCAAAATCCAAATCAGCAGTATCGAACTGAAACAATTCACGCAACAGATCTTTTAGTTGTTGGCGATATTCTGTCATTGATAGATCACCTAATGGTTTTTATTCGGCGGTAGAGTTTGTGATGGTTTCGGTGAACAGATATTTCATGTATCCAAGCCCTGCAAATTGGGAGCCTTGATCACCATCATTATACAATGGCGGAAATAAAAAAGCACCCGGTAAGGTGCTTTCTCAGGTAGCGGGGGTAGGATTCGAACCTACGACCTTCGGGTTATGAGCCCAGCCCCTATTTCCGCACACTTTTTTTCTTCAGGCTACCCATTTTAGCCTGGCCCGGCGATGGACGGTCCAAACAAGCCAGGCGATGTTAGGTTTCAACTTTCTGAGCCAATTTTAGCACAAATTTTCCATACAAGCGACGGTTTTTGGACCGGCGGTAAGGAGAAAACCCTGCTGTCAAGGAGAAATCCTGCTTGACATTGGCTTGTTATTATGCTATATTCTAACTACTTGAACAATTGTTCAAGTACATTTGTGCACAATTACCCCTAGCAGCCTGTAAACAATTCAATAATTACAGAGGAAAGCAATGGCAGATAAAGATACGAAAATTATTGTCGGGTCTGATCATTTAGGCTTACCTCTGAAAAATCTCCTGCGCGACTATCTCCGCTCATTGGATTATGAGGTCGAGGATATGGGCGTGGAAGGAGATGCGCCAGTTGACTATCCGGACATTGGAGCGGCGGTCGCCGAAGCGATTGAAGCACAAGAACTCGACCGGGGTATCCTGGTTTGCGGGACTGGGGCCGGGATGGCAATCGTCGCCAATAAAGTGCCGGGCGTCCGGGCAGTGAGTGTGCAGGACCCCTATACCGCAGAACGCGCACGTGCCAGCAATAACGCCCAGATTATTACCATGGGTAGCCAGATCGTGGGACCGGAGGTAGCTAAAAAACTCGTCGATATCTGGCTGAAAAGCGAGTTTCAGGGAGGCCGGTCGGCTTCAAAAGTGGCGAAGATCGACCAGCTCGACTATAAGTACCGCAAGCAGCGATAGATGGAGCCGATCGGCGGAGCGGGCTGATCAGAAATGAATGACAACCTCGAGAACCTGCTCAGATCAACCGCCCAGCTCTACCATATGGAAGGGTTGAGCCAAACGGAGATCGCGGACTTATTCGGGGTGTCGCGCCCAAAGGTTTCCCGCCTGCTTACCCGGGCTCGGGAGCTGGGGATCGTCCGGATTTGGGTGGACGAATATGATCCGCGCAACCGGGAGCTGGAAGAAGAGCTCGAAACCCATTTCCACCTGAACAACGTCATTGTCACCGGCATATTGGGGGAAAACAGCCTTGAGAGTATCCGTCGATCGATCGGTTATTTCGCCGCGACGGAAGTATCGCAGTGGATCCACTCCAACATGGTCATTGGGGTTGCCGGCAGCCGGACGCTCCATCGTTTGATCCAGAACTTAAAGTCTGCTATCGAGACTCGTGGTGTGATCGCGGTTCAACTGATGGGCAATATCGGGGTGGAGGTGAACAACTTCGACGCCATCGAGTTGTGCCGGGATCTGGCGAAGCTGTATAGCGGGAGTTACTTCACACTGAACGCGCCTGCACTGGCTCCAGACATCCCCTCCTATAAAACATACATGGCGCATCAAGACGTAGCCGCAATCTGGGATCTGTTTGGCTCGATGCAAACCGCCTTTGTAGGTCTCGGATCTCTGCTGGACTCTTCCTTTATTGAACGAGGCGTATTAAAGCCCGAAGAAGTCAAGCTGCTTAGGAAGAGCGGTGCGGTCGGTGAATTGTGTGGGCGTTTTTTTAATCGATTTGGACAGGAGTGCGAGACCGAGTTCCGGGACCGGATGGTCGGAATCCACCTGGATGAGCTGCGGGAGAAGCGTGATGTAGTGGCGGTCACCATTGGCAAAGCCCGGGCAGAAGCCATCTGCGCGGCTCTCCAAGGCGGCTTGATCAAATCCCTGATAATGGACGAAGCTGGGGCGAGAGCCGTTCTGGCCCTCGCACAGGAGATCCGGTAAGGGACCCCCGGTATAAGGTTGCCATCCGTACTGATTTATGATGAATGAGGTAAGAGAATAGAATATGGAAGGAACGTACGAAAGAGCCACTCACCTGCGTAAAGCGCCCTTCTGGTCGTTTGAATCGCCCTGGGTCTGGATGATCCCCGCGGTGCTCCTCTTGCTGGTATACAGCATCTACCCGCTGATCTTCAATATCCTGGTCAGCTTTCAAGAATTCGACCCAATTAGTCACGCGTTCGAGTGGGTAGGCTTGAAGAACTGGCAGTTTATCTTCACGGATGAGCGCACGCTGAATGCCCTGAAAAACACATTCTCCTACATGGCGATCGCCTTGGCCGTCGAGCTAGTATTGGGAATGGCGATCGCCCTGCTGTTTGACTCGAAAATCTATCTAAAGGGCCTGTGGCAGACGCTGATCATCCTGCCTATGGTGACGCCGCCCGCCGTCGCAGGGCTGATCTTCCGCCTGCTGGAGCATTCCGATTTCGGTGTCATCTCCTGGATGCTGTACGGGTTGGGGATCTTGCAGCGTTCGGAACCGCTGTTAGGCGGGACTGGGAAATTTGCAATGCTCGCCGTGTTGATGCCGGATTTCTGGCAGTGGACGCCGTTCTGCATCCTGATCTTCCTGGCCGGGTTGAAAGCGCTGCCCAGCGAACCACTGGAAGCCGCCGAGGTGGATGGCGCCAACGCCTGGCAGATGTTCTGGTTGGTCAAGCTGCCCCTGATGCGCAATGTGGTGGCAATCGTGGTGCTCTTCCGGGTGATCGACCTGTACCGCCTGTTCGACTATATCTATATGATGACGATGGGCGGGCCGGGCAACCGCACCGAGACGATCAGCTTTTACGCCTACCGGTCCTACAGCTTCATCGAATGGGGTCGCACTGCTGTGATCGCCATCGTCGTGCTGGCCTTGATCTGGATCAGTACCAATCTGTACATTCGCTACTTTCATGTGGAGTGGTAAGCATGGATATCCAATCGGTACCCGTTCAATCCGCACAATCCGTTGCCAGGGCTGCCGCCAAAAAGAAAGTGGTTACCAAAGACCAGGTCGGCACCTGGATTCGGACGATCGGGATCGCCCTGATCATCACCTTTTTCTTCTTCCCGATCTTTTTCTGGTTCCTGGCGTCCTTAAAGCCCTTCGGTTTGATCTTCCGACTCCCGCCGGTGCTCATCTTTAAACCGACGCCGATCTGGTACCAGATTGTGCTGGGCGGGCTGAATTTCAACGAGCTAATGATCCAGCTTACCGGCGCCACAGCCGGCACCGGGGGTGGCTTTTACTACTCCGTGCCGTATATCGTTACCAGCGTGATCGTTGCCTTGACCAGCACAGCGCTGGTGGTCGCCATCGCCACCCCGGCAGCCTATTCGCTCAGCCGGTTCGCCTTCCGGCGTCGGCAGGATCTGACCTTCTGGATTTTGAGCACCCGCATGATGCCGCCGATCGTCGCTGCCCTGCCGCTGTTCTTCATGTATCGGCAGGCCAACCTGATCGATAATTACCTGGGTGTGATCCTGGTCCACACCGTGATCAATATCCCGCTGGCGGTCCTGTTGCTCAAAAGCTTCTTCGACGAAGTGCCCTACGACCTGGACGAAGCGGCGATGGTGGATGGAGCCACGCGCTGGCAGGCTTTCTGGAGGGTGATCATCCACTACATCCTGCCGGGACTGGCTGCCACCGCCATATTGAGCTTCATCTTCTCCTGGAATGAATTCCTGCTCACGCTGACCCTGTCGCGTACCGCGGTCCGTACTATGCCGGTGGCGGCCTCGACCTTCGACACGTCAACGGGCGGCACTGAGTGGGGGGCGCTGGCTGCTTTCGGTACGTCGGCCATGATACCGGTGTTCATCTTCGTGCTCTTCGTGCAGAGGAACCTGGTACGCGGGCTAACCATGGGGGCGGTAAAGGGGTAAAAAAAGATAGGACTATCGATTTCGATCAGACTGGAGGTGACTGATAGACTTGATTCGCTTAAATCTTTTCAACACAAAACGACGGGAGAAGAGAAAGGAGGACCCTGAAATTCGATCGAATCGCGCTCTCCCTGACTGGAACGTGTCTCATCAAACCGGTCCTTTTAGTTTTCAGACCAATGGAGATTAACGATGAACGAGACAGATCGCCAACAGCGACTGGCAATGTCTAAGTACTCACAGATGCTACAAAAAGGGCAGATCAGCCGCCGTGAGTTCCTGAAACTTAGCGCATTGGCCGGTTTCAGTTTTACCAGTCTTTCCTTCCTTGCCAGCTGCGCCCCGAGGGCGGCCTCGACTCCGGTTCCGACCGCGGAGCAGATCCAAGCCACTGAAGGACCGACCTCGGCGGGAGTGTCGGGGACTCCGCAGCAGCAGTTCTTGAAGGAAGTGGGTGGGAAGTACAAGGGGACTACAGTCAAGATCGTCTCCGAGTCCACTCCACCCAGCCGCGCCATCAACGAGATCGCTCAGCAAGAATTCATCCCGCTGACAGGTATCAAGGTAGAGTGGGAGCAGCTCCCACTGGACCAGGTGCTCGCCAAACTGAGCCAGGACACTGCCGGTGGCCTGGGTGTCAACGACATCTACTATTGGGATCAGGCCTGGATTGGCCGCTTCATCGGCGATGCCGTCGATCCCCAAGAGATGCTGGCTAAAACCGACCTGGCCTATCCGGATTACAACTTCGATGACTTCCTGCAACCGCTGGTGGAGAACATCGCCACGTACAAGGGCAAGCTGGGTGCACTGCCGTACGATATCCCGATCTTCATCACGATGTACCGCAAGGATGTCTTTGATGAGTTGAAGCTGAAGCCGCCCACCACCTGGCAAGAGTATATGGATGCCGCCAAGGCCATCAACGAAGCCAAGTCGCCGACGATGTACGGCACAGTTGGCCAGTGGAAATCCGGGCACTATTCCCTGGAGTGCGACATGACCATGTTCCTATGGTCGCATGGCGGCTCGGTCTATAATGCTGGAGGCAAAGCGACCATCAACGACGAGCAGGCCGTGTCTGGAATGGAATACATGCTCGAGCTTGGTAAGTACATGCCGCCTGGAGCCGTGACCTGGGACTGGTCGGGTGAAGCGGATGCCTTCACCCAGGGCCTGGCGGGCTTCTATACTTCGTGGGGCGAGTTCTTCCCCAGCTTCGACGACCCAGCCAAGTCCAAGATCGTCGGCTTGGCCGAACCGATTAAAGTGCCTACAGCCATTGCGCTACGCAAGAAGGAGGAATGCGGTTTCGACGAGACGCCCGGGGTAAGCCACCAGGGCGGCTCCAGCCTGGCCCTCTCCAAGTACAGCAAGAACCAGGAAGCAGCCTGGATTTTCATGCAGTGGGCCACCAGCTCCGATATCACCACCCGCGCCAGCCTGCTGGGCGGCGGCGCCACGCCCATGCGCAAGAGCAACTTCACCGATCCGCGCATCCTGGCCAACAACAAGGTTACCGCGGGCACCACCCGCCATTTTGCCGTGACCCTGGATGCCATCACGAACTGGATGGGCACCGAGCCACACCTGCCGCCATGGGCAAGCCTCTCGGTAGACGTCTTCGCAGTCGAGCTGGGCAAGATGACTACCGGCCAGCAAGACATCAAGACCACGCTCGACAACATGGCCAAGGCGGCAGACGAGGCTGCGGAAAAGTATCGCTAGCCTTGGCAGGTCGCTCTGGCTGGAAATGGGCCTCATCGGACAGCCAAGAGACTGGTCTGGTATCGAAATCCTTAGCGAGGCGCAGTATGTCGTTGCCCTGACGGCATACTGCGCGACTCTCGCCCGAAAGGCGCCGCCTGGTTAGAAGACCGTTCAGTGCTTTTCTGAAATTGGAATCATCGCCCATGACCACATCCTACGTCATCGGTATCGACAGTAGCACGACCGCCTGCAAGGCAATTGCCTGGGATCCTCCCGGCAGAGTAGTGGCCGAGGGGCGCGCCTCCTACCCGCTCTTGCAACCCCAGCCAACCTGGTACGAACAGAATGCCGACCAGTGGTGGAGCGGGACCTGTGCAGCCCTCAAAGACCTGTTCACCAAAATCGACGTAAAGCGGATCGATGGGCTGTGTATCACCCACCAGCGCGAGAGTTTCGTGCCCGTCGACCAAGATGGAGTACCGATCCGCAACGCCATTCTCTGGCTCGACGAGCGCAGCCGCTCCCAAGTGGAGTATCTCGTCAAGACGTTCGGCCGTGAGAGACTGCACCGGATCACTGGTAAGCCCCCTGCCATGACCCAATCACTGCCGAAAATCGTCTGGCTGATTCAAAACGAGCCGGAAATCATCCCGCGCACCTATAAATTCCTGGACGTGCACGCCTTCTTAATTTACCGGCTCACCGGCTGTTTCACCACCAGCGAAGCCTGCGCCGATCCGATGGGGTTGGTGGATATGCGCGCTCATGTGTGGGCTGCCGATTTGATCCAGGAACTGGGGTTGCGGTTGGACCACTTCCCCGACCTGGTGCCCCCTGGTACGATCATCGGTCATGTCAACCTGTTGGGGGCAGCCGACAGCGGGCTGCCCACCGGCTTGCCGATTATTGCCGGGGCGGGCGACGGGCAGTGCGCCGGGCTGGGCGCCAATGCCATCGGGGGCGGCCGGGCCTACCTCAACCTGGGCACCGCGGTAGTAAGCGGTGCCTTCAGTGCCGAGTATATCGCCGACACGGCTTTCCGGACCCTGTGCGCACCCCTGGCGGGCAATTATTTTCTCGAGACGGTCCTGCGCGGGGGTGTGTTCACGGTCGGCTGGTATGTCGAAAAGTTTGCCAGCGACCTGCGCGGCAACCCGCTCGGCGTGATCCCAGAAGAAATGCTCGAGATGGCAGCAGCGAAAGTACCGCCAGGCAGCCTGGGGCTGATGCTGGTGCCTTACTGGAATAACGTGATGAATCCATATTGGGATCCAGCCGCCACGGGCATCATGATCGGCTGGACTGGAGCCCATGGTCGCGAGCACTTCTACCGGGCCATTCTAGAAGGCATTGCCTTTGAGCAAAAGTTGGCTGGCGAAGGGGTGATGAAGGCGCTAGGGAAAAAGTTCAGCGAATATATCGTTATGGGTGGAGGCAGCCGCAGCAAGCTGTGGTGCCAGATCGTGGCGGATGTGACCGGACTGCCGGTGGTTCGCTCGACGACGTCCGAGGTGACCTGTCTGGGAGCCGGCATGCTGGCAGCGGCTGCTGCCGGCTGGTATCCCTCGGCCCGTGACGCGGCCGATGCGATGAGCAGCACAGGGGACCGGTTTACCCCGCGGCCCGAAATGCAGGCTTTCTACGAACGGCTTTACCGGGAAGTCTATCAAAAGATCTTCCCGATGATTCAGCCATTGGTTGATCACCTCACGGAGTTGGCGACCAGAAGTTAGCGCTTGCGAGGAGTTGATTTACATCAGGTGAACTGTCTTGCCTGGTATTTATAAACCATCCTGATCAGGGAAGGGAAAGTGTAGAAAAATGAAAAAGATCGTTATCCTGGGTGCAGGCGTAATGGGGAGTGCCTTCAGTATCCCCCTCTCGGATCGTGGGTACGACGTCAGGTTGGTGGGCACCCACCTCGATGTCGATATTATCGAGGAGATTCACCAAAACCGAGTTCATCCCAAGCTGCATTCCCGAATTCCGGATAACGTGACGCCTTACACCGTCTCGGGATTGGAAGAGGCGCTCATGGGCGTTGACTTGCTCGTGTTGGGAGTGAACTCTTTAGGAGTGAATTGGGCGGCTGAAATCTTAAGCCCAATCCTGCCCTTAAACGTGCCGGTGCTCATGCTGACCAAAGGCCTCATGGGTGACCGAAAAAAAATATCGATCTTACCTGATGTTCTCCGCAACGGCCTGCCTGCTGATTACCGGGATCAAGTCCAGATTTCCGCGGTTGGCGGGCCTTGTATTGCAGGGGAGCTGGCCAGCAGGCGCCATACCTGTGTAGTATTCACCGGCCAGGACCAGACTCTACTCGATCAGCTCTGCGATTTGATGCGCAACCCATATTACCACGTCTGGACCAGCACGGACCTTGTCGGCGTGGAGACCTGTGTAGCATTGAAGAACGTCTACGCTCTGGCCGTTGGCTTAGTGCACGGTTGGCTGGAAAAAGAAGGCACCGCAGATAACGGCGCGGTGATGCATAACCTGGCTGCCGCGATCTTCGCCCAGGGGTTGTGGGAGACCGCTTATCTGGTGGACTATATGGGTGGCCAACTGCAGAGCGTGTATACCCTACCGAGTTCGGGGGATCTCTATGTCACCTCCCAGGGCGGGCGAAACAGCAAGATGGGCCGGTTCTTGGGGATGGGGATGAATTACCAGGAAGCGAAAACCCGATATATGCCCGATGAGACGATCGAAGGCGCTGAGCTGGTATTGGATATAGGGCCGACGATGGAAGTGCTGTTTGAACGAGGCGAATTGGATTGGGCTCGCCTGCCGCTACTTCGGGCGATGGCCAGTATCGTGAGCGGCCAGGAGCCCGCTGAGCTCCCATGGGATGATTTTTTCAAAGGGAATTTTCAGAATTAGAATACACTGGAATGCTGTTGATTGAAAAGCCGCTTCCGGTGCGACCAGGGCGATCCCACTGGCGGGCGTGCGGTTGACGATCGCCACCAGGATGCAAAAGAGCAGCCAGGAGGCGCCACACATCAACTTCTCGAACCTTGGCATGTTCGGCGTAGACCGTTTCACCGCTATCATCCATCCTCTCCAGACCGCGATTCTGGCTGTTGGGCGCACAACCCGGCGAATCGTTCCTGACAACGAGGACCGCCCGGTCGTCCGATCGATCATGACCGTGACGCTTTCCGCCGATCACCGGGTGGTCGATGGAGTAATCGCCGCACATTTTCTAAGCGATGTTCGCCTGGCACTGGAGCACCCTGAGCTGATATTCCTGTAAGGATTGGAGCGGAGACAAACGAGAAATGATCCCCCTGGATTTGACCGGGCACTGTGCACTGGTAACGGGAGCGGCGATCGGGATCGGCCGGGCGATTTGCATGACATTGGCCGAGGCGGGCGCGCGGGTCATCATCACGGATGTGGATGCCAACGCTGGCCAAAAGACGGCAGCCGAGATCGTTTCACGTGGTGTCCGTGCGCAATTCTTTCCTCTTAACGTTACGGATGGGGAGGCGGCCGAACGGCTAGCGGCTGAATTGCCGGAGGTTGATATCTTGATAAACAATGCTGGCATCTGCCCTCGGCTTGATTTCGTAGCTCTGGATATGGCGACCTGGCGCCGGACGGTCGAGATCAACCTTACGGGTACTTTCATTGTCAGCCGCGTTTTTGTTCCCAGCATGGTCAATCGCAAATATGGGCGCATCATCCATATCGGATCAGCATCTTCCATTACGGGCTCGGGTGGCGGGGCACATTACGCCGCATCCAAGTACGGTATACAAGGGCTCACACGGGCAATGGCGCGCGAACTGGGGCGCAGCGGAATCACCGTTAACTGTGTTGCGCCACGTGTGATCGTTACCGACTTGCTGATGCACCTGTACGATGCTGAGCGCTTGCGCGACTTGGGTAAAGATATCCCTATCGGTAGAGCAGGTCTTCCCCAGGACGTTGCAAACGCGGTCGTGTTCCTGGCCTCGGATTATGCTGGTTATGTCACTGGCCAGGTGATCCTCGTCGATGGCGGGCGAACATTTGCCAAGGCGAATTGGAGTGAAATTGGATGGTTGGACTTGACCTGACGGGTTGTAAAGCTCTCGTAACCGGCGGGTCGCGTGGCATTGGCCGGGCCATTTGCTTGGCCCTGGCCCTGGCTGGAGCGGATGTCGCTGTTGGTTATCATACCAATGCAAAAGGTGCAAACGAAGTGGTCGCTGAAATCGAGACCCTTGGCCGGCGCGCCTTAGCTGTAGCGGCCGACGTTTCAGATATATTACAGGTTCAAACGATGGTCGAACGAAGCGTCGCCGCTCTCGATGGGTTGGACCTCCTCGTGAACAACGTCGGAATCACCACGCGCCGCTCGCTTATGGAACTCGGGCCCGAAGAGTGGCAGCGGACTCTCGGTACCAACCTGACTGGTGTATTCAATTGCAATCGAACGGTAGCTGAACATATGTTGAGCCAGGGCCATGGATGTATCATCAATATATCGTCGGCAATGGCAATCTCAGGGTCAGGCGGCGGTCCGCATTACGTGGCTTCAAAGGGTGGCATCAACAGCTTGACCCGAGCGCTCGCGTACGAATTGGCGCCCAGAGGTATTCGAGTTAATGCAATCGCGCCTGCGGCCATAGACACAGATACTTTAGCCGTACTTTACCCAGATCGGGCGAAATGGGAGACGCAGCTTGCAGCGTCAATCCCTGTCGGTAGAATTGGTACGCCTCAAGATGTCGCCTACCTGGTGGTATTTTTGGCTTCGCCACTTGCCAGCTATATCAGCGGCCAAATTATTCTCGTGGATGGCGGTAGAACATTCGCGCAATGAGCTCATTATGATTCGGACTGAGGGTCAAAATTCATGAAGTGGGCAACCTGTCTCACGGATGGTGTAGTTACCATTGTCGATGGACCCCCGCCCGTCATCGGCCCCGGCGAGATCTTGGTGCAGATGAGAGCCTGCGGTATTTGCGGCACCGATGTGGGCAAAATCTATACGCCGGGTTATCCGCGACCGACAAAACTCGGTCACGAAGTGGTTGGTACAGTGGTGGAGGTTGGCGCAGGCGTGGAGCATTTTCAAGTCGGACAGCGGGTCGCATTGGCACATCACGTGCCCAATTATGGCTCGCACTACAGCTGGCACGGCAATGAGTCCATGGATCCGCAGTTCAAACGCACCAACATAGACCCTGGCGGCATGGCGGAATTCATTCGCGTGCCCGCGCTACATGTTCAATATACAGTTTTGCCTGTCCCGGATTCCATACCCGACCTGCGTGCGATTTTCATGGAGCCCTTGGCATGTTGTCTGCGTGCGTTGGATCGCGTCCCAATCCGCGAAGGTGACACCGCGTTGATTTTCGGAGTGGGCGCGATAGGAATGCTCTTCCTCCCGCTGCTGGGCGATCGTAGCATCCATACTTTGGCGACAGATTTACGCAAGGAGCGTCTTGAAGCGGCCTGTCGCCTGGATCCGCGCCTCGTCGCGCTCACCGTAAATCAGGATCTTGCCATGATCACTCATTCCCAGACGGAGGGCCGTGGCGCGGATTTGGCCATCCTTACCGCCGTTAATGCCACCATATTTAAGACAGCGCTTGCCGCAGTACGTGACGGGGGGACCATTTTGCTGTTCGGTGGTAAGGCAGACGTTACTTTATCGTTCGATGCGTGGAATTTGCTCGCACGGGAGATCAACATCATCACGAGTTATTCGTCCACGCCATCGACCTTGCACCGGGCGTTAGCAATCCTCGAGCGTGACGATTACGCATTTGAACAAATAGTCAACCCGGTGCTTAAACTCGATCAAACTGCGCAGGGCTTTGACCTCGCCTACCGGGCGCAAGGATCCAAGGTTGCTATTATTCCTTAAAGCGATAATTGGTTCTACGGTCACGATCAAGCTTACTCCCAACCTTTTGACCAGTGGTGCCAGCCAACGCCGCATGGCCAGGGGGTCGCATTCGTCAACATAGCCGACCGCCACCAACACCGGTGCGTCTGCCCCCACCCGCGCACATAGGTCTGATCCAGTCCCAACACCCGCACCGGTTTCCACAGGCGGTCCCGCTGGAATTGCCCAGCCAGTTCCTGGGCATCCCGCCAGGCTTTCATCCTGCTGATCCCCACCCCAAAGGCGGCAAAGACCGCCGCAATCCCCCGGTAACTCGATCCCAGAACCAGCACAAGGCCGCCAGTTTGCGCAGCCGTAAACTCTGCTGGGCCTGGTCGACCCCGGCGGGATAGTGCCGAAATGTATGCCGACAGTAGTAGCAACGGTAACGATACACCTTGACCTCATCCAGGAGAGGATCTCAGATAAGCCTCGTCTGCCCACCCCAATGCTGTAAGCATTCCCGTTTACAGGCTAGGCAACGCCCAGGACGACTTTCGGCTTCACCCTTGACATCCGGTAGTTGGAGGAAAACAATTGACATGGTAGGCTCCTGATAGGCCTGATGGGACAATCATTATCTTATCAAGCAGCCTGCTTTTCTCTCCACTACCAACCAGATTTGCGACAGTCACAACTATTTCACAACGCCTGATTTTCGACGACCGATGTGTGATTACCGTTTAGTGGCGGGGCAAGGCTTCGATCTTGCGCTCTCTGGATCCCAGGTTCTAATCCTGATTCCGCCCGTTTTAAACGGAGAAAGGCACTCGTAAGTGCCTTTTTCAGTAGCGGGGGTAGGATTCGAACCTACGACCTTCGGGTTATGAGCCCGACGAGCTGCCTCTGCTCCACCCCGCAGTGTTATTGCGGTCCCTGTTCAGGGACTGGCATTATAGCACGCCCCCCTGCCAGCGTCAAGGAACAGAACCTTCCTGCGCCGCGGCTGTATCGAAGAACAAGGACAGCCAGATCTTCCAGTTGCCCTCCGGCTGCGGCGTCGGGGTGACGCTCACCTGCGGCGCCGGGGCGCTCTCCCCTGGGGAGACCGGCACGACCAGCACGTCGCCCTGCTGCACCCAATGCCCCTCCTGGTAGGCCCACTGCCGCACGGCCGCCTCGGAGGTGGCGTAGGCAATCTGGGTTTCCAGCGATGTCCTGGTCTGCTCCAGCTCGGTGACCTGCGCCGCGACCAATTCGCGCTGGTCGCTCAAGCGGCGCAGGTCGGCCATCCGGTTGTTGAAATCCATCACCAACAGGGCCAGGATCACCAGGCCGATCACGAGCAGGGCGTACTTCCAACCAAGCCACTGGCGTCTCATAGGTGCATCTTACCGCAGCCTGCCGTTCCGCGCAAGGAGCGCCGCC
>Ga0209751_10004503_pt1 | contig 13324 bp, 7 predicted proteins | sample RifCSP13_1_FD_184019 | JGI IMG/M metagenome (GOLD analysis project Ga0209751, IMG submission 184019) | Soil microbial communities from Rifle, Colorado - Rifle CSP2_sed 13_1 (SPAdes) (version 2) | ecosystem: Environmental > Terrestrial > Deep subsurface > Rock core/Sediment | place: Rifle... | reverse complement strand
CTGGCTGAAATGCTGGATAGGCTGATACGTATCAAGAATGTATTTCGGGAAGGTGGCGTCATAGACGATTTCTCTCACCACTATTTCGGATAGCAGCGAGGCTCCATCGCTCGCGAATCGTTGCTGGCGCAGGATCACCCCGATCTCAGCATCCACCCAGATGCGCTCTGCCAGGCTTGCGTCCTCCCGGTATCCTTCCAGGATTAACGACTTGCGACCCGAGATTTGATCGCCGGCTATCACACGGTACTCCTCACTCCTAAATTCGAACTGGTAGGGGAAGATAAACCTTGTGAAAGGGGAATTCTGACGCAGATTGAGATCAGACTCGAGCCTGTTTGAGAAATAATATACGCGATCTACAGCCCCTCCTGCCCAACCGCTCAGAACCAGACTGCGATTAGGTTGTTCCAACCAAACCTGCTCCCGGCGAGTGAGTGGTGGACCTGTATAACCGGGAGGGCCATATTCCATAATCCGCCCATCCAGCCAGATTGTGCTCCACAACCGGCTGTTATCTCGCATGTGCGTTATAACATCGCTAAAGGACGCAGACTCGCCCAGCGGTTCGGGGCTTGGAGTTCTGTTCTCGAATGATTCGCCTTCTACTGTCGGCTCGACGTATATGACCTTGGTCACGATGACTGTTATCACAACCGGACGCCCCCCAGCGTGGCCTGCCAGTCGATTCGTGAGCCAGCTTAGCGCTGCAATAAAAATGACGACAGCACCGGCTAGGAGAAACTGCATAACGGTGGTAAAGCGCCTTCTGCGCGCCCGCTGCGAATTTACAGTCGCTACACACTTGGCGACCAACAGCTCGCGCGTTCCCCCATCCAGCTCGTTAGCCGGGAATTGTTTATTCATCACCGCTTGAATCCAAGCCCTTGATGCATATTGGGGAGTGGAAATCACCTCCAAGCAAGCTGAAATATCCGATTTCAAACGAGAAATTTGAAGCTGTATGTCACGCTCATTCGATTTGAACACATAGGCGATCTCGGGGATCGTCAGTTCATGTTGGTAGTGCAGGGTAATCGTCAGGCGATCTGGCAGATTCATGCTATCCAGGCATTCGAAAACATCCGGATCACCTGCATAGATTGCAGAACCGGGATTCTTATGGTTATCGCTGTCGATCATGCTCGAGCGGAAGTCTTTGTGCCTTTTGATAGCCTGGCTGACGAGGAGCGAGTATAGCCAGGTTCGCACACTCACCTCTCCTAATTCATGATGCGTCTTATCCGCGGCGAGAACCAGCGTTTCAGCAATGCATTCCCTGGCTTGCTGCGGATCGTTATAGATCGAAAATGCAAATCGGTAAAGGTCTGGATAGTGTTCCTGGAGGATGGTTTCGACGATCATCGCCACGCTAGCCTGATTGCTGCGCAGCATCCATTCCAGGTCCGGGCTGAGCAAGGGTTCGGAGAAATCTACATCCAGGCCTAAAGGTCTCACCTGCTGATCTCGCATGGCTTTAGGAGAAGTATCATTCGAAACAGAAACTGGTACCTGATTTTTTATTGTGCCACGAAATATCTCAAAATGCTTGACATTTTTCCGACGATTATCCGACGAATACTATACGAATCATCGTAAATATCCCTTATAGCGTATACACTGAAAACCAGCTACGCACGCCTCACTCGCTCCCAACAACCACCGGACGTTGCGGGTCAGTGATCCATTCGCTCCAAGAACCTGCATACAGGCGCCCTTCGCCTAACCCGGAATGAGCCATGGCGAGCAGGTTATGCGCGGCAGTGACGCCTGATCCGCAGTAAAAAACGGCTCTTTCCACCGGAACCCCTCCCAAAAGGCGTTCAAACCTTTCGCGCAACACTTCTGCCGGCAGGAAAAACCCGTCCGGAGCGACGTTATCCGTGTAGGGCGCCGATTTTGCCCCCGCAATATGACCTGCCACAGGATCGATCGTTTCGTTTTCGCCGCGAAAGCGGTCTTCGGTGCGTGAGTCGAACACTTTATAGTTCGGGTCCTGCCGCAAACGCATGACATCTTCACTGCTGACTAAAATTTCAGGCCTCTCCCTGGGTTGGAATTTTCGCCACGGGCGAGATTCAACGCCGCCGCGATGTGGCAATCCGAGTCGTTGCGAGGCAGCCCAACCCCCATCCAGCACGGCCACCGCCTCATGTCCTAACCAGCGCAGGGACCACCACAACCTTGCGGCGACCCCTCCGCTGACCGGAGCCCAATCGTCGTAGGCAACGACCTGGACGTTGTCCTCAATCCCCCACTCCGAGAAGCGATCCGCGAGATGCGCGATCGTTGGCAGGGGGTGGCGCCCGGTCACACCCGGAATCACCGGGGCGCACAAGCCCTCATCCAGGTGAGCGTACACCGCGCCGGGTATATGGCTGCGGAGATAATCTCTCCGCCCCCGCCCGGCGTCATCCAGCGAAAAGCGGCAATCGATGATCGCCCAATCCGGATTTTCGAGGTGGGGGAGCAGCTCATCGATCCCAATCAGTGTGGTATAAACCATGCCTTCATCTCCTTCGTCGTCGCATTGAGGCTGAATCCAAAACATGCGATCCTGTTTGCATGATTTTTTTCTCTGAAAACCTATTGTGACCCCAGCCTTGTTTCCTGTCAAGCAATCTCGCCTCGATAAAGCCTGCAATCTGTCACAGACAAACGAGATCGATCTCTCTGAGCGGAGTTGCGGGAGCTCTCTTCGACTGCTTTTCTCTCCGCTCAGAAAGCTCCCGCAACGCAGTCGAAGAGGCGTTTGATACCTCTTGCATGCACAGCGCCTCAACAAATGTCGCAGTTTTCTCCCTTACATGGCATAATTAGGCACGATGACATACCAACCACGATACGGAGGTCCCATGCGTTTTGGCATCATGGCAATGCAATTGAACGCCCTCATCCCGCCCGACCTTCCGGCGGACCAGGTGCTCACCCATATCGCTCAATTCGACCACGCCAGCCTGGTGGGCGACCTGGCGGACAGAGGTTTCCGCCTGATCGAGCTCGGCGGAGACCTGTCGATCTTCCTACCCCACACGTTTCACCCCGAGGCAGTGCATCGCCTGGCGGCTCTAAAAGCTGAGAAAAACCTGGACTACACTTTGCACCTACCGCTTTGGTCGGTGGAACCTTCTACACCGCTCACACCCGTGAGGGAAGGCTCGGTACAGGCGGTGATCGATACGATCATCGCGACCCTGCCTTTGGAGCCAGAATGCTATGTTTTGCACGCCACCGGGGCGCTGGCGGCGGAATTTTACCGCATGCGCATCTCCGAGACGGCAAAATCGCTGCTGTTGCGCCAGTTCCAGGCCAGCGCTCTCCACAGCCTGGAAACCATCCTCAAGCTGGCTGAGATCGAGCCTCGCCGCCTGGCAATCGAAACAATCGAATTCCCACTCGAATTGACCCTGGAGCTGGCAAATCAGCTCGACCTGTCAATTTGTTTTGATACCGGGCACGTGCTGGCTGGATTCTCTGGAGGGAGGGATTTCTTCACAGCTCTGGAAATGTGCCTGCCGCGCCTGGGCGAGGTCCACCTGCACGATTGCCCCGCCTATCTGGAGCGGGGTGAAATTCAGTATGGAAATGACCATCAACCGCTCGGCAAAGGGGATCTCGACACCGTCCAACTGCTCGAGCGGTTAGAACGCGCCGGATTCAACGGGCCGATCATCTTCGAGCTTCAGCTCGAACAGGCGCTCGAGTCTTTAGAGGTCGTCCGAACAATCCAGGGAACCTATTAAGCTCTTAGATTATGCTCAGGAACGATATCATGGCGATAGAAAAACCAATGCAGAGAGAATTCCACATCTCGCGCCAGGCCCGCGATTTTTATGGGTTTGACCAATCCCTGTTCACATTCAACGGCAACGTGATTTTTGCAGACTTCCACGCGGCGCGCTTATTCGCTGAAAAAATCAACCAAAAGCGAGACCTGGTCAGTTTCCCTGAGCAAGCCGTCAAAGCAGGACAGATCAACGCCCTCGGCCTGGTGGACGAGATTCTGCACCTGGTCATCGCCCAATACCGCCGACAGCGCAGCCCTCAGGCTCTCCAGAATGCGCTTGAACGACAATACGGTAAATTCGGAAAAGAGAGGGTAGACGCCGCCCTGCACCGATTCTCAGAAACTTTTCCCCCCGCGGCGGTTTACCAGGGGGTGGCCAGCCTCGAAGACTACCTGATAGACCAGAAGGGGAAGGAGCCCCGGCTGCAGATCCAGTTGGAAGAGCTTCTCATGCTGTGGATTGCCAATGTAAACCCGGCTTGCTCACCTTATTTAGAGCTCTTCGATGATAGTGAGCTGGAAAAGGAAACACTTTACCCCCAGATGATCTCGGAATTGCGCAGTTATTTCAAGAACGAGCCAACTTTTGGACCTGACGACCAGGACCTCCTCGAAATGCTGCGCAGTCCGTCGATAGCGGCGCCCCATTCACTCCCCGGGCAGCTTGAATATATCCGCACCAGGTGGGGCGCATTGCTGGGCCAGGACATCTACCGCCTGCTCAGCAGCCTGGATCTCATCAAAGAAGAGGAGAAAGCCATCTTCACCGGTCCCGGTCCGGCGTACATTTACGAGTTCCACGAGCTGGAGTTCGAAGCGGAGCGGTTCAGCCCCGACCGGGATTGGATGCCCCGGCTGGTGTTGATCGCCAAAAATGCTTATGTCTGGCTGGACCAGCTTTCGAAAAAATATCGCCGCACGCTCACGCAACTGGATCAAATCCCGGACGATGAGCTCGACCGGCTGGCTCGCTGGGGCTTCACTGGATTGTGGTTGATTGGCCTGTGGGAACGAAGCCCGGCCTCGAAAAAGATCAAACAAATCCGCGGCAACCCGGAGGCGGTCGCCTCAGCATATTCTTTAACCTCCTATGAAATCGCCAGCGAGCTGGGCGGCGACTCGTCTTACCAGAGATTGCGCGATCGCGCCTGGCAGCGCGGCATCCGCCTGGCTGCGGACATGGTCCCCAACCACATGGGGATAGACTCCAGATGGGTCATCGAGCACCCGGACTGGTTCGTCGGATCGGAGGTCAACCCCTACCCCTCCTACCGCTTCAGCGGACAAAACCTGTCCGGGGATGAGCGGGTTGGCATTTACCTGGAGGATCATTACCTGGACAACTCCGACGCAGCGGTGGTTTTCAAGCGGGTGGACTTCTGGAAGGGGCAAGAGCGCTATCTCTACCACGGCAATGACGGCACCTCGATGCCCTGGAATGACACCGCCCAGCTTAATTATCTGAACCCCTCCGTCCGCGAGGCGGTTATCCAGACCATCTTGGACGTCGCCCGCAAATTTCCCATCATCCGCTTCGACGCAGCCATGACCCTGGCAAAAAAGCACTACCAGCGCCTGTGGTTCCCGGAACCCGGGACCGGCGGGGCAATCCCCTCGCGGGCTGAGCACGGGCTGACGAAAAGCCAGTTCGACCGGCAGATGCCGGTGGAGTTCTGGCGGGAAGTCGTGGATCGGGTCGCTGAGGAGGTGCCAGACACGCTTTTGCTCGCCGAAGCATTCTGGCTGATGGAAGGGTACTTCGTGCGCACGCTTGGGATGCACCGGGTTTACAACAGCGCTTTCATGAACATGCTGCGCGACGAAAGAAACCAGGAATACCGTTTGGTGATCAAAAATACACTCGAATTCGACCCCGAGATCCTAAAACGCTACGTCAACTTCATTAACAACCCGGACGAGCGCACTGCGGTAGACCAGTTCGGGAAGGGCGACAAGTACTTCGGCATCTGCACGCTGATGGCTACCATGCCTGGGTTGCCCATGTTCGGTCACGGACAGATCGAGGGTTTCGCCGAGAAATATGGCATGGAATACCGGCGGGCATATTGGGACGAGCAGCCCGACAGCGCCTTCGCCGAGCGCCACGAACGCGAGATTTTTCCCTTGCTCCGGCGGCGCTACCTCTTTGGGGAAGCCCAGGATTTCCTGCTGTACGATTTCTTCACCCCAGCGGGCACGGTGAATGAAGATGTATTCGCCTACTCCAACCGCTCGGGCGGCGAGCGCTCCCTGGTCGTTTATCATAACATGTATGCCCGCGCAAACGGCTGGATACGCTCGTCGGCGGCTTTCAGCGTTAGTGCGACCTACTCGGCAACAGGGGAGCGAGTCCTGACACAAAAAACCCTCGCCGAAGGGCTGGGATTGAGCGGGGAGGCAGGCGCTTACACAATCTTGCGCGATCACATCTCGGGCCTGGAATTCATCCGCGAAAACCGCCAGCTACACCAGGAAGGTCTGTATATTGAATTAGAGGCTTACAAGTACCACGTGTTCGTGGATATCCGCGAAGTAGCGGAGGACGAGTCTCACCCCTACGGCCAGCTTGCGGCATTTTTGAACGAGCGCGGCGTACCGAGCATCGAGACCGCCCTGGCTGAAATATTCCTGCAGCCCGTCCACAAACCGTACCGGGAGCTGGTCAACGCCGGTCAGCTCGCCTGGTTGATCGAAAACCGGCTGGGCGAGGCAGATGATGAACAGATGAAGCGCTTATTGGAAGAGATAACGTTCAAGCTGTCCGCTCTCTACGAAAGCGTGCGTAAATTCAGCCGCGGCGAGGCTGAAACAGAAGATTACGCCGCTGAGATCTCCCAGGAGCTTACCGGGCTGTTGAAAATGACCTCCAGCGGGCGACTCTTACCCGTTTCAGCCCCTCCAGGAGATAATGCAATGGACATCTATCTCTTCGGAGCGGAGGAATTGCCCACCGGCCTGCGCAGCGGCGATGTGGCAGATTGGGGCACCCTGCTTGGCTGGCTATTTTCCTACAAGCTTGGGAAAGTAAGACGCGAACAAACTTACACCAAGCTCAGCCGCAGTTGGATCGACCAATGGCGCCTCGGTAAAATCCTGGTCGCCGCCCTAAAAGACCTGGGGCTGGACGAATTCACATGCAACCGGGCGATTGCCCAGGTGAAAGTATTGACCAGTCAGGCTGAATGGTTCAACACCCTGACGGCAGGCCCACAAGGGGCTTACCCGCTCCTGGAAGGCTGGCTCAGGGATAGCGAGGTTCATCTTTTGCTTGGGGTAAACCGGCACCAGGGCGTCTTATGGTTCAACCAAGAAGCCTTTGAAAAATTCCTGTGGTGGATGTATACCATCGCCATCATCCAGCTCTTCCCTGCCAGCCAGGAGAGCGAAGGCGCCAGAGAAAAAATGACCCGTTGTTTTCAGGTCATCCAGGAGTTGCTCGGCGCTGAAGAAAGCTCCGGGTATCAGGTAGAAAAGCTGCTGACTGCCGTGCGTGGCTCTTGAAAACGGCATCCGCCCGCAAGCCTGTCTTCCGGCTGGTGACCCGCGCAAGCGCGGGCAACAGCGCCGGCTCCAGGTCGATCCCGGTCGCCAGGCGAGCCAGGTGCACAGCCATGGCAGCCGAGGCGACGTTATTGCGCGGCTCGATGCGCTGGAAATCATCGAAAAACCAGCCGCATGATGCGAACATAAACTGGCGCTCCTTCTGAGCCTCCAGCAGCAATTGCAGGCGGTAAGATGCCTCCTGCGGTAAGGTTCTGCCCGCATGCTCAGCGATTAAATCGGCTGCCGTGCGCTCACCCAACATGACGTGAATATACTTGCGGCGCAGCGCCCAGGGATCGGATAGATACCGGCCTGCCTGGCTCGCGAACAACCGGTCCAGGTCAGAGGCAAGTTGGCTCAAGGCGCGGTGCAATGCGGACTTCCATTTTCTATCCCCTGGTGTACAGTTGCATTCACCCGTCCACCGTTTTATGCCGTGGTGGCAGCTCCAGGAAGTGCGCTCGAGGATGGAAACCGCTTTCCGTGGAGGATGTTTTTTGAGCCACAAAGCCGGATAGGTGCTTGTGAGACCTGACAGACCCCCAGCGCCATCCACCAGGCGAGCCAAAAACAGCTCTCTATAAGGCTGGTGATGACCATACAGCTCTCCATCGGAGGCGAGCAAGATCAACTGAGGCTCGCCCTGTTGAGCTTTTTCAGGATTGATCCGCCGAAATAAGTTGAAGCGCACGAAGTGGTCAGCGTTCACCGTCAATGCCGGATCGAAGCTTATCCCTGCGCTCAGCTCCGGATGGTAGAAAAATACGCTGATCTGCCGGCCTGAGGGGAGGTGGACGCGGTAGGGTTCGCTGGCGTCGAGCCGAGGCGTTTCCGCCTGCCAGGGCGCCAGGATGGTGAATTCGATGTCATGGTCTGCCAGGGTTTCAAGCGTTTCCATATCGACGGCGGTCTCCGGCAGCCACATGCCTTGTGGCTTGCGACCAAAAGCGCGCTCGAACGCCGCGATCCCCCAATAGATCTGCGTGACTTTATCCTGATATCCAGACAGCGGCAAAATCGTGTGGTTGAAAGGCTGCGCCATGGCATTCCCAACCCCATAGCGATCTACATTCAGCCGGTCTTGAGTAACGATGCTCTGGAAAGTCCTGGCATGGTGTTTGGCCATCCAATCCATCAGCGTCGGACCGACGTTGAAGCTGATGTGGCTGAAATTGCCAAGCTCTGCATTGGGCAGATAGCACTCGGCATGGATGCGCTCATTCCAGTTCGCAAATGGAGCTGCCCCCTCTTCGTTTGGAATAACGCCCGTCAAGGGGTCCTCGCGCCGCGGTTGGTAAAAATGTGCGTGGATACTGTAATAAAGCGGTGAGCTCAATTCTCGTTTATATTCCCCCTGCTCAGAAGATTTGCCAGTAATGGTTGACTTTTCCACAGTAAATTCATTACCACCAGTCTATGACTCAACGCGAAAGTCGTGAAACAGCGAAGGATTTCTCACGCCAGCCTAATTTTATCAAAAAATACCCTTAATTTATCGTGTAAAATACTACCAGTCTTAAACTTCGAAGCGTCGCCTCAATTCGTCTATATTGTCCTGCTTGCTGGGTGCCTGACCACCGGCTTTCACCTGTACCTGAAGTATTCACGATCAATGGCAGACAAAATCAAAGTACTTTTCCTGGCTGCTGAGGCAGACCCATTTGTAAAAATTGGCGGGTTGGGCGACGTCGCCGGCTCCCTCCCGCCTGCATTGAACGCCTCGGGCAATATCGATGTACGCCTGTGCCTGCCTTTTCATGGCGCCATCCAACGCCAGGCTTACGACCTGCACAGGGTAGCGACCTTTGCGATCCCCCATGCTCAAGGGGAGATCCGGGCAGAGGCGCTGGCGACGGAACTCAACGGGTTGCCGGTATACTTGATCTCCGGCGCGCCGATCCCGGCGGATGCCCCTGTATACAGCGGCGATAACCTGGCTGATGGTCATAAGTTCACTTTTTTCTCACTGGCTGCGCTCGAGCTGATGCGCCAGCTAGATTGGAAGCCGGATTTAATCCACGCCAACGACTGGCATACCGCTCCGGCGATTTACACCCTCAGCTCAAAACGCGATGCATTTTATTTAAACGCCGTCCTACTCTTAGGGTTACATAATTTACCTTTCATGGGCGTTGGGGCCGGTCCTGCTTTAAAAGGCTTTGGCCTGGAACCGGCTGCTGAATCCCATTTACCAGCCTGGGCGCAAGACGTTCCCCTTCCTCTGGGCTTGCTTAGCGCCGATCACATCGTCGCAGCCTCGCCGGGCTATGCGAGTGAAATCCTCACTCCGGAGTATGGCTCAGGTCTGCACGAATTCCTGACCAGCCGGGCGGGTTCGATTAGCGGCATATTAAACGGCATCGATACCCAAAAGTGGAATCCCGAGACCGATCCCGAGCTGACTGCGAACTATCATTCTGGTTGCCTGCAAGCCAGGCAGAGTAACAAGCAGGCACTGCTGGCTGAATTTGGTCTGGAAGCTGCTCCCGACTGCATCTTATTCATTATTATCAGCCGCTTAGACCCGCAAAAAGGCGTGGACCTGGCGCCGGAAGCTTTGCGCCAGATCGTCAGCCTGCCCTGGCAATTGATCATCCTGGGGACTGGCGACGCCGCCCTGGAGAATACCATGCGCCAGTTAGAAGCGGAGTACCCCGACCGGGTCCGGGCTGCCATCCGCTTCGATTCGGTGCTCAGTCACCGGATGTACGCCAGCGCGGATGCTCTGTTGATCCCTTCGCGGTACGAGCCATGCGGTCTGACCCAAATGATCGCCATGCGCTACGGATGCGTACCAGTCGCCCACGCAACCGGAGGGCTGAGAGATACGATCAGGGATTGCGACCGCTCCAAGAACGGGACTGGATTTCTATTCAAGAACGCCTCCGCAGATAGCCTGGCTGGCGCGCTCAGGCGAGTAGTGAGAGCCTATGCTGACCGGTCAAAGTGGAGGGCAGTGCAACTGGAAGGGATGGAGCAAGACTTTTCCTGGAATCGTTTTGCCCACCAATATGTACGCCTTTACAAAAAATTGACCCGCCAGCGGAAGTATAATCACCTAGCCTGATATGCGTATCTACCTGCGGATGTTACGGAAATAGAAAATAGAGGTAATGCTATGAAAACACGTGCTGTAATCCTGGCTGGCGGCGAGGGGTCCCGGCTGAGCGTCTTGACTGCCAAGCGAACAAAACCTGCCGTTCCCTTCGCCGGAAAATACCGGATCATCGATTTCACCCTCTCGAATTGCGTGAACAGCGGAATCTTTGATGTCATGATCCTGGCGCAGTACCGACCGCATTCATTGATCGAGCACATCGGGGCAGGCGGCCCGTGGGATCTCAACCGCGATTTCACCGGAGGGGTGCGCATCTACTCCCCCTATAAAGCTCGCGGCTCATCCGATTGGTATTTGGGCACCGCGGACGCAGTGCAACAGAATTTTCGCTTTATTAAGAGAAACGATCCTGACCTGGTGCTGATTCTCTCGGGCGACCACATCTACGAGATGAACTACGATGCCATGATCGCGTTCCACCTGGATCATGGAGCGGAGGTGACCTTAGCCACGATCCGGGTTCCAGAAGATGAGGCTAACCGCTTCGGCATCGTGGGAGTGGACAATAATTTCAGGGTAACCTCTTTTGTAGAAAAACCGGCTCAGCCGCCCTCAAACCTGGCGAATATGGGCGTGTATGTCTTTAACCTGCATGTGTTAGACCGGTTGCTGTGGGAAGACCGGGAAAAAACAGGCAGCTCGCACGACTTCGGCAAAGATATCCTACCCCGCATGGTTGCCATGGGGGCCAGAGTGTTCGCCTTTCCTTACAGCGGCTACTGGGTGGATGTCGGCACAATTGACTCCTACTGGCAAGCGCACATGGATTTGCTAAAAGCACCTCCTTCCATCGACTTGAACGACCGCTCCTGGATCATCCACACCCGTACCGAAGAACGCCCGCCGGTTTGGATCTCCCACGACGCGCAGATCCAGGACAGCATGATCGCAGATGGATGCACCATCAATCCAGGAGTGAAGATCGAGAATAGCATCCTTTCGCCGGGGGTGATGGTGGAGAATGGGGCTGTGATCCGGGATTCGGTGGTATTCACCGAAAGCGTGATCAAGATAGGAGCCGTGATTCAAGGGACAATCATGGACAAACGCGTTTTGATCGGCGAGAACGCTCAGGTGGGCCAGGCATGGAACCCGAATAAACCGGCAATTACTATGATCGGTAAGAACAGCCTGGTGCCGCCCGGTCTGGTGCTCGAAGCGGGGGTTGTTGTGGCGACCGATGTCATCGCGACCGATTATCCCTCGAGCCTGATTCGCGGCGACGCGTATATCCAGACGAAGAGACTGCCTTATGAAGTTTGAACGCGCCTCCGGTATACTGCTGCATCCTACCAGCCTGGCAAGCCCCTATGGCATCGGCGATCTGGGCCCCCAGGCTTACGAATGGGTGGCTTTTCTGGTTCGCTCGGGATGCGCATTATGGCAAATTTTGCCCCTGGGCCCCACAGGATATGGCGATTCTCCTTACCAGTGTTTTTCAGCCTTTGCTGGCAACCCATACCTGGTCAGTCCAGAGCTGCTATTTAGCGATGGCTTGCTGCTGGCCGAGGATCTCCAGGATGTACCAGATTTTTTGCCCGACCGGGTCGATTACGGCAGTGCGATCCCCTATAAGCTTTCCCTTCTCGACCGGGCTTTTGGGCGCTTCGAAGGGGTTGCTCCAGCCAGCCTGAAGCGGGAATACACTGCTTTCAAGGAGCAGCAATCTGCGTGGTTGGACGACTTTTCCCTGTTCATGGCATTGAAATACGCCAACAATGGTCTCCCCTGGACAAAGTGGGAACCTGCGCTGCGGGACCGTGAGCCCTCAGCGCTGAAAAGCGCCAGGCAGCAATATGCCCAGGAGGTGGAGCGCCAGGCCTTTCGCCAGTTCCTTTTCACCCGGCAGTGGACGTCCCTGCGGGTTTACGCTGCTTCCCACAATCTGAAAATCATCGGAGACATCCCCATTTTCGTCGCCCACGACAGCGCCGATGTCTGGGCTCACCCCGAGTATTTCTACCTGGATAAAAGCGGCAACCCAACTTTCGTCGCCGGCGTCCCTCCTGACTATTTCTCAAAAACCGGGCAGCTTTGGGGAAATCCGCTCTATCGATGGGAAGTGCACGCCGCGGATGGCTATTCCTGGTGGATAGCTCGCATGCGCGCTGTCTTGCAGCAGGTGGACATCGTTCGCCTCGACCACTTCCGCGGCTTTGCCGGCTATTGGGAGGTGCCCGGCGGCGCTCCGACCGCCGAAATCGGCCGCTGGCTTCCGGGTCCGGGTAAAAAATTTTTCCACGCCCTCAAATCCGCCCTGGGCGATCTGCCCATCATAGCCGAGGACCTGGGAGTGATCACCCCGGATGTCATCGACTTACGGGATAGCTTCGAATTGCCGGGTATGAAAGTCATGGTATTTGCGTTTGCCGGTGATCCAGACGATCCTTTCCTACCGCACAATTACCCCCGCAACTGCGTCGTATACACCGGCACGCACGACAACGATACAGCCTTGGGCTGGTACCGGCGCGTGGGCGTAGGTGAACGCAGCTTCTACCGCAAGTACTTATACCGGGATGGAGGGGACGTGTCCTGGGACCTGATTCGGGCTTGTTGGGCTTCGGTGGCAGTTTTCGCCCTCGCCCCTCTGCAGGACTTTCTCAAACTGGGGAATGAAGCCCGGATGAATTATCCAGGCAACCCCAGCGGGAATTGGAACTGGCGTATGTCCCCCAGCGCGCTCACAAACAAACTGGCTGAATCCATCCGCGAGCTGAATTTCCTTTATAGCCGGGACCTACTGGCCCGCGACAGTGATCAGAACCGTCCCTGAGCCGTCCCCCACAACCGCTTGTGGACTTGGATAGCCCACGTAGACTTCCCCGGTCGCATGAATGGTGACAGCAAGGACAATTTCCATGCTCCAAGCAACA
>Ga0209751_10004500_pt1 | contig 13326 bp, 10 predicted proteins | sample RifCSP13_1_FD_184019 | JGI IMG/M metagenome (GOLD analysis project Ga0209751, IMG submission 184019) | Soil microbial communities from Rifle, Colorado - Rifle CSP2_sed 13_1 (SPAdes) (version 2) | ecosystem: Environmental > Terrestrial > Deep subsurface > Rock core/Sediment | place: Rifle... | reverse complement strand
TCCGCCGTTTTCTCTGTGCGCTTCCTGCCCCGATTCCTCGCTGCCGGCTTGCTGGCCGCCCTGCTCCTCCCCGGGAGACCCGCTTCGGGGGCCCGCGCTGTCAGGGACCTAGCCGCCACGGCCCAGCAGGGCAAGGAAGCGATGGCGGCGGGCCGCTTCGACGAGGCGGCCACCCTCTACGCCGAGGTCGTCCAGGCGCTCCCGAACGAGCCCGGCATGCGCTTGAACCTCGGAATGGCGCTCGCCATGGCCGGACGGGCACGCGAGGCTGTTCCTCACCTCGAGGCCGCCCTGAAGCTCGCGCCCGACCTGCTGCCCGCCTCCCTCTTCCTCGGCGCGGCCCACGTGGAGCTGGGTCAGTCCGCCCAGGCGGTGAAGCCCCTGCAGACGTTTCTGGCCGCCCAGCCCGATCACCAGGACGCGCGGCGCATGCTGGCGGACGCCCTCCTGTCTCTCGAGCGCTGCGAGCCGGCCGCCCGCCACTACCGGACGCTGTCGGAGCAGGCCCCGCAGGACCCTCGGGCGTGGTACGGCCTGGGGCGCAGCTACGAGGGAGTGGCCCAGGATGCCTTCGAGGAGCTCAAAGTGATGGCGCCCCAGTCCCCCTACCTCCTGCTGCTGGTGGCGGAGGGGCTCGTGGCCCAGGAGCGGGACAAGAGCGCCTTCCGCCTCTACCGGGAGGCGATTGACAAGCAGGCCGGGATGGCCGAGGCCCACGAGGCCCTGGCGCAAATCTACGAGCGGAGCGGCCACCCGGACTGGGCAGCGGTGGAGCACGGAAAGGCACAGGCCCTCCCTCCCCCCGACTGCCGCTCCGCGAGCCTGGAGTGTGAGTTCCGTGCGACCCACTACCAGGCCATCCTTGAGGCCACGCGGTCCCTCCGGACCGCTGAGAGCCGGTACTGGCTGTCCCGCGCCGCCGGTGAGCTGACCCGCGAGGCGTTCGCCCGTCTCGACCGCCTCCCTCCCTCGCCGGAGGCCACGCTCGTCCGGGTGCAGGTCCTCCGCGCGCAGAGACGCTACGCCGAGTCGAAGGAGGAGCTTCAGAAGGGGGCCACGGCCTGGCCGGAAGACCGACGGATCCAAGAGGACCTGGCGACGCTGCTCTTCATCGCCCGCGACTTCGAGGCGGCCCGACCGATCCTCGAGGACCTGCTGAAGCACGAGCCAGAATCGGCCGAGCTCAACCTTCTGCTTGGCGAGACGTGGCTGGAGTCGCGGCAGCCGGAAAAGGCTGTCGCCCACCTCGAGCGCGCGGTCCGCCGCGATCCGAAGCGGCTGCGGGCCCGCGCGGTCCTGGGCCGAGCTTACCTCGACGCCGGCGAGGCCGCGCGCGCCGTCCCGCACCTGGAGGCCGCCCTCCAGACCGACGAAGACGGCAGCCTGCACTTCCAGCTCGCCCGAGCCTGTCGGGAGACCGGCCAGACCGACCGGGCGAATCAGGCGCTTGAGAAGTTTCAGGAGATCCGTCGGGCGAACGAGGCCCGGGCGCAGAGCGAGAAAGAGGAGTTCGCGATCACGCCGCCGTAGCCGGCCGCGTGAATCGAGCCTTCCTTCCACGACCGTCATGCACGACTATCCTCGCACCAGGTCACTTCCCGCAACTTCGGCGCTGATCCTCTGCCTCGTCGCCACCCTGGTCGACCGCGGCGGAGGCTCAGGGCCGCCAGCGCCGGCCCCGGAAGCGGCGGAGGCGCTGCCGGGTGGCGTCAGGATCCCCGAGTACGAGCCCGTCACCGGGGCACGCTTTTCGGGCGCCAACGTCGTCCTGATCTCCATCGACACGCTGCGGCGCGACCATCTGGCTCCTTACGGCGCGCCGTTCGAGACCGCCGCCGCTTCGCGCCTGGCCCGGGAGGGCGTGCTTTTCGAGCGCGCCGTCTCGCAGGTTCCCCTGACCCTCCCTTCTCACGCGTCGATCTTCACGGGCCTTTACCCTCCGCACCACACGGTGCGCGACAACGGCGGCTTCGTGGTGAAACCCGACTCCATCACCCTTGCCGAGCGGCTGCTCGGGCATGGCTACCAGACGGCGGCGTTCGTCGCCTCCTACGTCCTCGCCTCGCGATGGGGCATCGCCCAGGGCCACGAGACCTACGACGATTCCTTCGACTACTCCGGGCTCGAGAGCCGCAACCTCGCCGATGTCGAGCGGCCCGCGGGCCGGGTCGTGGACGGCGCCCTCGACTGGCTCCGCGAGCGACGCCGCGGCGAGCGTCCTTTCTACCTCTGGGTCCATCTCTTCGATCCGCACGAGCCCTACGCGCCCCCGGACGCGTATCTCCGTCGGGCACCGACGGCCTACGCCGGCGAGGCTCTTTACGCCGACTCGCAGGTCGAGCGGTTGCTCGGCGCGCTCGACGCGCTGGGCCTGCGCCAGAACACCCTGATCGTCTACCTCTCCGACCATGGCGAGGCGCTGGGCGATCACGGCGAGTCGACGCACGGCATCTTCCTGTACGGCGCCACCCTCGACGTGCCGATGATCCTCGCACCCCCAGCGGGGGCCGGGCTCGGCTCAGCCAGCCTGGCGCTGGCCGGGCGGCGCGTGCGCGGCCTGGCCCGGCTGATCGACGTCACCCCGACGGTGCTCGACCTCGTCGGGCTGCCTGTGCCGGACGCTCTCGACGGCGGGAGCCTCCTGCCGCTGGTGGCCCACGAGGCGGCTCTGGCCGCAGACCGGGTGGACTCGCCCGCCAAGAGGACAGAAGGGATCGGTGTCGAGCCGGAGGCGCTCGTCGGACCGGTCTCCTACGCCGAGACCTACTATCCTCGCTTCCACTACGGCTGGAGCGAGCTGGTCGTAGTGGAGACGGGGCGCTGGAGGTTCGTCCGGGCACCACGGCCCGAGCTCTACGACCTCCAGGCGGACCCGAAGGAGCTCCACGACGTCTCCTTCCGCTACCCACGTATCGTGGCCACGCTGGCCGCCCAGCTCGAGGCGATGAACCTGCTGAAGACCGGCGGTGAGCCGACGCCGGGCGAGATCGATCCCGAGGCCCTCGAGCGCCTGCGGGCGCTGGGCTACGTGGGGGGGAGAGACGCCACCGGGAAGCCCGCACCGCGGCGGAAAGGACCGCTGCCGGATCCCAAGGACCAGCTTCCGCTCCTGCAGGAGCTGCTGCGGGCCCAGGCGCTGCGGGATGCGGGACAGCTGAAGGAAGCCGCTCGCCGGCTCGAGGAGCTGTCGCGCAAGGACCCCGACAACCCCGGGGTCCATCTCGCCCTTGCTTCGGTCCACTTCCGCCGGAAGGACGCGGACGCCGCGATCGCGGCGGGGCGCCGCGCGCTCGAGCTCAACCCGGAGTCCGCTACCGCGGTGCTCGACCTCGCCTTCGCCTACCAGGCGGCCGGCCGCATCGACGAGGCGGCCTCGGGCTTCGAGCGCACCCTGGAGCTGGATCCGGACAACCTCAAGGCGCTCGTGAATCTCGGCGAGATCCACTACGCCCGTGGCGAGCTCCGGAAGGCCTTCGACTACTACCAGCGTGCCGCGACCGTGGCTCCTCGACTTCCGCTGGTGCAGGTCAACCGCGGCAACATCGCGCTGCAGATGAACCGGCTCGAGATAGCCGAAGAGGCCCTGCGGAGAGCCCTGGCGTTGGGGGAAGAGCGCCCCAGCCTGCATTTCAACCTGGCGGTCATTGCCGAGCAGCGGGGTCAGTTGGCGACCGCAGCGCGCGAGTACCGCGCCGAGGTGGCGGCTCATCCCCAGGCCTTCAAGGCCTGGGTGAACCTGGGGTTGCTGGAGCGACAGGCCGGGAGAGTCGACGCGGCGCTCAAGGCGTTCGAGCGGGCCGCCGGCGCCAAGGCCGACGAGATGACCGGCCCCTACCTGCTGGCGGAGACACTGGCCACGCTGGGGCGCCGACAGGAGGCGGAGCGCTGGGCCGAGGAGGCGCTGACGCGAAGCCCGAGCGAGCCGCGCGCGCTGCGGTTGCTGCAGCGCATCCGCCAGGCACCACTTCGGTGAAGTGAGACCATCGGAAGCTTCTGGAGGGCGGGGAGATCGTCCTCGCGCGTCCTGGGGGTGGCCCCTGTCACCGGGCCCGCTGGCTGAGAGGAGGTCTACGCCACGCCCTTTCCCGAGCGGACTCGAGGAACTCCCGGAGTGGGAGCGGCTGCTCGCCGCGGAGCGTCACTTGCAGATGCTCGTGCCGGGGTCCGTGCTCGTGGGGGGTGCGGCCGCCGCGCTCCACGCGGGACAGCGTCGGAGCCTGGACCGCGAGCACGTGGTGGCTGATGTGGCCATTCTCGGGCGCCTCGACGGAATCATGACCGGCATCCGACAGCTGCGTCGGACCCGGCCGCTCGATACCGAGGAAATCGAGTTCAGGTAGAGCCGCTCGCTTCGATCGGCGGACATCAGACGGGAATGGCCTCGGCCAGAACCGCGTCGCGAATCATGGGGTGGAGGCTTCGTTCCGTTGCCACATCGACCTTTCGCCCGAGGAGGGCCTCGGCTTCGCGACAGAAGCGCACGAAGGCGAACCCGGACTGGCCGGGTGTGTAGTCGACGAGAAGATCGAAGTCGCTGTCAGGGCGGTTGTCTCCTCTCGCGAACGAACCGAAGACCCGTATGTTTCGGATGCCGAAGCGAGCACCGAGGCTGCGCAACTGGGAGGCCACGTCCTCTGGCAACGCCGCAACTCGGGTTGGAGCCGTGGTCATTCTCGTCCCCTGGCAACATTCTACTGCCGGCCGGGGAGCGGACCCTCACCCGCGAGAACGCCATCGCTGGCGCGCGCGGTACACGGCGCGCGAGCAGCTCGAGGGCCCCGGCCCCTGTCGAAGCGGCGAGAGCCACCACCGCGCTTCGGCCGGTCCGGGGCAAGTGCCAGACGCTGCCCGGCCACTCCCGGGACCTGAGGACAGACCGGAGCGGACTCCGATAGGATGGTTGCTGCCCCGTCGGAAGTGCGCCGACCGCAGACGGCGAGCCCGGGATGCCCAGAGCCGATAGAGTGTCGATGGGATCGTCGCACGATGCCTTCCATGCCTTGACCCGGATCGTGATGAGCCGGGCGGCCGCCCGAATCGTGGCCGCGCTCACTCTCCTGTCGAGTGCGTCCGCCCAGGGCCAGTCGATTCCTCCGCTCCCGAAGCTGCCCCTCGACACGTACGAGGCGGGCATTCGCGAGCCGATCGCGGAGGCCTCCCGGAGCGCGCTCCAGAAGCCCGAGGACCCGGACCGCAACGGGTTCCTCGGAATGCTCCTCTACGCCAATGAGCAGTACGAGTTCGCGGAGGCGTGCTTCGAGCGTGCTCGCGCCCTCGATCCGAGCGACGCGCGCTGGGCCTACTACCTCGGAAGGGCTCAGGTCTACCTGGCCCACTCCGACGCTGCCGCGGCCTCTCTGCGCGAAGCCCTGCGACTTCGCCCCGGATACCTCCCCGCCCGGCTGATGCTGGCTAAGAGCCTACTGGACGCCGGCCACGCGGATGAGAGCCGGGCCCTCTATCAGGCGCTCGTGAACGAGCACCCGGAGACGGCCGAGGCTTACCACGGGCTGGGCCGGATCGATGCGGCCCGGGGCGAGCTCGCCTCCGCAGTCGAGCATCTCCGGAAGGCCTGCGGGCTCTTCCCCGGCTTCGGGGCCGCCCACTTCGCGCTCGCGTTCGCGTATCGTGACCTGGGCGAGAAAGAGAAGGCCCAGGAGCAACTCGCCCTCTATCAGAAGGACAAGCTCGGCTGGCCGACCGTCCCCGATCCCCTCCTGGCGGCCGTTCTCGAGCTCAAGACCGGGGCGAACGCCCGTCTCCGCAAGGGAATCCAGCTCGCTGAATCGGGCGAGCTGCGAGCGGCCGCCGAAGAGCACGAGAAAGCGCTTCTCGCCGACCCGAGGCTCGTGCGGGCGCACGTCAACCTCATCCGGCTCTACGGGATGCTGGGCCAGCCCGAAAAGGCCGCAGAGCACTATCGCGCCGCCGTCGTGCTCGACCCGAACCTGGCCGAAGCCCACTACAACTACGGGGTGCTGCGCACCGGGCGGGGGAAGCCCGCCGAAGCCGCCGAGGCCTTCAGGCAAGCCCTCGAGCTCAACCCCGCCTACGCCGAGGCCCACAACAACTACGCGTACCTGCTGATGACGTCCGGCAAGCTCGAAGACGCCGCGCAGCACTACCGGGCGGCCATCGAGAGCAAGCCGGACTACCGGATGGCGCACTTCAACCTCGGCCGCATCCTCGTCCAGCAGGGGAAGGTGCCGGAAGCCATCGAGCATCTGAAGAAGACGCTCGCCCCCGAGGACGAAGAGACCCCCCGATGCACGTACGCCCTGGGCGCGGCCTACGCGCGGCTCGGAAACCGCGAGGAAGGCCTGAAGTACATGCGGGAGGCCCGGCAGAAGGCCACCGCTCGCGGCCAGTCCGAGCTCCTGACCTCGATCGAGCGGGACCTGCGCGCGCTCGAGCAGGCGACGAGCCCGCGATGAGAGCCAATGCCGTCTTGCTCGCGACCCTCTCCGCCCTGATCTTTGCCTCGAGCTGGGGTCCATCCGAGCCTTCGCTTCCCACCTTCACGGACATCGCCGCGTCGGCCGGGATCCACTTCCAGCACACGAGCGGCAGTCCGGAGAAGAACTACATCTTCGAGGCCAAGGGTGGCGGAGTTTGCCTTCTGGACTACGACGGCGACGGTCGGCTGGACATCTACTTCGTGAACGGGAACACCCTCGAGGACATCCAACGGGGGGTGAGCCACGGCAACGCCCTCTACCGTGCGAGCGCCGAGGGCACCTACACCGACGTCACGAAGGAGGCCGGTGTCCAGGGCCGAGGCTGGGGGATGGGATGCACCGTCGGCGACTACGACAACAACGGCCTTCCGGACATCTACGTGCTCGGCGTGAACGGCAACGTCCTCTACCGGAATGACCACGACGGGCGCTTCACCGACGCCACGGAGAAGGCGGGCCTCTCGGGCGGGCGGTGGAGCACGAGCGCCGCTTTCGTCGACTACGACCGGGACGGGGATCTCGACCTCTATGTGGCCAACAACATCCAGCTCGACGTCAGGAGATCACCCCTCTCCTTCCCGGGACCGGACTGCAACTACAGGGGGACCCGCGTCATGTGCGGGCCGCGCGGTCTTCCCGGCACCCCGGACGCGCTCTATCGCAACAACGGCGACGGGACCTTCACCGACGTGAGCGTGAGTGCGGGTGTTCTCGAAGAGTCGCCTCACTATGGGCTGGGGGTGGCGGTCGGGGACTGCAACAACGACGGCTGGCCGGACATCTACGTCGCCAACGACTCGACGCCCAGCTACCTCTATCTGAACCGGAAGGACGGCACCTTCGAGGACGTCGCTCTCCTGGCCGGGGTCGCGGTTTCGGACGACGGGATGGAGCAGGCCGGCATGGGGGTCGACCTCGGCGACTACGACAACGACGGCTGGCTCGACATCACGAAGAGCAACTTCTCCTTCGAGGCCAGCAACCTCTACCACAACGAGCGGGACGGAGGCTTCACCGATCAGTCCATGGGGAGGGCCGGGATCGGCCTCATAACGAGGCCCCTCGTGTCCTGGGGGACGAAGTTCCTGGACTATGACAACGACGGATGGCGAGACATCGTGGTCGCCAATGGCCACGTCTATCCCCATCTGATCCGGAGCCCCGTCGGCGGGGAGCAGTACCACCAGCCCCGCCTCCTCTTGCGGAACCTCGGCGACGGGCGCTTCGCCGACGTCTCCGCCGAGTCGGGAGCGGGCATCCGCGAGAGGCGGTCGAGCCGGGGCCTCGCCGCCGGCGACCTCGACAACGACGGCGACGTCGACCTGGTCATCGTGAACATCGACGGGACTCCCTCCGTCCTCCGCAACGACGGCGGGAACGCGCGAAACTGGCTGAGCGTGAAACTCAAGGGAACGACGAGCAACCGGACGGGTCTGGGCGCCCGCGTCACGGCCCACGCGGGGAGGCTCGAGCAGACCGCGGAGGCGACCACCGCCGGGAGCATCTTCTCGGCCAGCGATTCACGGGTGCACTTCGGCCTGGGGAGCTCCACGCAGGCGGACCTGGAGATCCGCTGGCCGAGCGGCAAGGTGCAGACGCTCCGGGGGATCCCCGCCAATCAGATCATCGTGGTGGACGAGGAGCGCGGTCTTGACACCCTTCTGGGCGCGGCTCGAAGATCTCGAGGAGACTCAACCCAGGACCTGGGGAAGGAGCGGTAACGAGAATGCGTCTCACACGGCTGGCCGGATGGACGATCCTCGTCCTGCTGCCGGCCCTGGGTTTCGCCGGCGAGAAGCAGCTGTTCAACGGCAAGAACCTGGACGGATGGGAGCACGTGGGCCCCGGCCGCGTCTACGTCGAGGACGGGCTGATGAAGACCGAAGGCAGCATGGGGCTGCTCTGGTACACCCGGGAGAAGCTCGGCAACTGCACGATCAGGGTCGTCTTCAAGACGACGAAGCCCGACGACAACTCGGGCGTCTTCATCCGGATTCCGGAGCCACCCAAGGATCCCTGGCAGGCGGTACATACGGGCTACGAGGTTCAGATCCTGGAGAGCTGGCCGGAGGACACCCACGAGAGATCCGAGCACCAGATCAAGTACGGCGACGCCTGGCACACGACGGGGGCGATCTACTCCCTGAGCAAAGCCGAAGCGCACCCCCAGAAGCCGCCCGGGGAGTGGAACGTGATGGTGGCCTTCCGCGAGATCAGCGTGAGGCGGTAGGAGTCGAAACCCCTGGGAGCCATCCGTTCCACCTCACCGGCGGCAGTGATTCCAGTCAGGGCGCGTGTACGCACAACCGCCCCACGGCTGGCCGCGTTGGCCATCTGGATTGCGGCCGCTCCGAGTCCGTGCCGGGCCGAAGTGGGCCTCGTCCCCGTGCCGGTGTCCTCGAGATGGCCAGGCTCGACCGAGCCCGGGGCACTGAGTCTCGCCTGCTCGCCCTCCGTCGAGGAGCTGAAGGACTTTTTCTCTCGAGAAGGGCTGCCCTTCCGGGGCAACCTCGTCCGCAGGGGGAGGGGCGGGGGCTGCTGTCACGTCGTCTACCGGCCCACCGTGCCCGGCTTCCGCGCGGCGCCCGACGATGATCCGCTGAGGGAGATCCGGTTCGACTCGGACCCGCTTCTCTATCTGGCGACGGCGAGCAACCGGGGTGAGCCCGTGGGTGTGATGAGGGAGGTCCTGACCCGGATCCGGCGTCCTCTCGACGTCGGCATCCTGGTCCATCGCGTCCACGATGAATTGGCTTACAAGAGAGCGACGAATCGCAGCTTCGGGCCCACTCCCCATCGGATCACGCTGCTCGACAGGGGGGTGGAGAGGAACTTCTGGTGGGTCCAGGACTACATGAAGTCCGGCACTTCGAGCCGGGGGGAAACGATCCTCGTGCCACGCCGCATCTTCGAGGGAGACCCCGAGAATGGAGAGATCTTCGAACCCCTCCTGGCGCACCTCTCACGCCAGGGTCGAGTGGTGCGCTCCCGGCTGTCCTGGGAAGGGGGGGATCTCCAGTTCACTCGGGATCCCGACGATGCGGGGCGTCTCGTCCTCTATTACGGCAGCTTCGTGAAGCCCTACTGGGGGGAATCCCTCTCGCAGGGGGAGTTCGAATACGTGCTCTCCCTCGAGTTCGGGGCCGACCGCGCCGTCGATCTCAGCGGCCTGGCGCCTCACGTGGACTACTTCGTCTCCTTCCTGCCCCGCGCGAAGACGGCCCTGGTCAGCGTGCCCCGTTCGGGCGATCTGGAGGTCGCCCGGTCGGCGGCGGAGGCGCTGCGGTCACGCTTCTCGGGCCGTGAGCCGTTGGCCCTAGTCGAGCTCCGCCGGAGCCTGTCTTCTCCGGAGCCCGACCTGAGCGAAGTGCGACAATTCGTCGAGCGGGCCCGACAGCAACAGGGCACCTGGGACTTGAACACCGATCCCGACCTGCCCGGGCGGATGAAGTCCCTTGTCGCGAAGGTGTGCCCGAGAGGCAACGATTGCTTCACCCCTGCCGACCAGGTACGCCTGGTCGAAGCGGACCCCGCCTTATTCGAGGAGTGGGTCCACGCGGTCCAGTACGCCAAGGACGAACAGGCGATCGTGACCGCGCACCTCGACCTGGTCGAGAGTCAGCTGGAGCCGGTGCCGGAGGGCATTCATCGCCGGACCCTCGAGAAGATCGCCGAGCTGGAGGGGATCGGGTTCCGGGTGATCCGCATTCCCGCCTTCCGGGTGGACCTGACGGTGGAGCGCACCTGGCCGGGCATCAGCTACGTCAACTGCCTCGTCGTCGACACGCAGATCTTCGTTCCTCGGTTCGGGCTAGGGGAGGTCGAAGACCGGCTGTTCCGGGACGTGGCCGCACAGCTGCCCCGCGGATACTCGATCGTGCCCATCTACGCCCAGCGGGTGCTGATCCGGAACGGAGGGCTGCACTGCCTGACCGGGCTCGTTCGCTGACCCGCAGGGTGAGCGCGCCGGCTCACGCTTCGGGCTCCCTCACGCGACCAGCACTTGGTTGGCCACAGCCCCCCAGTCCGCACCCTCCACTACTCCTCCCCGTCCATCGAAGAAGTCCCGGTCATCCGTTCTCCTGCCGGGGCTCATGCCCCGTGAACCCGGCGTGGAAGGCGCGGAGGAGTGCCAGCTGTCTCTCGCGGTCGGAGGGAGGCATTTCGCCAACGAGGCGGAGCGGCCCCTCACCATCGATCTCCGGCTCCACGATGGCCCCGACGGCCGCGAGCGCGCCTTGGCCTGCGCCGCCAGCCTGAAGGACCGTTCGTGCGTCTCTGCCGAGGAGCCAGGCGCCCGCGCGCCCGAGGTCGAAGCCACAGACCGCCAGGATGGCGCCGAAATCTCCGTAGAGCCTGTCGTGATTCCCTGCCTCGGCGTAATGGCGCAGAAGCAACCAGAGGTCACCCGCATCCTTGCCGGGCGCCAAGTAGCCCCGGTCCTGCCGCGCCATCAGCTTCAGAATCGCCAGGGCGGGCAGCGACACGACGGCCACCTCCTGTCCACCGGGGAGGCGAGCCATGACCGCAGATGACAGCGCTTCGCGGAAGCCGAGAACATTCATCACGGAGTCCTCATTCGGAGGCCAGGCGATCGTGCGGTCCGCGCGCTCGACGCCGCCGAAGGGAACGAGGTCGACTGCCTGCTGCCCCTGAAACAGAAGGCGGTGGCGGACGCTCTTGTCGTCGAAGAAGTCACCCGAGGTGAGGAGGCACCTGCGCAGATCCGCGTACCCGTCCCAGTCCGCCACGGCGAAAGCGATATCAACGTCGCGCGTCGTTCTTGTTGTGTCTAGGCCGTGGGCATGACGCAGCAGTAGGTCGCGTGCCGTGGCGCCCACGAGCAGCACCTCCAGGCCGCCCGTACATGCCCGCACTGCCCCAATGAGGTCGGCCAGCGGCCTGAGCTCGGGTCGGTCAGACAAGTCGAGCAACGAGACGGTCCCTAAGCAAGTTCGCCGTTTCCAGGCAACGGGCATCGCCGATGGCGAGGAGATCGGCATAGATCAGCAAAATGGGCACCAGACCGTGTTCTTCTCCATCAAAGACCCAAAAGCGGCGACGGAACTCGACGTTGCCTTCTGGATCGGCTCTCAGGCGCTGATCCAGGAGCAGCTTTGGCTCGGCCTTCTGGCCGTAGAACGTGGCTGTGCCCGGGAGCAGATTCTGGGTCAGTCGAGCCGCGGCTGGCTCTCCACCAATGAGGAGGCCGTACTGGGTGGCGTCCAGCGTCTTAGTGAAGTCCAGCCGCTCGGCGTGGTAGCGTTCCAGCAGCAACTTGTGTCGCAACGTGCGGGCATAGGCTTCGACCCACTGTTCCAGAAGCCGTTCACCGTTGAGTAGGCGCCGCTTTTCCGCCACTTCGGCCACGTAACCCAGCTTGGGCAGCTCGGCCATCACCCAACCGACGGTACCGTGGGCCACTCCTGCCAGTGCCGCGATCTCGCGATAGGGTCGGCCTACGAGTTCCGGCTTGCACAGGAGTACGAACAAGACCTGCAAGCCGGCGGCCTGGAACGCGCGACCCTTGGCTTCGCGCAGGGCCCACATTCCCGCCGGCCGTTGGCCTCTCACAAAGATCAACAGGGGAGGGTGGTTTAGGTAGGCATTCCCGGCCGTATCGATGAACTGGACGCCTCGTGCCCTGAGCGTCTCGGCGAGCGGGGGCGTCACATGGTCGGCCACCAGAAGAGCCTGTTCGCCATACGGCTCAAGCTGATGCAGCGTGGGGCCCAAGGTGGCGGGGCGCAGAGTCTGTTTGACTGCGGCGGTGTAGAGAAAGTCTCGCCGGCCAAAGTGGAGACGGAGGAGGGCATCGGGCCGGGGCCTTCCCGTCCGGGGTTGGCGTTCGAGGATCGTCCAGCGCAGGCCCAGGTCTCGCCCTGCCGCCAGAGCAGCAGTGAGTACGGCCTCTTCGCGGGGGTACTCAAGCTTGTCCATTCGATTCAATTGTCCACGAGACGTGTACGTAGGTCAATACTAGACAGTCCTACAAGGCACGTTCAAGACCGATGAGTCGGGATGACTGGCCCCGAGCGTGTCAGAAAAGTCAGCTGTCCACGCTACGTGGGTAGATCGAAATACTGTACATGGCTCTACTGTTCCATGTCCCGTCTCGTCGAAAGTGCGTGATCAAGCTTCCGGGGGTACTGGATCGTGCGCGTGAGCTAGGGTTCCCTGACGAGCAGTACCTGGTTGGCGGCCACGTTCTCGAGGGTCTGGACGACTCCGCTCGGCCAGGTGATCTCGACCCTGGCCGCGCGGTCCTCCTTCCCGAGGCCGAAGTGGACACGACGGTCGGAGGCCCCGCCGTAGCCCACCGCGCTGTTGACGTGGCTGTGGAGCGTCCCTGACCGCGTCGTGACGGAGATCTTCGCCCCGATGCCGTCGCGGTTGCTCCTCGCGCCGACGGTCAGGATGCTCAGCCAGTGGTTCGAGGTTGGGCTGACGTTCCTCCAGACCTCGATCGGCCCGTAGAGGTCGGTCACGACGGCGTCCACGCGGCCGTCGTTGTCGAGGTCGCCGAAGGCCCCGCCGCGGTGGACCGCCTTCTTCGTGCTGAACTCCGGTCCCGCTCCGGGAGTGGCGTCGGCGAACTTCATGTCGCCGAGGTTGGCCAGCACGAGGTTCGTCTGGGGTACGCGCCCCCGGAACTCGCCCTCGGGGTCCATGACGCCTCCCCCGCAGACGAAGAGGTCCTTCTTCCCGTCGTTGTTGAAGTCGACGATGGCGTTGCTCCACCCCGAGCGCGAGAGCGTGAGGGAAGCGGCACCGGACCGCGCCGTGACCTCGGCAAAGGTGTTCTTGCCCATGTTCCGGAAAACAGGCATGGTCTCGCCCCAGAGCGCGGTGTGGAAGATGTCGGGCC